>Ga0187860_1003278_pt1 | contig 12882 bp, 11 predicted proteins | sample June2016WEW_10_4_FD_132981 | JGI IMG/M metagenome (GOLD analysis project Ga0187860, IMG submission 132981) | Peatland microbial communities from SPRUCE experiment site at the Marcell Experimental Forest, Minnesota, USA - June2016WEW_10_40 | ecosystem: Environmental > Terrestrial > Soil >... | reverse complement strand
CGGGTTGTTCTTCGACAGCACCTTCGTGATCGCCGCCGTCAACGTCGTCTTCCCGTGGTCGATGTGCCCGATCGTCCCCACGTTTACGTGCGGCTTACTCCGCTCGAATTTCTCCTTCGCCATGTCTTTCTCCGCTCCTCTGCGTCAGCGTACCGTACTGGATCCCATTGCCTGGTCCGAGCTAAGACCTCACCACTTTGCCCGTCGCGCGGCCGATCACTTCCTCCGCCACGTTCGGTGGCGCCTGCTGATAGTGCGAAAAGTGCATCGTAAAACTTCCGCGGCCCTGCGTCCTGCTGCGAATGTCGGTGGCGTAGCCGAACATCTAGGCCAGTGGAACCTGCACGTTGATGATCTCGCTGGCCCCACGCGTTTCACGGCCCTGCAACTGTCCCCGCCGCGCGTTCAGGTCCGAAATCACCGGCCCCATGTATTCCTCGGGCACCACGACCTCGACGCGCATGATCGGCTCGAGTAGCTTCGGACTCGCGCGGCGGCAGGCTTCCTTGAACGCCATCGAACCCGCAATCTTGAACGCGATTTCGGAGCTGTCCACATCATGGTACGTGCCGTCAATCACCACCACGGCCAAGTCCACCATTTCGTAGCCTGCGAGAACGCCGTTCTCCATCGCTTCTTTCACGCCGTCTTCAATCGGCGGAATAAATTCCTTCGGGATCGCGCCGCCCACGACCTTGTCGATGAACAACAGCCGGTGCTCCTTGTCGAAGCGCCACTTGCCGCCCTTGCCCGCCACTTGCTTCGCGAGTTCGTCGAGCTCGTCGGTGGACATCTCGCGCATGTCCTCGTGGCTAGCGTTCGGGAGCGGTTGCACCGCCAACTTCACATGGCCGTACTGGCCGCGGCCGCCGCTCTGCTTGATGTGCCTGTGCTCGGCTTCCGCCGCCCTCGTAATCGTCTCGCGATACGCGACCTGCGGCCGGCCCACGTTGGCCTGTACGTTGAACTCGCGCATCATACGATCCACAATGATTTCGAGGTGCAGTTCGCCCATCCCGGAAATCAAAGTCTGACCGGTGTCGTGATCGGTGTGCACGCGGAACGTCGGATCTTCCTGGGCCAGTTTCCCGAGCGCCGTGCCCATCTTTTCCTGGTCCGCTTTGGTCTTGGGTTCGATCGCTACGGAAATAACCGGCATGGGAAAATCGATGTTTTCGAGGACGATCGGCTTTTCTTCGCTGCAGAGCGTGTCGCCCGTAGTTACATTTTTCAGGCCTACGCACGCCGCGATGTCGCCCGCTTCGATCGATTCGATTTCCTCGCGCTTGTTCGCGTGCATCCGCAGCAGGCGGCCCATGCGCTCGCGTGTCTTTTTCGTCGAGTTGTAAACCGACTGCCCGGTCTTGAGAACGCCGGAATAAACGCGGATATATGTCAGATGGCCGACGTACGGATCGGTCATGATCTTGAAAGCCAGCGCCGCGAACGGCTGGTCGTCCGACGCGCGCCGCAACTCCGGTTCCGAGCCGTCCGTTGTCGTGCCCTCGACCGGAGGCACGTCCATCGGCGAAGGCAGGTAGTCGATCACCGCATCGAGCAGCGGCTGAATGCCTTTGTTCTTGAACGCGGAGCCTGCAACCACCGGCACGAGCTTCAACGCAATCGTCGAGCGGCGCAGAGACGCGCGCAGTTCGGCTGGCTCGAGCTTGTGTTGATCGAGATACTTCGTCAGGATCGCGTCGTCGTGCTCGGCGATGTATTCAACGACCTTCTCGCGGTGTTCCTTGTAAAACTCCGGGCTCAGCGCCGTGGCCTTCACGGCGGTTTCCAGCGCCGGCCGCGTCTTCAGATACGCCGCGTCCCAAAGTTTCTCGAGCGGCAGGATTTCGTATTCCGCCCCGAGCGTCTCGTCCTTCCAGACGATCGCGCGCTCTTCGATAAAGTCGATGATTCCGACGAAATTGTCTTCACGGCCGATCGGGTAGGTGACGGGGACGGGGTGCGCAGAAAGCCTTTGCCGCATCGAGCGGATCGAATGATCGAAATCAGCGCCGATGCGGTCCATCTTGTTGATGAACGCGATGCGCGGCACGCGATACTTGTCCGCCTGGCGCCAGACCGTTTCCGACTGCGGCTGCACGCCCGCGACCGCGTCGAACACCGCGACCGCGCCATCGAGCACGCGGAGCGAACGCTCGACTTCCACCGTGAAGTCCACGTGGCCCGGCGTATCGATGATGTTGATGCGAAAAGTCTTGTCGAATCGCTTCCAGGAAGCCGTCGTCGCCGCGGACGTGATCGTAATCCCGCGCTCGCGCTCCTGCTCCATCCAGTCCATCACGGTCGTGCCTTCGTGCACTTCGCCGATCTTGTAAGTCACACCCGTGTAGAACAGGATGCGCTCGGTGCAGGTCGTCTTCCCCGCATCGATGTGCGCCATGATCCCGATGTTGCGCGTCTGATCGAGTTGTACTTGCCGTGCCATTTGAAATCTCTGCTTCGCGTCTCCGCTTACCAGCGCCCTACCACCGATAGTGCGCGAACGCCTTGTTCGCCTCCGCCATGCGGTGCACGTCTTCCTTCTTCTTCACTGCCCCGCCGCGTCCGTTCGCGGCGTCCAGAATCTCCTCGGCCAGCTTGTCCGTCATCGACTTCCCCGAGCGCGTGCGTGAATACAGCACCAGCCAGTGGATCGCGAGCGACTGCCGCCGGAACGGATTCACTTCAATCGGAACTTGGTAGTTCGCGCCGCCGACACGCCGCGACTTTACTTCCAGCACGGGCTTGCAATTCTCGATGGCCTTCTTGAACAGCTTGAAGGCGTCGTCGTTCGCCTTCTTAGCCACCTGGTCCATCGCCTTATAGAAAATCGTCTGCGCCGTCGACCGCTTGCCGTCGTACATCATGCTCGAAATGAACTTCTGCACGAGGTCGCTCCCGTACACCGGATCGCCCGGAATCTTGCGGCGAAGAACCCATCCTTTACGTGGCATCGTTCCGCTCTCCTACTTCTGCGCGGCTTTGGGCCGCTTGGCGCCGTATTTCGAGCGCCCCTGCTTGCGATTCTCGACTCCCGCAGCGTCGAGCGTGCCGCGAATCACGTGATAGCGAACGCCCGGGAGATCCTTCACGCGGCCGCCGCGCACGAGCACGATCGAGTGCTCCTGCAAATTGTGTCCGATTCCGGGAATGTACGTCGTCACTTCCGCGCTGTTCGTCAAGCGCGCGCGCGCCACTTTGCGAAGCGCCGAGTTCGGTTTCTTCGGTGTCTGCGTGTAGACGCGAACGCACACGCCGCGCTTCTCCGGACATCCTTCGAGCGCGGGCGACTTCGTCTTCGTCCGGATTTGTTTCCGGCCGTACCGCACCAGTTGCGCAAACGTTGGCACGCTTCTCCCTCGTTTCTCGAAACTCTGTGTTGTCACGCTCTGCGCAGCCCAAGCCTTCCCGCGCAGAACTATGCGGGTGAATGAACGGAAAAGGTCGCCAAACCCGAAGGAATGACAGGTACTCCGCGTTGACGCTTTCACCCCAAGGAGTGAACTACATCAGCCGACTGCGGAGAGGCTCACGGCTTTGCGGGGCTGGCGCCCCATTTCGGCCGTTCTTCCTTGCCCCATTCCTTCGTTCCTTGTTCCGGGGCTGGAAGACTTCCTTTTCACCACGGGGCCAAAGGCCCTCAGCACAACCGCGCAAGTATAGGTAAAACAATGAGTCATGTCAACCCGATTCCCTTGTGGAAATCAGCGTGCCATCGCACGCGAAATGCTTTCAGGCTGCTTGGTTCCCTGCGAAATCGCCGACGCCTCCAGACGCCTTCGCTCACTCGGTTCCGATATCCGAGCTCGCGTGACCAATCTCCCCGGCCGTCCGACACGGCAACCGGCGATTTCGCGATCAGCTATGACGCACATAACAGATAATAAGGTGCTTACGATATACCCAGAGCGCCGATCCCGGAACGCCTCCGCCCTTCGGGGGCAGGCGCTTGAGCGGTCAGGAGCCGGGGCTTTAGTCAGGCCGTTCGCAACCGGGCAACTGCGCCTCGCTCAGCGCTTTACGCCGGTGGATAACGCACCTACACTGGGCTTCGATTTCAACAGGGAGCACGAATGAATCGCCGCTGGGTGGCCGCCTTGGGCCTTCTGTGCCTGTCAATCACGGCACGCGCACAGGACAATTCGGTGCCCGCTCCGGCGCCGCAAACCGCCGCGTCCAACGCGCCATCGAAGCCGCCCGCCACGGATTATTCGCAAGAGACGTTCGTCATCGAGCAGTATTTCACCACCGCGCGCTACGAAAACGACGGCACGGGCGAGCGCGACGTCGCCGTCCGCATTCGCGTGCAGAGCGACGCGGGCGTGCAGCAGCTCGGTGAACTTGTCTTCGGCTACAGTTCCGCGAACGAGCAGATGGACGTCCGTTACGTGCGCGTGCGCAAATCCGACGGCACCGTCGTCACGGCCGGCGCGGACGCGATCAAGGAAATGACCGCGCCCGTTGCGCGCGACGCGCCCGTATACACCGACTACAAAGAAAAACACATCACGGTTCCCGCGCTCGCTCCGGGCGCGATTCTCGAATACGATATCGCGACGCGGCTCGTCACGCCGCTCGCGGCGGGAGAATTCTGGCTCCAGCATAATTTCATCACGACGGCGATCGCTCTCGACGAGCGCCTCGAAATCGACGTGCCGCAGCGCCGCAGGATCAATCTCGAATCATCCGCCGATACGCCCTTCGAAACCGAATCCAAGAATGGCAGGACGATTTATCGCTGGAAGCACTCGAATCTCAGCCGCCCGGCCGAAGGCGATCAGCAGAAAAAGACATCGCGCAAAACCGCGGAAGACAAAAAGCCGGACGTGCAGCTCACCACGTTCGCCGGCTGGGAAGACGTCGCGCGCTGGTACGCCAAACTTGAGCAGAGCCGCACCGATCCCACTCCCGAAATTCGCGCGAAGACGGAGGAACTGATCAAGGGCCGCACCACCGACTTGGACAGGATCCAGGCGCTCTACGACTACGTCGCCAAGAGCATCCGCTACGTCAGTCTTTCCTTTGGGCTGGGCCGGTATCAGCCGCATTCGGCGGCCGAAATTTTCGCGAACCAGTATGGCGACTGTAAGGACAAACACACGCTGCTGGCCGCCATGCTCCAGGCGGCCGGTATTCCCTCCGACGCAGTTCTCATCTCCTATGCGCATAAGATCGACACGTCGATGCCCTCGCCCTCGCAGTTCGATCACGTGATCACGGCCGTTCCGCGCGGCAACGATCTCATCTGGATCGACTCCACGGCCGAAGTCGCGCCCTTCCGGCTCCTCGCCTCGCCGCTGCGCAAGAAATCGGCGCTCCTGGTGCCGCCGGACGGTTCCGGCAAGATCGTCGAGACTCCCGCCGACCCGCCGTTCGTTTCCTCGCAGCACGTCGTCATCGACGGCCAGGTGAGCGACCTCGGCAAGCTCACTGCGCACGCGCATTACACCCTGCGCGGCGATACCGAACTCCTGCTCCGCCTCGCGTTTCGCCGCACACCCCAGACGCAGTGGAAGCAACTCGGGCAGACGATCCTCACTCTCGACGGCCTCCGCGGCGAAGTCACCGCCGTGAAACCCAGCGAGCCCACCGCAACCGAGAATCCTTTCGAACTGGACATCGATTTCACTCAATCGAATTTTCTCGATTGGTCGAGCAAGAAAGCCAAAGCGGCGATGCCGCTGCTTGCGATCAGCCTGCCCGATCCGCCGGAAGACGACACCCAGCCCATCGAGCTCGGCAGCCCCCTGAACGTGGACGTGCAGCTTAAGCTCGATCTCCCCGCGGCCTTCACCGCGCAGGCTCCCATCGCCGTTTCCGTCTCGCGGGATTACGCCGAATTCAAGTCGAGCTACAAATTCGCCGGCCACACGCTCACGGCCGAGCGCTCGCTCGACTTCAAAGTCCGCGAGCTGCCTCCTTCGCGCTCGAGCGACTTCGCCGCCTTTGCCCGCGCTGTTTCGGCTGACGAAACGCAAGCTCTCGTCGTCGAAAACGCCACGCCCGGCGCGCCCGAGATTCCCTCCTCGGCCAAGGCCGACGAGCTTTTCGACGCCGGCCTGGCGGCGCTCAATTCCGGCAATACGCGGGCGGCGATTCCGCTCTTCCAGCGCGTCGTAGCGCTCGATCCCCAGCACAAGCAGGCGTGGAACGACCTCGGCCTCGCCTATCTTCGCGACGGCAAGAATGACGAGGCCGCCGCGGCGTTTCAAAAGCAGCTCGGCGTGAATCCGTTCGACGAGCACGCGAACGACTACCTCGGCCTCGCTCTCGAAGAGCAGCAGAAGTTGCCCGAAGCCATCGCGGCCTTCCGGAAACAGATCGAGGTGAACCCGCTCGATCTGATGGCCCACGCGGCGCTCGGCTCGCTTTTCCTCCAGCAGCACGAATACCCGGAAGCCGTCCCCGAGCTTGAAAAAGCCACCATTCTCTCGCCTGACAATGCGGACTTGCAGGTCGGCCTCGGCCGCGCGTATCTGAATACCGGCGAAAGGGACAAGGCTCTCGCCGCGTTCGACAAGGGCGCCGGACTTTCCCAGGCCCCCGTCGTCTGGAACGACATCGCCTACAATCTTGCCGACAGCCATATCGAACTCGACCGGGCGCAGCAGTACGCTGAATCGGCCGTGTCCGCAACCGCGGCGAACCTGCGTAATATCGACCTCAAGAGCCTCACGCCCCAGCAACTCGGCCAAGTCACCGCCATCGGCGCCTTTTGGGACACGCTCGGCTGGGTCTACTTCCAGAAAGGCGATTTGCAGAAGGCCTCGCGCTACATCACCGCCGGGTGGCTGCTCGACCAGCATGGCGAAGTCGGCGACCACCTCGCGCAGATCTACGACAAGCTTGGGGACAAGGACCGCGCCATCCACGCCTACGCGCTCGCGCTCGCCGCCCCGCATTCGGTGCCTGAGACGCGCGCCCGGCTCACGCTGCTCCTGAAAGGCAATGCCGGAATCGACGATCTCGTGAACAAGGCTCGGCCGGAACTGGTTTCGGCGCGATCGTTCGTGTTGAAAGGACTGTCAAAGGAAGACGCCACCGCCGACTTCCTGATCCTTCTTTCGCCCGCAGGCGCCGACGGAAGTTCCGTGAAGATCGAAGCCGTAAAGTTCCTCAGCGGGAGCGACGCGCTGCAATCGTTTGTCGATCAGCTCCGCTCGCTCGACTATCACACCGTTTTCCCCGACGCTTCACCCGTGAAGCTCGTCCGCCGCGGAACGCTCTCCTGCTCCGCCAAAACCGGCGATTGCACCTTTACGCTGGCTCGTCCCGAAGACGTCCGCGCCGTAAATTGACGGCCCCATCCTGAGCGAACAACGTGAGCGAAGGATCTCTCTTGCCTATTCTGGTGTTGGTCGGCTGAAGCTCTCTCTTTCCCGCGGCCCACGTCTCCCTCCGCTCAAACTTCCGCGCCCATCAACCGCCCCAGGCTTCCGGCCACGCGCAGCCCGTCCGCGCGGTTGCTGAAATACCGCGCATTGAGTTCGTCTCCGCCGAGGTCCTCGCAGGAATGAAATCCCAACTGCTTCAGCCGCTCGGTCAGCGCCTTCGGCTCGAAGAACGTGCGAAACGGCTCGCCCACCGCCGCCACGCGCTTTGAAATCGCGTCCAGCGCCATCCGCCCCATCAAGCCGAGCGAATCCCGCGGCACCGCGTAGTCGAAAACGATTCCCCCTCCGCTCGGCGTCGATCCCACGAAACCCAGCGTGGCCGTCACGGCTTCATCTGTGAGATACATCGACACTCCCAGCCACGAAAAAAACGCCGGCTTCTCCCGATCGAATCCTGCCTGCTGCAAACCGTCCGCGAGCGTCTGCCGCTCGAAATCCACCGGCGCAAAAGTCACCGACGCCGGAATCGGAATCGCAGCCGCCGCGAGCTTGCGGCGTTTCCACTCCTGAGTCGCCGGATAATCGACCTCGAACACCCGCAGCGCGCCTTCCGCGTAAGGATTCCGGTAAGCAAACGTGTCGAGCCCTGCCCCGAGAATCACATACTGCGCTGTTGCGCGCCCGATAGCTCGCGCCAGTTGGTCCTCCGCGTACCGGCTGCGCACCGCCATGAAAGCGCGAATGGCTCGTGGGATTCGGCCTTGTTCTTCCCGGGCGGCGGCCTTCAACTCCTCCGCAGCCTCCGGCCCGATGATGGGCAGCGCGATCGGATCATCCAGCACTTTCGGATTATCGAAAAGCTGATGCGCCGCGCGCCGCAGCGCCACGCGCATAGCCGTCCGGCTCGGCTTCGCCTCTTGCATGAATCAAGTCTATACGAACGAAAACTCCTTCGCTGTAACCTGCAATGCAAAAATGTGCTGTCGTTCCGAGCGCAGCGAGGAATCTCTCTTGCTTTTGGGGTTATCCAGACGAACCACTAGCCAACGATGGTCAGAGGACGACGATCCTCATCGGGTCGTCACTTGATTTCCATTACTTCCTTTTCTTTGGCTGCGGAGAGGTCTTCGATCTTTTTCGTTTCGGAGTGGGTGAGCTTTTCGAGTTCATCGAGCGAGCGCTTCTTGTCGTCCTCGCTGATCTTCTTGTCCTTCTCGAGCTTCTCGACGGCCTCTTTGATGTCGCGCCGGATATTGCGCACGGCCGTGCGGTGGTTTTCGAGCACCTTGTGGATGTGTTTGGCCAGGTCTTTGCGGCGCTCTTCAGTCAGCGGCGGGATCGGCACGCGCACCACTTTGCCGTCGTTCGTGGGATTGAGTCCCAGATCGGCGGTGCGAATCGCCCTGTCGATCAGCGCAACCGCGCCCGGGTCCCACGGCGAGATCACGATCGTCGCCGGATCGGGAACGTTCAGCGCGCCCAGCTGATTGATCGGCATCGACGTGCCGTGGTAGTCCACGCGCACCTGATCGAGCAACCCCACGTTCGCGCGGCCCGTGCGAATGCTGGCGAGGTCCTTGCGAAAATCCTCGACCGCTTTTTCCATCCGCGTCTTCGCTTGCGCGAGCGCGTCTTTGCTGGTGGCAACGGTGCTCATCGAAAGAACTTCCTCCGCCCGCCGGTCCTCACGCCGCGGTCACCGTCGAGCCGACTCGCTCGCCCAGCACCACGCGCTTCAGGTTTCCCGGCACGTTCATATTGAACACCACGATGGGCATTTTGTTGTCCATGCAGAGGGAAATGGCCGTCGAGTCCATCACCGACAGGCCCTTCTGCAGAACGTCCAAATAGGTGATCCGGTCGAACATCTTCGCGTTCTTCACTTTTTCCGGATCGGCGTCGTAGATCCCGTCCACACGCGTCGCCTTCAGAATCACTTGCGCCTTGATCTCCATGGCGCGCAGCGCCGCTGCCGTATCGGTCGAAAAGTACGGATTGCCGGTCCCCGCCGCGAAGATCACCACGCGCTGTTTCTCAAGGTGCCGCGTAGCGCGGCGGCGGATGAACGGCTCCGCCACCTGGTGCATTTCGATGGCGCTCATCAGGCGCGTGTGGCAGCCGGACTTTTCGAGCGCGTCCTGAAGCGCCAGACCGTTGAGCACCGTCGCGAGCATGCCCATGTAGTCGCCGGTGGCGCGGTCGATCTCGAGTCCCTGCTGGCGGGCGCCGCGGAAGATGTTGCCTCCGCCGACGATGATCGCGATCTCGATGCCGAGATCGTGAACGCCCTTCACTTCCCGCGCGATGTTCAGGATCGTTTCCGCGTGAATACCGAAATCGTCCGGCCCGGAAAGCGACTCGCCCGAAAGCTTCACCACGATTCGCCGGTAGACCGGCGTTTTCGGCGCTGCTTCCGTTCGGCGTGGCTTTTGCGGCGTCTTCATCGCGTAGGGTTCGAGCCACCAGGCTCGCGGCATTCTAACAGAGAACGGACTGCCTGGTCAGGACCCTCATCCTGGACGAAACCGCCGTAGCGGATGGGCGAAGGCTCCCTCTCCGTATCCGGGAAGACTTCACTTGGCGGGAACCGGCGCGGATGCGTCCGGCCCATCGGAAGCAGGAGCGGCCGGCGCAGCGACATCCATCTCGCCCACTTTGAACCGGGAGAAGCGCCGGATGGCGATGTTTTCGCCGAGCTTCGCGACCGCCTGATCGACCAGCTCCTTCACCGTCACGCCTTCATCCTTGATGAAGTGCTGCTCGTAGAGGCAGTTCTCTTCGTAGAACTTTTCCATCTTGCCGGTCACGATCTTCTCGATCACGTTCTCCGGCTTGCCCGTCTGCTTCGCCTGTTCGGCGTAGATTTCCCGTTCCCGATCGAGGACGGCTTCCGTCACTTCCTCGCGGCGCAGAAAGCGCGGATCGAGCGCGGCGATGTGCATCGCCACGTCGTGGCACAGTCTTTGAAAATCGTCCGTGCGCGCCACGAAGTCGCTCTCGCAGTTGATCTCGACGAGCACTCCGATCTTCCCGCCGGCGTGAATGTAACTGCTTACGAGTCCTTCGGAGGTCGTCCGCTGCGCCTTCTTCGCCGCGGCCGCTTGTCCCTTCTTGCGCAGGATGTTGATGGCCTGCTCGATGTCGCCGCCCGCCTCCATCAGCGCCGCGCGGCAGTCCGAAAAGCCCGCGCCGGTTTTGTCGCGCAGCTCCTTCACAAGCTGCGCCGGTACTCCCTTGCCAGGATCGGTTGCTGTCGCCATCGATTCGCTCGATTCCTTATTTTTTGAATTCTGATCGGGCCGCCCGTTCCGCTTGTCCGGGGGCCCTCCGTTTGGTGGATGTGCAGCCGCAGAGCAACTATCGAGGAGATCCCTGGTCGTCGCTCGCCACGGGCGCAACTTCCTCGGTGACAACCGCCTCGGTGGCAACCGCCTCGGCCGCCGGTTCGCCCTCGACGAAATCGCCTTCCTGCTTTTCGTACTGCTCGTAGGCGCTCGTGTCCACGTACTCCGGGCCTTCCTCGGTAGTTCCCTCGGCCGCCTTCTGATCGGCGATCTGCGTCTGCTCGAACGACTGTCGGCCCGTCAGAACGGCGTCCGAAATCTTCGACGTGAACAGCCGGATCGCGCGCAGCGCGTCGTCGTTCCCCGGGATGACCCAATCGACCAGCGTGGGATCGCAATTCGTGTCCACGATCGCGACCACCGGAATGCCCATCCGCCGGGCCTCGCGCACCGCGATCACCTCGGCATTGGGATCGATCACGAACATCACGTCCGGCAGCGTCACCATGTTCTCGACGCCCGAGAAATTCTGCTGGAGGTGCTTCAGTTCGCGGTCCAGCCGCGCCGCTTCCTTTTTCGAAAGCTCCGCCATGCGCCCGTCTTCGGACATGGCCTTCAGCAGCTTCAACCGCTTGATGGATTTTTGCAGCGTGACCCAGTTCGTCAGAGTGCCGCCGAGCCAGCGGTGGTTCACGAAGAACATTCCGCAGCGCCCCGCCTCTTCGGCGATGGCCTCCTGCGCCTGGCGCTTCGTCCCCAGGAACAGCACGCTCTTCCCCTGTCCCGCCTGGTCGGCCACGTAACGCGCCGCCTCGCGGAACATCTTCAGGGTCTTTTGCAGGTCGATGATGTGGATTCCGTTGCGTTCCCCGAAAATGTACTCCTTCATCTTCGGGCTCCAGCGTCGCGTCTGGTGGCCGAAGTGAACGCCGGCCTCCAGAAGCTCCTTCATTGTGATTTCGACTCCCAAAGTACCTCCTCCCTTTCAAAGGGACGCTTGGATTCCGGCTTGCCGGAACAGCGTCCTTTTCTGCCGGTTCCTTGCCGGCCGTGAAATAAGCCCGGCTACGCGGCGATGCAAGCCGGGCCGTGCACGACTACCGCTTGCTGTACTGGAAGCGTCGCCGCGCTCCCTTTTGCCCGTACTTCTTGCGTTCCTTCATGCGCGGATCGCGCGTCAGGAAGCCGTTCTTCCGCAGCGCGGGACGCAAATCGGCGTTCAGCTTCGCGAGCGCGCGTGACAATCCCATGCGCACCGCGCCGGCCTGCCCGCCCACTCCGCCGCCCTTCACCTGCGCCTTCACTTCGACCTGATCGTGCATCTGCGTGAACTTCAGCGGCTCGACCGCGGCTGTGTGCCACGCTATGTTGCGAAAATATTCGTCCACCGGCCGCCCGTTCACCGTGAACCGCGCCGGCCCTTGCTTGATGTACACCCGCGCCACCGCTTCCCGGCGGCGTCCCGTGCCGTAGAACTGCTTTGCGGCACCTTGCATTGAACTGGCGGTTGAACTCAACGTTCCTCCTCTTTCTCTTTACCCCGCGCGCAGCAAACGGCGCGCACCCCTCGGCGCATCACAAAAACTCCGGAACTTCATGTCGTCAACAGGTTAAAGCGCAAGCGGCTGGGGCTTCTGTCCGGCGTGGCGAGCGAGCGCTTCCTTCCCGGCATAGATGCGTAGCTTCTTGGCGCGGCGCGCGCGGAGCTTGTTCTTCGGCAGCATCCCGAGCACCGCTTCGCGAATCACTTCTTCCGGACGCCGCTCCAACATTCGGCGAATCGGAATCTCTTTCAGCCCGCCGGGATAGCCGCTGTGATGGCGGTAGATCTTCTGGTCGATCTTGTTTCCCGTCAGCCTCACGCGCTCCGCGTTGATCACCACCACGTGATCTCCGCAGTCGAGGCTCGGCGTAAAGCTCGGCTTGTCTTTCCCGATGAGGATTCTCGCAATGCGTGTCGCCAGGCGCCCCAGCACCTGCCCCTCGGCGTCCACTACGAACCAGTTTTTCCCGACCGTGAGTGCTTCCGCCTCTCGGCCCTTTGCCACATACGTACGCATCTGCCTGGTCACACCTTTCCGTCTAAGGACAAACGTTGAGTTTAGGCTACGTCGCCATTTCTGTCAACGCGCACTCGCGCCTGGAAGAGCCTACTCACATCGTATCCCCCTAACGAAGTTGAAGTGCATCAGTCCGAAGCGGTGGGAAGAACTCGCCGCCCGGCGGAGGGGGGAGGAGCCGGGCGGCGCGCGCCGCTAAAATCG
>Ga0187860_1003276_pt1 | contig 12885 bp, 5 predicted proteins | sample June2016WEW_10_4_FD_132981 | JGI IMG/M metagenome (GOLD analysis project Ga0187860, IMG submission 132981) | Peatland microbial communities from SPRUCE experiment site at the Marcell Experimental Forest, Minnesota, USA - June2016WEW_10_40 | ecosystem: Environmental > Terrestrial > Soil > Wetlands... | reverse complement strand
GGCGTCGTCCACGATCTGCGAAAGACTACGGCGCGTCACCGCATCATCCTCAACGATGGCGACACTGATCATAACGCCTCGCGGCGAAGCAGCCGGCTCCCGGGCCAGCGACAAGTTAGGCATGCACTCATCATATCCAAAGCTCGCGCCCCCGGTATAGTCCAATGAGATGAGGGGCGCATGGGCGTTAACGCAGATTCAACTGGAACAAGACGGTTGTGCCGCCCGCGGTGCTGCTTAGATTGCAGCTTCCTCCCATTTTTTCCAGCCGCTGACTTATGTTCGCCAATCCGTTGCCCGGCTGTTTCGCAACAGGGTCGAAGCCCACCCCGTTATCCTCGACGGCCACGCGAAGCTTGTCCTCCTCGCAAATGACCTTCACGCGCACTTCCGTGGCGCGGGAATGCTTGGCGACGTTGTTGATGGCTTCCTTAAACGCAAGAAAAACCCCGTGACGAATCTCAGAAGCCACGCTGCGTTCGGGCACTTCGCTGGGGATGTCCAGCCGGCAACGGATGGGGCCGGAACGGAAAAATGCCTCAGCCAGGTTCCCCAGGTAGCCCACGAGTTCGTTCAGTGAATCGTTTTTCGGATTGACCGCCCAAACGATTTCATTCAACGCCGTCACCATCGCGCGCGAAGTGCCACGAATCTGCTGGGTCAAGGAGCGAAGATCGGAGGACGGCAAACCCTCGCGTTCCAGGAGCGAGCTCAACAAGCTGATTTGCGTAAGACTCGTACCCAGATCGTCATGCAGGTCTCGCGCGATCCGGGCGCGCTCGCGCTCCATCTCGTGCGTGCGCGCCAACCGCTCCAACTCGGCTCGGTGCGCCCGGCGCAACCTGAATGTAACGGACAGGATCAACGCAGAACACATTGAAGCAATGAAAAACGCCTGGAACCACCACGTTTCCCAGAAGTACGGCAGCACGATGAAACCAGCCGCCGCGCCCTGCTCATTCCAAATGCCATCGCTGTTGGCCGCGAACACGCTAAATCGGTAAGCGCCTGGCGGAAGCGGGCCATAGCCCGCCGAGCGTTGATTCACGCCCTCCCGCCAATGGTTTTCCACTCCCTCCAATTGCCACTTCAGCCGCACCTTGTCCGGGGCAGTGAAGTTGATTCCTGTGAAGCGGAACTCGACGTAGTGGCGCCCGGGTGAGATGCGCGTCGGCGAATTCGCCCCCATCGGATCTGGCGTCTTATGGCCGGACTTGAAGGCAACGGGAGAACCATCCACGAGCATTTCCTCGATGACGACTGGCGGGGCTTGGTGATTAATGGCGACATCGCGCGGGTTGACAGCGACCAGGCCTTTGACCGTGGTAAACCAGAGCCGTCCATCGTGTGAACGCCAGCAAGAGGGCTGGAACCACCCGGAATAAGCTTGGGCCGGCAAGCCATCAAAGTGACCGAAGACGGAGAAGGCTGAATCGTTAGTCTCACCGGCGGCGAGGCGCTTCAATGCCTCTTTGGAAGCGCGAAAAATCCCCGCATACGTGCCGCCCCAAAGATGGCCCTGCCCATCCTCCAACAATTGCGTAATGCTGCTGTCAGGCAGGCCCTGATCCATGGTAACGCGTGTAAACGTCCCATGATCGAACCGCAGCAGGCCGCCTCCAAGCGTCCCCACCCAAATGCTGCCATCCGCGTCGGGCAGCAAGGCGGACACGCGCGCCATCGGCCATTGGGCAGGAGGATGATGGCGCACTGGAGCATCGTTCACAACTTCCCACAAGTCCCCTGGTTCCGCGCCAAACCACAACGTCCCCGGCGGGCCTTCGGCCACGGCTCGCACGCCGATGTTCTCTACAAAGCCACGGTCGTTGCCAAACACAGTGAGCTTGCCTTTGTCATAGTAATAGGCGCCGGAGCCGTTGCAGAACCAGACGCGTCCCCGACTGTCCTGCATAATGACGTTGGCCACATGGTCGCGCAGGCGTTCCATGGGAAAGTCCCATGTCACCTCGTTGTTAACGCAACGCACTTCCCCATCCGTGTAACGAAATACGCTGCCTTGCAAGGTGCCGATCCAGATGCCATTGGTCGCATCTGGAAACACCGTGACGCTTTCAATCAATGGGTCGGGCCTGGGGGTCAGCGGGACCGGCAGAAATCGATCCCCGTCCTGGCGCGCCAGGCCGCCATTTGCCGTGCCGACCCAAATCGTATTCTGGGCATCTTCGCACACTGACTGCGCAACATCGCCCGGAATACCATCGGCAGCCGTGAACTGTTTAAACTGGCGCCGCCGAATACGGGCCAACCCGGCTTCCTTTGTGCCGATCCATATATTGCCCTCGCTGTCCTCCAGCCAGCAGACAACGAATTTGCTGGGCAACCCGTCTTGCAGCGTTAGTAACACCGCCAGGCCATCCGGGCGGACGTTCCAGAGGCCGGCGCCATACTCGATTATCCAAAGCCCGCCCTGCGAATCGGCGTAAAACCGCAAAGACTTGACCGAGGGGCTGGGCTGGAATCCGGTCGCTGAAACGGTCCATCGGTTCCCGCTCATTTTCCGAAGCAGTTGGCCGTCCCAGACCCATAAGCCGCCACGAGGCGAGGCAATTATATTTCGCACTCCGCGGGGCGCGGGACCATTAGTAGGTTCCCGTTCGGCAAATCCGTGCTGGGTGACGACGCCAAGTCTTTGATCTGTCGCTAGCCAAAGCTCGCCGGCACTGTCTTTCCCCAAAACTTGCGCGGGCGAATCAAGTTTGAAAATGGTGACGTTTTTGTTGCTCGGGGCCGAGTATTGCAGCCGTGCCACATCGTGCCGATCCGTGATATACCACAACGCGCCGTCGCCACTTTGCGTGATGGGGGCAGGAAGCGGGAGCGGCGGAGGTGGATTCAACTCGACCGGTTGGGCTTCATTGACTCTGCCGGAGCGCGGGATGCGAAATACGGCCGGATGAAAGGAGCTCAGGAAAACGCCATCCGAATCTTCCGCGACGAGGTTTAGCGGATGCCATCGCGGCTGAGCGGTGCGCTCTCGCACGAGACGAAATTTCCCAGCCGTCATAGAGGCCGCCGATTCATTGCCGGCCGCAATCCAAAGAGTTCCTCGCGAATCCACGCTTAAAGTCTCAAATTCCACATCCTCCAACTCCGGGGTGGTTTCGGGATTAAATACCACGAACCGGTTGCCATCGAAACGAGCCAACCCGCCGCTGCGAGTTCCAATCCACAGATAACCGTCCGGCGTTTGCGCCAGGCAATTGACGGAGTTTTGCGGCAGGCCGTCCTCCGAACGCCAAACGTGGATGAGATAATCCGAAGCGCCATTGGTCGCGCTCTGGGAGGTCTCGGAAGCCAGCCCTGAAAAAACAGCCCCCAGCAGCAGGCAATGACCCAAGGACAGGGACGCGAAAGGCACGACGGCGGGTCTCATGTGAAATATCTTCTGGCGGTCAATATTACTTGGGCCGGCCTGGCACGGCAACATGCTTAGCCAAAAAAGAAAAAGGCCGGACGCCTTTCTGCGTCCGGCGTTTGTGTCCCAGCATTACCGAGCAATCTGAACTATTTCATGGATCGAGCCGGTAAAACGTTTCGACCTTGGAAGCAGACAGGGTCAGGACGTTTAAGCCATTGACCACAGTCGGCGTTCCGCCAACGGGCGTCCAAGTCCCTGTGAGACTGGAGGCGGACTGCAATGTGAACCCTGTCGCATTCGCGGGCCACTTCAGAGTAACAGAACTGCTCCCGGAAGCGCTGATTTGCAGCGTCGGACCGGCAATCGCTTCAGCCCCCGCCGCGTAGAGACTTGCAACCTGGCCGGATGTCAGGGCGCCGTTCCAGAAGCGGAAGTCAAGATAAGAGCCTTGGAACATGGGATCCTGCCATTCATCGCGAGCCATCCAGTTGTCGGTATCCGGCAGCGACGCCCACAAGGCGGTGTTTGGCGCGCTGGCGACCAGGACGCCGTTGCGATAGAGCTTGTCCAGTTGGCGGTCTTGATCATGGGTATAAACGACCTGGCTCAACACGTTGGCTTGGAGCGCCGGTCCTTGCAAGGTCACGTCATAAACAGGGTTTTGATCCCATTCCGCGCGCAGCAAGTTATTGGCGCCGTCGTAGGGGCACAGCATCACGTACTGGCCGCCGCCCAGCGAAACGCCCGGCGTGGCGGCTTGGCCGAAGTCAACCATCTCCTGCCACACCGGGCCGCCAGTCCAAAGGACCCAAATCTCAAAGCTGGCTTCATTGGGCAAGCTTGTGACCAGGCCGTCATTGGCAGGAAACTCAACCCAGCCGCTTACGCCCGTGGGTTGGCCATTCGGAGCGCTCACAGGATTTGGAGTCGGCATGACAAGTTGTGTGCCAGTCAGAGCCGCTGTCCCTTCCAGCGTACCGTTGATGGTCCCGACGGTGTCCACAATCGTGCCGCTGCCCGCCGCGTCGTGGAACGGATAGTGGTGCAACAGAGTCGGCCAGGGATTTGTGTCCGTCACAGTCACGTTCAGGACGCCCGTCACCCCTCCAAAGCTCGCCGTGACAGTCGCGAAGCCGCCGTTCTGCGGAACGACGTTTCCGTTGGCAATGGTCGCGACCGTCGGGTCGCTGGTGGTGATGGCGGCCAGCGCCGTGACATCCGCGTTGGTGACGTTGGCATAGTTGGCCGTGACATAAATAGGCGCACCCAATCCGTGAGCGTCCACATTGGTTGGCCCGGCCACACTGACCGTCAGAAGCGCCCCCGCGTTTGTCAGAATGGTGTTCGGTCCGGCGGCTGAATCGACCGCCACCTCCAGGTCCGATTTGGCGCCTGAGTAGATTCGAATTTCGTCAATCGTGCCCTCAAAATACGGGTCCGAGCTGAACTGCGAGCGGCCAAAATAATTATCGACGTCCGCAATCGTGTAGAGCGCCTTGCTCTGCGCGCCAGTGCCTACCTTGCGTCCGTTCACATAGATGGACGCGGATTGCCCCTCATAATTATAACTGACGGCGACGCTGACTTCGGCATTGGTCTCCAACTCCGATGGCCCGTCAATGTCCACCTCACCCCCCTCGTTAATACCCCAGCGCAGCTTGCCATTGGCGCCGTTGTGAGGGATGAGCGTTGTATAGTCCTCTCCGACGGAACCGTTGTTTGTCCCAAAGGAGAAAAGCTCCTGCCACACCGGCCCGCCAGTAAAATTAACCCAAACCTCGAACGTCGCGTTCGTCAGAGTCGGAAGAATGCCCGCGGGCACCGCCACGTAGGCCGAACTAAAGTTGCCGTCCAGGACCAACTGGCCCGTGCCGGTCAGTTCCGCCGTGGAGGAACCGTTTATTAATGTGCCGTCGAAGACAGCGCCGCCAACCGAGTCAGTGATCGTTGTGCTCCCCATCGGCCCGTCAAAACTGTAGCGGTGTTGCAGCACAACGGGTTGCGGAGCGACGGTTACCGTGACCGAAGCTGTCTTGGACTGATAGGTCGCCTGAAGCGTCGCGTTGCCCGACGCAACCGCGTGGAAGTTGCCGTCGGTCCCGAAGGTGATCACGTTGGTATTGCCAGAGGAATAGGTGATGCCCGTCATTGGTGTAACATTGACGCTGTTGGTCAGGGACGAATACGTGCCCAGAACCTGCGGCGTTATGACGGCTCCGATCGACACATTGGTCGAGATGGCCAACTGGATCGACACCAGGGACCCCGGATTGATGCTGATGGTGGTCGGACCTGATTGATAGCTGGCCTGCACTTGCGCGGAAGTCAAAGGGCCATTCCAAATGCGGAATTCCTGATAACTGCCGTTGAAGCACGGGTCCTGCCATTCGTCGCAGCCCAGCCATTCGTCCGGATCGGGCAATAGCTCGGCAAATGTCGCCGCAGTGGAAGCGCTGGCGACGAGCTGTCCGTTAACGTAGAGGTTGTCAATTCGGTTAATTTGGTCATGAGTGAGCGCCACATGGCTTACGACGCCGGAAGGAAGCTCCGGGGCCTGCAGCACCACCGAGCCAGTCACACCAAACCACTCCGCGTGGAGCAGGTTATTGTTGTCATCGGGGCAAATCATCAAGTAATGCCCGCCGCCGAGCTGCAGCCCTGGCTGGGCACCCTCTCCGAAGGACATAAACTCCTGCCAGATCGGGCCACCTTGCCAGGTGATCCAGAACTCGAAGCTGGCGCCGTTGGTCGGGAGACCGGAAATCAGGTCGCCGGGCAGTTGCACAAACCCGGTATTGTTGGTGTTATGCGTGCCATCGGTATTCGGGAAGTAAACACCCGGCAAAGTCAGTTCGGTCCCGGTAAAGGCGCCCACCCCGTAATACGTCCCGTTCGCGCTGCCCGCGGAATCAGTAATCGTGGTCGTCGAGGTGGATGTGGTCGTGCCGGCGGATTCGGTGAAACTGTAACGGTGGGCCACCGACTGCGCCAAGGCGCAGGGAGGCAAGGCGAGAATCCCAGCGGTTAAGGTGGAGAGCAGGGGGAGAATCAATAGTTTGCGTGTCATATAGTGGCCTTTGTTCTGTTGATTTGTGTGTTGTGGGATACGATTCGACCAGCAGCGGCCGGCCGGCTAACGCCCAGGATCCGCTTGTGGAAGCGAAACTGGGCAGAATGCCTGTCATGTCTGAATTTCATAGGACTTTAGTTTCGTTTTGGGAACCTGCGGGATGCATCCTAGTCGAAGCGCTTGCCAGCCGATATAGTCCATTGCGATGAGAAACCACTTTTGCCGGTTCTCCTAAGACGCATTTTCCCTCCAAATCTGCAATGGCATGCGCGGCAGCGGCCCAAACCGTGGTCCGCCCGGGACGGGGAAGGCAAACACCGGCAGCGGACCTTTGACAATGTTGATCGAGCGACTCAAAGGCGTTCGCAGCGAACGGGTCAAAGCCGAAGGAGCGGAAATCGAAATACACACCCAGGCCGACGACCAACAGCGGAGGATTTTGAATTTAATTGGTGGACCGAAATCGCAGCCATGAAGCCGAAATGAAGATATGAACGAAAGCCCTTGGCAAATCAGGGGCTTACGCGGTTTTCAAAATGGTAAAGTGCGATAAGAGTGTCTCATCGCTTTGGATGATGGCGGCCACCTCCTTGGGCTGCCATAGTCAACTCAGATTCTCCAACGCGAAAGAATGCTAAAACGTATGCGAAAGACGCCAAAGATGTCCGCCAACAGGTTTCTGCTTCCAACAGCAGGCTCCAGACAGAGTTTGTTCGCAGGAACCTGCCGCGGCTTCACCTTGATTGAATTGCTGGTCGTCATTGCCATTATCGCGATCCTCGCTTCGTTGCTGTTGCCGGCGCTGTCGAAAGCCAAAGATCAGTCCAAGCAAACTTCCTGCATTAACGGGCTGAGGCAAATTGGCGTGGCGGGCGCCATGTATATCAGTGATTATCGCCAATACCCGGGGGACCTATCGACGCCGGGAGGCGGTTCGGCGAACTACTATTATGTTTGGCCTCCAAGATTGTTGGCCTACATGGCCAACAACCGGAAAGCCTTTAGCTGTCCAGCGGCCCAAGCCTACACCGCTTGGGATACAAACCTCAATACGTCTCTCGGCGGAACGGGGCCGGGAGGCGTCTATGATCCGTACGGAATTACCAGCACCTCTCGGTTTTCGCTGGGCTACAATGATTGGGGCATTCACTTTCAAAACGGCGAGGAGGCCATCACCGACCCCCAGCTTGGATTAGGCGGGGATATCGACGGCCAGCTCTACCAGGGGCCAATCAAAGACAGCAACGTCAAGAGCGCGGCCAACATGATCTGGATTTGCGATGTTCCGTCCGTGCCGCTGTCAGAAACGCCCGACTTCAATGGCAACACGGAACCGGCGGACGTTCAGACCGCGACAGGGCATTCCGCCTGCCCATCCAACCGCCATAGCTTCCACACGGACGTCTTGTTTTGCGACAGCCACATCGAAACTCCCAAGCGAAACGACCTGCGAGACCCCAAGAACGGGACGTGGCGCGCGCGATGGAACAATGATCATGATCCGCACTTTGGTTATGGATATTGGCAGGGCAATCCTCCTTGGGTGAACACGCTGGATCAGTAATCAGGGTTGTTTTGGCCCAATGATCCTCTCGATAATTTTCGTGCTTAGGGAGTGATGTGAAAATTGATCGCAACTTGGCCGCGCCACTGACGTGCTTTTTGATGGCGTCTTTTCTGTTGTGTATCTCTTCCGAAGGCCAGATGCCCGCCCCGCCGGGACAAGTCGGGGCGGGAGAAAAGCCGAAGTTCGAGGCCTATCTTTTTGCCCACATGACCTCCAATGACTACGGCAGGCTTTATTACAGCGTTAGCAAGGACGGCCTGCATTGGCGGACGCTAAACGGGGGCAAACGCGTCTTTGATGCTTATCATGGACATCCCAGCATCTGCAAAGGACACGACGAACGATATTATCTTGTCGGCAATCGAGGCGACGACAAGCCGGATATCAACTTCTGGGTTTCTGAGGATTTGGCACATTGGGATAAATACAGCGCTTACGTCCCGGATTTAACTCAAATTCCAGATTATCCCAAGGCTCTGCGCCGGATTGGCGCCCCAAAGTTATTCTACGATGAGGCGTCGTCTCAATATCTTCTTACCTGGCATACAACCCACGATCTGGGCAAGACGGACCTCCCCGAACCTTATTGGGCCGGTCAGAGGACGATATACGTCACATCTCGCGACCTGAAGAGTTTTTCAGTTCCGCCGCGAAAGCTGTTCAGTTGGGACATGGCGACCATAGACGTGTCGGTTATCAGGGCGGGGGGGCGGTATTTCGCGATTCTCAAAGACGAGCGATACCCGACCGTTGAATGGCCTAACGGAAAAACAATCCGAATTTGCAGTTCCACCAATCTCTGCGGTCCATATGGCGCGCCCGGACCGCCGCTCAGTCCATCGTTTAGGGAGGCGCCCATGCTCATCCCGTCACCAAATGGAAAAGCGTGGTACCTTTATTACGAACAGTATCCGGGCATCGCCTATGGGCTTTCCGCTGCCATCTCGTTGGACGGCCCTTGGTTCCAGGTCGCCGGATCGCAGCGCCCGGAATGGGACAAATTCTCCGTTCCACCGGGCGTGCGGCATGGCTGCATGCTTCCCATTAGCGACGGCCAGTACCGGGCGTTAATATCCCTGTATGGTGCGGAAATTCATCTGGAGAGAGAAGGTGGCGGTTAGCGTCTGGGCAGTCGCCCGTAAACTCTGCGGATTGTGGCGGCAATCTGTCTGGGTGTTTTCCGGCCCACCTCCGCTCGGTTTAGTCAACGTGGCGAAAGGCTCGGCCGTTAGCGGGGGTGTCCCGGGCAGCGCGGCCGCGCTGGCTACGTGTGCGTGGCAGAAAATGCGTCGCAGCCGAAAAAAGCAGTCACAGTATTCGAATGTCTTAACCCCACAAATGATCAGCGCCCGGTCAAGCGGAAGAACTGTGCGCTGGCGTTGGTGGGGGAGACGAATAAGCAATAGGTCCCATTGCTTTCGGCAATCGCGGTGGTGACCAGGGTCCAAGCCACCGGTGGAGCCAAATTGGTGGCGGAATATAATTGAAAACCGGGCGATGGAGCTGGCCACGCAATCACAAATAATGTGGCCGATGAACCTTGGATGCTCAGGCTGGGCGTGTTGGTCGGCGTGCCCAGGGCGCTGGCGGCGAAACTCAAGTTGTCGATGGCCAGTCCTTGCGCCTTGCCGGTTGAATTGGCCATTTCCCACACCAGCCACAGGGCCGCCCCCGGCGGCCAACGGGCGATGGGCTGGTTCGTCACGGCCAGATTGATTTGATCGGCCGGGGCCGTCCCATCCACGGCCGCCCCGCCCACGTCCCCGGCCACAGTTGCAAACGAGACGTTGAAGGCCGGAAGATACGCGGTGGCTTCAGTGGACATTGGCGCGGTTGCTTTCGGATCAATGTAATAATAACATTCGAGGCTCTTGGGCAGGTTGGATTGCCGCCAGACTTCACCCGTCACTTGCAGGTTGATGTAGTTGAGCGTCGTGCCGGTGTTGTTGATGAACTTGGCCCCGATGGCTGTGTACCCGGTGGTGCTGGTGGCGAGCAGACCCAAAGCTCGGTTGGAACTGTTGGGCAGACCGAAACTGATTTGTCCGCCGGTGGTCTGGTCGCCGTCGGTGGCCCCAAACCGCACCCCCACGCTGGCGGTGGGGTTGGCCAGTCCGTACCAGCCGGACATGGTGGCAGCCAGGCCCAGGCCGCCGGTGTTGCCGGTGGCGGCCACCGGATAGGCAAAGTCAAACGGATTGGCCAGGGAGTAGGTCACGTCGTCGATGGTCACCGGATTGGCCGTGTCCACCGAAGTGGCGCCGGGGTCCGGCAGGGAATCGAAGGTCTGGGAGTAAATGGAACCGTCGGCGTTGTAGGCGATGAAGGAGGCCGGCGGCGTGCCGCTGTTGCTGTTGCTGGCGCCGGGAGTGGGGGAATAAAACTGCACCCGCACAAAGCTCTGGCCGTCGGGCAGGGAACCATAAGACCAATTAGGCGGCAAATTGGTATAATTGACATAGTCCAGCACCTGGGGCTGGCCGTTGAACAGACGGCTCAAAGCGACTGAACCGTTGCTGGCACCCAGGGCAAAGCTGGTGTGAAGTTGGCTCAAGGTGGAGAGATTGGTCTGGCCGTCGGCAAAAATGACCAGGAATTGGCCGGGGCTGATGGCCGCGCCGGAAGGAAAAACCCAATTGGTCAGGTTGGCGTAAGTGCTGCTTAAGTAGAGGCCAGTCAAAGCCACCGTGTTGGTGGTTGGATTGTAAAGTTCCAGCCAGGGGGCATGTTGTCCCTCGCTGTTGGTGATGCCGGTGAGATTGTCCGGCTCCACCTCGTTAATCCAAAGCGGCGGGAAGGGTGTGAGGCTGGCGGCCACGCTGTTGTGCGTGTCAGGCGTGGCGGTCCCGCGCGTGGAGGACCAATTGCCGGGGCGCCAGTTATCCTGATGCGGGTCAATGAGTTGCAAGGACGCGCCTGTTCCATTGGCGTTGGTCGGCCAGGGCGGGACACTGTCGTACATGACCTCCGCCACCGTGACACTGTTGGTTCCGTTGCCGTTGGGCTGCACCAGCGCCAATGGTTGACCCGGCCGTAATGCTCCGGGGAAGACGTCGAAAACCGGATTGGTGGCTCCGTAGGTTCCCGCAAATGCCTGACCATTGGCCGCCAGCACCAAAAAGTTAGTCGGCCCGATGATCGAACCGCCAGGGAAGGTGTAGCCTAACGCTGCCAGTTGCCAGCCCGACATATCGAAAGTCAGCTTGCTTGACAGATTGTACAATTCGACATACTCCGCGTTGTCCATCGGTGAGTCGTACATGATTTCGTTGATCACCACCTGGCCCACGGGCGAAGAGTTGGTCCCGTTGTAAACCACGCTGAGATGGTTGCTGGCACCCGCGACTGGCGTGCTGGTCCGATCCACCCCGACGACGGTGAGTTGGTTGGCGCCGTTTTGCAACGGCATGGTGACGAGCCAATTGGTCAGGCTGGTCCATGTGAGCGGATACGCGGCGCCATCGACCCATATCGTGTCCACATTGAACGGCGCCTGGCCCGTCAAGTAGGCCAGATTGTTACTGATCGTTATGGTGGCATTTACGGCAAAATTCTTGGCGTTAACAGCCAGGATTTGCTGAAGGACGAGAGGCCCTGCGTTCGACACCCACGGGATCAGATTGAGGTTGGGATCTTCAACTGTCATCCCGTTGGCGCTGATGGCGGCGTATTTGGCGTCCATCAAGGGAACGCTCATAGCAAGATTCAGCGGACCATTGGACACCAGTTCACTCAATGCGCGCCAATACATGCGCAGAAACGTTGGCTCGCTCCAGATGCCCGTCATATTGGTATCGGCCGCCAAAGTGGTCAACAAGTCCTGGCCGGGCGGATAATTGACTTCAGTGCCCAGGCCAATGTTGAAATCGAACATCATCAGTGAAAACTTTGTGCCCAGAACGCCGATGTAAGGATAAAGATTTTGTCCACTGCTGCAGCCGAAAGAGTCCCAATTGCCAGCCGCATGATTGGCGGCAAAGACCCGCATCCAGTTCTCCATGTTGGCCATGTTTCTCATGTTCTGCACATAACCGAGCCTGCCATGCGAACTGGCGGCGTCGATGAGTGAGAACACATTGGTGTAATCGTTGGCGGAGTCTGGCGTGCGCCGGTTTTCGAAAATCAAGCGATAACGCGCAAGCTTCTTCGCTCCACCCGTGGTGGTGTAGGGCAGGATCATGCATTCTGACTCCACTGTTGTAGGCATCGCATAACCGGAGGCGAAGGGCGCGAATTCATACCAGCGATTTATTTTGAAGAGGAATCCGTCCGAATCATTGGGAAAACACTCCTTCACCATGTCACTGTTTGGCGTTTGGGCATCTTCCATGAACGGTCCCCGCCTAATGCCATTGACAAAAACCACCACGTCCCGGCGGTTGAGCCAAGGCACATGCAGAGCGCGCAAAAACGTATTGGCCAGTTGCTCGCGTTGATAGGTTGGGTCATTATCGGTATTGCCGGGCCAATGAATTTTGTCAAATGAAGTCGCCCCCAGAAATTTATCGTCATCTTGGAAAATCCATTTGTAGCTGCACCATGAGCCGTTCGGCGTGTCGTACCCTTGATGGACCGGGCTGCCTTGGTAATGGCCCTCGGCGTTGTAGATGACGCGGTTGGCTTCGACCATGGTGCAATCAATGCCTTCATTGCTCAAGTTGCCGAGGTTGGCCCAGCGGTTCACGTTGGCCTGGGTCAGCCATAGATGATACACTCCGAAGGTGCCGCCGGGATTGCCGTCGCCAAACATGACCAGACATTCGCGCGTGGGCGTGTCGTCCGTCAGCAACGACGGGAAGCGGGTGGCCGCTCCCAGCCTGTCAACGGCGGCAATGTAGAACGCGACCATGGTGTCGGCGGTCTGGCCGG
>Ga0187860_1003275_pt1 | contig 12886 bp, 9 predicted proteins | sample June2016WEW_10_4_FD_132981 | JGI IMG/M metagenome (GOLD analysis project Ga0187860, IMG submission 132981) | Peatland microbial communities from SPRUCE experiment site at the Marcell Experimental Forest, Minnesota, USA - June2016WEW_10_40 | ecosystem: Environmental > Terrestrial > Soil > Wetlands... | reverse complement strand
TATGCGGAAACCCTCGATCATTGGACGAAGCCCGACTTCCGCGTCTCGGCCGACGAGATTCGGCAGGCCACCGCGCGTCTGCCGGAGACGTTCAAGGATGATTTCAAATACGCTTACGACAAAATCACGGGCTTCGCGCGGCATCAGCGCGATAGCATGAAAAGCTTCGAAGTTGAAATCGAACCGGGCATCTGGCTGGGCCAACGACTGATCCCAGTGGCAAATGTCGGCTGTTACATCCCAGGCGGCAAATATCCGCTCATCTCGGCCGCGATCATGAGCATCGGCACTGCACGGGCGGCGGGGGTCAGTCATGTGATTGCCTGTGCGCCGCCACGCGACGCGGACGGCATTTATCCGCCGCAGCTCTACGCTCTGCACACGGCAGGCGCCGACGAGATCTACGTACTGGGCGGAGTCCAGGCCTTGGCAGCAATGGCGTACGGATGCGTCGGAATGCTTGCGGTCGATATGATCACTGGGCCTGGAAATCCATACGTCGCAGAGGCGAAACGACAATTGTTTGGACGGGTGGGTATCGATCTACTTGCCGGCCCCACGGAGATCTGTGTCATCGCCGACGAGACCGCCGATCCGTCGCTTGTCGCTACCGACCTTCTCGGCCAGGCAGAGCACGGTCCCGACAGCCCGATCTGGCTCATCACCACATCTGAGAAGCTTGGCCTTGCCGTCATCCGCGAAGTTCAGCGGCAGCTTCATACTTTGCCGACGGCGGCACTGGCGGGTCCTGCGTGGAAGAACAACGGCGAGGTGGTCGTCGTCGACAACGATGACGAGGCAATCGCAATCAGCGACGAATACGCGCCCGAGCATCTTGAGGTGATGACCCAGCGAAATGACTACTATCTGGAGCGGTTGACCAATTACGGCAGTCTGTTTCTCGGCGAGGAAAGCACCGTCGCTTACGGCGATAAGGGCGTGGGAACCAATCACACGCTGCCGACTGGCAAGGCTGCGCGTTACACCGGCGGGCTTTGGGCTGGAAAATTCATCAAGACTGTCACCTATCAGAGGCTAACGCCTCAGGCGAGCCGTCGCATCGCCCCGGCGATGGCTCGTCTCTGTCAGGCAGAGGGCATGCTGGCGCATGAACTCACCGCAACAGCGCGGTTCAGTCGCTACGCGCCTAGCAACACGGAGTAGGTTCACGCAACCGCCGGCAACCTTTTTCCGGCGTTGCGGGAACAGCGACGGCCGAGCGGGTCCCGCCGGATGAACAAACCAATGAGACAGGGAGGGTTTCGATGACACAATATCACCATAGCCGCCGCAGCTTCCTGAAGCAGACTGCGCTCGGCACCACCGCGCTGGCGATCGCACCATCGCTGGTCATGGGCACGCGAGCGGCCCTAGCCGCCAAGCTCTCGCTCGAGAATGTCCACGTGGAGGCAGCGCAACGCGCGAAGGAACTCACGGGTGGAAAGCCGGTGACGCTCACGATTCTCGAGCCCTCCGGATCGCTCGGCAATATAAAGCCGGTTGCGGACCAGTGGAAGGCCGACACCGGTATCGACATCCAATACGTGGAAGTGCCGCTCGATCAGATCAATCAGAAGGTCCTGCTTGAGGCAGTCTCCAAGAGCGGTTCCTTCGATATCGCGCTGCCGGCCAGCTTCGGAATTCCCGATCTCGTCACCTCGGGGATTCTCGTTAATCTCGACGAGCTGGCGGAAAAATACGAGCCCGAGGGTTATCAGAAGGATTATCTCTATACCATTGCCAACTACTACAAGGGCAGCCTCTATGGATATGAGACCGATGGAGACGCCTATGTCATGTTCTACCTCAAGGATTGGCTAGACGATCCGGAGGAAAACAAGAAGTTCGCCGACAAACACGGCTACAAGCTGAAGGTTCCCGACACCTGGGAGCAACTCGACGCGATGATGGCGTTCTTCAACCGCCCGGCCCAGAATCGTTTCGGCGGCGCCCTCTACCGTACGCAGTTCTTCATCGCCTGGGAGTGGTGGGTGCGCTTTCACGCCAAAGGTTATTACCCCTTCGACGACAACATGAAACCGCAGATCAATAGCGACGCCGGGGTTAAGGCGCTCGAGGAATTGATTGCCGCCTCGAAATTCCTCTATCCGGGCGCGCGCAGCAATGGTCTGTTCGAGAATTTCGAAGCGTTCGGTCAGGGCGACAAGTTCTGCAACATCGGCTGGGGCGGCACCCAGAAGTTCCTGAACAGCAACAAGTCCAAAATCAAGGGCAAGATGGCCTTCGGACCGATGCCGGGCGGCATCGTCAAGGGAGAGCTCCTAAAGACGCCCTACTTCAACTGGGGCTGGAACTATGTGGTCTCAAGCGTGTCGAAGCAGCCTGAGATCGCTTACCTGTTCACGCTCTACGCTTGCAGTCCGACAATGTCGACCATGGCGGTACGCGACGTCGACGGCTATTTTGATCCGTTCCGCCAAGTGCATTACAAGGATCCGCAGATAATCCAGAATTACTCTGCGCCCTTCCTCGCTGTGCACGAGCAGGCGATGCGCGACAGCATTCCAGACCTGTATCTGCGCGGCCAAGGTGAATATTTTGACGTCCTACGCGTCAATGTGCAAGCGGCCGATGTGGGTGAAAAGAAGCCCAAGGAGGCACTCGACGAAGTCGCCAGCAAATGGGAGACCATCACGCGCCGCATGGGCAAGCAAAGCCAAGTCGTGCAATGGCGATTCCTCAAGAGCAACTACCCGCAGGGAATCCGCGGTCGACTTGTCTGATATCGGGAATGACGATGGGCTTAGGCTAGCGCCGACGCCCACCTTCACGGATGATCTCAAGAGATGGTGGAACAGGCTCGGAGCTCGGCGGCTCCACGATTTGCGATGGGAAAAGGGTATCGCAGGCTCGTCCCGTTCAACGTGGCAATCGCGCTTCCGGCTCAGCTGACGGTACTGACCGTCGTGCTGGTGCCGACGTTGATCGTAGTGTGGCTTAGCCTCACGGACTGGCAGCCGACTCAGGGAATCCCCTGGTACCAGGCGGAATTTGTCTGGTTCTGGAATTACTACGACCTTTTTCACGATGCCCGCTTTGTCGCCGCTGTGGTACGGACTCTGCTGGTCGTCACCGTATGCATGACGGTCGAATTCCTGCTGGCAATGGGCCTCGCGCTCCTGTTCCTTGATGACTGGGCATGGCGGAAGATAGCCGTGAGCATCATTATCATGCCGATGATGATCGTTCCGGTAGATGCAGCCAATGCCTTCTTCATGCTGTTCAACGATCGCGGCCCGATCAACTATCTGATCTCGATAATCATCGGACGTCCATTCGAATTTGCCTGGCTGGCGGATCCCAACTGGGCGTTGCTGCCCATTATGCTGTCCGAGATCTGGCAATGGACGCCGCTGATGTTCCTGCTGGTGTTGACCGGCTTGATGAATTTGCCCGAGAACCAGATCCGCGCTGCCTATGTGCTCGGCGCGTCGCGGACGCGGATTTTCTTGCGTGTCATGCTGCCGCTACTGATGCCGGTGATCATTATCGCGCTGCTCGTGCGAAGCATCGAAACCTTCAAGATCTTCGATCCGGTCTACATCCTGACGCGGGGCGGCCCCGGCGCGGCGACCGAGACCATCTCGATGTTCATGTACAACGGCGCCTTCGTCTATTTTCGCATCGGTTACATCGCGGCTGCGGCGCTGATGATTCTGATCGTCGTCGTCGCGATCTGCTTCACCTTGTCCCGCCCGCTCAAGCGGCATCACCGGTAGACGAACATGTTCGGCGAGGACAAGGCTTGGGCGAGATGTTTGAAGCGCACTGCCATGTGTATTGCCATTGTGATCGCCTTCTTTCCGATCTTCTGGCTTATCTCGACCTCCTTTAAGCCAATTGACGAATGGCAGAAGTTTCCGCCGGTCTGGATCAGTAGTCAGCCGACGTTGCAGAATTACCGCATCGTCTTCGCACCGAAGGCGGCACAGGAGTTTGCCGCCAAGCAGCAGGGCGCTATCGGCTACAAGGTGTCGGGCAGCGCCTGGAAAGCGTTCGGCGATTCGGCGGTGGTCGCAACCGCTGCGACGGTGTTGTCTGTGCTGTTCGGCACGCTGGCCGCCTATTCGATCGTTCGCTTCCACACCGGCGGCGACAGCTATCCCTTCCAGTTCCTCATGGTGCGGATGTTTCCGCCGATCGCCGTCGTGGTGCCCATGGTCATACTGTTCTCCATGCTACGCCTGTCGGATACCTATTTCGGGTTGATTCTCGCCTATACCGCTTTCACCTTGCCGTTCAGCATTTGGATGATCCGCAGCTTCATCGAGGAGGTGCCGGAGGAATTGGAGGGCGCCGCCCTGATCTACGGAATGCGCCCACTCCATGCGTTTCTGAAGGTGACTTTTCCGCTGATCCGAGGGGGCCTCCTCGCGACCGCGCTCTTTGTCTTCATCCTCAACTGGTCGGAATTCCTCTTTGCGCTCACACTCACGACGGGGCATGTCGTGACTGTAACTTTGCAGGTCGCGAACTACGTTTCTGCGAGTTCGGGCAAGCTCTATGGCGTACAGGCGGCTATGGGTACGGTCTCGACTCTTCCCGTCATCTTCTTCGGCTATATCATCCAGCGTCACCTGGTGCGCGGGCTGAGCTTCGGGGCGATCAAGCGGTAGCACATGATGACGAAGCTCAAGCTCAGCGGGATCAGCAAGCGCTTTAGCGGACGCGATGCCGTGCGCGATCTGTCGCTCACACTCGGCCGGGGCGAGTTTCTCTCCCTCCTGGGGCCCTCGGGCTGCGGCAAATCGACGACTTTGGGAATGATTGCCGGCTTTATCCCGCCCGACGCGGGCGACATTCTGATCGACGGCAGCCGGGTCAACGAGTTGTCGCCGCAGCAACGACGCATCGGCTTGGTGCTTCAGGACTATGCGGTGTTCACAAGTCTCACGGTGCGCGCCAATCTCTCCTTCGGGCTCGAGGTGAAGGGGTTGAAGCGCGGCAAGCGGCGTTACGCTGTCGATGAACTGGCTCGCCAGTTCGATCTATTCGATCTGCTCGACCGTCGTGGCGGCAGCCTCAACATGAGCGAGATGCAGCGCGTCGCATTGGCGCGTACGTTGGCGACCGAACCGGAGCTTCTGCTGCTCGACGAGCCGATGTCGAATCTCGACGCGGAGATCCGAGCTCGGCTCCGGGGCGAGCTGCGGCAGCTCCAGAAGTCGCTGGCGCAGACCGTGCTCTACGTGACCCACGACCAGGCCGAAGCGCTCAGCATGTCGGACCGCGTTGCGGTCATGCGCGACGGTGAGATCGTACAGGTGGCGACCCCTCACGAAATCTATTACCGGCCGGCCAATCGATTCGTTGCTGAATTCATCGGCGACCCGCCGCTCAACATGATTCCCTGCGACGTCACCGCCGATGTCGCTACGACGGCAATTGCGCTTCCGGGCGGGGCCGTGCTCCATACCTCAGCGGTGCCCATCGCGTCGGGGCGGCACTGGCTGGGCGTTCGCCCCCACGATATCGAGTTGGTGGCCGAGGCGTTACCGGGGGCGGTGCCGGCGCCGCTGCGGTTCGTGGAAAATTTCGGTGCAAGACACGTGCTGCATGCGGAATACGCCGGCGATCTCCTTCGCATCGAGGTGGTGCCAGCCGCGCGGTCGATCGGGGAGATGCTTCATCTGCGCTTCTCCACGGGGCGGGTACTGCTGATCGATCGCACGAGCGAGCGCGTGGTTCCATTCCGCCAGCTGGAGGTCGCGGCATGAGCACCGTAGCGGTGGAGCGGCTGCGAAAGGTGTTCAACAAGATCACGGCGCTGGACGACGTTAGTCTTGCCATCGGCCGCGGGGAATTCTTGTGCGTCGTCGGCAGAACCAATGCGGGCAAATCGACGCTGCTCAAGACGATCGCTGGCCTATATCGCGCCGACGGCGGACGAGTGATCATCGGCGGCCGGGACTTTACCTTGCTCCCTCCGCATAAGCGGCACATCAGTCTTTTATTCCAGAACATTGCGTTGTTCCCAACGATGACCGGCTATGAAAATATCGCTTTCCCGCTACGCACGGCGAATGTACCTGCCGACGCCATCGAGCGGAGGGTCCGGTCGATCGGGCAGATGCTCAAGGTCGAGCATCTCTTGAATCGACTGCCGCGGACGTTTTCCGGAGGTGAGCAGCAGCGGGTCGCCATCGGGCGGGCGATTATCCAGCCAGGCGATCTGCTCATGCTCGACGAGCCGTTGACCAATCTCGACGCCAGCATCCGTATCCGGCTCCGCATCGAATTCAAAAAGCTGCATCGCGAACTCGCGCAGACGATCATCTACGTAACGCACGACCAGGTCGAAGCCATGAGCCTGTCGGATCGTGTGGCGGTCCTCGACGGGGGACGTATCCAGCAGATCGGCTCGCCCGACGATGTCTACCACCGACCCGTCAACCGTTTCGTGGCTGAATTCATCGGCTCGCCGCCGATGAATATCATCGATGCCGACTTGAGCGAGTTCGACGGGCGGCTCTCGCTGATCGGGACAGGATTTAGCCTGCCGGTCGAGGAGAGCGAGGGCCAGCGCTGGCGGCAGATGAAGCTGCCACGACGGCTTGCCTTCGGCGTTCGGCCAGAGCGAGTAATCGTGGCGCCGGGCCCCACAAACGACGCGCCGATCGGAGCCAAGATCCTCTGGGTGGAGCATCTCGGCAACCGCTCGATCATCGCACTACGGATGGGTGAGGTGACGCTAACCGCGGTGATACCGCCCAATCATCCGTTGAACGCCGACCTCCGGGCTTGGGTGGGGCTCAGGCCCGAACCTCACCATCTACTCAGCCGGGAGACGGGAGTCTTCTTTCAACTCGCATCCTGATTTGGGAAAAAGCAGAGGAGAAAAGTGCATGGGCAGCAATAAAGGATCGGCGGCATCTCGAACATCCGATTTGCCGGGCAAATTCACATACTCTTCGTTCTCGACGGACCTCGACCTCCCGCCGCCCCGCACCCTGGCGGAGATCGTGGCTATGACGCCCTCCACCATGGCCAACGCATCGCGGCTGGCAACAGCCGCCTACAGCGAACTGTTGCAGGTCGCAGCGAGTCTAGAAGACGCGGCATATCGTCGGCTCATGACCGAATGCATCGCTGCCCCAAAAGTGACGTTCCTCGAGATGTATCCGACCGAGGCGGACCGGCGACGGCTCTTCGCGGAAATGGTGAAGCTGGGCTTCTTCAACAAGGAGGATTCACCGGAGCATGTCTGGCCGGGCGGGCATATGCAGCCGCAGACCTATCTGACGGCACCGTCGAGCCACAATGATTTTTACAATGCGCATCCCGGGGGTCTCGCCGTGACTGTTGCCTACAATATCCGCATGGCTGAGGCCTATACGAACAACTATCGACAGATGTTCGGCCTGCCGATCAATCGCGACTTACCGGCGGCGGCTTTGTGTGTTCACGAATATCCCAAGGTTTGGCTTTATCAGTGGCAGCCGGACGGTTCCTGGCTCGAGGAGCCGCGCACGGTCTACGACGATACGTGGCACGCGCACTGCATTTACGTTACGGCGGAACTCATGCATCGCCGCTACGATGCGCGCATTGTCATGGCGATGGCGGCAGCGCATCAGTTATCGGCGCTCGAGGCGTCAATGGACGGACGCCGAGTCGTCTGTCAATGGCACGGGCTCCATCGCGTCGCACACTTCATCAAGGCGGCAGCGATAATGGCGCAGGTTGACCCGGTCGACTACGGTCTTCTCGAGCGCAAAGGGCACGAGATGGTACTGGCGCCGCAGCCGGCCGAACAATGGGTGACCCATCTCGCCGACATGAATTGGCCTTATGTGATGGGTGCAGCGCACCTTTTCACCCATCCGTTTCTCCAGGAGCTCGCACGGGGCGAGTATGGGTTGACGGAGCGCGACTTGACCGGACGTCCCTTCAACCAGCTGAAGAACTACGTCTGGTCGCAACTCGGACAGATACCTCTCTACGAGATCCTTGTCCGCGAGGGCGCCGACGCGGCGCGGCGGACGGTAAAGCGACTGGTCGTTAAATAGCGGAGCCGTCTGTACAGTGTAGGCACTGCGTTGCCGCTAGCGCGAAACGTCACCGCCGAAGTATTGTCCTCAATGGAGATTTGCCTTGCACCGCACTTCTTCCGTGGACCGCGAAGCCGCCTTGGCCGCCTGCAGTCAAGCCTATTACGGCCATGGGAAGCTTGAGGTGCTTCCCAAGTTCAACGTCGCGAGCCTCGACGATATTGCGACGCTGTACACGCCGGGCGTGGCTTATTCCGTGCAGGAGATCATCGCTCGGCCCGACGCTCTTCACGAACTCTCGACTAAGGACAACATGATCGGCGTCGTAACCGACGGCACAGCGGTGTTGGGATTGGGACGTGCCGGCCCGCGCGCAGCCGTGCCGGTGATGGAAGGCAAGGCGGCAATGTTCAAACTCCTGGCCGGCATCGACGCGGTTCCGTTGTGTATCGCAGTCGAGAAGAGCCTCGATCTGGTCGACATTCTAGTCGCCCTGGAGCCGAGCTTCGGCGGCTACAATATCGAAGACGTGGCCTCGCCAAGCTGCTTCGAGTTGATGTCCGCGCTTGAGACTCGACTGGCGGTGCCCGCCATTCACGACGACCAATACGGCACCGCGACGGTCATCGCAGCAGCGCTTATCAACGCCTGCAAGGTTACCAATCGAGAGCCACGCGAGCAGCGCGTCGTCATCAACGGCGCGGGCGCTGCCGGCACCGCGACGTTCGACCTGCTGTGCGGCATGGGGATCGGCGAAATCATAGTCAACGATCGCGCAGGCATCCTGTGCGCTGGTAAGGTCGCAGCACCCGCGCATCACGTCTCCATTGCTGCCGTTTCCAACCGCGAGCGGCGGCTGGGCGGTATAGGTGACGCGGTCCGCGGCGCGGATGTCTTCATTGGCGTATCGGTTGCGGAGCAGCTCAGTGGCGACATGGTCCGCACCATGCAGCCTAATCCTATCATTTTCGCCCTGGCTAACCCGATTCCCGAGATCATGCCGGAAGAAGCCATGGCTGCCGGTGCGGCCATCGTAGCTACGGGCCGTTTCGACTATCCTAATCAGTGCAATAACGTATTGGCGTTTCCGGCTCTCATGCGCGCAGCAATAGACACCCGCGCGAGACGGCTCGATCGCGAGGTCTATCTTGCGGCGGCGCGTGCCATAGCGGCTGAGATAAGCGATGTCGCGCTCGGACCATCATCCATCCTCCCGTCACCTCTTTCACCAACGCTTTACCCAAACGTGGCGGAGGCGACTGCCCGAGTCATCGTCGAACGCGGCCTCGCCCGGCGTGATCCGGGGCGGGGCAGCGTCGCCGACAACACGCATCTGTTGCGTCAGCTCGTGGCGGAGCGCCAAAGTGTCCTTCAGCGTCGGGCTGAACTCCATAAGAGATAAAGCATTAAATGACTCGCTCTCATCTTGCGAAGCGGCAATTCTGCTCTCATCAGAATGCCTCAGATCTTTGCGCAAGCATGATCGCATCACATCAGAATTGTGAAATAGAGCGATGCTCTGAAAACGTTTGCACGCCCGTCGAGGGTATTTGCAGGACGTATTTACTTTCGAACGCGTGGAATGTCGCAGAACTCGGTTATCAAGTCATGATGGATAGCCGCAATTCTGTTGAATGTTCGTGAGAAGGCAGGGGCGGATTTAGAGTGAACGAAATCGCAGAAACCAAGCCGACACTGGTGAGCCGCAGCCTCGGAGTGGCCGCCACCCTGCAAACCTATTTCCCGGGTGTGCTGGTCAGCCTGATCATCGCCGTGGCCGCGACCTTCCTGTCCGAGCACTACGGCGGGCCGGTCATGCTGTTCGCGCTCCTGCTCGGCATGGCGTTTTATTTCCTTTCGCAGGAAGGGCCGTGCGTCGCCGGCATTGAGTTCGCCTCCAAGCGCGTCTTGCGCGTCGCCATCGGTCTCCTCGGGGCGCAGATCACAATTGTCGAGATCATGAAGCTCGGCCCGACACCCGTCGTCATGGTGATCGGCGCGGTCACTCTCACTATCCTGTTCGGTGTGCTCGGCGCACGCGTTGCGGGCTTAAGCCGGGCGTTCGGAATTTTGACCGCCGGTGCGGTCGCGATCTGCGGCGCATCCGCGGCGCTAGCGATCTCGTCGGTCCTGCCGAAAGGCGAGAACCACGAGCGCGACACCGTTTTCACCGTGATCGGCGTCACGGCACTGAGCACGATTGCGATGATCGTCTATCCGGTGATCATCGCCTTCTTCCACCTCGATCATGCGGCGATAGGGGTCTTCCTCGGCGGCACTATCCACGACGTTGCCCAGGTGGTTGGGGCCGGCTTCAGCGTCTCCGAGGAGACCGGCAACGTCGCTACGTTCACCAAGCTGCTGCGCGTGGCGATGCTGCTGCCCGTGGTGGTGACGTTGTCTTTCCTCTTCCGCGCCCGCAACAGCACCAAGGCCGGCCGCCAATTGCCAGGCTTCCTTGTCGTCTTTGCCGCCTTGGTGGTGGTCAACAGCATGGGTGTCATTCCGGTACCGATGCTCGCCGCGCTCAAAAGCGTCTCGCGCTGGTGCCTGGTGACGGCAATCGCCGCGCTGGGCATGAAAACGTCGCTCAAGGCGATGGCGGAGGTAGGCGGACGCGCGATCGCGCTGATCGTCGCCGAAACGGTCTTTCTTGCGGTCCTCGTACTAGTGATCGTGTTGTGGAAGTTTTAAATGGGAACTGCGCCAACTTCCGGCGCCAGTAAACGTCGGATAATCCGTAACATTCGCTACGCCCAGCGACGAACGTGAGCATACAATAAATATGAAGTTGCCCACCACGCCGTCGTTCCGGCTTGACGGCAAGCGCGCACTGATCACTGGCGCAAGCCGAGGCATCGGTCTGGCGGCCGCGTCCGCGCTCGCCGACGCCGGTGCTGAGGTGACTCTCGCTGCACGCGGTGTAGAGGAAGTCTCACGAGCCGCAGCCGCCATTTGCGCACGAGGGCAAGTTGCGCATGCGCTAGCCTTGGATGTGACGAATCTAGAAGCGGTGCGGACCGTGCTTTGCGCCTCAGCCCCGTTCGATATTCTGGTCAACAACGCCGGAACTAACCGTCCGGCTCCGTTTGTTGAAGTAAGCATCGAGGACTTCGATACCGTCTTCGCTCTCAATGTTCGGGCTGCTTTCTTTGTTGCTCAAACTGTCGCCCAGCGTCTGGTGGCGACTGGTCAAAAAGGCTCCATTATTAATGTTTCATCGCAAATGGGGCATGTCGGAAGCGCGAGGCGAAGTGTCTATTGCGCGTCGAAGCATGCGCTTGAAGGGTTGACCAAGGCCATGGCGATCGAACTCGGCCCGCACGGGATACGTGTCAATACATTAAGCCCCACATTCGTTGAAACTCCCAAGACTCGACCATTCTTTGAAAATAAAGAATTTTATCGAGAAGTGCTTACCAAAATCAAGCTTGGCCGTTTGGGCCAGGTCGAGGACCTGACCGGCGCCATAGTATTCCTCGCATCGTCGGCTTCCGAGTTGATGACTGGTGCGTCCCTCCTTCTCGACGGTGGATGGACGGCGGAGTGACTCTTAGGCCACGCTCAAAGACCTCGCCGCCTCGCAACTCACGGCCACCGCGACCCGCTCCCCTGGTAGCGTCAACCCTCCCCTGGCGCGCCAGCGTGGCCAATCGTTGGCGATAGATCGGGGACCTTCTGGGGGTCCCGACTAATAAATGGCGACTTCTGATCGCAAAAGGTCCATGCGAGGAATCTCCAGCAACTGGCGGACGCGTCTACGTGATGAGCAGTTCTCCTTCAATTGACGCGCCCGCGCCGCCGTCATCGGCCGGTCCGAAAGACCGTTTCTACGAATCCCAAGCCCTGCGGTTGCATTATGCCGACTGGGGTAATAATGCGGCGCCGCCGTTGATCCTCGTCCATGGCGGCCGCGACCACTGCCGCAGTTGGGACGCGGTTGCTCGCGCGTTGCAACCGCACTTTCACGTTATGGCCCCCGATCTCCGTGGTCATGGAGACTCGGACCGGACGAAAGGCAGTAGCTACAGTCTGTCCGACTACGTGTACGACCTGACACGTTTGGTGCGATCAGCGTCAGTGCACCAAACGGCAATTGTCGGGCATTCGATGGGCGGGATGATCGGGCTAATGTATGCGGGCACGTATCCGGACAGTATCGCATCTTGCGGTCTTGGACGGTGTGACAGTCCTGCCTGGGTCCCCGCAAACACCGATCCACGAACGGATCACGGAATGGGTTACGCAGCTCGCTAAGATTGCGGAACGAAAAAACCCCCATTTCTACAGCGTTGCCGAAGCGGCCGAGCGAATTTCGGCGCGCAACAAGCGACTAATATAACCCCCGAGCAGGCGCTACTTCTCGCCAGCCACGGCGTCAAACGGAACGCCGACGGTAGCTACAGCTGGAAATTCGATGAATATAAGAGGGCCAGGGTGCCGTATCGGCTGTCCCCGGATGACCACATCGCGCTTTGGTCGCGCATCACTTGCCCTACGTTATTGCTGCGCGGGAAGGAAAGTTTTCTTCCTGATCCGGAAACAGCGGGTGTTCTCGCACATTTCAGACAGGCCTTTTTGGTGACGATTGTGGGGGGCAGGACACTGGCTTCATCACGACAAACTTGATGACGTCCTCGGAGTGCTCCGCCCATTCCTCGGCATTTGACCCCGGTAAGAAGGCTACGCCGCGGCGCCGCCACCAGCGTTCGCCGCGAACGCCCGAGCTCCATCGTTCGCCCCAAAGCGGAATATCGCTTAAACGAAATTGCCGAAGCGCCGCCCAGCCGGCTCGAGCGGGTCGCGGCGCCAGCGGGTCGCTCTGCGTCGGGTCGGCGACGTCGCGACCTAAAAACAGCTTCGCGCGCGCGCAC
>Ga0187860_1003262_pt1 | contig 12916 bp, 13 predicted proteins | sample June2016WEW_10_4_FD_132981 | JGI IMG/M metagenome (GOLD analysis project Ga0187860, IMG submission 132981) | Peatland microbial communities from SPRUCE experiment site at the Marcell Experimental Forest, Minnesota, USA - June2016WEW_10_40 | ecosystem: Environmental > Terrestrial > Soil >... | reverse complement strand
ATCTTCTGGACGATCGTGCTCGGCATCATCGGATCGATCATCGGCGGCGGCGTTACCCACATGTTTTCGCGCCCGACAAACGAACGATATCATCCCGCCGGCCTCATTTTTTCCACACTGGGTGCGATCCTGGTTCTCTACATTTGCTATAAGCTGAAGATTCATTTTCCCCAGGTCGATCTCATCGAACGCTAACCTCGTATTCCGATGGGACGGTCACGTGTCGGGCTTATGGGCCACTGGCCTGCCTTTTCACCGGCCCTCCGAAATTGTGCGCAGCAGCGCGCATCGGTCCATCGGGCGCCGCCCCGACGGCTTGGCGCCCGGAAAACCGTCACCGTCGGCCTAATCGGCCGCCGCACGCCTCCCACACACACGACCGGCGCGGTCCCTGGACACTGTTGCGAGCCTCGGTCCGCCGACAACCACAAGATCTTGGGGCTACCTGAGTCAAGTGCATACCCAGTATGAATAATATCGCTGGCGTGAACACTCGCCGTTCGTGGTTGGGCGGGGCCCATTCGACGGTTTGGCGACCTCTTCCCACAAGGCGACGGGGATACAGGAAACTGCCAATCACGCCTCTGATAAGGCAAGCTGGCACACGATCATCCTGCGCGCGTGCCGCTTGTCACTCGGTCGATGCCGCTTTCAGGTTCAGTAGCTTTCGCTCGCCCTCAGCGAACTTCACCGCCTCGCCATACTTCTCGAACGGCTTCAGCGCATCTGGGTCGCGGCGATCGATCTCCGTGCCCGCCGGAAATGCGTAAACGTGATACTCGCCGGGAGTGATCCCTGCGACCTTGCAAGTCCCATCCGGTCGTGTACGGCATTCGCCGAATAGCGCAGCCTGCCGCTGCCGCGGCGCGTCCGGCGCGACCAGGATGCTGGCGCTGGGTACGGGATCCCCTTTGTCATCGGTCACTGCGCATTCTGCAGCGCCGCCGTTCGCCTGTAGAACGATCTCGAGCGGCAGTGGCTGCCCCTCGCCAACATGCACGCCTTCCGCTAGCGCGTCCGCGTCGCCCATGCGAATCGCCTGGATGTAGGCGTCGTCCTCCCCGTCCGTCGTGGAACCTATGGCCACATCGTACTCGCCGGGTGCGACCTGCGATATCGTGAACGCACCATCGGCGCCCACTTGCGCCACACCGCCGGCTTGCGTGTCTCCTGCATCCTGCGACTCTAGTTCCACCATCAATCCCGGTTGTAGCTTGCGGCTAACCGGTGGGATGACTCGCCCGCTCAGGCTCCGCGATTGCCCTGGAGTCAACTCCAGCCCCTCGATGTCTGAGTCACCTATCTCCAGCGTCCGCTGGGCCGAAATCCGGTTCGGCTCGTTGAAGCCTCCACTCTCAACCCGCAGGCGATACGTGCCCGGCAATACATCCTGGAATTCGAACTCTCCCTTGGGACCTCGAATCAGGAAATTATACGATGGCCCTGGCGAATCAGGCTGGCCGATTGGACCTAGCGTAACCACCTGGAATAGCAGGGTCGGACTACCGGAAGTGGCCGCGATGCGGCCGCGCACCCGAACAGCGTGTGCCCGGACCAACTGCAGGTCGAAGCCTTGTAATTCCGCTCCAGGTTCAACCTTCACTACGGCCGCCTGTCGGGCGTCTACTGTGCCCGGATAGAAGACCGTCGGATAAGCCTCACTTCCGGTCGCCGCGCCAGCCCTTGCAGGCCGCTGCATGCGGACTCCGTCAAACTGGTTTTTCGGCGCGTATATTGCCGACACCCGGTACTCGCCCGGCGCGATCTGAAAGACTCGGTACTCGCCCCGGTCGTTCGTCGTCGCATAGCCCCTCCCCGACCGACTGTCCTTTCTCGCCCGCGTAGCTGACACAACAACGCCCACCCCGGAAATCGGATCGCCGTCCGCGTCGAGGATCCGTCCCGAGATCGCACCAGTGCGCAGCAGCGTCACCTTCACGTCCGATGCAGTCTGTCCCGCTTGCACATCTACTGTCGGAGATTGTCCGCGCCCGACCACATATCCGTCCCGCTCGACCGTAAGCACGTAGGTTCCTGGATCCACATCGCGCAGCGTGAACTTGCCCTCCGAGTTGGTGATCGCGCCGATGCCGCCCCCCTGATCGTGGCGGAGGATTACGACGGCCTTCCCGACGCCGTCGCCCGATTTCCCGTCAATGACGACTCCTGCGACGGATCCAGTCTTGGCTGGCTCCGTCGGAGTCCCCTGACCCGCGATCGGCCCAGCAACACACAGCAGGGCTGACGCGGTCAACAGCCGGATGCGCATGATTTAGAGGCCTCGAATGCTATTATGCAATCCCCGGAACCTCGGCGCTACCTCCACCTGGCCGTCTAACGCCCCGCGGTTCCCCTGGAAGCCGGACAGCGCGGGTGATTCCCATTCAGCGGGACGGCGACGACACGTCCAAGTGGAACGTCCGTGCTGCTCCCGCGATCTCGTTTTGCGCGACGGCGTCGCAACCGCGCACGATCTCGAATTGAGACCGAACGGACGAAGGAAATTCTGCTCTCTCCTCGTTGAGGCGCTACCGGGCCGGTGCGAGTGTTACATCCCTGGCGACATACAGGACCAACACGATGCGGCCGGTGTCTTCCAGCCAATGATATTCCAGGACACCGGTGCCCGCTTTCTGCGGCGTGCTTCTCAGCGGAACTTCCGTCTCGCCGATCTTGAGGTGTACGTTTTCCACCGAAAGGTGCATGGAATCGACCGCGCCTGAGGCGGACGGCGCGGCTGTGGAAGTGACCTGGCCCTCTACTTTGGTCCCGGCTTTGGCGGCGATGACACCGCCTGACTCCAGGTCTTCGGAAAGGACGAAGGTAACCGGCCTCGCGGTTCCCGTCGTGGCGGAACGCAGGTCCTCTACGGAAAACAGCGGCACCGGGGTGTCGTCGCGCAGAACGGGCTGCCGCCGTGCCACCGTTTTCGGCACATGGGTCGTCAGCCAGCGGTAGACGAATTCCTGTATCAGATGATCGGTTGCCCTGCCGCTGAAACCCAGCAGAAAACCATGAAAAGCCCGCAGTCCCGGGCGGGAGGTGTAGGAGTGGAGGGGGGATAAGATCTCCCGCGCGGCAAGTCCTCCGATCATATCGGAGTAGTCGGGCTGCCAGTGGCCATTATTGCCCTTGGCAACGAACGCGGTCCCGACGGCGTAAAGAAATCGTGAGCGGAGACTGCCGGTTCCTTTATAGAAGTAGCGCGGATCCTGGTGAAACACGGATTGGGTGAGGGTATGGCCGATCAAGACGTGGGTGACGCCGGCGGCGTAGTCCACGCCAAAGCGCTTCCCGTACCCTTCCATCCCCTGGCCGAATTGCCGGTCGGTGGTGTTGCGCCATTGTTCGATTCCGGCGCCGGCTGCGTTGCCCAGGATGGTCTCCGGATCGATCAGGGTTCGCAACCCAAGGTGAAATTTCTGGGCGGCGGTCAAAGGCGCGGCATTCGGATCGTAGGTGACGTAGAAGTTCGGAACAATCCCGAGCAATCGCTGTTTCTCCTCGGCGTGCACCTGCTGGACGGCCAGTTCGTGCGGCGGCAGAGTCACATCCACTTTGCTGATGGCGGGTGCGATCTGCAGAACGACCGGAGGGAGCGGTGGGTTCTCCCCGGAAACCACGGAAACATTGGTCTTCTCGTCCATGAAACCACCAGCCGTGATGGTGAGGGTGTAGGCCCCGGGCTCGACCGCAGAGAAGTGGAACGAGCCCGTCTGGTCGGTAAGAGTAGTGCGCAGGGCATTCGACCCGGGCGCCTGTAATCTGACGATGGCGGCCTCCACCAACGATCCGGAGGAGTCCGCGACGGTGCCGCGGATGGTTCCGGGCGCAGGGCTAGTTTGTGCCGCGCATGACTGTGCAACCAGTAGGATGCAAATCGATGACGTAACAGCAGCCCCCCACCCGCCGCGCGATTGGCCGCGTTGTAGCTGCGCTCGCATGAACTGATTCTCTCACCGCCCCAGTCGGCTGGGGAAATGGGCCGCCAGGCTGTTCGTCCCCTTGAACAGCCAGGTCGACGAGTTCCTTCATTCGGCGTAAATCGATGCCAAGGTCAAGAAGATGAGTAAGCGCGCGCCCGCGGCTCTGCGATGGGAAAGCTGCTGCGACGTGCCCGGGCCGCAAGAAGTGCTCATGCTCGAGTTTGGCCAAATCGCACGCCGTCTTCAATAGTGCAGGGGCGTTCACGCTGAGCCCCCGCACCGGCGGAGACTCGATCCCGAAACTGATCTTGGGCTCCCGGCCATCGAAATAGGTGTTTTGCACCTCCATATACCGTGCGGAACCATGAACGGCATCAACGAACGTCTGGCCGGCTTTGTCTAGAGGACTCTCGTTAGTCGCCTTCCATCCCGATTCCACCAGTGCGAACAGCATCAGGCTTGTCGAAACCTGGCCGTGATCCGGATTCCGCTGGGGCCCCAGATTTCCTGCCAGTAAGAGGAGCCTCCGCAACTCTTCATCAGGCGTGACCCCTTGCCCATCGAGAAACTCCGACACGGCTGTTTCCGCCGATCCAGCCTCTGACGATTGACGCTCGCCCTGCTCTTGAATTGAGTCCGTACCAAACGCGCACAGGCGCTCGAACGCGGCCTCCGACTGGGTTGTGATGGTGATCGTATCAAGACCCGCGGATCTGGCAGCCCGTTTGATTGCGCCCCACATTTTCACTGCGGTCTCAATGGAATCCAGACCGCCATCACCGGATCCGAGAAGTGGCTGCAACAATCGTCTAATCCCAAGGTCTGCCGCCAGGCGGACGACGGCTTCGGCGGCTGCCTCTGGTCGAGCGCCCTTCTCGTCGAAGGCAGTCGCCACGATAATGTGGTCCAGCGGGAAGATGTTTTCGCCGGACACTTTCAACCCAAAGGGGCGATCCACGCCAAACTCACTACGGGCGAGGGTTGCATCAACGGCTTCCTATATCGGTTCCCATTCGACGCCACCGCCTGCCGGAGCGCTCTGGCGAGGCTACCCTGCAGGCTGCCGTCGGCATCAGCGGGCACTACAAGGGCATCGCCCGGAAGCCGCCAGGGCGCATCAGTAAGTGCGGCGGATATGATGGTCTGCCCAACCTTGGCAACAAGAAACACCTTGTCCGTTCTTTCGGCACGCATGTCTGTCCTCCGCACCACACCTTGGATGTGGCTGATGCAGTAGGCACACAGTCGAAGCGCGTTCAACGTCGTTTGAGTCGGCACCCAGTAAGCGCATCCTTCGGCGCCGGCATGGATCACAGTCTTCAAGTGCCAGGATTGGTTTGGTTGGGCACCTACAACCGCGCAGGCATCAACGTCGAGAAGCGGCCTTCGGGGCTGCGGTGGCGACAATCGCGCCTGGTAAGTCCGGTCCACGTCAACTGGACGAAGCGCCCACTCCACGGGAAAACCGCTACAGATAACCCGAAATAACGCCGCCTACAGAGCCCCGAATCGTCCGCCTCGCACCGCGTCTTTGCAGCCGTCTGATCCGGATCTACTGGATCGCAATCTCGACCGGGTTGGAAAGCTGGCCGTCGACTGTCAACTCCACGTTCACGGTTCCTGCGCCGCGCAGCGTCACGGGCAGCGCAACGTTCACCTGGTCCAGGCCCAGGTACTGCGGTTGCGCCCCGGCATACTGAACCGGCGTCGAAACGTCGCCCGCCGTGCACGTCACGTTGGCGAGCGACGACCGATTGCGAAGGCCTGTGCCATAAAGCGGCAAGTACACGGTGGATTGACTATCCAGCTCGATGGGCGACACAACACAGGTTCCGCTACTGCAATCGAACACGGCGACCGGAGTTGGTGCGCCACCGCCATTGGGGTAGCGCGCCGCCGTGGCGGCAGCTATGCTGTTTGCCCCCAGCGCATACAATCCGGGCGCGACCGCGTTCACCTGGACGGTTCCGCTGGCCCCAACGATATTGACGGTAGCCAGCCCTGACGCCGTGCCGTCGGGAACTTCGAAGTTGACCTGCGACGGCGAGACATACGTGAGCGGCGCGGGACGGGCAACGCCAGTTGCATCGGTGACCGTCGCCTGAACCCCAGCCAGAGTGTTCGGCAGGCTTACCGGAGGGGCGTTGCGCGCCACGAACCCTAAGTTCTGGCCGTACGCCGAGGCCAGGCTGTCGGCCGCCACCTGCGGCTTGCCGCCGGCGGAATTGCCGATCCCTAAGGCGCTCCCGCCAAACCCAACCACCACCGCACTGCCCGAGGGAACGCTGATGGAATACACCCCAGCGGAAGCCCTCACAGTTTCGAACTCGGCGGGCGACCACGTCCCGTCGGCCGCCACCGCCGCACCGCCCAAGAGAAAGCCCGTGGTGGAATCGAGTGCCGGCGTGGTGAGGCTCAGCGCTAGTGCCCTGGTGTAGGTGGAACCGGGCGCGATGCTCACGGCGGCGTCATGCGACGCGTCTGCGTTGATCACCGAGACTCGCAAGGTGCCATCGCCGGCCAGCACCGCGTAAGCGTTGAGGTCGATTCCGCCGGTGCTGAGCGTAATAGGCACCAGGCGGCCAGAGGAGGCTGCCTGAAACACCCTCCCGGACTTACCTTGAGTTCGAACGGTGTCTTGAGCGGCACCCCGGCTGCGGCCGGCTCGTTCACCTTCACCGCACAAACCGCGGACAGCTACGCCATGACAGCGCTGGGACAGCTTGCGCTCACGATCAATGCCGCCTCTCCACCTAACGCGTTTGTCACCGGGTCGGCCACCGCCGGCCAGATTGAGCCTTTTGCCGCGGAATCGATTGTCACAGCTTACGGCGCCAATTTGGCCATCGGAACGGTTGCTGCGCCGGTTGTGCCGGTGCCAACGACCCTCGACGGGACCGTTGTAACCGTGACCGATTCGGCTGGTGTCACGCGCCTGGCGCCGCTGTTCTACGTTTCTCCCACACAGGTCAACTACGAGATACCATCGGGCACCGCGCCGGGTACGGCCACGGTGACGATCACGAATCAAAATGGAGTAAGCCAGACGCAAACCATCCAAGTGGGAGATATTTCGCCGGGGTTGTTCGAGCTGACGGGCTCCGGACTGGTGGCTGCCTGGGTCCTGCCGGTGATTTCAGGGGTCCAGCAAAGCTTGCGGCCTGTCTATCGGGTGAATGCGTCGGGTAGCCTGGTCCCTCTGCCTATCGATTTGAGCACTCCTGACGCCGCGTACTATCTGGAGATGTACGGCACGGGCATACGCAATGCCAGCAATGTCACCGTGACCGTAGGCGGAGTGAGCGTACCGGTGTTATACCATAGTGCCGCGCCCGGCTATGCCGGATTGGACCAGGTCAACATCGGTCCGCTTCCCGGCTCACTGTCCAGTCAGGGTAGTGTCAACATCGTCCTTGCCGCGGACGGCCAAGCTGCTAATACTGTCAACGTGACAATCCAGTAATAGGGACAGCCGGCTCGGGGAGATTCATTTGCGAATCGGGCATGAACTCACGGTACGGCCCATGCCGTTTGCGGCCAATGTGCCAATGGTGGCCGCCGTGTGCCATGCTGGATGTTCTATGCGAGACCCGGAGATCATCGAAACTGAGCTGATGGAAATCAGCGCCATCGCTGAGGATACGGTCAAGTTCGAGCGCATCGTTGTCTGGTGCGCATCGCACCCCGACGAAGTCCCCTTCGCCCTGCATCAGCTCCTGGGCGGGGGCGCCAAGCGCCCGTCGGATAGCTCTGAAACTTAACCGCCAGCGCGACTCGCTTCACGCGACAGTTTCGATGGCAAACTCCAGGTGATCGGGGAGGCGGCAAGCAGCCGTCCGTGCACACGTAGTCACCGGCTATCCGCCGCTCCCTGGCGGCGAGCGGCTCAGGACCGGCCTGGGCCTGCGTCTCCCAGCGTGGGCGGTTGCCCTCATGCCGCAAGGTCCGAGGTTGGTCTCTTAGACCCCCGCTTGCGTTTAATCGTCGCCCATTGTAATCGGCTGGGAGGCGACCTTCATGTCGCAGGGTCCGAGGCTGATCTCGTAGTCGCCGGCTGGCATCTTCGGATCCAATGTGAGGTACGACCTGCCTGCGGGCAGTGTCGCCTGGCCCTGATTCTCCGGTTTAGTCTCGAAGAGCCCGGCCGGGAAACAGATTTGGGTCTGCGGATTGCACTCGAACCACACGTTAGGGTGCGACTTTCTGTGAAAAACAAACCTGAGTTGATTGTTTTTGATCACGATGTCGACTGGTTGATTGGCCATAATACTCTCCTTTGATTTGGTGTTACTTTCCCTTGGTCTTGAGCCGCGGATCGTTGAGCAACGCGCCGAGTTGCGGATGGTCCTTTAGGTCGTCGATCACGCCGCCGCTCTTAAAATATTTTTCAGCCCAGCGCAACGCCTGCTCGCGCTCGCCCAGACACTCATAGACGTCGATAGCGGCTTCCAGGACGCCAACGTCGCCGGGTGCGAGGGCCTGCGCCGCCTGGAGGGCCACCAGAGCCTGCTCTCGCATTCCAAGCGCCGCGTAAACCGCTGCCATCTCGCCCATGGCGGCCGGATCCTGGGGGTTTAGCTTGACGGCCTCCTCCATCAAACGGAGCGCGCGGCCATATGCTGCCCGGGACTTGGCGTCCTGCTTCATCCAGGCGTATATGTTCCCCAGATTGTCCCACGCGCGGGGATCTTTATCGTTGACTGCCAGCGCTTGCTCCAATGCTTGCGCGGCCTGAGCGTATTCCCCGCGCAAGCGATAGATTTCGCCCAAATTCAAATAGCCTGCGTAGGATGGGCTAAACCGAATGGAGGTGCGGTACGCCTGTTCGGCCTCCGCCAACCGGTGCAGCTTCTCATACGCCACGCCCAGGTTGAGCCAGGCGTAGGCGTTGTCGGGGGTGCGGGCGACGGCCTGCTGAAACTGAACGGCGGCGTTCTGGAACCGGCGCTGGCGGAAGTAGAATTGGCCGAGCCGGTTATAGCCGTTCCAAAAGTCCGGGCGCAAGGCCACCGCTCGCTGGAAGCTCTCCTCGGCGTCGGAGGGCCGTCCCATCCTTTCGTAGGTTTGAGCCATGCCGAGGAAAGCGTCGGCGTTGCGAGGATCGAGCTGGAGCGCCCTTTGGAACTCCTCCAGCGCCAGTTCATGCTTGCCGGTGCCATCGTGAATTCGTCCCAGCGATACGTACACGGGCGCCAGCCGATTGTTGATCGCGGAAGCCTGGCGGCAGTAGTCGAGCGCCCGGTCCACCCAACGGGAGTCGTGCCCGAGGCTGTACTTTGTGTAATAGCTGTCAGCCAGCCCGGCCAGCGCGAGCGCGGATTTGGGATCGGCGCGGCGCGCGGCATCGAACGCGGCGATGGCCTTGTCCACGTTCCCGGGCTTGTCGTACCGTTGCAGGTACGCCAAGCCCTTCAGATAGGAGTCGTAGCCGGCCCCTGCGCCGCCGGCGAACTCCTGGCGCAGACCCAGGCCGGCGGCCGCCAGCAACACCGCTGCCAGCGCCGCCCACATCACCCAACGCCGGCGCGTGGGCCAAGGCGCCGCCCGGTCCTCGGAGAACATTGAGGACCGCCGGATGCAAGCGGCAAGGTCGCCGGGCTTGATCGAACGTGCTGCGCCGGCGCCCGGCGTTTGGAGGCCCCGCAGGTCGTCGACAACCTCCTGCATAACCTGGTAGCGCTCCGCCGGATCCTTCGCCAACGCGCGGTAAATGATGGGGCACAGTTCGGGCGGCGCCTGGTCGAGGCCCGCCGGCGGGGAGTGCACCACGGCGTACAGCGTGGCCGGTGCGTTGGCCTTCTCAAACGGTCTTCGCCCCGTGGTCATTTCAGCGAGCGTCACGCCAAATGACCAGATATCGCTGCGATGGTCGACCCTCCGGCCGAGAGCCTGCTCGGGAGACATGTAAGATACCGTGCCGCGGAGTGCGAGGCTCTGGGTAATGGAACTTGACTCTTTGCGGGCCAGCCCGAAATCCACGACTTTCGGAGTACCGTTGGCCGTGATCATGACGTTGGCCGGCTTGACATCGCGGTGAACTATGCCGTTGGCGTGGGCTTCGGCCAAGGCGTTCGCCACCGGAATCGCTAAGTCGAGGGCCTGCGCCAGTGGCATGGGAGCGCGGCGGATCCGGGCAGCCAGGGTTTCACCGTCGTAGTAGGCCATGACGATGAACAGGCGGCCGTTCGGCGCATCTTCAATACCGTGAATCGCGCCGATGTTGGGGTGATCGAGGGCGCTCGCCGCACGCGCCTCCTGGAGGATGCGGCCTCGCTCCTTCTCCCCGGCCACCTGGTCCGACCTGGGGAACTTCAACGCGACCACGCGCCGGAGCTTGCGGTCGACGGCTTTATACACCACCCCCATGCCGCCTTCGCCCAGCCTGGCTTCGATGCGGTAATGCGCCACTGTGTCGCCAGGCGCCAGTTCGGCGGCCACCGCGAACAGTTTCGCAGCCGCACTGGGCCAACCCGGCTCTTCGTTCCCAGCCAGCATCCGCTCGACTTCGGCGCGTAGGTCCGCATCTCCGCCACAGGCTGACTCCAGGAATTGGGACCGTTGCGGTTCCGGAGTCTCCAGCGCCGCAGTGAAGAGTTCCTTGATCTGGGCCCGGCGCGCAGGTGTCACAGCCGTCCTCCCGGAACTTTCCCGCGAGCGTCCGCCATGCCAGCCAACCTCTCCAGCCGGATCTAGGTTCCGGCTCCGATTATCCGCAATTTTGGCGCCGATTTCCAGCTCCCGCGGCACGACGCTAGATTGCCGATCAATTGGCTGGAGACTACGATCTCGACTCGCCGGTTTTGCTCGCCATGAGCCGGACTGGAGTTCGACACCAGAGGCCGAGAGGCGCCCAGTGAATTAGGCGAGAGTCGCGCCCCACAAAGGGAGCCCGATTCGGTGGACCGTTCAATTGACCCACGGTTTGAAATCCCATTCCTGCCCTTCCTGCCCGTAGTATGTGCAGATAATCTCCAGAAAACCATGCAGCGTACCAGCGGGGATCGGCACGTCTTTGGGCCCAAATTTCTTGCCGTCAGGCGTGGTGACTTCCAGGCTGATTCCGGTGGTAAGGCCCAGATGTCCACCCTTATTTTTGATGTGAGCGGAAAAGGTCTTCACCGCCGGATCGATGTCGATCTCTCCGTGGGCTCTCGGGTTGATGGTGACGTCCCATGTTCGACTGGCGGTCGCGATCTTGATTGTGACCACTTGGCCGGCCTGCGGGCAGAGGGTCTTGGCTGACTGCGCATCGATTGATAGGATGAGTTCCTTGGGCTCGACCTTGAGCTGGGATTGTGCATTGGCCCGCAATCCGACCAACGCCAAAACGACTGTCAAAGCGATTAACTTCATACTCCCTCCAGTCATTTCTTACTATAAGCCCTTACACTTCATGCCACGGGTTCCTTTTGGTAGTTTCGACCGGTTTCGCGGCCGTGTGTGTTTTGGATCACGCTGGCGCAACGAGCGGACGTGTGTTCCTGCCTCAGGCGGGAGGAGTGCGCATCGAAAACGGGATAAGCTAATGGATATGCTACCGAAGCGGAAACTGGGAAGCCAGAGCCTCCGAGTGTCTGCTCTTGGACTCGGATGCATGGGGATGAGCCAATCGTACGGCGCGCCAGACGACATTGAATCTATCGCCACCATCCACCGGGCACTCGAACTCGGGCTGGATTTTTTCGACACTGCTGAGGTCTACGGCCCGTTCATCAATGAAGAGCTGGTTGGGCGGGCGCTCAAGGGACGGCGCGAGCGGGCCGTGATTGCCACCAAGTTCGGCTTTCGCATTGAAAATGGCACCATCCTGGGCACCGATAGCCGGCCCGATCACATCCGCCAGGCGGCCGAAGCCTCTCTGCGCCGCCTCGAGACCGATTACATTGACCTTCTTTACCAGCACCGTGTCGATCCCAATGTCCCGATTGAGGATGTCGCAGGAGCTGTAGGCGACCTCGTGCGTGCCGGTAAGGTGCGCTATTTCGGTCTTTCGGAAGCCGGTGAAAAGAACATCCGGCGCGCCCACGCCACCCACCCGGTGACTGCACTGCAAAGCGAATACTCCCTGTGGGAGCGCAATCTGGAGCCACGGATCATCCCGGTGTTGCGCGAACTTGGCATCGGCCTTGTGCCATTCAGTCCGTTAGGGCGCGGCTTCCTGACCGGGACGGCCAAACGCGCCGAAGAATATCCCGAAGGCGATTACCGCCGCGGCGATCCCCGCTTTCAGGGCGAGAACTACGATGCCAATGTGCGCGCCGCGTCGCTGGTCCAGAAAATCGCGGAAAGACAGAACGCGAAACCGGGGCAGGTGGTCTTAGCCTGGCTATTGCAGAAGGGCGAGGATGTTGTGCCTATTCCGGGCACTAAGCGCAGAACCTATCTGGAAGAGAATATCGCCGCCGTGTCTCTGAAACTGGACTCCGATGAAATAGCCCAGCTCGAGCGGGCATTGTCGCCCGAAGCCGTGTCCGGGCCGCGCTACAACCAGCGCATGATGGCAACCGTGGACCGGTAGAGCACAGCTCTGATCTCTCCAAGGCGTTGTCTTCGCCGGCTGTCTGCCCCTCAGACCTCGGCCTGGGTAGCGGCGGCCTTTTGTTGAGCTTTTTTCTGCCGGCGTGGCAATCGGGACTTGTTCTTTTTCTGAAGTTTCGGTACCTTCTTCGACTTCGTCTGTGGCTTCGGTGGAGCAGGTTCGGCGGGTTCGGCGGCTGCCGCCACCGGTGCTTTCTTGCCCGCGGGTTTCGCCTTAGCGGCTGAATCGCCGCCTTTAGTTTCCGGTTCGGCCGGCTTTTTACGCTCTTTGGGCTTCTGTTCATCTGCCATAATTGCCTCGAAATGGCGCTAGCACGCCAACGGCCATGATACACGAAGAACTCATGCGGCGCAGGAAAAGAAGAGTGCGGAGGGTGTGCGACGTGAAAGTGACAATTCGCCGGGTTTCCTTTTTTGTGGCTTAAAACCTAGCGTAGTGATACGCTAGGTTT
>Ga0187860_1003255_pt1 | contig 12924 bp, 11 predicted proteins | sample June2016WEW_10_4_FD_132981 | JGI IMG/M metagenome (GOLD analysis project Ga0187860, IMG submission 132981) | Peatland microbial communities from SPRUCE experiment site at the Marcell Experimental Forest, Minnesota, USA - June2016WEW_10_40 | ecosystem: Environmental > Terrestrial > Soil >... | reverse complement strand
GCGTGGACTTGTCACCCGCTCGGACGTGTACCGGCGCCCGTTCGAGGGGACTGGGCCCGATCTCGCAGATGAGCTCGGCGAGGCGGTCGATCGCGATCGACCTCGTGGCGGATCCGCACACCACGGGAAAGACCGTCGCCGATGCCACACCGTGGGCGAGCGTCTCTTCCAGCTCCTTCGTAGAGAGAGTCTCGCCCTCGAGGTAGCGCTCCATGAGGTCGTCGTCGGCGACGACGATGCCCTCCACCAACGCCTCGCGGACCCGGTGCTCGAGGTCGGACATGTCATCGGGAATCGGGCCCGTCACGGCCGAGCCTGTGTCATAGGTGATGGCCGTATCGGTGAGCAGGTCAGCGACCCCTCGAAACCCAGCCTCGTGGCCGATCGGCAGCTCCAACGGAGCGATCCCGGCGCCAAAGAGGCTGCGCAGCTGATCGAGGGTCCGCTCGAAGTCGGCCCGTTCACGGTCGAGCTTGTTGACGTACACGAGCCGAGGCAGGCCGAGCTCTGCGGCGGCTCGCCATGCGGACTCGGTGTTCACCTCGACGCCTTCGACGGCACTCACCACGAGGACGGCCAGATCAGCGACCGAGAGCGCAGCCTCCATCTCGGCGGCGAAGTCGGCGTACCCGGGTGTGTCGATCACGTTGATCCGGTAGTCGCCCACCTGGATCGGCGCCATCGCCATCGACACCGAGATGTGGCGCTTGATCTCCTCCGGCTCGAAGTCGGACACGGTGGTGCCGTCCTCGACGCGCCCCGCACGGTTGAGCGCACCGGTGGCGACGAGCAACGCTTCGGCGAGCGTGGTCTTGCCGGCGCCGCCGTGTCCTACGAGCGCGACATTCCGGATTTTCGCAGACGGCACATTGGCCACCGGACGACACCTCCTCGATGCGCCTCGTCCCCGAACCCCCTGCGGGAACGGCCGGGTCGCTCGGCGCCCGAGCCTATCGGGGGCGCCCGGCGGTGGCAGATACAGGCTGTGAACGGGCAATTTGGTACCATTACGTATATGGCTGGTCATGTTCTTCGCGTGCTGGTGAGCGGGGTACCCAGCCCAACGCGGGACCTACGATGATCGACGGGCGCAGGGGCCATAAGAACGCCCCCCCCGACGAGGAGGCTCAAGCTTCGCCTGCGGTCGTCGTCGACGAGGCTGATGAGGCGACCAGCGGTGTTACCGACTCCCCAGCACCCAGCGGCAGCGGTTTCGTCCGGATCTTGAACGGCATCAGCCCACGTCTGGTCGCTCACGGCGTCACGGCCGATCACGTCACCGTGGTCGGGATGCTCGTCGCGGCACTGACCGGCGTCATGATCGGCCTGGGCCACCTGTACCTGGCCGTGGCGCTTGTGACGTTCGGCGGGCTGATGGACACCCTCGATGGGGCGGTGGCGAAGGCTGCCGGGACGTCCTCCAAGCGCGGTGCTTTCTTCGACTCGGTGTCGGACCGGATCGCTGACATGTTCGTGTTCGGTGGTCTGGCCTGGTACTTCGCCGCTGGACCGGGTCACGATCCCAAGCTCGCCTTGCTGCCGTTCGCGATCCTTGGCGTGAGCAACACCATCTCCTACGAGCGAGCCAAGGGCGAACTACTCGGCTATGAGGCCAAGGGTGGGCTCATGGAGCGAGCTGAGCGCCTGATCGTGGTCGGTCTGGCGCTGTTGGTTCACATCGTGATGGTCCCGATCCTGTGGGTCCTGCTCGGTCTGTGTGTGATCACCGCCTGTCAGCGCTTCTTCAAGGTCTGGCGGCAGGCCACAGTTGTGGCCGACGCCGACGACACCGCGCTCGCCGCGAGCGGTTCCCGGCCAATCAGCGGGCGCCGGCCGGCGCGAGTGGAGTCACGTTGGCGCACATGGCGCGATGCCAGCGGCGCGCCCGATCGGCGGCGGCGGCGGGTGGCGGTCGCGAGCCGGGCTCGTTCCCGCCGCCGCGAGCAACCGCTTTCGATCCGGTTGCGGCAGGCGTTCGCGAACGAGCGTGAAGGAAGTCGGACGCCAACCCGGACCCTGGCTCGGTCGGGGCGCGCCCGCACGGAGCGCCGCCGCCAGGGAGCCGAGTCGTCGTTCCGGCGCCGGTTGGGCTCCGGCCGCTGAGCCCTCACCACCTCGTCTAGGTGGAGCAGCCTCCACGAGAAGAGGCGCGGCGCCGGCACGGCCGTGACATCGCCGCGTACTGGACGTACCGCTCCCTCGCGACGTTCCTCCAGACCCTTCCGGCTCCGCTCGCGGAGGGTCTGGCAACCGCTGGTGGCCTGACGATGTCGGAGCTGTGGCGCAAGAAGCGTCCGCAGCTCCGGGCGAACCTTCGCCGTGTGGTCGGGCCCAACATGTCCGATGCAGCGCTCGAGCACCTCGTCGTGAAAGCGTTCGACTCGTACGCCCGCTATTGGGTCGACGGGGCTCGGCTCACGACGCTCCGGCCGAAAGATGTCTTCTCCCTCTTCTCCATCGACGGGTACGAACAGGTGGAGGAGGAGATGGCGAAGCATCGAGGCATCATCCTCGCCCTGCCGCACCTCGGGTGCTGGGACCTGGGTGGCCTGTGGCTCACGCTGAAGGGCAACCCGATGACCACGGTCGTCGAACCACTGGAGCCTCCGAAGCTGTTCGAATGGTTCCGCTCGGAGCGAGAGGCGCTCGGGCTGACGATCCACAGTTTTGAGCCGGACACACCGGCCAAGCTCATCGCGACGCTCCGCGCCGGCCGCCTCGTGGGTCTCGTCGCTGACCGTGACCTCGTCGGCAACGGGATCGAGGTGGAGTTCTTCGGCGAGAAGACGACCTTGCCGGCCGGCGCCGCCGTGTTAGCCCTGCGGACTGGCGCCCCGTTGTTCCCGTGCGCCGTGTACCAGCAGCGAGGCGGCAGGGGACACGGGGTGATCCGCCCACCGCTCGCCTTTGAGCGCACCGGCCGGCTCCGCGACGACGTGGCCATCGTCACGCAGATGCTGGCGGCCGAATTCGAAGACCTGATTCGCGAGGCGCCTGAGCAGTGGCACATGTTCCAGGCCAACTGGCCGGGGGACAAGGAGAAGTACGGGTGAGGAAGTGACGGCCTCCGGGGGAACGAGCCCGTGGCGTCCGGAAGCTCAGCACACGTACACTTGAGGTCGCCGAGAGCTTTGTCGAGGAGGAGCGGTTTTGTCCTGCCGCGTCGGGGCAAGGCGAATTGGGTTGACGACGCGTTCTGGACTACGTACCCTCGCCTGGATCGCGGAGGCCAACGACTCCGCTGAAGCATCACGAGACGGTGGCGAGGGGACCGGGTCGGGATATGAACGTTCACAGTTCTGCACTCATTCGTAGCTTTTGGCGCTCGCTCGCGCCGCTCGCTGGCGCTGGCATCCTTGCTGGCGCCACCTTGACTCTCGGCCCAGCTCCGGCATCGGCGGCGCCGACAGCGTCGCTCCACGCCTATGCCGGTGGAGCCGCCGCCTCACCGTCGAGCTGTCCTCGGACCACCGTCGTGGACAGCCAGTGCTCGCTCACCGAGGCGCTGGCGCTGGCGCCGGCCGGCAGCAAGGTCCTGCTCGAGACGGCGGGTGACGTGAGCCCGTACTACGGCAACTTCTCGCTTCAGACGCCGTCCACCTCGAGCCTGCCCGTGACGATCGCGCCGGCCGGCGGGGTCGCCGACCCGACCATCGACGGGGATGGTTCCAGCGCCGTCCCTTGCCCCACGAGCGCCTGTGACGGCGCCGTCCTCACCGTCACCTCAGGTGTGTACGCGAAACTGAGGTCGCTCACGATCCAAGATGGTGACAACACGAGCACCGGTAACGGGGGCGGGCTCGACGACGCCGGCACCGTCAGCCTGAGCGCGGTGACGATCACCGGCACGACGGCGACCTTCGGGGGAGGTGCCGACGTCGAGAGCGGGGCATCGCTCAGGGTGACGAAGTCGACTTTCTCGTACGACTCCAGCGGCTCTGACGGCGGAGCGATCGGGAGCGGCGACGACGACGGCACCGGGACTGTCACGGTCATGGGCTCCAGCTTCTCGAACGACTCCAGCGCCTCGCGGGGCGGAGCGATCGCGAGCGGTGACCACGAAGGCACTGGGACGCTCACGGTCACGGGCTCCAACTTCTCGAACGACACCAGCGACTACGGCGGCGCCATCGACAACGGGGGTGCAGCCGGGACCGGGACGCTCACGGTCTGGGGCTCCAGCTTCTCGAATGACACCGGCAGCAGGGACGGCGGAGCCATCGACAGCGGAGGCGTGAACGGTTCCGGGATGCTCACGATCACGCGGTCGACGTTCACCGGGGACTCCAGCACCTACCTCGGGGGAGCCATCGACAGCGGCGACGCAGGGGGCACCGGGACACTCACCGTCACGCGCTCTACCTTCTCGGACGACACCGGCTACGACGGCGGAGCCATCGACAGCGGGGATACCCACGGTACCGGGACACTCACCGTTACGCGCTCTACCTTCTCGGACGACACCGCCACCGCTGACGGCGGAGCCATCGACAGCGGGGACAACTACGGCTACGGGAGCCTCGCTGTCATGGCGTCGACGTTCACCGGAGACTCCGGCGGTATCGACGGCGGAGCGATCGACAATGGCGACAATGGCGAATACGGCCCCACAGGGCCGGTGTCAATCATGATCTCGACGTTCGACGGCAATGGCGGCGATGTCACGATCTACAGCGGCTCCGCAGCCTCGGTCATCATCGCCGGCAGCATCGTGGCGGACTCGACCGGCCAAGACTGCGCCGGCTCGGTGACCGACGCGGGCTTCAACCTGGAGAACGACGCCGGGACGACCTGTGGCTTCAGCTCAGCCGAGCACGATCTCGTCGGGGTGAGCCCGCAACTAGGCCCGCTCCAGGGGAACGGCGGGCGGACCGAGACGATGGAACCCGCATTGACGAGCCCGGTCCTCGACCAGATCCCGAACCGGACGACGGTGACCATCGCCTCGACCTCCGCGAAGCTATGCATGGTCAACGACCAGCGAGGACTTCGTGCCCCGGTCTGGACCGGCTGTGCCATCGGCTCGGTCGACGAACCCAACCTCACACTGCCGATCGTGGGCCCCTTCGGGCACGCTGTTGCACCGTCCTCGGGCGGCGCAGAAGGGGGCACTCGTGTGACGATCAAGGGCGTCAACTTCACGGGGGTCACGGCGGTGACCTTCGGCGGTGTGGCCGCGACGAAATTCAAGGTCATCTCGTCTCATGAGATCATCGCCGTCTCGCCAGCGGGCACCGCCGACACCACGGTCATCGTGGCGGTGACGGCCTCGGGGGGAACGAGCCCGTGGCGTCCGACGGATCAGTACACGTACATCTGACGATCACCGGGAGCGTTGTCTCACGCGGCACGGGGTCCCCGATGCTCGGGCCTGTCGTGCACCGTCGGCTGACACTTCGCGAGTGAGGTCGTAGCCTCGCCACGTGCGCGTCGCCATGGTCTGCCCCTATGACTGGTCGATCCCAGGAGGTGTGCAGACCCAGGTGAGAGGCCTCGCCGAAGCACTCGTCCGAGCCGGGACGCACGTGACGGTCGTGACGCCGGTCACCGACAAGCGGAACCGTCCGGCGGCGGCGTTCGAACTCATCGGCGTCGGCAAGAGCGTGAGCATCAGCGCCAACGGTTCCCGAGCTCCGGTCGCTCCCACGCCAGCAGCCATGACCAGGACCCTGCGGGCCCTGCGGCTGGTGCGGCCGGACCTGGTTCACATTCACGAGCCGCTGACTCCTGGGCCATCGCTCGCTGCACTCGTAGCCGGGCCCCGACCGATCGTCGGGACCTTCCATCGTTCCGGATCCGATGGCTTGTACCGTGTCGAGGGCTTGGCCCTCCGGCCCTTCGCCCGCCGGATGGACACGGCAGTCGCCGTCTCTGAGGCTGCGCGGTCGACGGCGCGCGAAGTGCTCGGCCCGTTCCTTCCGTCGATCCTGGTGATCCCGAACGGTGTGGACGTCAGGCGGTATGCGCTTGACCCGGAAGTGCCGGCCCCGGCCGCCAGGGAAGGCGAGGCAATGCCGCTCCGGATCCTGTTCGTCGGGCGGCACGAGGAGCGGAAGGGATTGGCGGTCCTGCTGGAGGCTGTTGAGATACTCCGCCGGAACGCCGCTGCGGGTGAGCCAGCGCGTACGGCCCGAGTGCAGGTCGTGGGCGATGGCCCGCAGACGGTCGACGTACGGCGACGATTCGCGGCGCTCGACGCGACCGAATGGTTGGGTGCCGTGGGCGATGAGGAAAAGGTCCGGCTGCTCCGGGCCGCCGACGTCTTCGTCGCGCCATCCCTACGTGGGGAGTCGTTCGGGGTCGTGCTGCTCGAAGCCATGGCAGCCGGCACGGCTGTGATCGCGTCCGACCTGCCCGGCTACCGGCTGGCTGCCGGCGAGGCAGCGAATTGGGTGCCGGTCGGCGATGCCCAGGCGCTCGCTGCCGTTCTCGCCGAGGTGCTCGGCGTGCGGGCGGAACGCGAGCGGCTGGTACGGATGGGCAACGAACGAGTCGCGAGCTACGCGCTCGACTCCATTGCCGAGCGGTACCTGGAGATCTACCGCAGGAGCGTTGCGGCCCGCCAGCTCACCTAAGATCGGACCCGTGCCCGGCCAGACGAGACCCGCGCCTCGTCGGGACCGGCGTGGTCATGACCCCGAAGAGCGCCACCGCCGGAACCGGGAGGCCGAGCAGGTTGCGTACCAAGCAGCCAGGGTCGTGCTCGACCGGGCTGCAGCTCGGCGCGACGCCGGGTGGAAAGCCGCCGCCGAGGCGAACCGCCGCAGGGTGCTGTTGCTGCTGGCGCTTCCGGGCGCACTCGGGTTGGCGGTCATGGGGATCGGTTTCGCTTACGTCCCGCTTCTCGTGGTCGGTGCCGTGCTCGTGATCGTGTGGGCGATCACCGCGTCACTGACGTGGACGAGATCGGCGTCGTCGCTGCTGGCTCAACTTGGGGGCTCTGCCCCCTCGGCCGCCGCGGCCGCAGGGTACGTGAGCTCCCTCGGCGCCGAGCGTCTGAGCGACCTCACCGAGGGTCTGTGCGCCGTGCTGGGCTTGCCGGTGCCGGAGCTGCGCGTCCTCGACGACCGCGCTCCGAACGCCATTGCCGTCGGACGGAAGCACCACGACGCCGCCATCGTGGTGACCGCTGGACTGCTGGAACTGCTCGATCGCATCGAGCTCGAGGGCGTGCTCGCTCACGAGCTCGCCCACGTCAAGCAACTCGACGTGGCCTCGGCGACCATCGGCGCCTCTTCGGTGGGGCACATGCTGCTCGCCGTCGGTGGGGCACGCGGGGCGAGCTGGATGGAGGGTCCAGATCGCGAGATCCGAGCCGACGTGGCAGGAGCCTCAACGACCCGTTACCCCCCGGGAATGATCTCCGCCTTGGAGAAGCTGGCGGCGATCGGTGACTGCCGTCCGTCGTCGGTACCCCCTGACGTGCTGGCGCGGACCTCGGCCTGCTGGCTGATCCGGTTCGGCACGCATCGTGACGATTCTGCGATCCCAGTGCGCTTGGACGTGCTTCGGGAACTGTGAGTCGGTCCGAGCCCTAAACTGAGCTTGATGGGCACGCCACATGACTCCGACCACACGATGACTGGCGCGACAGCAGCGCCGTCGCCGGCCACGACAACCAAGGCAACCGGGACCACCCGTGTGAAGCGGGGTCTCGCTGAGATGCTGCGCGGTGGCGTGATCATGGATGTGGTCAACGCCGATCAGGCGAAGATCGCCGAGGACGCGGGTGCGGTCGCCGTGATGGCGCTCGAGCGCGTGCCGGCCGATATCCGCCGCGACGGCGGCGTGGCGCGCATGAGCGACCCGATCCTGATCGAAGGGATCCAGGGGGCCGTGACGATCCCGGTCATGGCCAAGGCACGTATCGGCCACTTCGCCGAGGCACAGGTGCTCGAGGCGCTCCGCGTCGACTACATCGACGAGAGCGAGGTGCTCACGCCGGCCGACGAGGCGCACCACATCGACAAATGGGCATTCCAGGTCCCGTTCGTGTGCGGGGCGACGAACCTCGGTGAAGCGCTGCGGCGGATCAGCGAAGGTGCGGCCCTGATCCGCTCCAAGGGTGAGGCCGGGACCGGGAACGTCGTCGAGGCAGTCCGGCACCTTCGTTCGATCATCGGCGACATCCGCAAGATCACCACTGCTGACCCCGTAGAGCTGTATGCGTGGGCCAAGACGTTGCAAGCCCCAGTCGATCTGGTCGAGGAGATCGCCGCGTCGGGCAAGTTGCCGGTCCCGCTGTTCTGCGCGGGCGGTCTTGCTACTCCTTCTGACGCCGCGCTTGTGATGCAGCTCGGGGCCGAAGCGGTCTTCGTCGGGTCCGGCATCTTCAAGAGCAGCGACCCACCTCGCCGCGCGCGTGCGATCGTAGAAGCCACGGCGCACTTCGACGATGCGGAGATCGTGGCCAAGGTGTCCCGAGGGCTGGGCGACGCCATGGAGGGAAGCGAGATCGGCACTCTCCAGGTGAAGCTGGCTGATCGCGGCTGGTAGTCGCGTGGCGCCTGCCCGTTCCCGCCCGCGAGTGGGCGTGATGGCATTGCAAGGTGACGTCCGTGAGCACGTTGCCGTGCTCGAGCAGGTTGGTGCCGCGGCAGTCCAGGTCCGGCGACCCATGGACCTCGAGGGGCTCGATGCCCTCGTGGTGCCGGGCGGGGAGTCGACGACGATGTCGATGCTGCTGCAGTCCTCGGGGCTCCTACCGGCGCTGGAGAAGCTTGTCGCGGACGGCTTCCCGATGCTCGGCACCTGCGCCGGCATGATCCTGCTGTCCTCGAAGATCCTCGACGGCCGGCCGGACCAGGTGTGCCTCGGCGCGATCGACCTCGTCGTCCGGCGCAACGCGTTCGGACGCCAGGTCGAGTCCTTCGAGTCCGAGCTGACGGTGCGAGGCCTCGATGGCGGGCCGATGCACGCCGTGTTCATCAGAGCCCCGGTCGTCGAGGATGCAGGTCCCGATGTTGAGGTGCTGGCGTCCGTGGCGCTCGGTCACGGCGCGGGTGACGAGTCGATGCGACCGGTCGTGTGCCGGCAGGGCTCGGTGATCGTCGCGGCATTCCACCCTGAGCTCGCCGGCGACAGGAGGCTGCACGAAATGCTATTGCACCACGTCGAGCTCGAGGGAGACTGAACGATGTCGGGTCATTCGAAGTGGGCGACGACCAAGCACCGCAAAGGCGCAGTGGACAAGGCCAGGGGCAAGCTCTTCGCCAAGCTCATTCGTCAGGTCGAGGTAGCGGCTCGCGAGGGAGGCGGCGACGTCAACGCCAACGCCACCTTGCGAACGATGTTCTCGAAGGCACGTGATGCGTCGGTGCCGCTCGACACGATCGAGCGGGCCATCAAGCGAGGCACCGGCGAGCTCGAGGGCGTGCGCTACGAAGCGGTGGCCTACGAGGGATACGCGCCGTCTGGCGTCGCACTGATCGTCGAGTGCCTCACTGACAACCGCAACCGCACGGGCGCCGACATCCGCGCGCTCTTCTCGCGCAACGGTGGCTCGATGGCCGAGCCCGGCGCCGTCTCGTGGCAGTTCGAGCGCAAGGGCGTCGTCTTGCTGCCGAAGACGGTCGGAGAGGACGATCTGATGAGCGTCGCCCTCGAGGCGGGCGCCGAAAATCTCTCCGACGAGGGGTCGGACTGGATGTTGACGTCTGCCCCGACTGATCTCCACGCGCTGCGAACCGCTCTCGACGAAGCCGCTATCCCGGTCGAGACCGCCGATCTGGAGATGGTTCCGACCTCGAGGGTCGAGATCGACAGCGAAGCGGTGGCCAAGCGCGTGCTCAAGCTCATCGAGCTCTTGGAGGAGCACGACGACGTGCAGAACGTCTGGTCGAACTTCGACATCCCCGACGAGATCCTCGAGAGCGTGGAGCTCTGAGGCCCAGCGCCCCGTCTGGCCGGCAGGCGCCAGGCCGCTGCAGGGCTGACCTAGTGGCCGCCCGAGCTCGGACCCGTCTCGCTTCTGACCCATCGTCGCCGATCGAGCATCCGCGTCGTATCGGATGCGTGGGGTTACGATCGAACGAATGTTTGTGCTCGGGATCGACCCCGGCCTCTCGAGGTGCGGGTACGGCTGCGTGGCGCGAGCCGGGCCCGGCTACCGCGCCCTGGCAGCTGGCGTCATCACGACGCCAGCGACCGAAGCCCTGCCGCGACGGCTGGCGATGCTCCGGAGTGATCTCAGCGCACTGCTCGACGACCTGAGACCGGACGTGCTGGTCATCGAGCGGATCTTCTTCCGGTCCAACGCGAGGACAGCCATGTCGGTGGGACAGGCGAGCGGGGTGGCTCTGGTGACAGCGGTCGAGCACGCGTGCGCGGTCGCCGAGTACACGGCGGCAGAGGTCAAGCTCGCGGTGACGGGCTATGGGAACGCCCCGAAGGAGCAGGTGCAGGCGATGGTCGTGCGCCTGCTCAACCTGCCTGAGGTGCCGCAGCCGCCCGATGTCGCCGACGCGCTCGCGCTCGCAGTCTGCCATCTCGGCGCCGCGCCGTGGGCGCAGGAGCAAGCGACCTTGAAAGGGATGGCGGGATGATCGGCTACCTGCGCGGTGACATCGTTGAGCGACGTATCGCCGGCGACACGTCGGTGGAGGTCGTCGTCGATGTCGGGGGAGTCGGCTACCGGGTCTTCGTGTCCCCCCGGCTTGCCGGCTCGTTCACTCACGCGACCTCGACCCTGGACGGGGGGCTCCGTGCACCGGAGGCGACGCTCTGGGTACATACGCACGTGCGAGAAGGAGCGATCACGCTCTACGGGTTCGCTGATCCCGATGAGCGGAGCGTGTTCGAGGTGCTCCTCGGTGCTCACGGAGTCGGCCCAGCGCTAGCGCTCGCAATTGTCTCCATGCACGGGACTGAGCGCCTGGTGGAGATCGTGACCAGTGAGGACCTCGACGCCCTCACCCTCGTGCCTGGAGTCGGGCGCAAGACGGCGATGCGCCTGATAGTGGACTTGAAGTCTCGCTTCGGAGAATTTGACGGGACGACGCCTCCGGCTGTCTCAGTCATCGGGGGTAGCCCGCCGGTCGCCCGGGAGGTCGCCGATGCGCTGACGCAGCTCGGGTACGGGTCCGATGAGGTCCGGCGGGCGGTTCGGGCGCTGCCGGCTGAGGGCAGCCTCGAGGAGCTGCTGAGGCTGGCGCTCCGGGAACTGGCGCCTCGGCGATGAGCCCTCGCAAGGAGGTCATCCGAGACGACTCGTTGGCCGCCGAGACACACCAGGGCCCAACTGCCTTCGACCGCGGCGATCACGAGGAGCGCGTTCCTCGGGACGGTGCTGCCCCGGGCATCGCAGACCGCGCACAGGATCCGACCGCCGACGAGGACGACGCCGAGGTCGAACCCAGTCTGCGGCCGCGGCGGTTGGCGGACTTCGTCGGGCAGACCGAGCTGAAGGAACGGCTCGAGATCGTGCTGGAGGCGGCGCGAATGCGAGGCCAGGCGGTCGATCATCTCCTGTTCGCCGGGCCGCCTGGATTAGGGAAGACCACCTTGGCAGGCATCGTCGCCGCCGAGATGAGAGCCGGGTTCCGTGTGACGTCCGGGCCGGCCCTGGTCAGGACCGGTGACGTGGCGGCCATCCTGACCGATCTCCAGGTGGGCGACGTCCTGTTCATCGACGAGATACATCGGCTGGGGCGCGCGGTGGAGGAGGTCCTCTACCCGGCGATGGAGGACTTCCAGTTGGACATCGTGCTAGGCAAAGGGCCGACCGCCCGTTCCATCCGGCTCGAGCTCCCGAGGTTCACGCTCATCGGTGCGACGACGCGGACAGGTCTGGTTACAGGGCCGCTCAGAGACCGCTTCGGGTTCGTGGCCCGGCTCGACCACTACGGCCCGGGTGAGCTCGTAGCGATCGTGAGACGGTCAGCGCGGCTATTCGGCACTGAGGTCACCGATGCGGGAGCAGCGGAGATCGCCAGCCGGTCCCGCGGGACACCGCGCCTCGCCATCCGGCTCCTTCGGCGAGTTCGCGACTTCGTCGAGGTCCGTGGCGCGGGCGTCGTTACCCTCGAGGTGGCTCGTGAAGGCCTGGAATGCTTCGGTGTTGATGAGCTCGGCCTCGACCGGGTCGACCGGATGATCCTCGAGACGTTGTGCGAGCGATTCGCGGGGCGCCCGGTCGGTCTGTCCACGGTCGCGGTCAGCATCGGAGAAGAGCCCGAGACTGTGGAGGACGCCTACGAGCCGTTCCTGCTGCAGGCCGGCCTGGTACTGCGGACCCCCCGGGGCCGGTTGGCAACACCGGCGGCCTTCCGTCATCTCGGCCTCGCGATTCCGCCCCATGTCGAGGCAGCTGCAGCCGACTTGAGCACGGGGACACCCGCCTGGATCCACGGGCGATCAGGGCGTTCACGTGGCCGTCATCTCGCGCCTGAAGGCCCGAGCCTGTTCGACGCCGTCGGTGAGGACGATCCCTGCTCATAGCTGGTACCGACCAGCGGCTAAGGTGTCGGACGCCTCGATACGACCCAGCGCAGGGAGCCGATGTCCTCGTACCTCAACCACGTCAGCTTCACCGTTCACGGCTTGGTTCTGGCCGCCGCGAAGGTGACGACGACGACCAAGGCGTCGACGACGAAGTCCAATCCTCTGCTCAGCTACGGGATCCTGATCTTCTTCGGCCTGGCGATCTACCTTCTCGTACTCCGACCCCGCCAGCGCACGCGTCAGCGCCAGATGCAGAAGAAGGGGGCCAACATCGGCGATGAGGTCATGCTGGCCTCTGGAATCATCGGCCGGGTGACGAGCCTCGAAGGAGACCGTGCGACTGTCGAGATCGCGCCGGAGATCGAGATCGAGGTCGTCTCGCGGTCGATCGCGCAGGTGCTGGTACCTGCCGTGGCCGACGAGTGGGACGGGGACGCAACTGTGTCGGAAGACCCGGGCGCGCACCACGACGGCCACGATCAG
>Ga0187860_1003254_pt1 | contig 12926 bp, 13 predicted proteins | sample June2016WEW_10_4_FD_132981 | JGI IMG/M metagenome (GOLD analysis project Ga0187860, IMG submission 132981) | Peatland microbial communities from SPRUCE experiment site at the Marcell Experimental Forest, Minnesota, USA - June2016WEW_10_40 | ecosystem: Environmental > Terrestrial > Soil >... | reverse complement strand
GTGTTGGGCGCCAGCCGGTTCCAGCTCGAGATGCACACATCCGCTCCGCCGTGCCCGGCAAGATACTTGCCCCACGGAAAATTCGCGATGTACACATCGATTGGCGACCCCTTCGGGTTCACGCCAATCTCTCCGTACCCGCGCAGCGCGATCGGCCGGATGTAGCACGGCGCCACACCGTTCGCCTCAATCGTCTCTACCACTCCCGCGCAAAGTTCCTCCAGCGTGAACGGAATCTCCATGCGGTAGATCTTGGCCGAATCCAGCAATCGCTGCATGTGCTCCGGCAGCCGGAAAACCGCCGACCCTTGCGGCTGCCCATAGCAGCGAATCCCCTCGAATACGCTCGAGCCGTAGTGAATCACGTGGCTCATCACGTGAATCTTGGCTTGATCCCAGGCAATCAGGTTCCCGTTGCGCCAGATCTTCTCAGTCGTTTGTATTGGCATGGGGATTTACGTGCTCCTTCGTCTCAGAAACTCGCACACTTCTTATAAGGTTGTCATGATTTGCCCTTTGAAAGCAAGCACCCGGTAGTTAAAATGGTGGGTCAGTTTGAACGGCACGGCTTCACGGGTTGCGGAAGATCTCGCAGCTTTGAAAGGGCACGAGTTGACCCGTGCCGCATCCGCCGCAAAATCAGTGTGGCTTTAGCTACTCCCTATTGGCTACTCCCTGCTCCCCGTTCTCCGTTCCCTGTCTGCTATCATCCCTCTCGTGCAACCGGAGCAATTTACTTATCCCGCTTACAGCCTCCCGCTGCTTGAGGCCTTTGGCGGCGTCTTCGAATCTGTCCTCGTCGTTCTGCATCCCTTCGTCCGCGTCCCTGCCTCGCTCGCCTGGAACGCCACTCACCAATACCCAAGCGACGCGCAGATTCTCGCGCTCGGAACAAAGCACCCGTGGTCTGAAATCGCATCTCACACCGGCCTCGGCTCCTGTGCGCGCGTTAATCAGGCCCTCCTCACCTCCATCGGATCGCTTCAAGACCACCTCGCCGACCCAGCCGCCCGCAACAGCCTTCAGTCCTTCCTTGAGTCTCAGCCCATCTGGATGCCGGTTGAAGGTCGCTTCGAGCCGCTCCTCCACGCAGACCTCCTCCACGCCTTCACAGCGGCCGGAGCCGGCGACCTCCTCTACGTCCCCGAATTCCCCCACTCCAGCCCCGTCGTCACCCTCCCCATCGCCGCCCTCCGCAGCGGCTCCATCCCCTTTCCCGCTCGCGGAACTCTCCTCGCCCCCGACCACTCCTTCCTCTTCACCGTCGATTGGGGCAGCTCCCTCACTCTCTTCTACGGGCCCCGCGCCTTCGTTGCTCGCGTCTCCGCCGAGCTCAACTTCGAAGGCTTCTTCGCCACGCCCACCACCGAGCACGCCTGGTTCAACTACACCTTCGGCTGCGCCACCGTCACCCTCTCTCCCGAGCACTGGCAAACCGCCTGACGCCCTCACTCAGCCCCTTCATCGCCCCACTGCCGTCATCGCTTCTCGCGCACCCCCGCCCATCGCCACCCAATCTTTTCGTTGACATCGCCCCGATTCGTCCGGCAATCTTCCTTCATAGCATCATCAGGAGGTCCCCGTGGCGACAGCGCCCGCAGTGCGCGCCCCAAAAATGATATTGCATACCCGCGGCACATGGAGCCCGCGCGAAGACCGGGTGCCTTCGGCCGTGTGGCTAGCCATCCTCTGGGCGGGGATGATCGCCGGATTCGGCCTGGATGCTTCGCGGTTCGCGCATGAGAATCCCCCGGCGCCAAAGATTCTGTATGTGCACGCGGCCGTCTTCACCGGCTGGATGCTGTTGCTCACGGCGCAGGTGCTGCTGGTGCTCGGCGATCGACTGGCGTGGCACCGCAGGCTGGGCTCCTTCATGGCGGGATGGGCGTGCCTGATGGCGGTGCTCGGACCGTGGGCGGTGTTGGCAGCGGACGCGGCGCATATCGGCAGCATGGCCAAAGCCCGCCGGCCGGAGTTCATGGCGATAAACCTGATGGACATCGTCGGCTTTCTGGTTCTGCTAGCGTGGGGCATCGCGCTCAGAAAAAATCCGGCTGCGCACAAGAGAATGATGATCCTGGCGACCGTCTCGCTCGCAGACCCGGGTTTTGCGCGTGTGTCAGGGTATTTGCACCACGCGCCGCAGTCACTGGTGCCCTGGTTCTTCGATTCTTTTTATGGCAACGTGCTGATCATCGTCCTCATGCTCGCCTGGGACCTGTGGCGCGGCCGCCTCGTGCGCTCCTTCGTCGTGGGCGCGTCGGCCCTTCTCGCTGCCGAGTTCGTTGCCACTCTCCTGTATTTCTGGGGGCCGTGGCACACGCTCACTCTGGGATGGGTCGAGGCGTGGGCGAAGCATTTCTCCTAGACAGCTTCTGACCTCGCCGCACCCGCCGCTCCATGCTCCGCATGGGCCTCCGCAAGCGCGCGGAGTTCGCGCTCGTCCCCGTCGCCGAATTCGTCCTCGGCAAGCAGCGCATTCTCGAGCTCTATCTCAACGGGTTCGAATGGGGCCCCGGCATCTATGGCGTGGAGTCGGCGCGCTTACGCTCCCCGAGCCCCGCGTCTTGCGCCACGCGACTTGGCGCCGGAGCTTATCGCATCCTCAGACGCAAGGATTCTACGGCAGCAGCATCGTCTTAATCGCGCGGCGCTCGTCCATCGCGCGGTAGCCCTCCGCCACTTGATCGAGAGGCAAGGTCAGATCGAAGACTTTGCCGGGATTGATCTTTCGATTCCACACCAGGCCAATCAACTCGGGCAGGAATCGACGCACTGGCGCGGGGCCGCCGTGAAGATGGACATGGGAATAAAACAGTTCTTCGCCATTGAGTTCAACCCCATGAGGGACGCCGACGTAACCCACAAAACCGCCCGCACGGGTAGACCTTATCGCCTGCATCATCGACTCCTGGGTGCCAACGCACTCCAGCACTGCATCGGCACCGATCCCCCTGGTCAAATCTTTGATGCGAGCCGCACCCTCGTCACCACGTTCGGTCACTATGTCCGTTGCGCCAAATTCTCGGGCCAGCCTCTGCCGCGTTTCGTGTCGGCTCATTGCGATGATCCGCCCCGCCCCCATCTGCCCGGCGGAGAGCACACCCAGGAGCCCAACCGCGCCGTCCCCGACGACGGCGACCGTCGATCCCGGCTTCACACCGGCTGCGTCGGCGGCGAACCAGCCGGTGCCCATAACGTCAGAGAGCGCCAATAAACTCGGGATCAGGTCATTCGAGGGAATATCCGGAGTGGCCACCAGAGTGCCATCGGCGAGCGGAACGCGCAGCAAAGGCGCCTGCGCGCCCACGATAGATTCGCGGTGCTGGCACGACGTCTGGTAACCCGCACGGCAGTTCGGACACGTGTTGTCGGAGGCGAAGAACGATCCGATAACGAATTGACCCAGCCTCACCGAAGTAACCGCGCTGCCAACCTCCTCGACGATCCCGCAGTACTCGTGGCCCATCGGGGTTGGCCCTGACACGGGGCTGATGCCGCGGTAGCTCCAAAGGTCAGACCCGCAAACGCACGTGGCCGAGATTCTGATGATGGCGTCCGTCGGCTTGAGAATTGCTGGCTTTGCACGCTCCTCGAAACGTACATCGTCCTTTCCGTACAGAATGGCTCCTCGCATGGTTGCTTCCCTTCACCGCCCCGTCAACTGTTCCAGCTTCTCCGGATACCGCGCGCCCTGCACCGCAATCTTTGCAGCCGCGCTGTCAATCTGGCGCAAATCGTCCGCAGTTAGCTCCACCTCGACCGCTCCAATGTTCTCTTCCAGCCGCGCCAGCTTCGTCGTGCCTGGAATCGGAACAATCCACGGCTTCTGCGCGAGCAGCCACGCCAGCGCGATCTGGGCCGGTGTCGCGTTCTTCCGTTTTGCCATCGCGTTCAGCAAATCCACGATGGCCCGATTCGCCTTCATCGCCTCCGGCGTAAACCTGGGCAGCGTGCTGCGGAAATCGTTGCTCGCGAGCTTGGTGTTCTCATCCATCTTTCCCGTCAGGAAGCCCTTGCCCAGCGGGCTGTATGGGACCAGGCCGATTCCCAGTTCTTCGAGTGTCGGGATCACTTCCGCTTCAGGCTTCCGCCACCACAGCGAGTATTCGCTTTGCAGCGCGGTCACGGGCTGCACGGCATTGGCGCGCCGAATCGTCTGCACCCCTGCTTCTGAAAGGCCAAAGTGCCTCACCTTGCCCTGCGCGATCAGATCCTTCACCGCGCCCGCAACCTCTTCGATCGGCACTTCCGGGTCCACGCGATGCTGATAAAACAAATCGATCACATCGGTCCTCAGCCGCTTCAGCGAGGCTTCCGCCACTTCCTTGATGTGCTCAGGCCGGCTATCCAGGTTCTGCGCACCAGGCCTGCTGTCGCCTTTCGTGTTGAATCCGAATTTCGTGGCAATCACCACCTTGTCGCGAACCGGCGCGAGCGCCTCGCCTACCAGCTCCTCATTGGTGAACGGGCCGTACACTTCGGCCGTGTCAAAAAACGTCACGCCGCGCTCCACGGCCGCGCGGATCAGCGAAATCATCTCCGGCACGTCTTTGGGTGCTCCGTAGCTGAAGCTCATGCCCATGCATCCGAGCCCCATCGCCGAAACTTCAAGTTTGCTTTTTCCCAGTTTGCGTTTTTGCATTGAGCTTTCTCCTTAAGAAGGCGGGAAGGGGCCGGCTGATCGCTATCGGCCAGTCATTTGGAGTGCTGCCTCGGGCAGCCTGGCGCCTTGCAACGCGATCTTCGAGGCGGCTGTGTCGATCTCGCGGAGGTCGTCAGGCGTCAGCATGACGTCGACTGCTCCGAGATTTTCTTCGAGGCGGTGGATTTTGGTTGTGCCGGGGATGGGAACAATCCACGGATTTTGCGCAAGCAGCCAAGCCAGAGCAATTTGAGCAGGAGTGGCCCCGATGCGCTCTGCCACGGAACGGATCAGTGCGACCAGTGCCACATTCGCCTTGAGTGCGTCGGGAGCAAAGCGAGGTTCGGTGGAGCGGAAGTCGGAACGATCGAACCTGGTGTTTGCATCCATCTTGCCGGTCAGAAAGCCCGCGCCGAGGGGGCTGAAGGGGACAAAGCCAATGCCCAGTTCCTCCAGCGTCGGCAGGATTTCGTTTTCTGGTCCCCGATACCAAAGGGAGTATTCGCTCTGAACCGCGGTGATCGGCTGGACGGCGTTCGCGCGACGGATGGTTTGTGCGCCGGCCTCGGAAAGCCCGAAGTACCGGACCTTGCCCTGCTGGATCAGGTCCTTTACGGCGCCAGCCACGTCCTCGGTAGGCACATCGGGATCGACGCGGTGCTGGTAGAAAAGATCGATGACATTGGTGCGCAGCCGCTTGAGCGAGGCATCGGCGACCGTCTTGATGTGCTCTGGCCTGCTATTGAGACCGCCGCGACGCGTTCCTGTTTTGGGGTCCAGATCGAATCCGAACTTGGTGGCGATGATAACCTTTTCGCGAACCGGCGCGAGCGCCTCGCCAACCAGCTCCTCATTCGTGAACGGACCGTAAACCTCAGCTGTATCGAAAAACGTGACACCGCGGTCCACCGCTGCACGGATTAGGGAAACCGCCTGCTGCCGCTCCGTGGCTGGGCCATACCCGGAGCTCAGTCCCATGCATCCCAGCCCAATCGCGGAGACTTCCAAATTGCTTTTTCCAAGTTTGCGTTTCTGCATTGTTTCCCATCCTGTGCGCTGATTTCTGCTCGCAATGGTCACTCGCACAATCCCAAAGTAGCGAATCTCCGCACACGTGCGCTTTCCCGATCCTGCCTATTCTTTGCCCGGTCCTGTCCCACCCTCCGATTTTGTGCACACGGCGCGCGTTCTGGCTGTACGCTGAAAATGGAGGAACGTGAATCGAAATGGGGACACGGACAGAGAAACCGGACGGCCTCGGCGCAGCAGTCGTCGAAATACGCCAGGAGCTGGCCCGCAAAATCGCGGCCCATGCGCCGGCGCTCGGAGAAAACCGCACCGCCGTTCCCGGCCTTGCGCTGTATCGTCGCACCAGGCCAACACCGTGTTTCCGTGCCCTTTATGAGCCCAGCCTCACGGTTTTTATGCAGGGCCGAAAGCGCATCAACCTCGGAGGAACGATTTACCTCTGCGACGCGTCATCCTTTCTTCTGTCGTCGATCGATATTCCCGTTGAAAGCCAGATCACCGAGGCATCGGAACAGGTCCCGATGCTGACCATGAACCTCCAGCTCGACATGCCCATCGTGCGCGAGGTCCTGAGCCGCGAAGATCTTCCCGAGCCCTCAACCTCAGGGCAGCGCCATGGGCTTGCGGTCGGGGTCACGACTGCCGGATTGCTGGCCGCGTGCTCTCGGCTCGTCGACCTTCTTGACGCTCCCGAGGACATACCGTTTCTCAGCCACTTGATCCATCGCGAAATCCTCTACCGCGTCCTCCGCACCCCGCAAGGCGAACGCCTTCGCGCCATCGCCACGGCCGGAGACCTCAGCTACAGAACAGCCAGGGCCATCGCCTGGCTGCGCGCCAACTACGCCAAGCCGCTCCGCATCGACGAGCTCGCTACCCTCGCGCGAATGGGAGTCTCAACGCTCCATCATCAGTTCCGCTCGTTGACGGCAATGAGTCCGCTCCAATACCAGAAGCAGCTTCGGCTCCAGTCGGCAAGAGACCGCATGTTGATGGACGGGTTGGACGCCACGAGCGCGGCCTATGAAGTCGGCTATGAAAGCGTCAGCCAGTTCAATCGCGAGTACAGCCGTCTCTTCGGCCAGCCGCCGATGCGCGACATCAGGAACCTGCGCGACAGCAAAGTCGTGGCCATCAACGCCGCCTGACGGCGAATTGCCCTCTTGACCTGGGCCTGGTCTACCAGGGCCTGGCCTTTTCAAAGGCAATAATATACTTGACAGACTACGCCATTTGTTCTATAGTTAAAACATGGAAGACCAAATCAAGACCTTACAGCAAGCGATTCAACACTTTGGCGATCCTGAGAACTGCCGGAAGTTCATGGTTTTCGTGCGCTGGCCGGACGGTGTTCCCCGTTGCCCCTATTGCGGTGCAACCAAGCTGACTTGGATGGCGAACGCGAACGCATATCGTTGCTATGGCGATCACCCAAAGCAGAAGTTCTCGCTCAAGGTTGGCACAGTGTTCGAGGATTCGCCCATCGGCCTAGACAAGTGGCTCCCTGCGCTCTGGCTGCTCTGCAATAGCAAGAATGGCATCTCCAGCTATGAACTGCATCGCGCCGTTGGGGTGACTCAGAAAACCGCATGGTTCATGCTGCACAGGATCAGGCTTGCCATGCAGGCACAGACATTCGCCAAGCTAGGCGGAGATGGTGGCCCGGTTGAGATTGGTGAAGCCTACTTGGGCGGAGAGGCCAAGAACAAGCATCTCAGCCAGCGTCCAGTAAAGCCTGAGTACGTGACTGAGGAGTGGAAGGCATGGAAGGACAGCACGAAGATGAAGACCGGGCGCGGAACTGACAAGGTTGCCGTGTTTGGCATGTTGGACCGCGACACCCGCCAGGTTCGCGCTGAAGTCATCCCGAATGTGCGCCGCGACGTGCTGCTGGACGCGATCCTGAGCAACATTGAAGGCGGGAGCAAAATTTACTCGGACAACTTGCCGTCCTACAAAAACCTTCCGACGCTACAATTCGTGCATGAGACTGTGAACCACGTTACCGAGTACGTGCGCGGCGAAGTGCATACAAACGGAATTGAGAATTTCTGGAGCCTACTCAAGAGGGGGTTGAAGGGCACATACGTTTCAGTCGAGCCGTTCCACTTGACCCGTTACGTCGATGAGCAGGTTTTCAGGTTCAGCAATCGGGCCACGAAAGATAATCCGCTCACAGACGCAGACAGATTCACGCTGGCAGCATCGCAGATTTCAGGGAAGAGGCTGACTTACGCAGAGTTGACCGGCAAGGTGGGAGAAACGGAAACGTTCTAACGCGCCTTGGAAGATGCGGCAGAAACGCGGGAAGCGGATTTAGACGTTTGCTTAGCTTCGCGTTCCGCGTCTAGTTTCTCTTTGATTTCAGCGTGGGGTACGGAAACGATCCTGCGCACAAAACTCTCGAATTTGCCGAAATCACCGGATACATTCTTCGCGCGATTGATCGGTTGACTCGGCATACCGTCTGGAAAGGATGGTATGTCGAAGTGTGTCCAGAGTCAATCTGTGTCGTTTTCCCTTGTCAAGCTCGGCTTGATGAATGGTGCTAAAGGGGAAAAGGTAACTCTAGCTATGTTTCGCGCACATATCGACGACAGCGGCACCTCGAAAAATGAAAAGGTGGCTGTCGCTAGCTGTGTTCTGATTCCTGCTCACAGATTGGAGCGCTTTCACAGCGAGTGGGAAATCTTTTTGAATCAGGAAGGAATTACTTATCTGCATGCCACCTCCTGTGTAGGGCATTCGCAAGACTCTGAATTCAAAGATTGGGATGATGAGCGGAGCAAACGAGTGATGCGACGTGCCCGCAAGTTAACTTTCGACCACTCCATCAAAGGAATCAGCTGCTTTATATCTAAAGCTGATTATGACGAATGTTTGACTCCCGAACTGCGCGAGGCTGTTGGCCAGCATCACTATTCGTGGGCAGTCAGTAGTCTGCTCGGTCTGTGCTACGACTGGTCGGTTGAACATGCCCAGGTGCCCATCGAATACGTATTCGATACTGCTGACAAGCCCGTTCGAATGGAGATCGAAGACGCTCTCGAATACTCAGAATTCCTCTATCCCGGAGCATTTGCAGGGCGTCACGCGTTTCGCGAAAAAACTGAATATCTCGGTCTTCAGGCCGCTGATTCCCTCGCTTGGACTTCCTACCAAGGGATGCGAAATAAGCTCTATGGGGACGTAATCAAAGAGGTCGCCGTTGAAGCCTGGCAGGACTATCAAAGCGCCCAAGAGCGTTTGTGGTTTCGCGGAAACATCCAGCCACGCGAAGAGCTTGAAAAGTGGGTCGCAAATGCGAAGGACCACCCAAGCACTCAGCGGGCTATTGAGTGGAAAAGAGCAAACCGCAGAAGCCAAAGATAAAGTTAATCAATCCCAAATGGACGTAGTTGACTCGACACTCGATTCAAATCGTTGCGTGTTTCGGAAAGTTCTTTGAACAGTCTAATGACGGCATCTTTGTCGAGGGCCTTCAGTGATAAGACCATGGCTTCTTCATATTGACGTTCCTGTTGGGTACCGGTGTATCGAGATGGGCGCATTACTTTAAGTTCGTCGTCATTGACGACATAGCGCTCATTTGAGAAATCTCGTGTGTCCGAAAGGCCGCTAAGCAGGTGCCACTCTCGCGAGAGTTCCGTAAATTCATTTTCCAAAGTAGCTAGTCTTTCTTTCAGAGATTTGCGCTGTTTCACCATATCGCCGATTTTCGCTGACTCGTCTTTTTCAGTCACAAAATACCTCACACTTGTCACGGGCAACACTCCATGCAATGATGTCGCTAGAGAGATCGCCACACCAGAGACCCGCCCCTCAGAAGGCGGGTTTTCTATTGCACTCATTGTGGCACAGCCTGTCAAACACACGAAAGCCCCTCGGCGTCGAGAGGCTTGGTGTCAAATCAGAGGGATGTGGCGCCTTGTAGGTCGCTGGTGTACGGTTCCGCGCTTGCTGGCCGCGCCCTGCCGGATTTACGCCAGCGAGGAGCTGATATTGCTGAATACCGCGTTCACGCCACCAGCCACCTTGCTGATTCCGGAAATGCATGTCAGCGCAATTAAGGCGACCAGCAGCGAATACTCAACCAGATCCTGACCTTCCTCTCCGTTCTTCAGGCTCTGGAATTTCGCGTATAGATTCAGAAGCAGGCTGTTCATTTCAGTTCTCCTTGATAGTCGAAGCCTACTGTTCAGCGAAGGCCGCGTTGGTAACATTGAATCCCGTTACCGTTGCAGACTCAATGACACTTTGGCACCATACATAAAAACGGCCTACCTTATAGTCAGTCAGCGATATTATTGCCTTTTCAAATGTCGCGGCCCGAACGAAACAGCAGGCCACGCCTGCTCCCCTGACCCCTGACCCTGTTCACTAACTACTGTCTTTCCTTGTCAAGCCCTCCGCCGCCAAAATAAATCCGCCCCGCTTCCCTTAAGTCATTCCTTTTCTGAGCCCTGACCCCTGATCTCTGATCTCTGTCAAGTTTGCCGATCATTACCCCGCCTTGGCGCATACTCATTCCATGATCGAAGAGCAAACCAGAATCGCTCCTTCGCCACCTACTGGCTACTGGCTATTGGCTCCCGGCCGTCCGCTGTCTCCTGCTTTTCTGTTCCCTGGTCCCCAATCCCTGGTCCCTGCCTTTGACCCACCCCCCCATGCCGTTTTGTGAAACTGTGAAACTGTGAAACTGTGAAGTCTTTGGAATGAGAGCCTTACAGCCAGTCGCTCCACAGTTTCACAGAAACTGTGAAACTGTGTAAATCACAAGAAACAGCGGAGAAAGGAGGTCCAAATCGCTCAAAATAAGACGGATAGCGTGGAATTGATCGCAAACAAACCAACTCCGAAAATCGCTGAAAATTGATCGATGTGATCTGAAAACCAGCTTCGCTGACTCGCTAACTCGCTAATTTGCTAACTCGCTGCCTCGCCGCTATCGCGCCGCGAGTTCCTGAACCGCGACCGTGTACGGCGGCAAAACGCCATATTCGGCCGCCATGCGGAAAAACCCGCGCATCCCTTCAACGCACTCTTCGTCGAGCACGTAATGGATGTTGGTCGTCAGATACGTTCGAATCGTCGACTCGGAAATGGGAAACCGCTCTGACCACTCGGCAACCAGCGCATCGATGTTGGCGAGGCCGTGATCGCGCGACCGAATGAAATCTTCAGCAACTCTCTCGTCCAAAACTCTGCCTCTCGCGGGAAAAGCGGACCACACCGCGGAGACGAACGCGAGGCCGGTCAGCTTGCGCCACTCCTCGGCCAGGTCGCGATAAACCAATTCTTCTCCGGTGCGTTCGAATTGGTTATTCCGCTCCTCGAGAGCCAGCAGCGCGGGATCGCCAATGAGAATGGCCGCGTCGGCCCGCTCCAGCATTGCGTCGAGATCGGCGACCATGGGCAAAAACGGAACCTCCGCATTGCCCCATTTGTGGAACATCATGCGCGCATAGGTGAGCGTCGTCCGGCTCGCCGTATCCGCCGCCACCGAGCGCAGCTTGTCAAGCGGCCGGCTGGCGCGATGCACCAGGATCAGCGACCGCACCTTGCCCTTTGAAGCGATCGTGCATCCCGGCAGAATTTGCAGTCCCGGCGTCGTGGCGAGCGAGGCGATGGGAATCAGTCCGATGTCCGCGCGTCCATCCGCCAGCCGCGCCGCGCATTCCGACGGCGTCATGCGGTCGATCCGATAGCGGCGAGCCAGCTCCTCGTTCAGCGGCGCATGCTCAAAGTCCCACATGAGCGGCGCGGGATTGAGAAATCCAATCGCCGCGACCCGCAAACGCGTGTCTTGCTCGGCATTCACATCTCTTAGACTACCAATCTCCGACTCGGGATTCGCGGCAAGATCGCACGAAGGTAAGCAGGGTCGTCACCTCTGCCGCAGCCCGTCCGGGTTCGCGACCAGCGCTGCGCGTCGCGGCTTACACCGTAATTCCTCTTGAGATGCAGTTGGAAAGAGAACAAGAAGTCGAAACCTGCCTCTCGAAGAACCGTAGAGGTTCAGCGACCGGCAGGTGACGACTTCCAGGCCACATTTGCGCAGGCGCAAGCTGGCACGAGCTGAGCCTTAGTGTTTGCCTCCGCCGCCGCCGCTACCGCCACCGCCGTGGGAGCCGCCACCACCGCCGCCGCCACCGCCTCCACGAGACGAGCCGCCGCCGCTATGCGATCCACCGCCGCCACTTCCGCCTGAAGAGCCTCCGCTTGGGTGCGTCGAGCCTCCACCGTTCGAGCCACCGCCGCCGCTGGATGGATAGTTGTTTGACCCGCCGCCCGAGTAACTCGATCGTGGCGGACCCGAATTATGGCTTGGTTCCGGCTGACTCTCGAATGCCGGAGGCTGAGCAGGCGGCGCAGGACGGCTCTCCGGAGCTGGCGCCGGCTGGCTCCTGTACATCGGAACCTGCAGAGGCGGCTCGGAGGGAGTCGTTTGGCCCGGCTCTGCCTGCGGCTGCGCTAGGCGGTTTGGCTCACCCGGCTGCTGCACCGCAGGACGGTTGAGGTTGTAACCGGGCCGATTCGGCGCCCCTTGCCCGCCGCCTGGCGCTGTCGGCCGATTTCCCGGCTGCGTCTGATTTCCCCCTGCATTCGACGGCGTGTGCTCGAAGACAGGCCGGGATGGCAACGGACGAAGCGCCACGACGGTACTCCCTCCAATCGTCACCGGCGTGTTTCTGTTTCGAGCAGGTAAAGTAGAGTTGATGATCACCGGATTCCTTTTGACGGGTATCATCGCCACCGGCCTGGGGTTGATGGGATGGCGCGGCAAAATCGGTCGCGGAATCGGTCGATATCCAGCCGGTCCATGACCAATGTTCGGGCCTCCGTAGAAACCCATACCCCACCAGGGAGTGCATCCGCCCATGCCCGGCGCCCAGCCCCATCCAAATCCGTTGTAGAAGTTCCACGCTCCACACTGGAACGGCATGTAGCCCCACGGGTAGCCCGAGATCCAGAGGTAGCCGTACCCCGGCGTCCACATCCAGTTGCCGTAGCCGTAGGGATCGAAATCTGCACTCGCAGCCTCGTTGGGCGACCAGATATAGCCCTGCCCTGGAACGTTGTACCAGTTGCCATCGGCGTCCAAATCGCTCCACGCGGGGTTTTGGCTCTGGCCCAAATTCGTCGAGGCGCCGGTCTGCGACGCAGCCTCGGTAGTCAGCGCCTGATCGCGGTCGGAGTTCCATGCGTCCCACGAATCCGGCTCGATCGACTCCGCGAGCTGATAGTTGGC
>Ga0187860_1003251_pt1 | contig 12932 bp, 5 predicted proteins | sample June2016WEW_10_4_FD_132981 | JGI IMG/M metagenome (GOLD analysis project Ga0187860, IMG submission 132981) | Peatland microbial communities from SPRUCE experiment site at the Marcell Experimental Forest, Minnesota, USA - June2016WEW_10_40 | ecosystem: Environmental > Terrestrial > Soil > Wetlands... | reverse complement strand
GATGAGCTTCGGCGGACTCGGCTCGCGTTTGCGTTCGGTGCGGCGCAGGGGTGTGGCGGGCAGCGGCAGAGGCGGAAACGATTCGCCGCCGGAGATGCGCCGTTTGCCCGCTTCGGGCGGCGGCCCAAGGGGGACAAACCAGTCCTTTTCATCCGCCCGCGCCAGCAACCCCCCTCCCAGGAGCAGGGCCAGCCACCAGTGCCGATTTTTCATAATAATCAGATCAATTAAACAATGCCAAAGATGAGCCGCCCGCGCAACCACAAGCATTTCATTGCCTGCCCCATTTGTCCTTGGCTTTGGCGGCCGATTCGCTGTAGGGAAAGTTTTTCAGCAGTTCCAGCACGACTGGCCGCGCCTGGTTGGTTCTGCCCAGCGCATAGCCGGCTTCGGCCAGGTCATAGAGCAGTTCCGAGCGCCGGGGATCGCCTTGACTCATCGGGAGCAGGAGGCGCGCGGTCGTGAAGGCGCGCTGAAATTCCTTCCGGCCCAAACAAAGTCTCAAACGGACCAAGCCGGTGTCCACCGACATCCGCTCCAATGGATTTGCAAAAGTGAATTGGTCCAGCGCGCGTTGGGCGGCGTCGAAGTCGCCGCGTTCCACCGAGAGGCTGGCGCTTTCCAATTGGCCGGCGCGGGCGATATCGAAGCGGGCGCTAGTTTTCGCGGGCGCCTCGCTGGCGGCGGCGTATCTGGCGCGGGCGTTGTCGGTCTGGCCGCGCGCCAGGAGAATGTCAATTTGCGCCAGTTTCCAGAGCCGCCTCTCGTCGGCACTCAGCCCCAAGCCGGAGATGCCGGCAAGCAGTTGCGCCGCTTCTTCCAGGTCGCCCGATGAGTGAATGAGCAAGTCGGCCAGGCGCAGTTTCACTTTATCGTCCAACGCCGCGATGCTGCGATGCGGGTTGAGGTCCGCGCGCCATGCCTTTTCCGCCAATCCGTCGCCCCAGTCGCCTTGATGCTCAAAACCGAGGCCGAGGTTGTAAAAGGTCGGGGCGGATGCCGTGGTGTTGAATTCGTCCTGGCGTTTGAGCATGGCCTCGCCGGCGCCCAGAAAGAGTTCGCGGTCATCGGCGCGATCGCCCAGATCAATGATCGCGCCGAGGTCCCGCGCCGGCATGCGCGCCAAATCGCGATGCAGAAAATCCCGCTTTGCCTCATCGAAAACATCGTCCCGCCACCAATCGATTTGACGCCAGTGCGGAGCGACGCGGACCAGCGCCGAGTTGGTTGCCACGCAGGCCCGCCGGTCCCATGCTTCCACGGTCACGCGCCGCAAGCCGGGTTCGGGGAAGAAATGCCGGACGGAAGCGCCCTCGGCATCGCTGCCGTCGTCAAAGTGCCAGTGGAAGGCACGGGCCGCGTGAGCGTCCAAGGCGCGAAAACGAACCCGGACGGTGATGCTTGCGCCGATCGCGCAGTGGTCCTCGGTCTGCCACTCAAAATAAACTTGTTCCGGCTGGGAAGGGGCCAATTCCAGGTTTGCGGCGTGAAAATGCGCGATGGGCAAAAAGGCCGACGGCGGCATGACTTCAAACCGATCCGATCCCGGCGGTTTCCACGCCGCCACGGCCGCGGAGGCGCCGTCGAATTGGATTTGCACATAATCAATGCGATGCACGCCGGATTGAAGCTGGAGAGCGCCGCTATGCTCGCCGCGCCGGCCCTCCCCGGCGCCGTGCCTGCCCAGCCACTGCGCCACTGTCCGGCCATCGACCTGCAAATAGGAGGCATCGTCCGAGGCGGTCGCAAAAACATAGACGCCGCCCCGGAACACCCTGAACCAGCCGGTGAAATCAGCGACGTAATAAGTGAAAGGCCCGAAAGGGTTGACGCCGGAGAAAATGTCCGGCACTTCGCCGCACCCAAACGGCGGCCCGGCGGATTGGAGCAGTCGCGCGACTTGCGCCGCCGTGTCAGCCGGCTGCTCGCCGCAAGGGCGGGTCTGCTCGATCACACCCGCTTCCGGATTCCATCCTTCCGGCGCCTCCGGGAGACTGGCGCCAAAGCACAGATAATACCTTTCCGCGCCGCCGGAGGTGTCGAAGAGAAGACGCGTTGCTTCGCCAGCGGCGAACCAGATTGTCTTGAAAGCCACCGGCTTTCCGTCGCCTGTAAAAACACCAAAGCCGGCGGGCTTGCCCAGACAGGGCGCTGTCTCCGCCACCCCGACTGTGGCGGGCCAGGGCGAATCGGAATTCCTTTCAATGCGCAAACGGACCGGCGCCGCCGGCAGGCGCCCCTCTTGACCCGGCGCGGAAAGCGGGCCGATGACGATCAGAAAAAGCCACAACAGCCCTCTCAGAGAGGCTGGCAAAATATCGGTCATGATGAAACGTCCAGGCAGGGCAAACTGCCATGATTGCCGTTTCACGGCAAGGATGGCCGCACGTGGCGGGTTCGGGCGGCCAGAGGGGGCACGACGATGCTTCGCCAGTCTCCCACCTCGCCGCGAGCATCGCGCGACGCGGACCTTTTGATTGCCGCGATTCCCAGGAAGGCGTTGACAATCGAGCGAGGCTGTCGTACAGAGAATTAGTATGAGTTCTACTGTAAGTATTACGGAACTTCAAGACCAGGCGCCTCGGGTTGTCAAACGCGCTGAACGTAACGGCAGCGTCGCCGTTTGCCGGCATGGCCGCACGGTGGCGTTTGTCGTCTCCAGGGAGCGGATGGAGGCGATTCTGGAGACACTGGAGATCATGGCGGATGAAAGCGCCATGCAGTCAATCCGCCAGTACGAGTCGGGAAAAACAAAGCCCAAGCCGTTCAAGCCGGATGAAATATAGAACGCTCTGGATGCCTCAAGCCGGGGCGTTCATAAAGTCGCTCGCGCCGGAAGCTCGGCGGGAGATTCGTCAAGCGATCAAAAAACTGGCTGAGGGCAAAACCGCCGGGCTGGACCTGCGCACACTTGAAGGATCGCTTCAGGGATATATGCGGTTGCGAGTTCGAGCCTATCGCGTGATTTACCGCGTCAGCGCCGCTACCCGAGGCCCCGCGCTCATCCTGGTGGCTGCGGGCGCCCGTTCCACGGTTTATGAGGCCTACGAAAAAATCCTCGCCGAACAGACTCTGGAATAAGGCTAATGGGTGACCCCTGGCTCATGATTGCCGTTTCACGGCAAGGCCGGCCGCGCAGGCTGTCCAGGAATGTGTAACGCGCCGCCGAAAGCCACCCGTTTAAATCCGCGCGAGTCAAGTTTGCCTTTCCTGGCCCGGAGGGCTATGACTGACCACAAAACAAAAGACACCCTTATGAAATCAAATCGCATATCCACCTTTCATGGCAGTTGTTTCAAGAATGCGGCCTGGGGTTGCGCGGCGGCCGTCCTGGGCGCGCTGTTGCAAGTCGCGGCCCTTCCGCTTTTGCGCGCCGGCCCGCTGGATGACCTCGACAAGCCGATGGAGGGCCGCTCCATGCGCGCCACCTCCACCATGCGCGAGGGCGAGGTCCGGCGCATGGGCGAAGAAAAGCTCTTTCCCAAGGCCCCCCCTCGCGGCGACACCAACGAAATGAGCAACTGGGACAACTTTCGCGTCGCGCCCGGCAAGACGCACGTTTTGCTGGACGAGGAAGGGCCGGGCGTCATCAACCACATCTGGATGACCTTCCTCGGCCCGGAGAAACAAGAGTGGGCCAAGGACGGCTCGGCCAACCATCAGGAGTTGCTCCTGCGCATTTTCTGGGACGGCAACAAGCGGCCGGGCGTCGAGGCGCCGGTGGGCGATTTTTTCGCCAGTTGCTTCGGCCGGCGCCATGAAGTCATCAGCCTGCCGGTGGTCGTTTCGGACGGCTCGGCCTACAACTGTTTTTGGCCCATGCCGTTTCGGAAATCCGCGCGCATTGAAATTGTCAACCAGGCCGACAAACCCCTGAGCCTGCTCTACTACAACATTGATTGGGTCAAGAAGAAGAGTCTCCCCAAAAACACGCCTTACTTTTACGCCCAATACCGCCAGGAATACCCCGTCGAGCACGGCAAGGATTACCTCATCCTGGACACCAAGGGCAAAGGCCACTATGTCGGCACGGTCCTGGCCGTTCGCACCCGCAGCCCGGAGTGGTTCGGAGAAGGCGACGAAAAAATTTATATTGACGGCGAGAAGATCGCCTCCGTCTGGGGCACGGGGACGGAGGATTATTTTCTCATGGCCTGGGGATTGAGGCCTTGCAACACCCCTTACTACGGATGCCCCTGGTTTGATCAATGGGGCATCGTTGGGGCGCACGCCGAGGCCTATCGCTGGCACATCAACGATCCGATCATCTTCAATACCGGCATCCGCGTGACCCTCGAACATTGGGGCTGGATGTCCCCTGACGAAAACCCCAATTACAAGCACATGAGTTGGAATGAACGCGAAGACGACTATTCCAGCGTCGCTTTTTGGTACCAAACCGGCGAGCCGACGTTCAATTGCCGCGCGCCCGACGCCGCCCACCGCCGGCTGCCCAGCCTGGAACGGCTCATCGTTCCGGCGGCCCAATTCGCGGACGCCCGGTTTCATGGCCGGGGCAACGCCCAAGCCCAACAACTGGACCTCTACGAGGAGCCGCAATTGCTCTACCAACCGGAAAGCGCGGAAGGCGCCTGGGTCGAAATGCATTTCACCGTGACCAACAAGGAACCGCTGCGCCTGCTGCTCAACTCGACCAAGGCGCCGGATTTCGGCATCTATCAGGCCACCCTCAATGGCGTCAAGCTCGCTGGCCCGCTGGACTTCTACAATGCCAAAGTGGTCAATGAGGAAACGCACCTGCTGGACTTTTGGCCGGACCCCGGCGACTACACATTGCGTTTGGAATGCGCGGGCAAAAACCATGCTTCCAGCGGCTGCTATTGCGGGATTGAGTCCCTCCGTTTGCGCTGCCGCCGCCCGCGAGTCACCACCATGGCGCATGACAGGGACAAGGATTGGCGAAAAGACCCGACGTTATATGATTGACAACGTCATGACGGCTTTTCATTGCGCCAAAATGTTTCATGGCGGGCGGGCGCGGGAACCGGCATTATCGGCGCCGGGATGAAAGATTTGTCTCGCGCCCTCAACTATTTCCACCCCCTGGCACTTGTTCACGGATTTTGTGTCGAAGTTTCGATTCCCTTCACCCGCTCCATTGCATATAAACGACTTACAAATCAGTGCAGTAAAGTGAGGCGTTCTCGTTGTTCTTCTGGGCTTTTGTCCACTGTCGCAAAGCTTCTGCGGTTGGTGGGGCGATGATTTCCGCGACGGCCCTTTGAAACCATTAGAGGCTGTTTTAAAAACCGCCCGGTCAGGGGACCGGGCCTACAAAAGACTGGATTTCCGGTCGTTTCCTGTAGGCCGCGTGCCCCCACGCGGCGCTTTGTCACATTTTTAAAACACGCTCTTAGAATTATGCGATCTCAGGAGATTGGCCCGGTCAGCGATTTTGAAAATCGCAAATGAATAAATGATTTTTTTCTTGCCAAGTTCTTGGACTGTGCTAATCATTCAAATGGCCGCTACTAATTTATCCTGTGACCTCCCAGCGTCGTTGCGTCAGGGAGCCGGCAAATTCGAGAGGTTTTGCCGGGAGCGGTCCTCTTTTCCCAGGCCACAAGCCGCGCTTTCGGCGCGGGCTGTTTGGTTTCGCTGGGTTTCTTTTTCTGTGTTTCGTTTCCCTGGCTGGGATGGCTGCGGGCCTGACCAACGCCGCTGGTGCCGATCCCACAAAGGACACGCGGGAGGTCAAGGCGAACCGGACTGTTCCTTCGGTCGAGCCGCCAAAGACCTCTTTGGCCTTTTCCGCGAATCCCAGCACCGAGGAAATCTTCCGAGCGCATGTTTTCCAGGAGCCGCTGGTCGTGGTCGGGGGCGAGCCGACTGCGGCGGAGAATTCGGCGCTGGCAACCGCTTTGCTCGCTTATGCGAAACGCTCCGGCCCAGACGATTTTTCCGCGCTCACAGGGTTCTTGAACGAGCATCCAGAGTCATCGTGGAACGCCGCGTTGTTCACCGACCTGGGCTTGGAGTATTACACCACCGCACATTATTCCCTGGCGCTCGATGCGTGGAGCAATGCCTGGTCGTTTGCCAAAGATGCCAGAGACCCCAAGGCTGTGGCGCTGGTGAACCGCGCGTTTGGCGAATTGCTCAGAATGAATTCGCGGCTGGGCCGCATGGATGAGATGGAGCGGTTGCTGAATTCCGTTGGCAATCAGCCGGTGGGGGGACCAGCCGATCAGCGAGTGGTTGATGCGCGCGAGGCCTTGTGGAATATGAAGAACCGGCCCGAAATTGCGTTTCGGTGCGGCCCGCTGGCGCTACGCAGCATTCGAATCGCGCTCAACATGGACGGCGCCAGTGACGCCGAAGTTCTGAAAACCGCCTCCACGCAAAAGGGTTGCTCATTGCCGCAAGTGGCCAAGTTGTCCAAAAAAATGGGCCTCAATTACCGGATGGCCTTTCGGAATTCGGGAGACTTTGTCGTGCCGTCTGTGGTTCATTGGAAGGTGGGACATTACGCTGCGGTGATTCGCAAAGTCGGTGATCTATACGAATTGCACGACCCAACCTTTGGCAATTCAACCTGGGCCACGAAGCAAGCCCTTGAAGCCGAAGCCAGCGGTTATTTCCTTGTCGCCTCTGGGCTTCTGCCTCCGGGATGGCGCGCGGTGAATGAAGAGGAGGGCGCCACCGTCTGGGGCAAGGGCCTGGCCTTCGGCAACGACCCGCAGCGCATCGCGAAGAATGATCTGGCGACGGGCGGAAGCTGTCCGGCGCAAGGCATGGCGGCAGCCAAGGTTCATTTAATGGATGTTAATCTGAGCCTGAGCGACAGCCCGGTTGGCTACCGGCCGCCGGTTGGACCGCCGCCGCGGTTTGTGTTGCGCTACAACCTACGCGATATTTTTCAACCAGCCAATTTTACGTACGGAAACTTAGGCCCCCAATGGACAAGCGATTGGATTACTTACATTACGGATAATCCAATGAACGGGCTGGCGGACGTGAACTTGTACGTCAGCGGCGGCGGCCAACGGACGTACACCGGCTTCGACACTAACACCCAGTCCTTCGCCTACCAACAAATTGACCAGAACCTCCTCACGCGGACCGGCCCCAGCAGTTATCAATTGCTCAGTGGCGACGGCTCCATGATGGTTTTCAGCCAATCGGACGGCTCGGTGGGAAGTTCGCGCAACATCTTTCTGACGCAGGAAATTGACCCCCAGGGCAACGCGCTGACATTTACTTACAATTCGAATCTTTGCCTCGTGGCGGTACAGGACGCCATCGGTCAGGTCACGACCCTGACCTACGGACTGCCCAGCACGAATATTGGCCCTCCCGGACCAAATCAAGGCACCTGCCCCGCCGATCCCTACAAACTCACGAGCGTCACTGATCCGTTCGGACGGGCCGCGACGTTTAATTATCAGCCTCAGGTCGTAGCTGTATCTACCCTCTACGTTAATGGCCAACCTTTCTCCGTTACGCCCACCTACGCCTGGGGACTTGCCAGCGATACAGACGTGATCGGCATCACCTCGCAGTTCGGTTATCAGGCGGTCCCGACTTCCAGCACGATTCAAGGAAGCATCGTCACGACCGATTACATCAACCAGGTCAATTCGCTGACCACGCCCTACGGCACAACCTCCTATATCAGCGCGAATAACGGCGACCTTCGTTCCCTCGATATCGTTTATCCTGACAGCAGCCGGGAGCGGGTGGAATACAACCAGACTGTCACGAACTTGCCTGCGTCGGATCCACCATTGAGTGTGCCAGTCGGCGTGTACCTTGACAATGGGGGTCTTCGATACCGGTCCAGTTATTATTGGGACCGCAAGGCCAGCGCGCTGGCCTATGGAGACTATTCCAAGGCGCGGCACTACCAATGGCTGCACTCGGAGACTGGCCTGAGCTCTGGCACCTTGGCATCCGCCAAGATGCCGCTTGAGGGCCGCGTCTGGTTTGACTATGCGGGGCAATCGAATCCCAACAACATTTCCTCGAATACTTTGCCCGCTCACATCGGACGAGTTTTGGACGATGGCACCACCCAGCTTTATACTTCCGCGTATAATCCTTTCGGTCATGTAACCAACTCGATTGACCCAGTCGGGCGAACACTGAGCTTCATCTACGACACCAATGGTGTTGATTTGCTTCAGGTACGGCAGACGCGACTAGGCCAGAATGAACTGCTTGCCACGATAGCCTACAACTCTCAGCATCGGCCGCTGACCGCAACCGATGCGGCGGGCCGGACCACGACCTTCACCTACAATGCGCGGGGGCAGTTGCTCACCGTAACGGACCCTCTCAACGAGACCACAACCTGCGATTACGACACCAATGGCTATTTGCTCTCTGTGGATGGCCCTTTGCCCGGCACGAACGACGTCACCACGATGACCTATGACACGTTCGGCAGGGTCCGGACCCTAACTGACGTGAGCGGCTATGTCCTGACTTTCAATTATGACAACCTGAACCGTGTGACGCGCCTCACCCATCCCGATTCCACCTTCAGTCAATACTCTTATAATCTTTTGGATTGCGTCTCTTACCAGGATCGGGCCGGACGCCTGACTTCCTTCGCTTATGACAACCTGCGGCAATTAAGCTCAATGACCGATCCTCTTGGCCGGACGACTCTTTTCGAGTGGTGCCGTTGCGGCGCCCTCCAGAGCATCACGGATCCAATGGGACGCACGACTTCCTGGATTGCGGACGTTCAGGGAAGGCGCATCGCCAAGCAATACAACGACGGCTCACAGGTGACTTACGTCTATGAGAATACCACCAGCCGACTGCGGCAAATGACGGATGAACGGCAGCAAACCACCGCTTACGCCTACAATGTTGACGACACACTCAGTTCCATCGGCTACGGGAATGCCTTGGTCGCGACGCCCAGCGTGACTCTCACGTACGACCCGAATTATAGACGGATCGCCTCGGCAACGGATGGCATCGGCACCAGGAATTATGCTTACATCCCAATTGCATTCCCACCCGTGTTGGGCGCCGGGGAATTGGAGGGCATTACGGGCCCTTTGCCCAATGAAGCCACTAGCTACGTTTACGACAATCTGGACCGGCCTGTGCGGAAAACCGTGGACGGAGTTGTCTCAACCTGCGCTTTTGACGCAGTCGGCCGGATTGCCGGCATATCCAATGAGCTTGGAGCGTTTACTTATAACTATGATGGCGGTTCGCACCGGCTAGTTTCCGAAACCTTTCCCAACGGGCAGACGACGACCATCGGCTACGGTAACAATCTGCAGGATTTTGTGTTCCAACAGATTACAAATGCGATCGGGGCGACTCCCATTTCCCAATTCAGTTACAGTCATGACATCTCCAGGGGGCAGATTACGATATGGTCACAGCAGGCAGCTTCTCAAGCACCCTCGATTTTTTCCTTTGGCTACGACGCGGTCAACCAACTCCTTTCCGCTGCGGTGACCAATTCCGGCGCGCCCGTTAATGCCTTTGGGTACACCTATGACCTGGCGGGCAATCGTTTGACTGAACTTGCCGGGGGCGCGACGGCGACTTCCACTTACAACGCCTTGAACCAACTCAATATTACAGCGAATGCGCCAATCAGTTCCCGCACCAACGAATGGGATGCCCAAAACCGCCTCACCGCCATTAATCAGGGCAACCTGCGGACTGAGTTTGCATACGACGGCCTGAGCCATCTGGCATCCATTCGCCGGCTCCAGAACGGTTCCCGGGTATGCTTCCGGCGCTTCGTCTGGTACAATAACAACATTTACGAGGAACGGGATGAGTCAGGAACCAACGTCACCAAACGCTTTTATCCGCAGGGCGTCGTGCTGGAAACCGGCACAAATGCGGGCTTTTATTACTATACCCGGGACCATTTGGGTTCCATCCGGGAATTAACCGACACCAATGGAAACGTGCGGGCCCGCTATGCGTACGATCCCTTTGGCCGTCAGACCAAGGTGAGCGGTGACCTGGACGCAGATTTTGGATTCGCTGGCATGTTCTGGACCTCTGAACCATCGCTGTCCCTGACGCGTTTCCGCGCCTACGACCCCAACCTAGGCCGGTGGCTTTCACGCGATCCACTGCGTAACGCCGAATTTCGCCAAGGTCCGAACCTGTATGCCTATGTCCGCAACGAACCCATCGGCCGGAGGGACTCCAGTGGGTTATGCAACGACACCGTGGAATGCACTTGCTTGAGACAGCCTTGCACCTGCGCCATGGCCGGACTTGCGGCCGCCGGAAATACCGCGGCCGCTGCCGCGCCGGCTGCCGCGGCGGTCGTGGTGGCGGTGGAAGAGGCCGGTGGTCCGGAGGCGGTCGAGCAGGATATTGTTGCCGCGGGACAAGCTTGTGAAGGCCCCTTGCAGGCTGGCGTCCAGGCTTTGCAGCAAACCCTTGACACGCTTTCCACCCTTCCTCCTTCAACCCAGGAGGTCTTCCTTAACTATGGAGCCACCTTCATTCCAGAGCTCGCCGAAACGCTGATACCCGAAGAAACGGTTACCATAGTAGGAGAAAACGCGTTTTGGATTTCAAAATGGGTCTCAGCGGCGTGGCAAATAGCCCAACAGGGTGTGCCCTGGGATGAGTGGCCCCAAGCGCTCCTAAGAATACAACTGCAAGCCGATGAGATCTTTCAGACTCTTAACTTGGAAGATCTTTCCATGCTTGGGCTTTAACTCATCTCCACTAATGAACCCTCGCCTCGGAACATGCGCTCAACGGCGCTCAGATAGGAGCCGCGCTGGCGCCAAACGGAAGCAGGCGCCGCGGGCCCTGCCCGGCAGGCGGAATTGGTCTGCAGTTTTGGGGGCGCTCGGCTATGCGGCCATGGTCTGCGTCACCGCGCGTTTCGCCCACGCCCAAAATTCGCAGTTCTTTTTTGATCCGACCGGAAACCTTCAGGCGCAGGCATCCGAAACCAGTGAACTCCCGCAAATCATCGGCCAGCCGCAGATGCAAGTCGTCATTCCGGGCAATAATGCGTCCTTTTCAGTCGGTGTCGCCGACACCTTGGGCGTAACCTATCAATGGTATTTCAATAGCACGGCCATTCCCGGCGCGACTGCCGACTCGCTGTTGATTACGAACGCCAGCAGCGGCAATGAAGGGCCTTATTGGGTGGCGGTTTCGAACGCTATCGGTTCCGTCGCCAGCGTTCTCGCTAATTTGTACATTGACTCCCGCGGCTGCGGCATGCCCGATTCCTGGCAGTTGCAATACTTTGGCAATCTCAATCAGCAGGCCACTGGTGATTACGATGGCGATGGCGTTGACAACTTGCAGGAATTCCTAGACGGCACCAATCCGACCAACGCCGCGTCGGCTTTGTATCGGATTACCCTCGTGAGCGACGGCGGCACCGTCATGATTTCGCCTGACCAACCGACCTATACCAACGGCCAAACCGTGATGCTGACTGCAACCAGCACGAACACAAACTCATTTCACGCGTGGACTGGCAACGTCACGACTCGCAGCAATTCCATCACGGTCACCATGACGAACGATCTGACATTGTTTGCGCACTTTTTGCCATTTACGCTGCTATGGACCAACCTTGCGAACGGCGATTGGAATGGGGCGTCAAATTGGTCGCCGAATCTGATTCCCGGCAACGGCGAGAGCGTCCTCATCCAAAACCAAACGACCGTTACCGAAAACAGCAATGTGGACGTGGTGGATTTCACGCTTGGAAATAGCATCTTTACCGCGGGGTTGGCCGGCACCGGCACGGTCACAATCGCCGGAGTCGGCACTTGGAACAATGGAACGATGAGCGGGGGTGGCACGACCGTTGTGAAGCCCGGCGCTTCGCTGGTTATCGTCAATAGCGTCAATAGCTCGGCCCTGGGTCTGACCGACCGCATCCTCGAAAACGAGGGCTCGATCGTGTGGGGCGGCGGCAATTTTTCGCTAACTGGTGTAATTACAAACGATCCCGGCGGGCAATTTCAACTGGCTGCCCCTGCGACGATCCGTTATGGCGGCGGCACGGCGCGGTTTGATAACGTCGGCTCTGTGATCATTGTGGGCAACGCGGCAACGACTTTCGGTGTTGCATTTAATAATTATGGAGCAGTCGATTTTCCAAGCGGTACATTGACTTTGTCTGACGGTGGTTTCCAGGGCGGAACCATACCGGTGCCTGCAGGCGCGCTGCTGAATCTTGCGGGAGGCACGTTTACGTCGTCCAGCAATCTTTCCATCACTGGCAGCGGCACGCTGATGGTGGGCGGTGGCTCGGGGGCGACACTGGGCGGCACAATCAACGTGACCGGCAGCAATATCTTCAGCAGCGGCGGGACTGAGCTGAATGGCAATTATGTATGCACCAACAACGTCCTGACCATCTCGGGCGGAAGCGTCAACTTCGACGGCACCGGTTTGGTTTCGCCGTCCGTGATCAGTTTGAGCAGTGGCACCCTCGGCGGCAGCAATCTCGTAACCGCAAGTAGCGCGATGAGTTGGACGGGCGGAGCTATGACCGGCACTGGCCGAACGTTTATTCCACAGGGAGTGACGCTCACAATCAGCAACTCTATCTCCATCACCTCTCGCACTTTAGACAACGGCGGAGTCACCACTTGGACAGGGGCCGGAGCCATCGATATGAACGGCGGCGTGATTACCAACGAACCTGGCGCGTTGTTCCAGGTGCAAAACCCCGCAAGCATCAGTTTCGGCGGTGGTTCTCCACGGTTCGACAACGCCGGGACTTTTATCATCACTGGCAGCGGCACGATGACGTTGGGCGGGGCGGCCTTAAACAATTTCAACACGGTGGAAATTCAAGGGGGCACGCTCTTGCTCCAAGATGGCGGCAACAACACCGGCAGCATCTCCGTGCCGGGCGGTACGGCCATTAATTTCGGCGGCGGGACTTTCAATTCCAGCAGCGGCTCGTCCATCATCGGCGGCGGCAGCCT
>Ga0187860_1003244_pt1 | contig 12961 bp, 17 predicted proteins | sample June2016WEW_10_4_FD_132981 | JGI IMG/M metagenome (GOLD analysis project Ga0187860, IMG submission 132981) | Peatland microbial communities from SPRUCE experiment site at the Marcell Experimental Forest, Minnesota, USA - June2016WEW_10_40 | ecosystem: Environmental > Terrestrial > Soil >... | reverse complement strand
GCCGCTTCTGCGGGTGGTCCTGGCGCAACAGGGTCAACGTGCGGATGCTTTGCACGATGTCATATTTTTGCCGCTCCTGGGGCGCGGCGTAACGAATGGCCGGACACGCCACTGAGGAGTCGGCGCTCTCCCGTCCAGTGGCCAAGTCGTAGAACCGGCCCGCAAACATCTCCACAAGGCGCGCATCCTCGCTTACGGCGAGCAATCCATCGGTGAACCCGTCCAGGTCCTCCCGCCGGAACGGGCGGCGCTGCTGGGCGGCCACGGAAGCTTCGTCACTCGCGCTGGCCGTTCGCTGGGCATGGCGCGACAACAGGCGGCACAGGTTGTGATATGATCGCAAATTGTGGCGCGGGAAGCAAGGAGGGCCTGCAAATGGCCGGGGGACCGCATCAACCCCGCCCTTGACGTTGGGCGCTGGCGGCAACATTTCCTCCCGGCTTGTTGAGCCTTGTTAGCGCCGGTTTGGCGATGCGGATGGGTCGGACGGGTGTGGCGTTGAAGAGGTGACGTTTTTTTGTTTCAGTACACGAACTGGCGGCTGTATATTCGTGGTTATGCCTGAGCCACCTAAGTGCGTGACTAACGTCCGGCCTCGCGACGGGATTCTTGAGTCCCTGGGGATTTCCAAAGCTGATTTCGATAAAGCAGTTATACGCTCAACATAGTGAGACGCGATTCCGCCTCCTAACCTCCAGTACCGGGGTGCCGCGAAAACCACAGAAATTCTGTCAAGTGATTTATTTTCGACGCTCGCAGACAAGGACTTGTGACTTCTGAAACGGCCAAAATCGGCACTTTTCAAAACCGCCTCTGATAAAATATGGGATGATGAAATTCAATTTTCATCACTGAGCCGCAGCGCTTCTGGGCGCGGTAGCGACGGGCAAACGCAGGCGTCTGGCGGACGAGAAAGGCAAACGATGAAGAACTGGTTTGAAGTTGACAAGCAGGGCCTGGCCCGGCTCCTGGAACGCAAGGGCAAGGAGTTCGTGCTCTTTGAGCTTATCCAGAACGGCTGGGATGAGCCGGGGGTGACCAAGGTCAGCGTGTCGCTGGAGCATCAAGGGCAGAACCGGGCGGTGCTGGCGGTGGAGGATGACGCCAGGGAAGGCTTCAGGGATTTGAGCCACGCCTTCACCCTGTTCGCCGATTCGGCCAAGAAGACCAACCCGGAGCAGCGCGGGCGGTTCAACCTGGGCGAGAAGCTGGTGCTGGCCGTCAGCGACAAAGTCACCATCCGCACCACCCAGGGTGGCATCCGCTTTGACGCCGCAGGCCGTCACCGTCTGCGCGTCCGCCAGCCGGTCGGCAGCAGGATTGAATGCCTGCTGCGCCTGACCGCCGAGGAATGCCGCGCCCTTGAAGGGCACGCGCGGAAGCTGATTTCGCCTGAGCACGTCGCCACCATGTTCAACGGCCAGCGGCTCGAACCGCGCCTGCCGCTTGAAAAATTCACAACGACTCTGCCGACCGAGGTCGCCAACCCGGACGGCCTCCTGCGCCGCGTCAACCGGGCCACGACGGTCCGGCTCTACCCGGTTCTGCCTGGCGAGACGGCGCTGCTCTACGAGATGGGCATTCCTGTTGTGGGGACGGGCGACCGCTGGCACTACGACGTTGGCCAAAAGGTGCCGCTCACCCTCGACCGGGAAAATGTCCCGCCCGGATTTCTGCGCCAGGTGCGCGTGGCGGTGTTCAACCGGATGCACGGCCAGTTGACGGCGGAGGACGCGAACAGCCAGTGGGCCGAAGCCGCTGTGGCCTCGCCGGATTGCCGGGCCGAGGCGGTGGCGAGCTACATGGGCCGCAGGTTTGGGGAGAAGCGGGTTGGCTTTGACCCGTCCGACCCGGAAGCCAACAAGCTGGCGGTCAGCCAGGGCTACACCGTGGTCCACGGCTCCATGATGTCGGGCGGGGCATGGAGGAACGCCAAGGCCGCCGGAGCCATCCAGCCCGCCGGAGCGGTCACGCCCGGCCCCAAGGTCTGGACGGGCGAGGGCAATCCCAACGCCATCGCTTTCGAGGATTGGATTCCCGAATCGAAATGGACCGGCGGGATGCGCGAGATCGCCACGTTCGCCCAGCGCGCGGCTGAGAAGGTTCTCTCACGAACGATCACGGTGAAGTTCTGCGCCACGCCGCATCATCTGGGCGGCGCGTCCTACGGCCCCGGCGGCGAACTGGTCTTCAACAAATTCCGGCTTGGCGCGGACTGGTTCGAGCAGGACGTCACCGAAGAGGTGGTGCGCCTGCTCATCCACGAGTTTGGCCACCAGTACAGCGGCGATCATCTGAGCAGTCAGTACCATGAGGCGCTGTGCCGGATTGGAGCCAAGCTGTTCCTGCTGGCCCGGCAGGGCCAACTGGCGTGAGCAGGCGCTGTCCGGCGGCGATTGACCTTTACGCAAGCGTTGGTAGTGTCCTAATTTGAACCAAGGAAAAGTCATTGTGGCACGGTTCATGCTAATGAGAGCAACTGAATATGGATTTACTTTCCGCCCAAACTTCCTTCTTATGAAACTTGATTCATGGACGATAAGACTAAAAAGGGTCGCCAAACGCTTGTTAAGCAAGTCATTCAACTGCTCAAGACAAAACAGTTTCCTCACGACGCGGCGGACGTATGCTCATACGGACGCCCATTGTCTGACCTGGAGCAGGGTATGCGCTGTTATTACGGAACGCGAGAGCTTATGAAGGACGCTATAAGACAAGCCATGAAGTCAGGCGAAAAAGAACGAAAAATCTTTGAGGTTAAAGAGCCTGGAAAACCGATGCGAAAAATGACAAAGTCAGCCTCAATGATACACTTGCACGAGCAGATCAAAAAGCATATCGCGGAAGAATTTTTTAGAGCTTTGGACAATAGCGACAGTGAAAAAATACTAGAAATCGCTCGCGCGGTCTGGTTTTTCCGAAATAAGCGACCAGGCAATTTTGTTCCGGCAGACCCGGAGCGAATGAAACTTCTTCATTTCAAAATGACCTTGGCCCCGTGGGAGAAAGTCACAATTCGCACGATCGCGCAACATTTGGCAGGCACAGACGATATTCCAACCCCAGCAGATGGATTCTCGGCGCTTCGCCGAAAATGCCGTCAACTTGGCATCCCTCTTGCTGAATCAAGAAAAAGAAGCAAAAAATGAACCTTGAAAGTCTTAACGATTCGCGCCCGTTTGCGCTAAAAACAACATCGGCTGGCACGGTTAAATGCCAACCGGTGTCAGATCGGGCGCGTAAGCTAACAGGCAAACCCGGCGTTTTTACATCCCCGGATTGCGGGTTCGACTCCCGCCGCGTCCAGGCACGATAATTCACATTTGAACAAAATCAAGGAATTTATGGCAAACCATCTTCCAGTCGAAAAGAAAACACAGGTCATATCAATGTTGGCCGAAGATGCCTCCATCCGTGGAATTGAGCGCGTTACGGGCATCCACCGGGACACCATCATGCGCCTGGGCGTGCGAGTGGGCGAAGCGTGCGCGAAGATTCACGACGGCAAAATGCGCGGGCTTGCGTGCAATAATATCCAAGTGGACGAGGCTTGGGGTTTTATCGGCAAGAAGCAAAAGCACGCCAGAACATGGGAAAGAAACGTCGGGGACATTTGGACGTTTATTGCTCTTGACAGAGAAAGCAAATTGATTCCCTCGTATCTTATGGGCCAGCGTGACGGATACCACGCCAAAGCATTCATGGACGACTTGGCTTCCCGCCTGAAAGACCGAGTGCAAATTTCATCGGATGGCCTTGCGGCCTACATAGACGCGGTGGAGCGGGCCTTTGGAAGCGATGCCCATTACGCCCAAGTCGTAAAAACCTACTCGGTATCACATTTGGGTAATTTCAAAGAAGCGGCCAGCCGGTATTCCCCGGCAGAAGTCGTCTTGGTGGAAAAGGTCATCATTGCGGGCCAGCCGGACAGACTCCAAATCTCAACATCGCACGTCGAAAAGCAAAACCACACGTTGCGGATGCACTGCCGCCGGTTGACCCGGTTGACCAACGCATTCAGCAAAAAACGAGAAAATTTTGATGCTGCGGTCGCACTCAATTTCGCGTATTACAATTTCTGCAAGATTCATGGCGCGATTCGATGCACCCCGGCGATGGCGGCTGGTGTCGAAAGCAGCCAATGGAGCGTTGCGGAATTGATTGAACGCTGTGGCGAATAATCAGGAGCACATTGAACAGGTCAAGCTGGCCTTGGAGCATCTGCACAACTGCGGGGCCATCCATTGCGCCACCGTGCCTGTCCATGAAGTCTTTCGCGGCCAAACCGTATGGAAGGGCGATGTTGAGGAATTCACGCTAGAAGGGCACGCCAAAGCGAAAAAAGCCTATGGTTGGAGCGAAGGCCAGGGCAACAAAGAACGGTTCTTTGCCGTGCTTGAACTGCCGCCAGTTAAGTCCGCCCTGGACGCCGTCCGGGCCTCGATTGTCGCGGATGCGAAGGGAAGGAAATGAGCGAGCCAACATCGCAAGATCGGCAAATTAATGATTCCCCTGACGTGTTCTGCACGGGTGAGCGCAAGTTTATGGTGCGGTGGGTGACAAAGGAACGTGGTTCTTGGTTTCAGAAAGTGGAAGCCTATTGCGAGTACTGCCGCAAAGACATCCAGATTGACTTAGAAGGCCCGCTCAACAAACCAAAATTTCTCATTGAAGAAGCTAAAAGGTTGGCCCTCCTCGAACACCTTAGAGCCGAGCATGTGTCGGTTAAGAAAAAGATTTCAAATTAGGACACTACCCAAGCGTTACATTCCTTGCGTCCTCTTTGCGAAAGCGTGATAGTCGACTGGTGAGCAAACGCGCAATGGCCCACCTCCGAGCCGACCCTGCGATGGCCGGGCTGATTGACCGCGCTGGCCCGGTCAAACTGCGTCCCCGCCGTCTTCCGCCGTTCCAGTCGCTCACCCACGCCGTCATCCATCAGCAACTCAGCGGCCAGGCCGCTGGCACGATTCTGGGGGGATTCCAGGCGCTGTTTGGCGACAACTGTTTCCCGTCCCCGGAGACAGTCTTGAAAGCCTCCCCGGAGCGGCTCAGGAGCGCGGGGCTGTCCAGACCCAAGGCCAGCTACGTCCTCGGCATCGCCCAAAACGCCGTGGACGGCCACATCCCGACGCTCGATGAATGCGACGGCATGACCGACGTTGAAATCATGGAGCGGCTGACGAGCATCAAGGGTGTTGGCCGCTGGAAGGTGGAGATGCTGCTCATCTTCAATCTGGGCAGGCCCGACGTTCTGCCGGTCCACGATTTGGGTGTCAGGAAGGGATTCCAGTTCGCTTACAGGAAGCGGAAGCTGCCGGAGCCGGAGCAACTGGCCCGTTACGGCCTCCGGTGGGCACCGCACCGCACCGCCGCAGCATGGTATTTGTGGAGGGCCGCAGATTTCTTGGATGGGGAAGGCTGGTGAGAACGAGGTCGCGGTGCCCTTTGCTTTGACCTTGAGCACGGCAAAGCCGTTTTCCTCGTTGAGGAAGGTGACTCGTTCGATCAGCCCGGAAAGACTCGCTGGTAATGCGGTTGTGGGCTGGCCGGTCAAAACATTGGCGCGGGTTCAGGGTTTGCTTTTGGTCGGCGGGGTTGTTGCGTAATCGTCCAAAACTGCTGACTCCAGCGCCGAAATCTCAATAGTGTTTGGTGCGTAAGGAGATTGTTTAATGAAGTCAGACAGTGGCCATGAAGGCAAACCGTCACGCATTGGGTCGGCTACGGTGACGATTCCTCCCGCAAAATCCACCAGCATAGCTACTACGTGTAAAGTGTTGCCCTTTCCAAGGCCACTGCATGTGACAAGTAGCTGCTGTCTGGCTACCCCTTCCTCTGTGCATTTCCGAAAGTGCAGTTGCCAAAAGAAGCATTCATCAGCCGTTTGGAAGTGATTACAGTAAATCGGGACGAGTAGGTATCCAGCATCCATCACGCGAATCAGAAAACGGTGATAGGAGTTGTCATCAGCATACTGGAGAAGCGAGGCGTCTCCAGTCAGCGACATGAAACTGTAGTACATACAGCCTGTATCTGCTGGCTGCTTCGAGGACTGGATAAGTTGGTTTTGAATTTCTGTCCTGCGCTTACGTGCCATAAGTTTTTGACTTATTTGTTTTGAACTGTCTCCAGACCGCTCTTGCTGAGAAGCCCGGCCTGATAAGACTTCTTCGCCATGTCCCGCTGGCGGTCGCCGATCTTGTCGTTCTTGCTCTCGTTCATCCGCAGCGGCGTCAACTCCAGATTGTCAATTACGTTGTCCAGTTCCGGTACGCCCGCCCGTGGGACGATGTGATCCACGGAAACTGGGCAACCAGCCCTATCCAGTCATCGTCTCTTTTCCTGCGGCGGGTCATTCGTACTCCCCGCCGTCAGTGCGAGGCGTTGAACATCTTCTTCGCCTGCTCGTATTCCACAGCCAGGTCGAAGCCGAGGTCCGTGCCGGGAGCCATACGCTGCATCGCGACGTACAGGAAGCACACCATCGCCAAGCCGGAAAAATCACCATCTAATCCTTTGACGTGGTATCGGCTTGCCAGGTTGTGGACCTCAAATCCGCTTCGGCCCACCATTGCCAGTTCGAGTGCCAGTTTCTGAAAATCGCCTGGCGACATCAGCGCATACCGTTTCAAGGCTTCAAGGCAGTAATGCACGGCGTCCTGCCGCCAAACCACCTGCTGCGTCCGGGCAAAACCGGACTGCGCCAGCAGATTGCTGCCCGTCCGGGCCTTGTCCGCAAGCTCGGTGTGCGGGTTGATCTCGATGGCGGTGCGATACGCATCTTCCGCATCCTTCGTGTTTCCGGCCAGCCGATGGGCGTCCGCCAGCCCCAGCCACGCAAGCTGGTCGCTTGGCAGCAACCGCGTTGCGGCTTGAAAATGCGGAATGGCCTCTGAGGTCTTTTCTGTCTGAAGCAGCATCGTGCCCAGATTCCGGTGCGCCCACGGGTTCCGTTCATTCTGCCTGACCGCAGCCCGCAGCACGTCGACGGCTTCGTCGTGGCGGCCCATGCGCCCCAGCGCCACTCCCAGCGCAACGGGGATGTTGGCATCGCTGGGATTCAGTTCCGCCGCTTTGCGCAGGCACTGCTCCGCCCGCTCCAAACGCCCGGCATCGCTCAAGGCCAGTCCCAAGTTGTAGAGGACAGCGGGATCGTCGGGGCGGTTGCTCAGGAGCAACTCCAGCAGTTGAATGCCTTCGGCCTGCTTGCCCTGTTGAAGTTTCTGGACGATCACCACCATCGGATTGGGCCGCTGGCTGTCCGGGTTCCAGACCACCGCAATCGTCTGGTCGTCCACCCTAAACGTCGCGTGGCCGCCGAAGCCCTTGAATTCGGCGGCGAGGAAAGCACTCACCGCCTCACGGAACGCGGGCGTGCCCACCCGCCGGGCCGCTTCGGGGAGCAGGCTGGCGTCAAAGTCCGTGGCGGCGATGGAAAATGAAAGTGTGGCCATAATTCAGCGCCTAATTCGGAGCGGGGTATGGCACCCATTGATGCCAGCCTGCGATTCCCAGTTTCTCCGCCCATGCGTCAATAATCGTCCGGTCGTTCTCAGCTACATCCGGCGTGGACTCCCAGATGGCCAGCAGTTCCTGACCGGCCTGAAGGAAACCAGCGGCCTTGAACGGGAGCGTAAGCTGTGGTTGGTTCAGCCGCCCCGCCCAGAAGGAGGCGAACGCCGCGCTGATCGCCTGCGTGGCATGGAAAATCTTCTGCGGCGAAACCTGACGATGCTGCGGCGCGAGCGTGGCCACGGAGTCCTGTAGCTGGCGCAGAACGGACGCCTTTTGCAACTCCGCCAGGGCGGGGAAGTCGGTCGCGAGCCAGCGATCTACGCGCATCCCCACCGGAATGGAGCGCAAGTGAGACAGCAGGCCGCCGCCAAGCATCTGGCACAACTGCGGGAGCGCCTGCGGCGACACGACCTTCGCTGCCATGTGGGCCTTGACCAAGCGCTCGACGGCAACGTGGGCTTCAGGAGACACGGCGAAATCAAAGCGCTTCGCCGGGGGCGTGTCGAACACCCGCAAAATACAACCGGCCTGCTTGCAGATCAGGTAGTCCGGGGCCGACGAACTGTCGGGCCGGTAGGACACCTGATGCAGAGCCAGTTTGCCCCGTGCCATTATCACCTTGGCCAGCATAGTGTCCGGCAGGTTGGGATCGGCTTCGACGTGAACGTGGATTCCCGACCGCGCTTCCACCAACTGGAGCACTTGCTGTGTTATGTCACTGAGTCTCATGTAATCGACACCGCCTCTCCTTGATATTGGATTGTCCACCAAAAGGCGAGCGGCGAATCGTTGCTGTCCTGCCCGGCAGGCTCGTTGTTTAACTGCGTTGTCCTGTGCCGTCGCTTGTGATATAGACCCTCCATGCTTCAGAGGAAACTTGGCCAGCGCATCGCGGACCTCCGCTGCGCGAGGAATCTCACGCAGGTTCAGCTTGCTAAAAAAACCGGCTACTCGGTTGAGTTCATCAGTCTTGTCGAGCGCGGCGTGAACGGGCCGTCGATAGCCGGATTGGAAAAACTCGCAATGGCGTTGAACGTGGATGTTCGGGAACTGTTCACGTTCGGCTCACCCAAGGCATGAATTGGCGGCGTGCCGAGCGGGCAGCCCAAATAAAGCGGGCTTATTGAGACGCTGCCCGGCCAGCCTGCGGATAAATGACACATTCCCTCTCCCCCGAAGTCAATGCGCCCGGTGGAAGCCCCTGATTCCAAGGGCTTCGCGCTTCTTTGTCACCGAATACACAGAACGCTTAAGGCGCTTGGATATGACGCGATCTGTGCCGGTCCCAAGGAACTTAACCTCCGATTCCGTCCACGGGTGCCGCTTGGGCGACGGGCACGTCCGAATACCCAGCAATATCCTCCGGGCCACGATAGCACCGGCTGTTCGCCTAATGATGCGCGTCAGTTCGCTGGTCGGATACTTCGCAAGCAGTTTTTCTTCCTCTGGAATCCACGGGTCCGTTTTTGTCGCCTTTGGAAATCGGCCTGTTTTCCGATAAGCCGCCCGGCGCGCCTCGAATCGTTCCTTCCACCCTGATGCCATCCCGGCGAAGAGGTGGGCTTTATGCGCCCGCGAAAGCTCCCTGCCCGTGTTCGCAGCGGAGATTTTTGCCCGGCTTTGCGGACGCCGCGCCAATTCCACCCCAATCTCCGTCAGCCTGTGTGACCCCGCATTGAGTCCCCTGAGTCCAAGCACCCGCCGCCAGTTGGTAATGGTACCACCAGATACCCCCCAATGATGAGCGACCGCAGGAGCCGATTCATCGGTGAGCGCCCGAATCAAGTCCCCGCATAGTACATGACCGCCGCTGCCGCTCTTGGTTTGTCTTTTGAATTTCGGCCACGGTATTCGTGCGTCGGTAAAGTGGCTGAATTTGACTTTGCCGCGAATCGCGTCCACCAGAAATCCGCGTTTAACCAAAGGCGGTTCATAAGGGCCGTAGAGCAGCCGATACCGCTCAGCGTCCTCAAGGAACTGCGTGCGCTTGAACCCGTGAAGATTTCTGTCCCGCTTGCTGTTCATAGAATATCACTTCTATTGTAGCCCTTGATCTCGTTTGTGGGCGACCTCGGTTGGGATTGGCGTGGCAGCGGGAGGAGCCGCCCGGTGCTGCCCCTGGGTTACGCCATCCCTGGTGGCGCAATATAATGTCCTTCGTTTTCACACGCTCGGTGCAGCGCCCGGTTCGGCATTGCTTATGTTTGCGGGAATCTTCTTGCCCATGCTGATCCTTCGCTCTGCCTCATACCCAAGCTTTCGATAAAATGATTCGACCTCCTCATTCCCATTCATGATCTGGAGATTGATCTTTGGACATCCCAACGATCTCAATTGCTCCTCGGCGTGTTGCACCAGCCGAGAACCAAGGCCGTGCCTTCGGTAACCAGGCAGGACCGCTAACGAGTATATCCAGCCCCGATGCCCGTCGTATCCGGCCATTATGCTGCCGACGACCTTCCCCTCAGCCACCGCGACGAACAAAAGCCCGTCGCCAACCGCAAGCTTTTTTTCAAGTACGAATTGCGGCGCGTTGTGCGCACTGGCATATCCGAAAACTTGCTGCCACAGTTCAATCAATTGATCCCTGTGGCTCAACACGTCAAACTGCTGGATGATTTCGTTCGTAATCTGTCGTTGTTGCCGAAGTTCTATTAAACACCGACTGGTTCGCATATTGAAACCCGAAAATCCAGTCCGTGCGGCGAACATTGAGCGTTTCCCAAAAGCCTAAAAGCGAGGCAAAACGAGCCGGGGCCGCGCCGCGAGCCTTGGCTCGCAGCCCCGGCGGCTGGAGGTTCGTTGGGCTTGGAATTGATCTTCTTGTTTTTATCCTCTATCGCGGCAATGGCGGCGTGGTCTTTGAGCCTGTAGCTCCGCACTATAATGGGATGACCAGTTTGCCCCCGGAAGATCGTTTGGCCAACCACAAGGCGGGGACCAAGGCCGCCTCGATGGTCAAACGCCACGGCCTGAGCCTCGTGGCGGAACTGTATGCGCACCTGAACCCGATGCCCTTCGAGGCCGCCGCCCAGATGGAGCAGGATTTGGCCGAGGATTTGCGCCAGGCCGGATACACCGTCACGGGCGGACACTAGACGGCCAAGCAGACGCCAGGAGCTATTAGCTTGTGGCCACCGTCACGCTTGCTGCCGACGAAGCCTCAGCCTCTTTGTCGCGGCGGCGTTTCTCAGCCAGCACCGGTGCGTTGCCGTCGCCCGGATTGTGTTCCGTCGCGATGGTGGCCAGCCCCGTGCCGATGCCCTTGAGCGGGTTGTGCCATATCCCTTTGCCCGTGAGCGGGTCAAGGCAGAAGATTTCGCCGGAGCAGGAGGCCAGAACCGCCCCGTCTTGCACTAAGACGTTTACGAAATCTAAACCCTTTAGACGCGTCGCCCACACCTGTTGGCCCGTGGCGCAATTCAGCGCGACGACCGACCCTTTGATGCCGATGAACACCAAATCTGAGATTTTCATAGAATGTAAGTTTTCATTGAATCTGCTGCTTTCTCAATTCTAGCTGACGTTACCGGTCCTGCCGTAAAGGGGGCAACGGCGGTTGGCTCCAGCGATTCGCTGGGCACCATTTAGTCTGTTTTCCATGTCCAATCTGGAGGGCTGAGGCTAATTAACAACCCGCTTAACCCCGGCTCGTCGCACATCCACTTGCCGCCCCGCTTTACCCATCTCGCGCAACTATAGGAACGTATCCCACGTGAGTAAAACTCCATAATAAGCTCGGCTGCTACGTCATCCCCGTTAAAGCTATACCTATGATCATTCAAAACCTTGTAGCTATCTAGAACCTTTCCGCCATCTGCCATCTGCTTAAGATAATTCTCCCTCGTCACAAGCTGCTTGAAAGTGGCCGTTCTCATATCGTAGGAAGTCGGCCAGTCTTGCTTTTCGACCGCTTGGTAAAAAAGCTCCACTTTCCCTGCAAATTCAGCAGATTTCTGGTCGCTGTGTGCCATATCTTTTAGCCACGAAGTGTCGTTCAGCGGAGGGGGTGACCCCGTGGCAGGGCGACAACCAGCAAGCGCAAGAACGGAGGCCGCTAATAAGGAACTAAAGTATGTTTTCTTGGTGCTCATTTAAAACCAATCTACGCCCTCGTTTTTTTGAGTCAAGCCGAAAACGCCCCCGGCGTGTGATGTGAGACAGGGAATCACCAAGCCAAAGTGTCGCCTTTGTCAGGTCATGTACCAGCCGCCATTCACGCTGATCGTCTGGCCGGTGATGTAGCCGTTGCGGGCGAGCATCACAACCGCATCGGCGACTTCCTCCACCCTCCCGAACCGGCCCATCGGAATGAGATCAGGGCGGGCTTTCAGGTTGCCGGTGATCATCTCCGTTTCAATCAGCGCAGGGGCAATCGCGTTTGCCGTGATGCCTTCCTTGGCGAGCAGGGCGGCGTACGCGTGCGCCAGGCCAATCGCTCCGGCCTTGGAGGCGGCATAATGCGGTCCGATGACGCCGCCCAGGTGCGCGGCCACGGAGGACAGGTTGATTATCCTGCCCCATTTGCGCTGGCGCATCCCTGGCAGGACCGCCTGGGTGACGAGGAACATTGACTTGAGGTTGATTGTGAGAATGTCGTCCCAGTCCTGTTCCGCGATTTCGCTTAGGCGCTGAGGCCGACTGATGCCAGCGTTGTTCACGAGAATGTCGATGCCGCCCAGCACCTTCTCCACCGTCTTGACCAGACGAGCAACTTCCGCAGCCTTTGACACATCGGCTTTTACCGCCAGGGCGCGGCGGCCAACGGCCTCAACCTCCACGCAGACGGCCCGCGCTTCGGCCTCGCGGTGCTGAAAGTTTACAGCCACGTCGGCACCGGCCCTGGCCAGCGCCACCGCAGCCGCCCGCCCGATGCCCCGGCTGCCGCCGGTGACAAGGGCTATTTTGCCAGTCAGTTCGTTGTTCATATTCCAAGCAGATTACGCCGACGCCAGTACCATTGCGCGCCTTTTGCAGGCAAGCACCAACTTCGTCTTAAGCTAAAACAGCCGACGGCGCTGGCGAACGCGCCAATCATCATCTTGGGCCTGGAGCGACATTGAAAACGACGCTGTTTAAGGACTAGCCCAACCCCTGGATTTCAAATTGACACACTGCCCGACCGGCAACGTGTTTGCGAGAAGCGGGGGTGGCGATCTGATGCCGTGTTCATTTCGCTGTTGGCTTGCCTCGCAGCGAGGCCACGCGTCATTTCTTCCCCGCCCACTCGTTTAAGAACGCCAGCACTTTCTTCGGGTCGTGATGGTCGCCTGCTTCCAGCTTGCCGGTGTCTTGCGTGACGAGCGCCTTCCCGTCCGCATCCAGAATGACGAGGACGGGCAGGCCAAACCGCGTGGGATTTCCGTACTTCTTGTCGATGTCGCCGTTGTGGCCTTTGTTCACATCGACCAGCACAAGGACGTAGGCTTCCTTCAGCTTGGCG
>Ga0187860_1003242_pt1 | contig 12971 bp, 12 predicted proteins | sample June2016WEW_10_4_FD_132981 | JGI IMG/M metagenome (GOLD analysis project Ga0187860, IMG submission 132981) | Peatland microbial communities from SPRUCE experiment site at the Marcell Experimental Forest, Minnesota, USA - June2016WEW_10_40 | ecosystem: Environmental > Terrestrial > Soil >... | reverse complement strand
CGTCCGTTTGATGGCGGCGCAAACGGCGCGCATTGTCAATGGAATCCATCGGGCGAAGTTAACCCAGTGGAGTTCGGAAAATCAACTCCCCTCTCCCTAACCCTCTCCCCGCCGTGCGCGGGGAGAGGGAACAAGAAGGCCGACTCCTGCGTTGGACGCCTCGGCGAGGCGTCCCCACCCTTGCGCCGCTGGACGCGGCGCCCTGTCGCTGCGTGAACAGTTACCTGCGTCGCTTAAGCCCTGGCCGCGCAGCGACAAAGTGCCACGCTTTACCCATAATAATTAGCGATTCTGCAGCCGGTGGAACGGATAACCGTCGGTGGCCGGAACGGTCGTGGAAATGACGCCATTGTTTGTTGTCACGACCAGCGGCGAACGGGACGACCATGCGCCCGCCGCGAGGTTTGGATTCTGTTGGATGATTTTTTCCAAGCGGTCAAGGCGCTCTTTCAACTCCTGAATCTCCGCGTCCTTTTCATGGAGTTTCCGGTTCAAGCCCTGGATGGCCGCCAGCGCCACCCTGAAAAAACGGCAAAAAGGTAGTTCCCTAATTTGGATTTTGGATGCTTTTGCCGGAAGTGTCATTTGGCGCGAAATTGCCTTCTGCGCGTATTATAGATTTTTGTGTCCGATTATGAGCACGAACGTGTTTGTTGGCAGGTTTAGAAATCTTGTCGTCGCATTTATTTTGGCTTCTTGGAACGCCTCTATAACTGCCTCGACGAACGGTGCCTTATCAAAGTCTTTTTTGGTAAATCCGGGATGTAGGTGCGGATTGGGCAACACCAATTCGATCTCGGATGCCGTAAGGGGAGGTGATAAAAACGGCATGGTCTTCTTTGCTTCAGTTAGTTGGAGCAACCGAGGGTGCAACCCTGCGCTTTCAAATAATCTGCAGAAATCCATCGAATATGCGAACGGTTCCCACACGGATTCATCGAAGACGATCTGTACGTTATTTCCTGCAAAGTGTTCCAACCGTTTTTTTATGATGGAAGCCTGTAATGTGCTAAGTTGGCGCTGCTGAAGCCGGGACTCCACACCGGACAGCTTTTCGCTAACGACCTTAGATTGTTCTTCCGTTTTAAAGAATTGTGCGCCTTCCCACATGGCAACGCCGAATCCTAGTACGGTTTCTAATACGACTCCCCAAAACACCCATCTTAATCCGCGATGCGCCCTGTCTTTTGAAAGCCTGAAATCATTTATGTCTTGGAACTGGTTCTTCTCCCCTTGGTCCTCCAGCCAAAGCCCTCTTGCGACCATAGCGCCGCCGATAGATGCAATAAGAGACAAAATGAAAATCTTCATCATAGCGTCTGGAATCCCATTCGTAATCTATCTATTTGTCGCATTGTTGTATGGGTGGAAGATATACAAAAAACCGCCGAGACAACGGGGCATGATTTAACATCATTAAAATGTGTGTAATTTTCCAATCGTTTTGGGTGCGTATAGCCAACGACCTCGGAAACGGCATCCATCGCCCTTTTCAGCGAACTTGTCGGGATTATGCATTACAATGAGAATATTTCGTCCAGTTGTTTGGAAACTTGGGCGAGGCGGGTGGGGAGATCGACGCCTTGGGGCCAATAGGCCGGCTCGGCTGTGCCCCAACCACGGTAGCCAACCTCGTCCAGCGCCTTCATGACCGCCGGCCAGTCGTTGTCCCCTTCCAGATACTCCACTTCAAAGCCTTTCCACAATCCCTGGGTGTCCCGTTTTTTGCGGCTGAATTCCTTGATGTGCAGCTTGAAGACGCGCGGGCCAAGAATCCGAATCCATTGCTCCGGCCAGCCGATGTTGATCACGTTGCCCACGTCGAAATGCCAGCGCACAGCCGGACTGGCGAATCCATCCACATAACGCGCCGCCTCCAGCGGGCTGAGCAAAAACTGGTTCCAGACGTTCTCTATGGCGATCTTCACCTCCAAATCCCCGGCCAGCCCTGCCACCTTCGCCACCTCCGCGCGGGAGCGATCCCAGGCCTGATCGTAGGAGATTTCCTTGTTGACAACGGCCGGCACCAGCAGCACGGACGTCGCGCCGTAGGCCTTGGCGTCGTGCAATGCCGTTTTCAATCCCTCCAGGCCGGCGGCGCGCACCTCTGGATTGGGGTCTGAGAGCGTTTTCGACCAATGAACCGAGTCCACGACGCTGGCGATGGTCAACCCCGTGGCGTCGCGCCCCTTCAACACCTCGGTCCGATCCAATCCGCTGTCGATTTCGACGCCGTCGAATCCCGCCTGCTGGATGAGTTTGAATCGGTCCATCACCGGCATTCCGCCGGGAATGGCGCCCCACATGATGCCTTTTTTGATGTCGCGTTTTTTGGATTGCGCGGCGGACGGGAGGGCGGCGACAGCCAGTGCGCCGCCAGTCAGTTTCAAGAAGTTACGTCGATTCAAGGGCGTGTTCATGGGATAGATTAGACAAATTTTGTTTGACCTGGCATGGCCATCGGCGCCACGGGGGCGGGAGCGTCCCAGGCGATTTTCCGCGGCGCCAGGTTTTCCGTCGAGTTGAGCGCCATTTCCCAAGTAATCTCCTGGCCGGTATAGGCGGCCATGCGGCCCATGATGGCCGCGAGGGTGCTCTGGGCCATGCGGACCCCATCATTGAAGGGCCGGCCGGAGCGGATGGAGGCGAACAACTCATCATGTTCGACCTGGTACATATTGGGGCGCGGGCCGGCGTAGCGCCATTTGGTTTCGCCGCGAACAAACGGCATCGCGGCATAACCCAGTTCGCGCGCGTCGCCTTTGGTTCCAAAGACGGTGGCGCTGTTGTCGTCGGCGCAGCCGTTTTGCTGGCGGCTGGCGAGGAATCCCCGCGCGCCATCGGCAAATTCATAATTGACCTCGAAATGGTCAAATATATTGCCGCCCTCGGCGGGAATCTGACGTCCGCCCACCGCCACGGCTTTTTCCGGGGGCGCGTCGTTCATCGCCCAGCACATCCAGTCCACGGCGTGGACCGCCTGCTCGACAAAACCGTCGCCGGAGAGCCAGCCAAAGTTATACCAATTGCGCAGTTGCCACTCCAGGTCGCCCATTGAGGCGGGGCGCTGGCTGGGCGGCGGCATGGGCCTGACCGAGCCGGTGTAATAGGTTCCATATACCACCCGGACCTGGCCGATGGCGCCGTCATGGATGCGTGAAAACAGGGCGCGCTCGGCCAGATTATACCGCCAGCAGAAGCCGGCCACCAACGACAGCTTCTTCTCTTGCGCCTGCTGGACCGATTCCATCACCGAGCGCACGCCCGGCGCGTCGGTGGCCATCGGCTTCTCGCAAAAGATATGTTTGCCCGCCGCCACGGCCGCCCGCAAATGCGCGGGCCGGAAACCCGGCGGTGTGGCCAGGAGCACCACGTCAACCCCGCTGTCGATCACCTTTTGATAAGCGTCCAAGCCGACAAAACAATGATCGGGATCGACCTTGACCTTGTCCGGCGCGGCCGCCCGGATCGCCTCCAGGCTGGCGTTCAACTTATCCTCAAACACGTCCGCCAGCGAGGTCAATACTACATTATGGTCCGCGTTGAGCGCCTGGCTGGCCGCTCCCGTGCCGCGTCCGCCGCAGCCGATAAGCCCGATTTTCAGCGTGGGGCCTTGCTGGGCGGGAGAGTTTTGCGCCGGCAGAATTGCGGGCGCCAGCAGCGCGCCGCCGGCCAGCGCGGATGTTTTGAGGAATTGCCGGCGCGATGTTGTGACAGAGTTACTCATACGCAACCAAGCAAATACGGTTGTTGGCCAAAAATCAATCCCCGGAAAAGCGGAGTTGAAAGCCTGCGCAGCCATCCGTAATATCGCCGCCAATGACGCTGGATATCGCATGGGCCCAAGGCGCCGATCTGTCGGGCGTCGCTTCTCCGGCTCTGCTCCTGGGTCTGGAACCGGTTCAGTGGAACCTGGCGCAGATGGTGCGGATAGCGCGGGATCCCGCCCGGCTGCGTCCGCACGTCAAAACCCACAAGTTGGGGTGGTTGGTGGAACGGCAATTGGCGCTGGGCATCACGCGGTTCAAGTGCGCGACCATTGCCGAAGCGGAGATGAGCGCCGGAGCCGGGGCGGTCGATGTGCTGATCGCCTACCAGATGGTCGGCCCCAATGTGGCGCGTCTGCTGGCCCTGCAAAAAAAATTCCCGCAAACCCGCTTCTCCACCATCGCCGATGATGCTTCGGTCCTGCGCGCCCTGGCCGACGCCGCCGCGCGGGCCGGCGCGCGCGTGGAGGTGCTGGTCGATCTGGACGTGGGCCAGCACCGCACCGGAGTCGCGCCCGGTCCGGCCGCGCTGGCTCTTTACCGCGAAATCGCGGCGGCGCCCGCTCTGGTGGCCGGGGGATTGCATGCCTACGACGGGCACTTGAATCAAAGCGATCCCGTCGCCCGCGCGGCCGCTTGCGCGGAGGCTTTTGCCCCCGTGCTGGCGTTGCGCGGCCAATTGCTGGCCGAGGGCCTGCCGGTCCCGCGCGTGGTGGCCGGGGGAAGCCCCACCTTTGCCTTGCTTGCGGCGCTGCCCGGCGTGGAGTGCAGTCCCGGCACGACGGTGCTGTGGGACGCTTCTTACGCCACCAATCTGCCCGACCTGGACTTTCATCCCGCGGCGGTATTATTGACACGAGTGGTGAGCAAGGCGGGTTGCAACCGGCTCTGCCTGGACCTGGGCCACAAGGCGGTGGCGTCGGAAATGCCTCATCCTCGAGTCGTCTTTCCGGCCTTGCCCGACGCGCAGTTCGTTGCCCACAACGAGGAACACCTGGTGCTGGAGAGCGCCGGCGCCGGGCGATTTGCCGTTGGGGACGAGTTGCTGGGCGTGCCGTGGCACGTGTGCCCGACGGTGGCCTTGCACGCCGAAGCGGTGGTGATCGAGCACGGCAAAGTTGCGGGCTGGCGCCGCATCGACGCGCGCGCGCGGAAACTGACCGTATGACGGCCTCAGATAGCTTGACCATCGCTCTGGCGGTGGCAGGGATTGTGGTGCTGGTCGCGCTGATTACATGGGCGCGACTGAACGCTTTTCTGGCTCTCCTGGTGGCGGCGCTATTCGTGGGGGCCGGCTCGTCCAGGCCGATGCTGGAGGTGGCCAAGGCCTTTCAGGACGGCATGGGTGCGACGCTCGGCGGGACGGCCGCGGTGATCGGTCTGGGCACGATGATTGGGAAATTGCTGGCCGAGTCCCGCGGCGCTGAGGTTCTGGCCAAACGGTTTGTCGTGTTTTTTGGCCCGCGCCGCATTGGGTGGTGCGTCATGGCCATTGCCATGGTCGTCGGCTTGACAACGTGGTTTGCGGTGGGGCTGATTTTGCTGGCGCCGATACTGCACACGTTGACGCGGGAGACGAAACGGCCATTCCTTCATCTGGCCCTGCCGCTTTTGGCCTGCCTGTCGGTCATGCATGGTTTCATGCCGCCGCATCCGGGACCGGTCATGGCGATCAACGCCCTGCACGCCAACGCGGGCATGGTGCTTGTTTGGGGATTCGTCATCGGCATTCCCACCGCTGCCATTGCCGGTCCCGCCTTCGCCCGGCTGGCCAGCAAACGGGTGAAAATTGACCCCTCGGTTTCAGCCGCCGTCCCGTTGCATCCCGGCGCTTGCTGGCCGGGGTTCGGCCTGACGCTCTTCTCGATGTTGTTGCCGGTGGGATTGATGCTCGTGGCCACGGTGACCGATCTGGTTGCCGGACACGGCCGGCTGCGCGACACTGCGGACTTCGTGGGCAATCCCACAATTGCGCTGCTGGTGGCGGTCTTGTTCGCGCATTGGTCGATGGGAAGCAAATGTGGATTCACTCTGCGTCAATTGTTGAAATTCGGCGAAGAAGCCATTGCCGGGGTGGGCATGACGATTTTGATTGTCGGCGGCGGCGGCGGATTTGCGCGCGTGTTGCAGGCGACTGGCGCGGCGGACGCGATGGGCGCGGTGGCCAATGCCGCCCATCTTTCGCCCTTACTTTACGGCTGGCTGGTTTCGGCATTTATTCGCGTGGCCACCGGCTCGGCCACCGTGGCCATCACGGCGGCGTCGGCTTTCATGGCGCCCGTGCTGGCCCGGCATCCGGGCACGAACACCGAATTGGCCGTCATCGCCATCGGCTGCGGTTCCCTCTTTCTGTCGCACCTCAACGACGGGGGCTTTTGGATAGTCAAGGAGTACCTCAACCTTACGGTGATGCAAACCCTTCGCACCTGGACTTTGTGCGAAACGATCATCGGCCTGGCCGGGCTGGCTCTCACCCTGCTGGCCAGCGCGCTGCTATGAACGCCCCGTGGTTCATCGACGCCCACCTGGACCTCTCGCTCAACGCGCTGGAATGGAATCGCGATCTCACCCGGCCCATCGGCGAAATCCGCGCCGCCGAAGCCGGGCTGACCGACAAGGCGGGACGCGGGCACGGCACCGTTTGTTTTCCGGAGATGCGCCTGGGGCGCGTCGGCCTGGCGGTCGCCACGCAAATTGGCCGTGTCAAGTGCGACGACGGATTCAGTCCCGCGGCGGCCTGGCGATCACCCGCGCAGGCCTGGGCCATGACGCAAGGCCAACTCGCCTGGCATCGCGCCATGGAGGAGGCCGGGGAACTGGCCTCCATCCGCACGCGCCCGGAATTGGAAGCCCACGCGGCGCTGTGGCGCGACGCCCCGCCCGGTTCCACAGAGCGCCTGCCCATCGGTTGCGTGCGAAGTCTCGAAGGGGCCGATTCCCTCATCACGCTGGCGCATTTGGAGCGGGCGTACGCCGATGGTTTGCGGGCCGTCGGCCCGGCTCATTATGGGCCGGGCATTTATGCCCGCGGCACCGAATCCACCGGCGGTTTTCCGCCGCGCGGACGGGAGTTGCTCAAGGAAATGGAACGGCTGGGGATGATCCTCGATGTCACCCACTTGAGCGACGACTGTTTTTGGGAGGCCATCAAATCCTATTCCGGGCCGATTTGGGCCAGCCACCACAATTGCCGCGCGCTGGTCCCCCATCAACGCCAGTTGGCCGACGAGCAGATTCGCGCCCTCATTGAGCGCGACGCGGTCATCGGCGTGGCCTTGGACGGCTGGATGCTCGTTGCCGGATGGGTGCGCGACCAGACGACACCGCATTCGTGCGCTCTGCGGCTGGAAAAGGTGATCGAGCATATCGATCACATCTGCCAATTGGCGGGCGACTGCCTGCATATCGGCCTCGGTTCGGACCTTGACGGGGGATTCGGGCGGGAGCAAACCCCATGCGACTTGGAGACCATTGCCGATGTCGCGCGATTGCCCCAGTTGCTGCTGGGCCGGGGCGGGACGGCAGAGGATGCGGAGAACTTTGCCCACGGCAACTTTCTGCGCTTCCTGTGGCGGGCTTTGCCGCGGTAGCCGGCCGGAAGTCACTGGCTGGCGGCGCGGGCGAAGCTGACGGAGTCCTTGATGCGTTTGTTGTCAGCGCGAATGCGGGCAGCCAGGGTCTTGCTGATGGAAAAGAGGATGGGGGCCGACAATTCCGGCGCTTCGCGGCGGAGTTTGTCAAAGGCCTCGGTGGTGATCTTCAGCAGGATACTGTCCTTGTTGGCGATGACATCGGCCGAGCGGGGGCCTTGGTCAAAAAGGGCGATCTCGCCGAAGCAATCGCCCGGGCCGAGCGTAGCCAGGATGGTTTCCTTTCCGCCGATCATGAGGCGGACGCGCAACTCGCCGTCCAGCACCAGGTACATGCCGTCATCCGGGTCGCCCTGCTTGACGATGAGCGACCATTGGCGCACGGACTGGGGTTCCATGAAACAGGCGAAGCGGGCGAGTTGATCGTCGCTCAGTTCGGCCAGCGCTTTGACGCGGCGCAACATGCCGGGAGTAATTGGGGAGTTGGCGAGGGAAAGTTCGGGATCGGCCGGGCCGGCGGCGGTGGCGCTCTTTTTGCGGAAGAAGAGCTGCAATTCCGGCAGTTTGGAGGCCCTGCGCCAGCGATCGTTTTGAGCGTCAAACACCCAGGTGTCGGCCAGGACGCGCTCGTCCTTGACCCAGTTGATCAAAGTGGGCAGTTCCACGGGGCCATAGACAGCGTTGTCCGCGGCCCAAATACTGAAAACGACACGTTGGTTTGTCTCACCGGCCACAGGTGATGTATAGCACACAAGCCGCGAAAGGAAAGGGAAATCAGCAACCGTGAGCGGGACTTTCCAATCCGCGCCGCAAGGCGGCCAGCAGCGCCTTCTTGTCGCCCGCCAGCAGCGCCCCGGCATCGAGCCACAGACCGGGAAAGACGCGGCTCTTGAACAAGCCGTCGGCGTCGGGAGGAATCTCGCGGTACTCGCCCTCGCGCAGTTCCCACCAGAGCACGCGCTGTTCGCTGGTGATCCAGGCAAGGTATTCGCGAACGCCATTGCGACGGTAGGCGCCCTTTTTCTGGTGCAAATCGTAGGCGCGCGAACTGCCCACGATTTCCGCCGCCAATTCGGGAGGGCCTTCGATATAATCGTCGGCGGAAATGCGCGCCTGCCCGCCCTTGGAGGGCAGCTTGAACAGGATCAAGTCCGGCTGCGGTTCGTTGTCCAAATCGAGCCGGACGGTGGCGTTGTTCGCGCATTGCACTCCGGGGGTTTCCGCCGCGTACGTAATGAGCACGAGTGAAAGGTCGCTGTGTGGAATACCGTGGCTCTGGGCGCGGACGGGGGATGGCATATAGACGATTCCTTCGATCAATTCAGCCTTCTTGACGTGCGGCATCTGTTCATAGCGGCGCTCGAATTCGTCGCGGGTCAGGCGGTCGCCTTGCGCCAGCGGCGCGTCGGCTTCAATGCGGGATACAGTCGATGTCGCCATGTTGGAATTCTACATCCATCCGCAAAGGAAACAAGAGAAACAAGCGCAGAGAAACAAGCGCCGGTGATTCGCTCCAGGTGTGAGACAAAATTCTTCAGGTGGCGAAAAAGGAACCCCTCTCTCCGTCTCTCTCCCCGCAAGCGGGGAGAGAGGGCAAACGCAGCCCGAAAGGAGTCTATTGGGCCACATATACTTCTCCGCCGCAACAATGGGGCGGCGAAGAGTTTTGTCTCACACCCATTCGCTCCAGTTCGGCCACGCCGGCAGCGCGGCGCTGCTCTGCTATGGAGTGCGGTGGCAAGCGAAGCGCGACACCGCTTTGGGATGGCGTGAAACGCCGGGGTACGAGAGACTCCATTCAAAGCATGACCAACCAACCGGACACTTCAGCCCGCAAGACGCCATGGCCGCACGCCCCGCTGCACCAACTCGCGCAAAGCGGGACGTTTTTCATCACCGTCGGAACATATCATAAAGCGCATCATTTTCGAGGCGCGGAGCGCTTGGCCGTCTTGCATCGCGGCCTGCTCATCGTCGCACAGAAGTTTAACTGGCGGCTGGAAGGCTGGGCAGTGTTTCCCAATCATTATCATTTTATTGGCCATTCTCCCGCCGGAGAAGAAGGCGCGCACAGCCTTGGTCGGATGCTCGCCTTGCTTCACGAAAGGACCGCCAAGTGGGTCAACAAGCTGGACCAGGCTCCTGGACGCCAGGTCTGGCACAACATCCGCGAGACGCGGCTGACTTACGAGAAATCGTACTTGGCGCGATTGAATTACACGCATCAAAATGCCGTCATGCACGGGCTTGTGCCGGTTGCCAATCAGTACCCGTGGTGTTCGGCGGCTTGGTTTGAGCGAACGGCCACACCGGCCCAAATCAAAACGATCTACGATCTGAAAACCGACCGATTGCAGGTGGATGATGATTTCGGCTTGTGCGAAGACGAATAGCCATCCGCCATAAAAGCGGTGTCGCGCTTCGCTTGCCACCGCGCTCCATAGAACAAAAGGACACTGCATGTCCGGTTGGTTGGTCGCGTGTTGCGGGGGTTTTGGCTTGCCCCGGCGTTCCACGCCATCCCAAAGCGGTGTCGCGCTTCGCTTGCCACCGCGCTCCATAGAACAAAAAACCCCTTCCGGGTGGCCGGAAGGGGGTGGAATTGAGTTTCTGTCAATTAGAACTTGTAGATCACGTTGGCCGCGACCATCACGTCGTTCCTCTTGGATCCGGTGCCAGTGTTGACATCGGTGGCGCCGAAGGGAGTGGAACGGTCACAGGCATGGTCCCAGCGGACTTCGAGCCGGCTGATGACGTTGGCCCACAGGTCGTATTGCAACGTGCCGGTGATGGCGAGGGCCTTGTCGAACAAGGGCGATCCGGCAACAATGGCAGAGTTTGCAGACTCGGCCGCCGCCAATCCATCACCGGTGGCGTACTCGCCGCGACCGTTAATGGTGAGCTTGTCAGTGATCTTGTAAGACACATATCCCGAGTAGGCCGCGAAATAACCCGAGTCCAAAACTCCTGATGTGATCACCCCAGCATTATTGACACTGGCGTACACGTCGTTGTGCTCGATGCCATCGTATGATGCGCCAAAGGTGAGGTCCTTAACCGGTGTGTTGACAGTTGCGCCAACATACCACTCTGTTTTGTTGTGAGAACCGGTGAATGGCGCGCCCGGAGATGTTGGACCGTAGCTGTTAATGCCTTGGCCAATATCGATGCCGCCATAGAGGGAAGAGCCTTTGAGGAATCCCCAGCTATCCGGCGCGGTCAGGGTCAGCAGGCTCACGAAGGCCTTCTTGGTTTCCACAGCCACCGAACCGGGGTCACTACGGTCGTTAACACCCGCGGTCGTTACAGTATCGGCAACGCCCGCCTGAAGGTTGATGGAGTCGCTGAATTTGTAACTGCCGAGCAGACCGGTGTGTTCGGTCGGTTCAAACGTGTAGCCGTACGAACGGGTGAAGTTCGGGTTCTTGTAGCTGTCGCTCGATTCATATCCGAGCAGGTTGTCCCAGCGGCCTATTTGCCAGTCGATGCCATTGCCCACGGGCATGTGCAAGGCGACAAAGGCCTGACGAATCGGATACGTGCCGGTGCCGACGCCGTTGTCAATAGCCTTGGCATCCGGCCCATAGTTCAGTTCGGCGGTATAACCGGCGGACCATCCCGTTTCGTCTTGGGCTTTGCTGATCTTGATATCGACGGCGTCCAGGTTGAAGCCGTCCCGTTTATCTGGTGTATTGAAGGCAAAGGGCGCGGGATTGGCGTTGCCTGTGCCAGGGTTCCAGACGGCCGACGTGTCCACGTAACCACTAATGGTGGTCGCTGACAACGCGGTCAGCACCGGAGTCAGCGCCGGAGCCGATGCCGGTGCGGGCGTTTGAGCCAGCAGCGCGGGCGAAAGGGTGACCAGCCCTGCGGCGGCCAACCCAACTGTCCATTTATTTACTTTCATGTTCCTCCTGCGATGTTTTAGGTTGATACGTTTCTGAGCGTCACGGGGAAAAACAGTTCACCCGGTCAGCACCAAAAACGGTGCATTGGAGCGCACAATAACAAATCGCCACTGTTTGACAATAGATTTTTTTCACAATTTTTTCAATTTGGGCACTGTGATCGTTGCAAGTGTCTCATAATTAGCCGGTTATGAAGGTAAACGTGACGTCAAAACAATCAGCAAAAAAGAGGCGATGGCTCAACGGAAACTGCCCGCAATTCCACAATCAGGAGTATGCCGACTTCTTCCGTACGCAGCCGATTGTGGTTCAGAAGACAGCGGGGACACCTTCTTGAAGGATACGGACTTGACGGCTGAGGCCGTGAGTGGCAGCCAATTCTCTCAACCATCTGGGCGGTTCGTCCATGTCTTCAAAGGACAGTTTGAAAGTGCCGTAATGCATCGGAATAAGGAATTTTGCCCCCAAATCGCCGAACGCTTTCAGGGCCTCGTCAGGCCCCATGTGGACGCGGCGGAAGGAGTCGGGGTAGTAAGCGCCGATGGGGAGGAGGGCAATTTCCGGGGGACAAGTGCGCCCGATTTCCTTGAAACCCGGGAAATAGGCGCTGTCGCCGGCGTGATAAATGCGGCGGCCCTGGTGTTCGATCAAGAAGCCGCCGTAGCCCCTGTGATTGTCGCGCAACACGCGCGCGCCCCAGTGCTTGGAAGGCGTCAGTGTCACCCGCCAATCGCCGTGGGAGAAGCTCTCCCACCATTGCAGTTCGATGATGCGCTCGAAGCCGAGGTCGGCGGCGAGGTCGCCCATGCCCCAGGGCATGATGCCGATTTTCGGCGCGGGCAACCGGCGGAGAGTGGGGCGATGAAAATGATCGAAGTGGGCGTGAGTCAACAGGACCAGATCAATGGGGGGGAGGTCCTGGATTTTGAGACCGGCGCGGCGGATGCGTTTGAGCAAGAAGAGCCAGTTGGCGAAATTGGGATCAATCAGGACGTTCAAATCGGTGAACTGGGCCAGGAATGAGGCGTGGCCGATCCACGTCAGGGCCACTTGGCCGAAGGAGAGTTTGGGGAACCTGGGCCGGACGTGCTGGCCGACGCGGGGAGTCAGGAGCGTCTTCCAGACCAGTTCATGGAAGAAGGTGCGCGGGTTGAAATGTTTGCTTGGGGTCAAATCCTTGAACGAGCGCGGCAGCAGTTTGCGGCGCTTGGGGCTTTTGCTTCTCGCCAGGAGACCCGGCTGATGTTTGCTCACGTTGTACATCTACAGCGAACCTGGAAAAATTCAAACTCTGTTGCGATGTCAAATTGCGGCGCGAATTCACGAAGGCAGGCAAGGGAAGAATTTGAAGAGGGGTAAATTCGGCATTGGAAATTGGCCATTGAAAATTTGTCATTTGTAATTGGAGCGGGGACGGGGGGAAAGGGAGAGGGAAACGGGGTCTGTCGTTCATAAAATGAGGGAAAAGAAAAAAATAGTGTTAATAGTTTATCAGGTGTACTAATGCCGGCGCAGATGGATAAGAGTATCTTATCTGTCGAAATTGCCAAAAGTGGCGCGCCGGGAAGAAGGGGACGGAAAAGGGTGGCGCGGGCGGCTTGGGCGCCTGCTTGATCGACCCGTGATATTCCCAATAAGGGCATCATGCATGCCTTCACGCGCAGGAGTTGATCATATTTCCACGAGGGGGAAAAACCGACTGGGGG
>Ga0187860_1003238_pt1 | contig 12982 bp, 11 predicted proteins | sample June2016WEW_10_4_FD_132981 | JGI IMG/M metagenome (GOLD analysis project Ga0187860, IMG submission 132981) | Peatland microbial communities from SPRUCE experiment site at the Marcell Experimental Forest, Minnesota, USA - June2016WEW_10_40 | ecosystem: Environmental > Terrestrial > Soil >... | reverse complement strand
GCAGAGGGAGTGGCAGAGGGAGTGGCAGAGGGAGTGGCAGAGGTCGAGACCGGTGGGTTGGCGACGAATCGCACGAGGGCGAACGTCGCTGTGGCCACCGTCGTGGGGGGCGGGAGGAGCTGCCAAGTGCCCACGTCGTTCTTGCCCTTGAGCGGCTCCCAGCCACCCGCAGTCCATCCCAGTTGTTGCCACGTGCCTTTCGCCCAGATCTCGATGGCGCCACCGCTTGGCGTCCCGAAGATCGACGGGCCAGAACACTGGATCCACGTACCGACCAGGTCCCGTGCCAGGCCAGCGGGACTGGCTGACGTAGCCGGCGCAGACGGCTGGCCACAGCCGCCCGGCACGACCGCACTCTCTGGTGGAGGCGTGGTCGTGGGTGTGCTCACGGTCGTTGTCGGAGTGGTCGTCACCGTAGGCATCGTGGTGGCGGGCGTTGTCGTCGGCGGTGGGTTTCCTATGGTCGTCGTCGGAGCCTGCGTGCTGTTCGGAGTGCCGCTCGTCGAGGTCGGATCCGTCGAGGACGGGGAAGACAGGGAGGTTCGGGTCGTCTGGGTCGAGGCAACGCTCGAGCTCGTGGAAGAGGGTCCGATCGCCACGCGCCCGCCCGAGGGCCGGGTGAGGGGCAAGAACGCGCCGAACAACAACGAGGCGACCGCCGTGGCGGTAACGACGGCACCGGTCACTGCCGTCGCCACACGTCGCCTGCGCAGCCTTGCGGCGCGCCGGTACACCTGGCGCCGGAATGCCTCCGGGTCGCTCGGCCGGAGCGGCGGGTCAGTCAGGTGCAACCTGCGGCTCCTTGCGCTCGTTGAAGATCAGCCGGAGTGCCCGAAGGCCCCGCTGGAGGTGCGTCTTCACGCTGCTGACCGAGATTCCCATCGTTCCGGCGATCTCCGCTTCGCTGTAGTCGAGGTAGTAGCGCATGACGAGGGCGTCCCGCTGCCGCCCGGAGATGGTGAGCAGTGCACTGTCGAGATCGAGCCGGTCGTCGATGAGCATCGGCCTCTGATCCGCTCGGACGTTTATCAGCGGTGACCAGCGGTTGGCCTTCCGGAGGTGGCCGATCGCCAGGTTCGTGGAGACGGTGACCACCCAGCCGCGCAGGTTGGGGGAGTCGGCGAGAGTGCTCCAGCGCACGAGCGCGCGAGCGAGCACCTCGGCAGCGACGTTCTCCGCCTCCTGCCGGTCACCGAGGAGCCGCCACGCGGGCTTGATCGCCAGCGTGAACAGCTCGTCGAAACGACGCTCGAAGCTCTCAGACACTCCCGCGGCGTCCATGTCCCTTCTAACGCGCGACTGTCTCCTCAGGACGACAACGTTACGCAGAATCCTCGTCTTTGGGGAGAGATTGCTGCGGGACTGTCCTGAGAGGACCGCCGCGGGCCGGCAGGCGCCGCCAAGTCGGGAAGGTGGCCCTGTCTTATGCGCTGGCTCCCACGTTGTCGTACGAGACGGTGACGGTCGCTACTTTGGCGCCCTTACCGCCCGCCACCGGGGAGAAGACGACGAGACCCGTGCCGTCGCACGGCACAGGGGTGTTGGTGGGGAAGGGCAGTGGGTCGTTGTACGTGGTGAACAGGATTGTCGGGGCGGCCGACACCGGAGGCCCAACGGTGGCCGCGATGGCCCGACCGCTCGCGCCCGTGTAGCCGAAGTTGCGGGCGATCACGGGGAGCCACGTGACCGCGAGCGTCTGACCCGGGAGTGCGCGCCCCATCGTCGAGGGCCCCGGGCAGACGACTTTCACGGTGGCGTTTTCCATCATTCCGTTCACCTCGCCGGCGAACCACTGATGCGGGCCGACATGCGTCGGGCCGACTGACGATGCGAAGGCAGTGGTGCCCGACGTGAGGCTGACGGCGGTGAGAGCGAGCGCCAGCGCGACGAGGCCGCCGAGTCGGGAGAGGGTTCGGATCATGCTTCCTCCTTTGATGAGGAGCCGCCTGAGGCAGCTCGCAAGCCAGTGCGGAGGCGGAGCGGGAGCTGCCGTCCCCCACCTTGTTAACGCGCGAGCGATGGCATTGGCCGACGCGCTCCTCGAATATTTCGCCGAACGCGCGGCTCGGGGCAGTGGCGAAGCCGGAGATCTCGCGGACCGATGAAGACGGTCGAGTCCATGCAGCTGGCAAGGAGGTGGCGCAGCCGATACTGGACGTGATCCGGTGGGCTCGAGCTGACAGTCATCGCCGGTAGTCGGTTCCGGGCGAGGGGATCAGCCGGCCCGGCGGTGAGCGCCGCCGGCCGACTGATCCCTCTGTGTCAGACGTGTGCCAGATCCTGCTGCACGGCGCCCGTCACCGTTTCCGCACCCGGAGCCATCGTCGGAGCCTCAGGCTGAACCCTGCCTGAGAGCAAGCGGGACGCCCCGGTGCACAAGTTGTCGTAGTGTCAGCGGTACCGTCCACGGTGAGGTGCATTTCGCCCTTGCCGCGCTCGGACCGTCACGTCCTGAGGAGAAGCCGCCATGGCTGACAAGTCACCGAAGAAACCCAGCGCCAAGAAGCCCGGCAAGACCCTCAAAGAGAAACGGGCGGCCAAGAAGTCGAAGCACGATGGGACCATCGGCACCGGCCAGATGGATGCGCTCCGGGGCAAGGGCCGCTAGGAAGGTCGTTCGGCCCTGCCAGCGCCCGGGCGGCTGGCGTACCGTCATCTCAGAGGTGGTCGAGATGACGACCACCGGATAGGCGTGGCAGTGGCCACGCCTGCCTGAGGGGAGGCAGCGACGGTGTCCCCGCGCGACGCAGGCGAAACGCCCTTCCCCGAACGGGGCGGTGCCGGGCCGGACGGCGAGCGCGTGCTCACCGAGGTGGCGTCCCTGCTCGCGGATCTCCACACCGGCAGCGGGCGGGTCGTGCATCTCGACACCGACCTCACCCACGAGCTTGGTCTGGACAGCCTCGCCGTCGTCGAGCTCCACGACCGTCTCGAGCACGCCTTCACCGTCAGGCTGCCGGCCGAGGTCTTGGCGACGGCGACCACACCTCGTGACTGGTTGCGAGGGATCCGGAAGGCGCGCGGAGAGATCGAGGATGCTCCCGTAAGCCCCTCCTCCGTCGCTCCCGGGACCCCGTCTGTGTCTCGAGCGCCGGGTGAGCCCTGGCCAGCCGAGGCCGAGACGCTGACCGAAGCGCTTGCCTGGCACGTACAGGCACATCCCAACCTGGTGACCCTCCGGGTCCTCGGGAGCGTTCCCGATGCTCCGGTTGCGGACGTCTCCTACGGAGCGCTCTCCGGCGAGGCGACCGTGGTCGCCGGCGGTCTGCTGACCGAGGGACTGGGCCGTGGTGAGCGCGTGGCCATCATGTTGCCGACCGGGCGGGACTATTTCACCGTCTTCCTCGGCGTGCTCCTCGCCGGCGGCGTGCCTGTCCCGATCTACCCGCCGGCGCGCCTCTCGGTGCTCGAGGAGCACCTCCGCCGTCAAGCCGGCCTGCTGGACAACGCCGGCGCGGCCGTGCTCGTGACCGTGCCAGAGGCAAACATCGCCGCCCGCTTGCTGAGGGCCCATGTCCCCTCGCTGCGCTCCGTTCAGACTGCGGAGTCACTCGGCGCAGTGGTTCGTCGCCCCGAGCCGCTTCCGGTCGCCGCCGGAGGCGACATCGCGCTCATCCAGTACACCTCGGGAAGCACCGGTGACCCCAAGGGCGTCGTGCTCACCCACGCCCAGCTGCTCGCCAATATCCGCGCCATGGGCCGGGCAGCGGACGTGAGCACCTCGGACATTCTCGTCTCCTGGCTGCCGCTCTACCACGACATGGGACTCATCGGCGCCTGGCATACGCCATTGTTCTTCGGTGTGCCGCTCGTTGTCATGTCCCCCCTCACGTTTCTCGCCCGCCCGGTCAGCTGGCTGGAGGCGATCTCGGAGTACTCGGGGACGCTGTCCGCAGCGCCGAACTTCGCGTACCAGAGCTGCGTCGACCGGATCGGCGACGCTGAGCTCGCCGGCTTGGATCTTTCGTCGTGGCGGATGACGTTCAACGGGTCGGAACGGGTCAGCGCCGCCACCGTCGAGCGCTTCGTGGCGCGCTTTGCGACCTGTGGGTTCCGGCGCGAGGCGATGTGCCCGGCCTACGGGCTGGCCGAGGTGGGCGTGGGTGTCGCCTTCACTCCGCTCGGGCATGGACCGCGCATCGACACGGTGGCAGGCGCCTTGCTCCAACGCTCGGGTCGGGCGATTGCGGTCGCACCCGGCGATCCCGAGGCGGTTCCCTTGGTCGGATGTGGCCTGCCGCTCCCTGGGTACGAGATCAGGGTCGTCGGTCCCGGGGGCGACGAGCTTCCTGAGCGCCGCGAGGGAGCCGTCGAGTGCCGGGGACCTTCGGCGACGGCTGGCTACTTTGCCAACGCGAACGCCAACCGGGAGCTGTGGCACCGGGGTTGGCTCAGCACCGGCGACCTCGGCTACGTCGCTGACGGCGAACTGTTCCTTACCGGTCGGGCCAAGGATCTCGTGATCCGAGGTGGGCGCAACCTTCACCCCGAAGAGCTCGAGCAGGCTGTCGAGGAGCTCGATGGCGTCTGCCGAGGCGGCGTCGCCGTCTTCGCCACCGCGGACTCGCAGCGCGGGACCGAGCGGCTCGTTGTCGTGGTGGAAACCGATCGAGAGGCGCCGGAGGAACGCGCCGCCCTCGAGGCACAGGTCGGGAGCAAGGCGGTCGACCTACTCGGTGCCGCGCCGGACGAGGTCGTGTTCACGGCCCCGGGGGCGATCGTCCGGACCCCGAGCGGGAAGATCCGCCGGGCGGCCACCCGCGACGCCCTCGAAGCTGGGGTGCTCGGCCGGCGTCCGATGCCGGTGGGTGTTCAGCTCATCCGCCTCGCCTGGTCGGGACTGGGGCCGACCGGCCGCCACGTGCGCACCGCAGTCTCCACATGGTGCTTCGCCGCATACCTCTGGGCGCTCGTGGTGCTCGTCGGCGTTCCGATCTGGCTGGCGATGCATCTCGTCCCGACCCGCCGGGCCAGGTGGATCCTCGCTCGGGCAGGCGGGCGCGCGCTGAGCACGCTGGCGGGTATCGGAGTGCGGCTCGAGGGAACGCTCCCGTCAGAAGGGTTGCCGGCGGTGGTCGTTGCCAACCACCCGAGCTTTGTGGACGGCTTGGTGATGCTGCTCATTTCGCCGGAACCTGTTGTGTTTGTTGCGAGCACCGACCTCGAGCACCAGCGGGTCGTCGGGAGCTTTCTCCGCCGCTTGGGCTGCGTGTTCGTCGAGCGTGGCCAGGCAGATCGAAGTTCCGAAGGGATCGAGCGACTGGCGAGCGCATTGCGCAGCGGTCGTCGCCTCGTGATCTTTCCCGAGGGTTCCATCACCCGAGCCGCAGGACTGCGGCCGTTCCACCTCGGCGCCTTTGTCGCCGCCACCACTGCCGGCTGCCCGGTCGTCCCGGTCGGCATCCACGGGACGCGAGACGTCGTGCGCCCCGGAAGCTACCTTCCACGCCGCGCCGAGGTGGCGGTCGTCGTCGGGTCGCCCCTGAGGCCCACCGGGTCGGGTTTCGCCGCAAGCGTCGAGCTTCGGGACTCTGCGCGGCACGCCATTGCGGGGCTCAGCAGGGAACCCGAGGTCATCTAACGGAACCCAGTCGCGGGAAGGCGGGGTCCGCCGCGATCGATCTGGGTGCCAGAACTGCCGGTGTACGCGCAGGCGATCTGCTCCGTCGGGGATGAGTGGCGTGACAGCCCGGGCGACCTGCTCGATGGCTCTGTCGACGGTGACGTGGCGCCGATCCGGCCCGATCGCCGTCCTCGCGCACGTGCGGACCCGGGGATGGCTCGTCAACCCGATCTGCCTCCACTTCGATGGCTGCCACCAACGAGGTGCCCTCGGTCCCCGAATAGGCGTCGGCACCCAGCCGGCGTGCGGCGCCGGCGCTGCGGATGGCATCACCGCCGAGTAGCACCGGGACGCCCGGGACGGACGTGTGCATCGCAGCGATGGCCTCCGCGACTGCATCAAGAAGGCCGCAGGTCGTCGAGGCGATGGCAACTGCTTGCAGCCGGTCAGGGACCTTTGAAGGCGTGTACCTGCGTAGCTGAGGTGGCGAGCACCAGGCCGTCTCCGACGGACGGAGTCGGGAAGTCGGTCGCGCTGGCACCGATCGAGAGCCGCTGCTCGGACGCCCCAGTCTTCGGGCTGAGCGCGTAGAGCGTGCCGCCTGAGATGGTCCACAGGAACCCGCCAGCCAGGATCGGTGGCCCGCCTGCGCCGGTGGAGGTCTGCCAGAGCACTCTCATCGTCCCGGTCTTGGGGTACGTCGCGACCGCCATGAGGCCGTTCTCGCAAGGCAGGTACACCGTGTTTCCCGAGAACGCGATCCCGCCGCCCACATCGTTGCCGCAGATCCCGGTCACGTCGTCGAGCTGACCACCGATGCCGCCGAGAGAGGATGCCTTGAGCAGGTAGGCCGTCTGTGACTTGCCGGCCTGAACGACGAGACCATTCGGCAGCACCGCTGGGACCGACGAACCGAGGTCGTAGTCCTTGGCGTTGTCGCTGAACCAGTCCGACGGCGCGAAGTACTGCATCAGCTTCATCGATGGCGAGAGCTCGAGCACCGAATCGCTGTCGTCGTAGCGCCCGGAGGAGGATGTGATCGAGCCGTTGCCGGCTGCGACCCAGACGTCGCCACTGCTGTTCACGACCGGGGCACCGCCGCCCATCCAGATCGCGCCTTGGGTCTCACCCGATCCGGAGTCCACCTTGAAGAAACTGGCCGTCCCGCCAGTCTCGGGCACCGACTCCACCCAGCCGTGATAGGTGGAGCAGTCGCCGTAGTTGCCACCGAACCCGAAGACGACGTTGGTCCCATCCAGCGTGAGCGAAGCCCGTTGCAGGATCGCTTTGGTGCCGGCACCGACCGGGTCGGCGCTCTGGCTGAGCTCGACGGCGCCCGTAGTCGCGTTCAGCCCGTACAGCTCGTGACGTGCCTTGCCGCTCACCCATTCGTCGGCAACGGTGAAGATCTCCTTGTGGCCCGGGTCGATGACCGGTGTTGAGGTGATCCCCACCGTCGGGGAGATGTTGCCGCATGGTAGGACGTCCGACGGGACGGGCGTCGCCAGATGGCGAGACCACACGACGGCGCCTGTCGAGACCGAGAGGGCGTAGACGGTGTCATTCTCGGTGGCGACGTAAATGGTCTTGTTCCACACGAGCGGCTCACCGTAGAGGTCCCCGTCCAGCGCCGGCGATGTCCAGGCCACGCTGACGGGGGAGAGGTTCAACCCCGCCGGTCCTGCCCCGGAGCCGCCGATGTCGCGGTGGTACACGGTCCAGTCGGACGTGGTGCTGGCGCCGCCGGGTCCCGGCGAGATCGTGCTGCTGCTCGTGCTGTTCCCGCCGACAGCCGTGCTGCTCGGCGACGAGGCCCGCGTTACCGACGACGACGTTCGTTTGGCGGAAGCGCCGCCGGCTGAGCATGCGGTGACGAGCGCAATCATCGAGCCCCCGAGGACGAGTCGCACGCCGATCCGGCCCCGTCGCCAGGCTCGGCCGGATGGGGCAGTCCGGATCGCTTGCATGACAACATTGTGCCGCCGGAGGATGCTCACAACGGCCGTTCCTGCGTCTGTCCTCGAAGACCCTCGTGACCGGGAGCCGATGTCAAGCGCGGTGCCGGCGGGCGGCGTCAGCTCAGATCGAGCAGGTGTCGCCTTCGCAGGCGCCCTCGTCGCCGCTGGACACGATGGTGAGCGGGTGATCGGCGTCCCACGCCCGGATGAGGACCCGCAGGATCGTCTCCGGGTCTTGAGCGCCGGGGATGCCGAACCTGCCGCCGACGACGAAGAACGGGACGCCGGTCACGCCGAGCTCGGTTGCGTCACGCTCGTCGGCGCGAACGGCATCGGCGTAGCGATCGCTCGCCAGGACCTCGGCGGCCCCTTCGGGGTCGAGACCCACTGCGGCGGCGAGGCGTACGAGCGTCTCGGGGTCCCCGATCGCCTCACCCTCGGTGAAGCACGCGATGAGGAGCCGCTCTTTCAGTGCCCCCTGCACACCTTGGTCCTGTGCGAAGTGCAGCAGGCGGTGGGCGTCGAAGGTGTTCCCGTGCTGGGACTTGTCGAAGCGGAAGTCGAGACCGACTTCTGCGGCTGTGGCCGTCAGCTTGTCGTAGGTCTGCAACGCTTGCTCGCGGGTCATCCCGTACTTGGCGGCGAGGAGCGTCGCGCTGTCACCGGAGGAGACGCGAGGTGCACCGGGGTTGAGCTCGAACGAGCGCCAGATCACCTCAACCTCGTCGGCGTGCTCGAACTGGGCGAGGGCAGCCTCGAAGCGCCGCTTGCCGATCGCGCACCACGGGCAGACGACGTCCGAGAAGATCTCGACTTTCACCGTCACGACCCTATGCCGGAGGGGCCGGCTCGCCGGCACCAACGAGGGCCATCGGATTCGGCGTCGGCGTCGCGACTCTTCTCAGGGTGTTGCGGTCCCTGTGGTGGTACGGCTTGGCCCGATCCGGCAGCTCCAAGACCGTGTCCTCCTCGTACGACCAGGTGCCGTCATCGTTCACGGTGACGGTCATGCAGAAGCTGATCGTGCGAAACGTCCGCACGAGGAACGGGTTCGACACGATGCCGTAGGTCTCCGAACCGACCGAGGCCGTGACCTCGAACTCGCGAGCGGTCGGCTCGGCCTGCCCTGCCGCAAGGAGTACCTGAGCACGAGGGATGGCGAGGGTCAGGGTGACCGTGCGTGTCGCCGGCTCCCAGAGCCAATACCCCACCTGGTCGTGAAACGTCTCGAACTCGCCCGGCTTCACGATGTGCGTGTGGTAGCGGAGGCCGTAGAACAGCTGCGGACCGTTGGTCTGCCGGTCGATGGGCTGCAGCTCATAACGCTCGATGAACGCGTCGACCTCGGTGCCGCCGGCGACGGGGTGGTCGTCAACGCCTTTGATCCCTTCCCACACCCCGGCGAGCGGCGCCAACGGCCCGAGGTTCGCGAGCGTGTCGGGATCGGCCTCGGCCTCGCTGTAGATGTCTGTCCCGTAGATGCCGATCCAGTCGTTCACTGTCCCTGCCCCTTCTGTCGTTGCCAGCCCATGTATACCTGTCCGCGGCACCAGCCGTCAGTGCCGCCGATCTCGCGCGGGCCATCGCGGGTTTGTCCTTCGGCGCTCCGCCTCCACCACCCGCTGCTCCGGCCCGCCCCGGCCCGCCCCGGCCCTTGACCCGGTCGGGTCCGGTCGGCTGGCGTTCCCGCTAGACCTTCGTGTTGTCCCACAGCACCCGGGAGGTGGTCATGCCTGCTGTCACTGTCGACGACCTCGGTCGTCTGCCTCGGATCTCGACGCCGACCGCAACGGCGATCCAGCGGACGGTGAGGTCGGTGACGACGGCGCCAAGAGGTCTCGAAGGCGAAGGGTTCCCCGTGCGGCGTGCCTTCGCCGGCGTTGACCTGGCGGCGCTCGATCCGTTCGTGCATCTGGATCAGATTGGCGAGGTCAACTACGCCCCGGGCGAGCCGAAAGGGACGCCGTGGCACCCGCATCGTGGTTTCGAGACCGTGACGTACATGATGGACGGCGTCATCCAGCACTCCGACTCGACTGGGGGCGGCGGGGTGATCCAGAACGGTGGGACCCAGTGGATGACTGCGGGCAAGGGGATCTTGCACATCGAGACGCCACCGCACGATGTCGTTGCCGCAGGTGGCTGGTTCCACGGTTTGCAGCTGTGGGTCAACCTCCCGCGCGAGCAGAAGTGGGTCGACCCGCGTTATCAGGATCTGGAGGGCGGCGCCGTCACGCTGGTGTCCTCGACGGACGGGGGCGCGTTGCTCCGCGTCATCGCCGGTGAGGTCGACGGGCATCGAGGCCCGGGCTCGACGCACACGCCGATGGCCATGGTGCACGCCAGCTTGGCTCCTGGAGCCCAAGTAGTCGTCCCGTGGCCGTCGAGCTTCAATGCCCTGGTGTACGTGCTCGGCGGGAGGGGGGCAGTCGGGCCCGACCGACGCCCGGTCGACACTGGCCAGTTGGCGGTGTTCGGCGCGGGTGATCTGGTCACGGTCGAGGCCTTGGCACAGCAGGACTCTCGCACGTCAGCGCTCGAGTTGCTGTTCCTCGGCGGCGAACCGATCGGCGAGCCGATCGCCTGGTATGGACCGTTCGTGATGAACACGAAGTCCGAGATCCGGCAGGCGTTCGAGGACTTCGAAGCCGGGCGGCTCGGCACGGTGCCGGCAGTGCATCCCCTTGCGCCCACCGACGAGGTGGCCGAGCAGGTCGACGCAGCGCTGGACTGAGTCGTCGCCGTCGTGCGGGGTCTATCGTTCGGATCTCGTGGGCGACAGGTGGGGGAGGGACTCGTGGGACAGATCGATCCCCGACTGACGCGCCGCTCGTTCCTCGCCGGAGGCCTCGGAGTGCTGTCCGGTGCGACGGCGGGCGTCTTGCGGCCAACAGGCCGCGCGGCGCCACCCGTCGGCGAGCCGCCAGCCAGCCTGAAATCGGGCGCGGCCGGGGCCACGGCGCCTTTGACGGCTGAGCGGTCGTCCACTCCAACGAGCGACGGATGGTACGTGCCGGCGGACCACGTCCCGCACGAGCGCACGTGGATGGCCTGGCCGGCGCGCGAGGACGTGTGGGGAGGGCTGCTCGGCGGGGCGCGTGCGGACGTGGCATCGGTGGCGCAGGCGATCGCCCGTTATGAGCCAGTGTCGATGGTGGCGCGTCCCGATCAGGCTCGCGAAGCAGGTTCTGCATGTGGCCCGGGCGTCGACATCGTGAAGCTCGTCAACGACGACCTCTGGATGCGCGACATGGGCCCGATCTTCGTCGTGAACGACAACGGTGGCCTGGCCGGTATCGACCTCAACTTCAACGGGTGGGGTCGCAAGCAGGTGCACTCGAACGACGCCAAGATCGCACGCGAGGTGCTGGGGCTGCTCGGGCTTCCGCGGTTCGACGCGCCGTTCGTGTCCGAAGGCGGCGCGCTCGAGGTCGACGGTCACGGCACAGCCATGGCGACGGAGAGTTCCATCATCGAGCCGGATCGCAATCCCGGCAAGACCAAAGCCAAGCTGACGGTGGAGATCTGTGCCTATCTCGGCGTGGACAAAGTGGTCTGGGTTCCTGGCCTGAAGAACCACGACATCACCGACGATCACATCGACGGGCTCGCTCGGTTTGTCAAGCCGGGGCTGATCGTGGTGGATCAGCCCGCCAATCCACGTGCGCAGGATGTCTGGGCGAAGTCGGAGAGGCAGGCGCTGCGGATCTTCCGAAGCTCCACCGACGCGAGAGGGCGCGTACTCGAGTGCCTGATCTCCCGCGAGTCGAAGACGATCCCGCCGGGCGGGCGGCCGAGCATCTTCGTCAACGTCTATGTGAACTGGTACGTATGCAACGGGGCAGTCCTGATCCCGTCCTTCGACGATCCCGACTCGGACGCGGCCGCGAACCGGCTCGTCGCCCAGCTCTACCCCGACCGTGAAGTCGTGCAACTGCGCATCGACACTCTGGCGGAAGGCGGCGGCGGCATCCACTGCGCAACCCAGCAGCAACCGGCCGTGCCTAATCTGTCTCTCGTGTAAGGGGACTCGAGGGGGGAGGACTTTTCCTCATGGCAGATCTGATGACCATCGCGAGCCCGACCGACACCCTCGAGGTCCGCTATCGGCCCGACCAGGAGCGGCCGAGGTGCCCGCTTATCGCGCCCACGTCGACGAGGCGATGAGCGCCCTGGTGTCGGGTCATCTGTAACCGGCCGTCGCTGATCTGGTGGAGCTCGGTCTCCACCACGAGCAGCAGCACCAGGAGCTGCTCCTGATGGATATCAAGCACGTGCTGGCAGCGAACCCCATGCGGGGCCGCCTACCTCCCGCTCGACGAGCCGACTCGTAGCGCACAGGTGCCCGCCGATCGGATCGCCCATCCCGGTGGGATCGTGGAGATCGGGTACGAGGGGGGACGAGTCCGCTTGCGGCCGGTCGTTCTCGTCACTGCTGGTCGAGCTGGCGCCGGCGAACTACCCGGGCATCTACTACACGAGCATGCCGGGAAACGGATCGGTGTACGGCGCATATTGGCCGACGCTCGTGCCCCAGGAGATCGTCGAGCAGGTAATCGTGCATGCCGACGGGCGGCGTGAGGTGATCACGTAGGCGGGGCGCTCAGGGCTGGTGGCGCAGGCGGGGTCGGAGGGGCTTGCTGAGCGGGGTGCTGCCGGGGGTCCCGGAGCGGGTCAAACGGCGTTCGGCCCAGCGGCCGATGGTTGGCCCGCCGGCACCACTGGCCCGACGGTGGACGGACCGCTCGGTCGGCTCGTGTATGCCCGGTCGGGCGACAAGGGTGGCAACGCGAACGTCGGCCTGTGGGTCAGCGACCCGGCCGCCTGGCCGTGGCTGGCGTCGACGCTGACCACCGATCGGCTGCGGACCTTGCTCCCAGAAGTGGCTGAGCTCCCGATCGACCGCTATCAGCTGCCGAATCTGCGGGCGGTGAACTTCGTCATCCACGGTCTGCTCGATGGCGGTGCGACCGAGGCCCGCCGCTATGACAAGCAGACCAAGGCGCTCGGCGAATGGGTCTGTGCGCGATACGTGCCCCTGCCGGTTGACCTCCTGGCCCGGGCTTGGCAGGGCGTCGACTTGCCGCTTTGATCCCCGTGGCTGCCGGCGGGGCGGACGGCCGGATGGCGCGACGCGCCTACGGTGGGGCACGTGGGGGGCATGCCAATTCGGCGAGATAGCCTGATCATCTGGGGGGCCGAGCACATCGACGACGGCACGATCTCCCAGGCGCAACGGACGGCGCGCCTGCCATTCGTACGCGAGCCACTGGCGCTCATGCCCGATGCCCACGTCGGGATCGGCTCGACTGTCGGCAGCGTGGCGTTCATGGAGGGTGCCATCGTGCCTGCTGCCGTCGGCGTCGACATCGGTTGCGGCATGATCGCCGCCCGGACGAACCTGAAGAGCAGCCAGCTGCCCGATGACCTCGGCCGGCTCCTGTCGCTGATCTCGGAGCGG
>Ga0187860_1003237_pt1 | contig 12982 bp, 15 predicted proteins | sample June2016WEW_10_4_FD_132981 | JGI IMG/M metagenome (GOLD analysis project Ga0187860, IMG submission 132981) | Peatland microbial communities from SPRUCE experiment site at the Marcell Experimental Forest, Minnesota, USA - June2016WEW_10_40 | ecosystem: Environmental > Terrestrial > Soil >... | reverse complement strand
GCCGAGGCGCCGGCGCCGGACGGACGTCGACGGCGACCGGGCGACACCCGTCCCACCACGCGACCGTCGCCCCGGCCCGCCGGCTCGCCGGCGACCGGACGGCCGGCGCTCAGGCGGTCGTTGGCTGGCGAAGCCGCCCATCGGTGTCCACCATGGCGAGCTCGTGGCGGGCGAGCAGGTTCTCCACGAGGTAGGACTGCCCGGCCACCCGCCACAGGGCCACGCCGCGCCCGAGGCGCGGGAGGAAGTCGATGTCGCTCACCGAGCAGCCGAGCAGCCCGGCCAGCGGCACGAGCTCCGACGCCGGCTGGGCGTAGCAGACGACCGTCTCGGAGTCAGCGAGCAAGCCTTCGGCGAGCCGGGCCTCCTCGCTGCCGGTGGCACCGCTGGCGCTCAGGTCGCTCGCCCGGTGGCAGACGGCGACATTGGCCACACCCTTGGAGCGCGCCAGCTTCCAGGAGGAACGCAGGAACCGGCCCACCGCCACGTCGCTCAGCACCGCCCACGCCTCGTCGACGACGAGGAGGGTCTGCACGCCCGCGTTGCTCGTCATGGCGTGCAGCCAGGCCGCCGCGCACACCATCAGGGCGGGCAAGGCTTCGGAGTGGTACACCTCCGACAGGTCCACGACGAGCGCTACGGACGAGCGGTCACCACCCCGCTCGACGGGGCGTGCCCCCGGGTCATCGACGTCGCCGGTGTCGCCGGCTCCGCCGGCTCCGGAGCTCGCCCGCCACAACGACGGGCTCGTCTCGCCGTCGAACATGCCGGCGAGGTCGCCACGGACGAGCCGTCGAAGCTCGAGTCCGACATCGCGGCCCTCGGACTCCAGTGTCTCGGCCGAGATGCCCACCGATCGGGCGGCGTGGCGCGCCGGGTGGAGCACCCGCTCCACAACCGAGGCCAGCGTCGGTACCGGGTTCTGCGCTGTGGCCTCGTCGAGCCCGATCTCGAGGGCGAGGTGCTCAGGCGGTGCCAGCCGGCGATGCAGCGTCGCCTCCGCCAGCCCGGCGAGCAGCACCAGCCTGCGGTGGCGCGAGGCGCCGTCGTCCCCGACCCCGATGCCCTCGGTGTCGAGCGGGTTCACGCGCACACCGCCGGTGGGCGACAGTACGATGGGCTCGACCCCGAGCGCCCGGGCGAGCGGGCCGTACTCGCCCTTCGGGTCGAGCACGGCGATCTGCCGACCGAAGGCCGCCTGGCGGTACAGGTAGCTCTTCACGAGGGCGCTCTTCCCGCGGCCGATCTGGCCGAGGATCGTCATGTTCGGGTTCGTGAGGACGCCGCTCGAGTAGAGCTGGAACGGGTCGTGGACGAACGGCCCGCCGGCGAGGTCCCGGCCGACGAGGATGTGCGGGACGCCGAGGGGGCGCGAGGCGACGAACGGATAGGCGGCGCCGAGCTGAGCAGTCGTGGCCTCGTGGGCGGGCAGGCGGGAACTGCTCACCGGCAGCCCCGCCCGGTCGGCAGCGTGCAGCAGTACCCGTCCTCCTGGGCGCCGTACAGCCGGCGCAGCTCCAGCTGCGCCAGCGCGGCTGCTTGCTCGACCCGCCCACAGGCGTGCTCGAGCGCTCCTTCGTCGCTCTCGGTGACGGTGACGTAACCGGAGTAGCGGTAGCCGGCATGACCCTCCGCGAGCTCGGCCTCCCGCTGCTGGCGGCCCTCCTGCTCCCGCCGTGCTCGCGCCGTCACCGCAAAACCATGCCGGTTCCGCAACTCCGCATCCGCCGTCCCCTCGGTCCGGTCGCGCTCGGCGCGGCGGACCGCCGCCAGCGACGGCAGCGGCGCCATCGTGACCGACACGGCTTTCCGCACCCCGGGCACGAGGAGAACCGGCAAGAGAAACCCAGGCCCGACGTCACACCGCGGCCACTCCGCGATCCAGTAGGTGGCGTGCCAGGTGGCATCGGTGCGGAGCCGGGACCAGCCGGCGTCGATGCCCACCGGCCACGGCCAGCAGATCGGCTCGTCGATCGGTTCGGTCTCGAAACTGCGGCGCACCCGCGTCGCCAGCGCTCGGGGCGACAGCGGCCGCCCGGGGGACAGCCCGGCCGATCGCAGTCGCTCCTCCACGGACGAGAGCTGGCCACGGAGCTGGGAGGCGGCGACTTCCGGGCCCCGGCGCGACGCCCCGACATGGCGGACCGTAACGACCACGAGCACCTCGTGAGCCCACAGGTTCGGCCCGGCATCCCGGAGCAGCCGCCCGTAGTCCTCGCCGGCGGAGCCGCCGGGCTCGCTCGCGAGCGGGCTGTCCAGCCAGGCGGGGTACGAGCTGGACACCCACTGCAGCCGGTACAGCCCTGCGTCACGCGCCATCGCCGCCAGCAGCCCCGACCACGCCGCGATCCGATCCGCACGCTCGGCGTCCCCGAGGAGAGCGAAACCGGTCCCCCCGACCGGCACCACCGCCGACCACGTCGAAGCCTCGGCGTCGCCGATCACGCCGATTCCGGAGCCGGCCGGTTCGACGTCCCGGGCGGTGTCGCCAGACTGCAGTTCCGGCCCCGGGCAGGCGAACAGCGACAAGCGAGCGAACGTGCCGGGCGCCGGCCGGCGCAGCGCCTGCCACGGCCGGTGGCGCCCCTCGGCCACGGAGCGCAACCCGAAACTCGCCGCCGTCGGGGCCCACTGCTCGGCGGTGCGACCGGCGAGCGGCCAGGTGGCCGCCGCCACTCCGGTGCCCGTGACGGCGAGGGCGAACAGCGCGCCGAGGCCACCACCGACCGAGCGGAGCAGGCCCAGGCTGAACACGAGGCTGAGGGCGACACAGGCGATCTGCCCGGTGCGCCATCCGGCGATGAGGCCTCGCGTGCTTCGCGGACCGAGGCGGTACCGCGGCGCCTCGGGCTCAGCCGGCGCCATACGAGCCTCCTGCGCCACCAAATCCCGCCGGGCCCGGCTCCGGCGGTCCCGCCCCGGGTGGCGGAGCGCCCGGCGCGGGCGAGCCACCCGGCCCTCCGGAGCCGCCGCTCCCTCCATCGCCGTCGATGATCGATTGGCTCGCCGGCGGGAGCCCTGACGAGAGGCTCTCGCGGTGGCTCGACGCGCCGCTCGCGCCCCCGCCGCTCGCGCCCCCGCCGCTCGCGCCCCCGCCGCTGCCCTGGCCGGCGGCCGGGGCGCCGAGCCTGGCGGCGGCAAACATCCAGGCCTTTTCGCTCGCCATCTGCACGGGTTGGTGCGCCATCTGCCGGCCGGCGCCTGCGATGTACGAGGCGGCGCCGGACTCGACCATCGGGACGAGCCTGAACAAGACGAACGGCGACATCACCGTCAGCCCGAGCAGCGCGAAGCCTTCGACGATGCTGGAGATGCCGCCGGCGTCGGCCGAGAGCGCTCCTGCAGCGAGCGCGAGCACCGCCGCCATCACGAGCTTCATGAGGACGAGACCCGCCAGCGTCTCACCGAGCCGGCGGGCCCAGTGCGACGTGGCGGGCCACACCAGGCCCGCCAGCGCCAGCGGAAGGAACATCGCCGCCACCGCCACGGCAGCCGAGCGCACCGCCAGTTCCAGCCAGAGGAGGAAGGCGATCACCGCCCCCACGGCCAGCACCAGCAGCGCGCCGAACGATCCGAGGGCCGTGCCGAGGACTCCCGGCAGGCCGGCCGCGAGATGCTCCAACAAGCTCGCGGTGGGGTCACCACCGGTGGCGAGCACCGCTGAGCTCGCCCGGTCCGTCACGGTGAGGCCGAGCGACACCAACTCGATCACGACGCTGGTCAGAAGCAGCGCCATCGGGAGCCGCACGAACGCGGTCCGGAACAGCCCGCTCGCGTCCTGCTGCACGATCGCCTGGATCACGGCGAGGCCGAGCAGGGGCAGGACGGTCCCTACGCCGATCAACACCATGACGTGGTACTCGGACTTGAACGAGGTCCCGGTGAGCACCGGGTCGCTCGTCGCCGACATGGCCGCCCAGGCCTCCCTGAGCAGCCATGCCGTGCCGGTGGCCACCCAGTGATCGAGGGTCCCGAACCAGTCCGACACGAACGCCGTGGCGAGATCGCGGAAGAAGCCGCTCGGCAGACCGGCCGGCCCCGGGATCAGATCAGGGCCGATCGGGACCCGGAGTACGGCCACGGTGGGCGCCACCCGCCCTCAGAAACCCTTACCCGCGCTGAACAGGAAGTTCACCACGATCGGGGCCGCTCCGATGACAAGAGCTGCCAACCCCGAGACGAGGACAGCCCGCCGCCCGGAGCTCGAGTACTGGTAGTTGTTCGTGTGACTCCCGAGGGCCCAGGCTGCCGCGCCGAGGACGAGCCCGACGAGGGACGCCACGAGCGCCCACCAGCCGATGCCGTCCGCCAGGCTCTGCAGCGTCGACGCTCCCGGGATGGCCGAGGCGTTCGGAACGAGCGAGACGATGGTCGTCGCCGTCACGACCGAGAAGTGGACATGCGGTGTCACGATCGACCTCCCTGGCATGTGGACCACGAATTCGTGGGACAACGGGTCAGTTCGACCGAGACTGAGGCGAGTATACCGCTCGTTTTCAAGCTATTTCAACTGATTTCTTGAAGTCTCGACAAACTACTCGGGCCCCGAGGGCTGCCAAAGTGGGAGCGTGGTCGCAGCACTGCACGTCACGGTGCCCGATGTCGCGATCGCCGTCGCGGTCGTCGTAGTGCTGATCGGACTGGCGATGTTCCTCGGCGCCCACATCGGCAACCGTGCTCTCCGTCACCGCCTGGGCGCCGTCGCCACCCGCCTCGGAGCCGTGGCGCCGTTGCGCGAGCCGAAGACGGTAGAGGAGAGCATGACTCACCTCGAGCGGGCGACGGATCTCGCCGCCGAGGCCGTCTCCGACGCCAGCGCCGAGACCATCCGGCTGCGCCGGGCACTCGATGAGCTACCGCAAGCCGTCCTCATCCGGGACGAGCACGGCGGGATGATCTTCTCCAACCAAGCGGCCGTGACGTTGATGGGCGGGCGGCATGGCGATGCCCTCGCTGCTCAGGCCGTCGAAGAGTTACTCGAGTCGACCTCGGTCGGCAAGACGGAGGAGCGGACGCTCGAGCTCTACGGGCCGCCGAGACGGACGCTCGTCGTCCGGACCGAGAGCATCGACAACGGCTCCCGGGTGCTCGGTGTGATGGCGGTGATCGAGGACGTGTCCGAGCGCCGGAGGCTGGAGGGGATCCGCCGGGACTTCGTCGCCAACGTGAGCCACGAGATGAAGACTCCGATGGGCGCTCTCGGCCTGCTCGCCGAGACGCTGCTGGCGGAGACCGACCCACCGGTCGCTCGCCGGCTCGCCCAGCGGATCCACACGGAGGCATTCCGGATCAGCCGGGTCATCGACGACCTGCTCGACCTGTCGAGGATCGAGAACGAGGAGTCGCCACCCCGCGAACCGGTGCTCGTCAACCTCGTGATGGCCGAGGCCGCCGAACGCGTGCGTGCAGCCGCCGACCAGCACAAGGTTGAGGTCGTGCTCGTCGAGCCGGATCCGCCTATCGTGGTGATGGGCGACCGCCGCCAGCTCACGTCCGCCATCTACAACCTGCTGGAGAACGCCGTGAAGTTCTCCTACGAGAACTCCCAGGTCCGCTGCGCAGGCCGCCTGGAGGACAGCGACGTGCTGATCGAGGTCACCGACCGTGGGACAGGGATCCCCTCGAGGGATCTGGAACGGATCTTCGAGCGCTTCTACCGGGTTGACCAGGGACGGAGCCGCACAACAGGCGGAACCGGCCTCGGACTGGCTATCGTCCGCCACGTAGCGGCGAACCATCGAGGCAGCGTGCAGGTCGAGTCCCGAGAAGGTGAGGGCTCGACGTTCACGTTCCGGCTGCCGCTCCAGCCGAGGAGCGACGGATGACAATCGACACCACAGCACCCATCAAGGTCCTCCTCGTCGAGGACGCCGAGTCGTTCGTGGATGCACTGGTCGTGGGGTTGGAGCGGGAGGGTTTCGACCTCACGGTCGCCCGAGACGGCATCGAGGCACTCGAGCGATTCGATGCGAACACGATCGATCTCGTGCTCCTCGATCTCATGTTGCCGCGGATGTCGGGCATCGACGTGTGCCGTGCCATCCGTGCACAGTCGGACGTGCCGATCATCATGGTCACGGCGAAGTCCACCGAGCTCGACACCGTCGTCGGTCTCGAAGTCGGCGCTGACGACTACGTCGCCAAGCCGTACCGGCTGCGCGAGCTGGTCTCCCGCATGCGTGCGGTGCTGCGCCGGCGCCCGACGCGAGCACCGGTCTCGGCTCTCTACGCGTCCCACTCCGGGCCGGCCACGGGGACGCTCCCGAACGAGGACGTCGCCACTGCAGATTCCGGCACCGAGCTGCCGCGAGCCGGCATGCGACAACCGGGCGATGTACGACCCCCGGCCGACCGGCGGATCCAGCCCGTCCCCGACGAGGTGCTCGAGGTGGGCGACGTACACCTCGACGTCTCGCGCCATGAGTGCATCGTGCGGGGTGACGACGTCAAGCTCCCGCTGAAGGAGTTCGAGCTCCTCGAGATCCTGCTCGCCAACGCCGGCAGAGTGGTGACGCGCGACGCCCTGATCGATCGCGTGTGGGGCCTCGACTACGTGGGCGACACCAAGACCCTGGACGTGCACATCAAGCGGCTGCGCTCTCGCATCGAGGCCGACCCCTCTCGACCGGTGCTCATCACGACCATCCGCGGAGTGGGCTACCGCTTCGAGGCGCCGCGCCGCTGAGCTGGGCCCGACAGCGATGACAGGTGCCGCAGCCGTAGAGGTCGAGGATCTTCGAGTCGCCTACGGCGACCGTGTCGCCGTCGACGGCGTCTCCTTCACTGCCGAGGCCGGCCAGATCGTGGCGATCCTCGGGCCCAACGGCGCCGGCAAGACCACGACCGTCGAGACGCTGGAGGGCTACCGGCGCCCGGGGTCAGGGCAGGTGCGGGTGCTCGGGCTCGACCCCATCGCCGATCACGGCGCCCTCATACCGCGCCTCGGCGTCATGCTGCAGCAGGGCGGCGTCTACCCGATGATGACCCCGGAGCGAGCCCTGCGGCTGTTCGCGTCGTACTACGACTCACAGCGCGACACGACCGAGCTGATCTCGCTGCTCGGACTCGGTGACGTCGCTCGCACGCCGTTCAAGCGGCTGTCAGGCGGCGAGCAGCAGCGGGTGGCTCTCGCGCTGGCGATCGTGGGGAAGCCGGAAGTGGCCTTCCTCGACGAGCCGACTTCCGGCGTTGACCCGGCCGGGCGGCTTGCTGTCCGTGGCGTCGTGTCAGCGTTGCGTGACGACGGTGTCTGTGTGGTCCTCACCAGCCACGAGCTCGACGAGGTCGAGCGGATGGCCGATCGCGTCGTGATCATCGACCACGGTCGCGTCGTGGCCGCCGGGCCGCCCGGGGAGATCGGGTCCGGGGCCGAAGAGATCCGTTTCTCGGCGGTGGCAGGCCTCGAAACCACCTCGCTCGCCAAGGCGATGGGCGCCGTCGTCTCCGAGGGGCCCGACGGCGAGTACCGCGTCGCCACGGCGCCGGCGCCGGTGGCGGTGGCGATGTTGACGGCCTGGCTGGCCGCTCACGACCTCACGCTCGGAAGCCTCCAGGCCGGCCGGGAACGTCTGGAAGACGTGTTCCTCCGCCTCGTCTCCGACACGGACCGGGAGGCCTGAGCGTGCGGGCGTTCCGGGCGCAGGCGGCCGCCGAGATGGCGATGACGCTGCAGCGTGGCGAGACGCTGCTCGTGACCCTCGGCATCCCGGCGTTCCTGCTCGTGTTCTTCTCCGAGGTTCACGTGCTCCCGACCGGCGAGCGCCACCCGATCGACTTCCTGGCGCCTGGTGTGCTCGCGCTCGCGGTGATGTCGACGGCGATGGTGAGCCTGGGGATCGCCACGGGTTTTGAGCGGAGCTACGGCGTGCTGAAGCGGCTCGGCTCCACACCGCTCGGCCGGCCTCGGCTACTCGCTGCCAAGATCGCCTCGGTGCTTGCGGTCGAGGTGGTGCAAGTCGTCATCCTCGTGGGCATCGCCGCCCTCCTCGGATGGAGGCCGCACGCGGCCGCCGGCCTCGCCGTCGCAGCGGAGCTGCTGGCAACGGTGGCGTTCGCCGGCATCGGGCTCGCCATGGCCGGGGCGTTGCGGGCGGAGCTCAACCTGGCGCTGGCCAACGGCATCTACGTCGTGCTGCTCCTGATCGGGGGGATCGTGTTCCCCGTGGCCAAGCTCGGCGGTTTCGCCACCGTGGCCCGGCTGCTCCCGGCCGCCGCCCTGTCGAGCGCCCTGCTGTCGTCGCTCGGCCATGGCGTGGCGGTCCCGGCAGAGTCGTGGATCGTGCTCGCAGCCTGGGCGGTTGCGACACCGGCGACCGCCGCCCTCACGTTCCGCTGGGAGTGACCGTGCTCGGCTTGCGCGGCAGGTGGCGCAAGCCCATCCACGCGAGGGCTGCGAGGTGGCTCCCGACATCGGAGACCGGGCGAGACCGGTCGTCGTCCCACCACTGGCCGACGTAGGTCACCATCCCGATCAGCGCTTGGGCATAGATCGGCGCGTTGCTCGGGTCATACCCGGCGCGAGCGAACTCGTCGGAGAAGATGTCGCACACGCGAGCGCCGATCTCGGCCAGCATGCTGGCGTACTGCCTGCTCGCCGGGCTGTCCCGGGCCAGCACGGTGAACCCGGCCCGATGATCCCGCACGTACTCGAGGAACGTCCGCGCTGCTGCTTCGACCCGTTCCCGGGGCGTGCCGGTGGCGATCGCCTCGGAGATCGCTTTCAAGATGTAGGCCGTCTCCTGCTCGACGATGACGCTGTAGAGACCCTCTTTTCCACCGAAGTGCCCGTAGACGATCGGCTTGGTGATACCGGCGCGCCGGGCGATCTCCTCGACGGTGGCCGCTTCGTAGCCCAAGTCCGCGAACGCCTGACGACCGACGTCGATCAACTGAGAGCGCCGGTCAGCGGCTGAGAGCCGGCGCCTTGGCTGCGAAACGGTCACCGCCCGGACCCTACCGGGCCTGCGGCCCAGGGTGCCAGGGTGGGGCAACTGTCGCTCGCCCGACCGACCGGCGGCACGCTTCAGAAGTGGTTCATTTGACGCACATTACCCGCATAATATGCTATAGTCACCTCTGTAAGTAGTTCTCCGACCACTGGAAGTGGGGGAATGTCATGATGATCCTCGTCTTCGTGGGAACAGTTGCGATGATCTTCGGCATCTTCTGGTGGGGAGTTCACGCCACCAAGCCGCGGTTGATGTCGGTGGACATGCGCCGGGCCGACTTCGCCGAGAGCATCGCCGCTGACGAGTACCTGAGCGAGCCACCGCGGCGGGCGTTCGACGCCAGCACCCGGACTCACGTCTAAATCGCTCGACTGAGCTCACTAACCGCTCGGCTCAGCATCGGTCTCATTTGCACACGAGACATCCGCTCGCCGTGCGGATACGGAACGCCCCTTCAGCGGTGATCGTCTCGCTGACGATCCGTCTCACCTGGTCGATCAGCGCCTCCGCCTCCTCCGCCTCGCCCGGCATCGAGATCACCGAGTTCATGCTGCTCACATAAGCGACGACGCTCGCCACGTCGGGCACGACCAACTCGGTGCTGACTTCATGGGTTGCGACATTCGAAAACGCCTCGCGCACCAGTGCCGTCCCCGCCAAGAGATCCAGCAGGTCTGGCGGCAACGCGTGAGGTGATGCGCCGACCTCCGCCGAGGCCTCACGGACCAGCCGGTAGATCTCGGCCAGGTGGCCAGAGGCGTTCAGCACGATCAACACGGTGCCATCGGCGGTGCGGTCGGCCGTCGGCCTCAGTGGGCACGAACGAGAACGTCCACCGCCATCGCGCCGAAGATCACCGTGAGGTAGGTGATCGAGTACTTGAACAGCGCCATCGCTGCCTTGACGCTGCCACCGCTGCGGCGGAGCCGGACGGCGTAGGCGACGTACACGACGCCGGCTGCCGTCGAGAGGATCCAGAACACGAGACCCATGTGAGCGACCAGCGCAAAACCAGACGTCACCAACAGCAGCGCCGCCGAGTACACGACGATCTCGCGGGTGACCCGCTCCACCGAGGCGACCGCCGGCAGCATTGGTACGTGGGCCGCCGCGTAGTCGTCTCGGTACTTGACTGCCAGCGCCCAGAAGTGCGACGGGGTCCACACCACGATGAGCACGAACAGCAGGATCGGTGCCCAGGCCAGCCGACCGGTCACCGCCGTCCAACCGACGAGCACCGGAACGGCGCCGGCGGCGCCGCCGATGACGATGTTCTGCGCCGACCGGCGCTTCAAGCCGACCGAGTACACGAAGATGTAGAAAAGCGCTGCCGACTCCGCCAGCACCGCCGAGATGAGGTTCACCTCTCCCCAGAGCACCGCAAACGCCACGACCTGTAAGGCAATGGCGAAGACGAGGGCACCGAGCGGCGAGACGGCGCCCGTGACGAGCGGCCGCTTGCTCGTCCGCTTCATGATCGCGTCGATGTCGCGGTCGATGTACATATTCGTGGCGTTCGCTCCACCTGCCGAGAGCGCTCCACCGATCAACGTGGCCAGGATGAGCCAACCCGACGGGATGCCGCGACGCGCCACCACCATCGTTGGCAGGGTGGTGACCAAGAGCAGCTCGATGATCCGCGGCTTGGTCAGCGCCACGTAACCACGCACCCGGACGCCGAACGTACGGACGTCGCCTAGTACGAGCGCGTTCTGGGCCATGGTCGTATCCTATGACGTCGCCGGCGCCGGCGACGAGTCCACGCTGCCACAACCCCCCTACGCAGCTGATAGGTGGCCCCAGCCGCGTTCGCGTACCATCGTCCGAGGTGCGACTCCCACGCGTTTCCCCGTCTACCGTGCGTAAGGTCGCCTTGGCCTCGGTGATCTGCTACGCCCTTTTGATGCTGAGCGGCGCGGCGGTCCGCCTCACCGGCTCAGGCCTGGGATGCCCCGACTGGCCGTCGTGCTACCACACCCAGTTCACGGCTCACGTCTCGTTCCACCCGATGGTCGAGTTCGTGAACCGGTGCGTGACGAGCGCCCTCACGGCGGTGTCGGTGCTGGCGCTCGTCGTCGCCTTCGCGCGTACGCCCCGCCGCCTCGACCTGTGCTGGCTCGCCGGGGGCCTGGCTGCCGGCGTCGCCGGCCAGATCGTGCTCGGCGGCATCGTCGTGCTCTTCAAGTTGAACCCCTACCTCGTGGCGTGCCACTTCCTGCTAACGATCGTCATCCTGGCCGACGCCGTCGTGCTCTACCACCAGAGTGGGATCGGCCCCGAGCACGACGAGACCCGCTCGGAGCCGACGGTCACCCCGGACCTGCGGTGGCTCGGGCGTCTGCTGCTCGCAACCCTGGCGGTGCTGAGCACCGCGGGCACGATGGTCACCGGCGCAGGCCCACACGCTGGCGCTCCGAGTGCAGTGGGCCAACCCATCGAACGGGTCGACATAGCCTTCAGGGCCATAGCGGAGTTGCACTCTGACTTTGCGCTCTTCTTGATCGGGTTGACACTCGCCTCGCTCTTTGCGTTCCATCACGCCAAGGTGCCAGCCGAAGTGGAGCGGCGCTTGCGGATCCTGTTCGAGCTCATGGTGATACAGGGCACGATCGGCTACATGCAGTACTTCCTCCACGACGATCCGGTGGTCGTCGAGTTCCACATCGCCGGGGTGACGGCGTTGTGGATCACGGCGGTGGGTTTCTATCTGTCGCTGCACCGCCATCGTGAGCGCGAGGCCCCGGTTATCGCTGCGCTGGTGGGCAGCCCCGCCGCTGTTCCCGCTGCTGTTCCCGCCGGTTGATGGTCGCGATGGCTCCTCCTGCTCCGGCGAGCGCACCCGTCGAACTCGAGCGCCCGGCCACCGACGAGTCACTTGCACCGGACTTCCCGTGGCTGGTCGTCGTCTGGAACGATCCGATCAACCTCATGTCTTACGTCACCTTCGTCTTCCAGAAACTGTTCGGCTACTCCAAAGCCAAAGCACACCGCCTCATGCTCGACGTGCACTACAAGGGTCGGGCCGTGGTGGCGAGCGGCCAGCGCGAGCGCGCCGAGATGGACGTGACACGGCTGCACCAGCACGGTCTGTGGGCGACGATGGAGCAGAGCGGAAAATGATGAGGCGCCGAATCACGCGCCGCCGCGACGGCGCACCGGGCTGCACGCTCCGGTTGTCCGCGGCCGAACGGGCGCTACTGGCGAGCCTCCCGAGGGAGCTAGAGCAGGTGCTGGCGGCGATGGACGCCGAGCCTGATGCGGGCGGCGGTGACACGGGCGGCGGTGGATCTCCGGCTGGCGCTGGACCGGACGCCCACCTGCCTCCCTCGTTGCGGCGCCTCTTCCCGACGGCGTACGTGAGGGACGCTGACGCGGAGGCCGGCTTCGTCGCGATGGCTCGGAGCGAGCTGCTCGAGCACCATCGCCAAGCCCTGCGCACGCTGGCTGACACCTCCGAGGCCACCACACTGAGCGACGAAGAAACCCAAGGCTGGCTTGCTGCCCTGAACGACCTCCGGCTGGTACTCGGTACGGTCCTCGATGTCAGTGACAGCGAGACGGGAGTTCCCCAGGAGCCGATGACCCATCAGACGGTCGTGTACCACTACCTGAGTGGTTTGGAAGGCGAGCTCGTCGAGTACCTAGCCATGTCGTTGCCCGACCCGATCCCGGGTGCTGACGACCAGATCCCCACCGATCCGTGGGGCGAGCCACTCGGCGGTCTCCGCTGGGACGGTACCCCGCAGCCGACCGACGGACCGTGAGCGGGCCTGCTCCGGGGTCGGGAGCGGAGAGCTCTCGGAGCACGCCTCGACTGTTGACGATCATGGGGTCTGGCGAGACCGCTCCGACCATGGTCAAGGTCCACCGCGCCATGCTCGACCAGCTCGGCCCGCCGCCAGTGCCCGCCGTGCTGCTCGACACCCCGTTCGCCTTCCAGGAGAACGCAGCTGAGTTGTCCGAACGGGTACGTCGCTACTTCGCCGAAAGCCTGCGCGCGGATATCGACGTCGCTCCGGGCGGACCGCCCGGAG
>Ga0187860_1003231_pt1 | contig 12999 bp, 11 predicted proteins | sample June2016WEW_10_4_FD_132981 | JGI IMG/M metagenome (GOLD analysis project Ga0187860, IMG submission 132981) | Peatland microbial communities from SPRUCE experiment site at the Marcell Experimental Forest, Minnesota, USA - June2016WEW_10_40 | ecosystem: Environmental > Terrestrial > Soil >... | reverse complement strand
TCCATGACTGCCGCCATAGAGCGTGACGCTGCCGCCCGGCGTCGTGGGCGGCGCGCGCGAGACGATGTCGACAAGCGCGGAGGTGCGCAGCCCATATTGGGCCGGCAGAGCCCCGGTGACGAGTGACATCGAACTGGCGAAGCTCGTCTCCATAAGCTGCGAAAAACCGGAAACGCCATCCGGCAGCAGAATGCCGTCGACGCGATACTGCACATTGGCGTGTTCATTGCGGATGTGGAGATTGCCGCTGGCGGCGGAATCCTGCGACACGCCGGGCGTTTGCAGCAGAACTTTTTCGAGCGGCGTCTGATCCCCTTGCGGCAGCGCCTCGATCGCCGCGCGGTCCAGGGCATAGATATTGGCTCCCTCCTTGGGGAGCAGTTCGCGCTCAAACGGGCTGGCGGGGTCTGCAAAGGAATTAGCCCGTTGGGGCGCGGACGCCGTCGCGGCGGGGGCTGGCGGAGGCGCGGCGACCTGGGTGGCGGCGGGTTTGGCCGCGGCGCCGACCTCGATGGTGGGTAAGGCTCCTGGGCCGAAGCGCCAACGCTCCAGAGCGCGGCCATGGCTCCAACGAAAAGACGCCGCCCAAATTCAGCTTTCATGGGATTTTGCCCAGCTTTCCGAGAGCCCAACGATGCGAGCGGATGTTATGTTATAACATGCACACCCTAGCCCCGGTCAAGTCGCTCGTGACATTTTTCGGCGGTGAAATCGCGCCATGGGTGACTTGCATGGGAGCGGCGCAATTCAACGCGGCCACGGTGTCCTCGCAAAATTCAACGGTCTGGGCGGAGGCGACCCTCACGGTTTGCCTAGCGGCTTTTTTGGCGTCTTTCCCGACGTCCGCGACTATCGCGACGGGCGCTCGCCTGGCGAAGGCTGTCCGCCGGACTGGAAAAAAATCGAATCCGGACGATGGTCGTGTCGCGCAAGCGCTCTATTTCCTCGGCCGTAACGTCGAATTGGAATGGAGGCGGCAATGTTATCGAAATTTGTTCCTGCACTCGCCGGCGTGGCCATGGCGGCTACCGTCGGCTCGGCCTTTGCGTTCGACGCGGAGATTGTCGCGCCGAAGGCGTTGCGGACCCATCCGTCGCCAAGGGCCGCCGTGATAATGGTCATCCCGGCGCAGTCCGTGATCAACATGGAGCGTTGCGTTCGCGGATGGTGCGAGGCGGCCTACGCGGGCCAATTGGGTTATGTCTATACGCCGGTCCTCGTCAGCGCGACGCCGCCGGGCTCGCCCGCCGACAAAGGCCCGCTGGGGCCCTTGACCGCGCCGCTCGCCCTGCCGTTCGAAGCGACCGGCGCCGTTTTCAACGGCGTAGCCGAGTTCCCCGGCGCGGTCGCCGGGGCGGTCCCCTAATGCTCGCCGCCTCCCGTCGGCCCAGCGCGGGCGGGGGGCGCGAGTTGGGCGCGGCGACGTAATCGCCTTCACTTGCGAACGAATCGTCGCCGACAGTCCGCGGCGCGGGAGGCGCGCGCGTACCTCTCAACGGTTTTAGCGAGAGCAAGGATCATGTCTTTTTCCTCGACGGAAGGAGCGGGGCGTTGGCTCGGACGAACCGTGATCGCGATCAGCTTGACGCTCGTTTCGCCCCATGGTTTCGCACAGCAGACGGGCCCATTCTCGGGTCTGGCCGGTCACTGGTCGGGCGGCGGGGCCATCACAATGTCGGATGGGTCCACGGAACGGATTCATTGCAGGGCGACCTACGCGGTCGCTCAAACCGGCGCCGCTCTCAACCAGACGCTGAGTTGCGCCAGCGCCAGTTATAATTTGCACATCACCGCCAATGTCGTGTCCAATGGCGGCGGCGTTTCCGGCAGTTGGAGCGAGTCGACGCATTCCGTTTCCGGAAGCATTTCCGGCCGCGCCAATAGTTCCGATATTCAGGCCTATGTGTCGGGCGCGGGCTTTTCCGCCAGCATCGGCATAAGGACGCATGGCGGCGGCCAGTCGGTTACGATACGACCGCAAGCCGGAACCGATGTGAGAGCGATGTCGATCACCCTGCGCAAGGGATGAGGCTGTCGGAAGCGCCATTTATCGCGAGGCGCTAAACCTGTTCTGGCCAAGGCGACGAGCCGTCCGGCGTAGGAACATCGTCGTCGGGCGCAGAATCAGCAGGTCGGCGACCAGGGCCGCGATCATCGCGAAGGCGCTCAGCCACCCGAACAGCCGCAGCGACGGAAGGTTGGAGAATACCGTCACCGCCAGTCCGCAGGCCAGCACCACCGATGTCAGGATCAGAGCCGGCCCCACCAGAACCGTCGCCCGTTCGATCGCGACGGCGGGGTCGGCGTCGGGATTATCCTCGAGCCGCGCGCGATTGAGGAAATGGATCGTCGCGCTGAGGCCCAATCCGAAAGACACGGTGAGCGCCACGACGCTCGCGAACTGGAGGCCTAGTCCGGTTATGCCGAGCAAGACGCCAGAGGCGACGATCGGAAAAATCCCCGGCAGGATCGCCGAAAACATTACGACGACCGAACGAAAAGCCAAGCCGAGGAAAAAGGCGACGCCGGCGAACTCGACCGTTAGCCCTCGGTTCAATTTCGCGATCATATTGGCGCTATTGCGCGCGGCGATCGCCGAAAGTCCCGTCACCGCTATCGTATAGCCCGGATGCGCCGCGCGAACCCCGGCGAGCGTCTTGTCGAGGCTATCGACAATTGGCAGCAGCTGGCTCGCGTCGAGGTCGGGAACCCGCCCGGTTACAACGACGGCGTCCCCTTCGTGGGAAATAAACCGCCCCCGCAAATGCTCCGGCAGCATGTCGACATATTGCTTGAGAACAGCGACGTCGCTTTTGTGAGTCTTCTCGGCGAGCCAGCGGCGCAACGTCTCGAGCGACCAGACATTGCCGACGCCTTGCTGCTTCTCGAGAATCGCATGGACGCTGGCGATCACGTTCAGCGTTTCCGGCGCATAGAGCGACGCGCCTCGCGGAAACTCGATCAGCACGTCAATCGGATTGGCGCCCGTCAATTTGACATCCAGGCGCTCGCTCGCCGCGACCGCCCGTTGCCGATCCGGAACCTGATCGGCCAGCCGGTATCTCGGCTGGAGGTTGGCGTAGTTCAAACTGAGTCCGACGACGACGACAAGACCCAACAGACTGTACAGCCCCGGTCGACTAACCATATGGACCGCGATAAAGGCGCAAAAACGCCGCAACGCCTCGACGCCGAAATCATGTCGTTTGATCCGGGCGACGAACGCCGCGTCGTCGCGCAGAACCAAAACGCCGAGCAGCGGCGTCAACAGCAGGATCGCGATAAGCGCGATGAGCGTCGCGATAAAACCCGCTTCCCCGAATGAGCGGATCAAATCCGAATCGGAAAACTGCAATGCGACGAAGGACAGCGCCGCCGTCGCATGGGTTAAAACACAGGCCGGGCCGACAACCAGCATTGAATTGCGCAACGCCTCATATTTACCCTGTCCCGCGAGCAATCTGTCGCGCGTGGCGAAGGTAAGTTGCATGCTGTCGGAAAAGCTGATGACCATGATGAGCGGGGTCATCACATTGAGAAACATGTTAAGGCGGAAACCGAGCCAGCCCAGCGCGCCGAGCGCCAACAGAATGGCGGTCAATGGCGGTCCGGCCGCCATGATCATGAAAGATACATGCCGGAAGAAAAGGATCGCGATGAGGCAGCCGGCGAGGAAGCCCACGGTGTTGTAAACGAGCCTGTCGCGTTCGACGGCCTCGCGGATTTCGAGTTGCATCACGGGAACGCCGGAAAGCTCCGCGGTCAGCCCCGAACCGGCGAGATCGGCGTCCACCGTTTTGTGGATGTCGTCGACGACGGCGCGCAGTTCATTGCTCTCGGCGACCTCGGGCGCGAGAGCGAGAACGACCAGGGTGAGTTGGCCGTCTTGCGACAAAAGCTTGCCGCGAATGATCTCATTGCCCATCACCCGGTCGATCAGCTTGCCGTAGGCGGCGCCTTCCGGCAGCTGATCAGGAAACAGAGGCGCCGGAATCTTGTCTTTTTCCTTGGGTTGGCGCGCCGAGAACATCGAGATTACGCCTCGCGCGCCATCGACCAACTGAAGGTCTATGACGAGGTCTCGCAACTTTTCGACCGAGTCGCGCGCGAGCAGGTCCTTGCCTTCGACGACGACGAGCACGTCGAATTCGCTCGACGGAAATCGCCGCGTCACCTCCTCGTATTGTCTGAACTCGGGCGTATTCGAGCGGAACAGCTGACTGAGCGAATCGTCGACTTTGATCCGCGTGACGCCAAAGGCCGCGGCGAGCAGCAACGCGATCGCGGCGATCGCGCCAATCCAGGGATGCGACAGGGAAAGAAGGCCGATGCGCTCGACGCCGAGCGCGATCGGATGCAACTTCCTTTGGTCTCGCGAGGGGCTCTCTGGGTCCGGGGGACGCGTCGTTTGATTGGCTGTTTCAACGGACACGACGGCTCTCCGTTCTTTCCACGCAGAAGGCGTTAACTAAAGGCCCGGCGGCGCGCGGCCAGTGCTCATATTTCGTTCCCCGTTATCAGGCCGTCCAAGCGTGACGCGCGGTTCCCCGGGGAAGAACAGCCAAAACCTTGACAGTAATGGTCAAACTTTCGCCGATAATACTTGCGATGAGATGTATCGGATCAAGATAAACTCTAGCTGAACAGTAGCATCTTGATTGAATGCATTCGCGATGCTACAGCTCCATCAAACAAGCACGAACCCGTCGAAACAATGCAACGACAAAGGCCAAGCCTTTGTCGCCATGACTCGAGTGGCCAATCGAAATGAAGAAGCAAGGCGACTCAAACTTGAGAGGTGTTACAAATGAAACTTCCCGCACTGGTCATCGCGTCGATGCTGATTTCATCGACCGCTTATGCAAACAATGTTGTTATCGGCTGCCAACTAATAAACATGTATAGCGAATCCGATGTCAATATGCTCCTTACCAAGGCGCGTTCGGTCATTGGCGACCATGAAGTTAGTCAAATTTATGGTAGATATATTGTCCTAAGGAACGCTTGCCAGACCAATAGCAATGCTTCCAGCGTCGTGCCTGTTTCCGCTACTCTGCGCAACTGGCTTGCCCAGAATGGCGTGAATATCGGCAGGTTTGCAAAGCCGCTGTAATAGCGCCGCGATTCGGATCGCGGATCGCCGCCTTGGACGGATTTTGGCGACGCGGACTATAACCGCGGCGCGGCGACTCTGCGTTCTCGATGAACTCCTCGATGCGGCGCCGTCTCACTCCCCCGCATTGGCCGCGCGCATTTGCGCGATCCGCGTGAGCTTTGTCTGGAACGGACTCCAATCGTCGCGCTCGGCGATGGCGCTCCAGATCGCCTCCACCTCGTCGATCAGCATCGCGCAGGGCTCCGGCGCCGAGAAATAGGGATGATCCAGCCGCGCCGTCGCGCTCGGCCGATAGCCCGCTAGCGCCTCGCGCAGCGGCGCGAATGATTCCGCTTCGTAAAACGCGGCGCTGGGAGAGCGCTTCGCCCGCGCCTCGCTCGCCACTCCGCCGCGCCAGTCGAACAATGTCTGCTCGAACGGCGCGCGCGAGCTTATCGCGAAATCGACGAAGGCCTTGGCGAGGCGCGCGTCGCGATCAATGCCCTCCGAAAGCAGGCCGAGTCGCGCGAGTAGCGCCTTGCGAAACGCCGCCTTCGCCAGTTCGGGATAGGCGTCCAGCGCCTTTTCCGCCGCCGCGAGCCCGGTCAGCGGCAGCAGGCATTCGGCAAGCCGCGTCAGATTCCAGGCGAGCGCGCCGGGCTGGCGGCCGAAGGAATAGAGCCCGCTCTGGTCGAAATAGGCGGCGGTGAAGCCGGCGTCCCAGCTCGGGGCGAAGCGCCAGGGGCCATAGTCGAAACTCTCGCCGGTGATGTTGATATTGTCCGAATTGAGCACGCCATGGACGAAGCCCGCGGCCATATAGCTCGCGCCAAGCCGGGCGACGCGCGCGATCACCGCCTCCAGAAACGCCGCCGCGCGTCGCTCCGCCGGCGCGTCGGCGAGTTCGGGGAAATAATTGTCGATCGAATAGCCCAGCAGTCTTTCGATCGCGGCGTTGTCTTCGAGAAAGGCGAGGCGCTGAAAGGTGCCGATGCGGATATGCGAATGCGACAGCCGCAGCAGCACGCTGGAGCGCGTCGGCGAAGGCTCGTCGCCGCGAATAAGCTGTTCGCCGGTTTCGATCAGGCTGAAAGTTTTGGAAGTGTCGACGCCAAGCGCCTCCAGCATTTCCGTGGCGAGAATTTCGCGAACGCCGCCCTTGAGGGTGAGCCGGCCGTCGCCCTGGCGCGACCAGGGCGTGCGCCCGCTCCCCTTCGTGCCGAGATCGAGCAGCCGCCCGTCCTCGGCGTCGCGGAGTTGCGCGAATAGAAAGCCGCGGCCGTCGCCAAGATCGGGATTGTACGAGCGAAATTGATGCCCGTGATAGCGCAGCGCCAGCGGCTTGACGAGGCCGCCCGGCAAGGGTTCGAAGCGGCCGAAATGGGCGATCCATTCGGCGTCGGTCAGCGTGTCGAGCCCGACCCGCGCGGCGGCGCGCTGATTGCGATAGCGCAGGATGTGCTGGGGAAACGCCGCGGGCGCGACCTCGTCGAAAAACCCCTCGCCAAGCGTCGCGTGTAAGGTTTCGGCATGGTAACGCTGACTTGGGGGCATTAAGCGGCGCCTCATTGCGAGATTCTGGAGATCAAGCATGTCGCGCGCCAGAGAAGGCGGGGCAAGGGGCGGCGCCAAATCAAAAGGCGGAGATTGCTCCCCGCCTCACGCGATGTTTTATGGGCTTATTCCAAGCGCCCAAACGGCGGGGCGCGCCAGGTTTTTGGCTTGGCGCGAAAACCTCGGCCTTTTGGCGGACCCGCTAATGCAGCGTCTCGCCTTGTCGCAATTTGGAAATTTCGTCTTTTAGCTGTAATTTTTTGCGCTTAAGCTCCAGAAGCTTTTTCTCGTCCAGGCAATGGTGGTTTCGCTCTTTTTCGAGTTCCTTTTCGAGCGCCTCGTGGCGGCGTTGAAGTTCGACAATATGACCTTGTAAGGACATCGGGAACCTCCTTAGTTCACTCGGCTGGGGAGAGCCGGGGAACTGAGTGTGTCACATTTGTTGCGCTCCGCAAGCGCAAGTTATGAGCTTGGCGGATCGTTTTTTAGGGCAATCGCTGGTTTTGCGCCCCGATGCGCGCCGGAAGCTCGGGGATGCGCGAAAATGCGCGTCAAAACGTCGCGCCTATCCCCGCTTTTTGCCCTCATAGGGATTGTCGGCTGTCTTCCTGGAGATGCGGAGCGGCACGCCGGGGAAGTCGAACGTCTTGCGTAAGCCATTGATTAAAAAGCGCTCGTAGCTCGTCGGCAGTTCGTCGAGCTGATTGCCGAACAGCACGAAATGCGGCGGACGGCTTTTGGGCTGCGTCATATAGCGGATTTTGATGCGGCGCCCCGACACCGCCGGCGGCGGGTTTTGTTCTATGGTATTGATTAACCAACGGTTTAGACGCGCGGTCGAGATGCGCTTGTTCCAGGTTTCGTGCACGGCGATCACCGCCCGCATCAACTCGTCGAGCCCCTCGCCGGTGGCGCCGGAGACCGGAACAACCGGGCATCCCCGTAGCTGGGCGAGCAGCCGCTCGGCTTCTTCTCTCAATCTTATCAGTGTCTTGCCGCGATCCTCGATCAAGTCCCATTTGCCCAGGCCAATGACCACCGCGCGCCCTTCGCTCGCCGCGATATCGGCGATGGTCAAATCCTGCTTCTCGAAGGGAATAATCGAATCGACCAATAGAACAACAACTTCGGAGAAGCGCACGGCCCGCAGCGCGTCGGCGCCGGCGAGTTTCTCCAGCTTGTCGGTGACGCGGGCGCGGCGGCGCAGGCCGGCGGTGTCGAACAATTTCATCTTGCGGTCGCGCCATTCGAAATCGATCCCGATACTGTCGCGGGTGATGCCCGCCTCGGGCCCGACGAGCAGGCGCTCCTCGCCGAGCAAGCGGTTGATTAGCGTCGACTTTCCGGCGTTGGGGCGGCCGACGACGGTGATGCGCAGCGGCTTGGTGATGTCGAGATCGCTGCCGTCCTCATCGTCGAAACGGCGCGGAGCCGCCGCCTCGTCCTCCTCGATCGGCGCCTCGGTCGCCTCCGGCAGCGCGAGGCGCAACGCGTCGAACAGGTCGATCATGCCCTCGCCATGCTCGGCGGAAAGCGGCACGGGATCGCCGAGCCCCAGCGTGTAGGCCTCGAAAAATCCGGCCTCGCCGGCGCGGCCTTCCGCCTTATTGGCGGCGAGCACCACCGGCTTGCCGGCGCGGCGCACGAGGTCGGCGAAATATTTGTCGTCGGGCGTGACGCCGGCGCGCGCATCGATCATGAACAATATGGCGTCGGCCTGCTCGATCGCCGCTTCCGTCTGCTGGCGCATACGCCCTTCGAGCGAGGCTTCGGCGCCCTCCTCCAGCCCCGCCGTGTCGATGACGGTGAAGGAGAGATCGGCGAGTTTCGCCGCGCCCTCGCGGCGGTCGCGCGTCACGCCCGGGCGGTCGTCGACCAGCGCCAGCTTCTTGCCGACGAGCCGGTTGAACAGCGTCGATTTGCCGACATTGGGACGGCCGATGATCGCGAGCGAAAATGACATGGCGTTACGCTAGACTCTTGTTTTGACGCGCGTTCCAAACACGCGCCGGAATCCGCTCCGCCTGGGGAAGCGCCGGGGCGCCGTTCACTTCTTCTCGATGGTGACGGTCGGCGCGTCGGCGGGGTCGGAGCCTTCGGCGGGCTCGATGATCGGCGTCACCGAGGTGATGGCGCCGGCCTCCGGCGTCTTGACGCCGCGCGCGGCGTGCAGCAGGCCCATATAGGCGGAGGCGCGCTGGCGCATGGACTGCGGCGCGTCGCGGTCGTTGAGCAGCAGGTTGAACACGCGCTCCGCCTCGTCGTAATCCTGGTTTTGCAGCGCGTCGAGACCGGTCCATTCCTGAGCGCTGAAGCGGAACACGCCTTTCGAGGTCATCAGCGGCCCGAGCTTGAGCATCGATTTCTCGCTGTCCCCGGCTTCCATCGTGTAGACCGCGCCGCGCATCCGCGCCACTTCCTGCGTCAGATGGTCGACGCTGGCGTCGTCGCCGATCGCGTCGAGCGCGTCGATGGCTTTGGCCTTGTCGGTCTTGCCGAGTTCCTCGGCGGCTCGCAATCTGGCCAGCCCGGCATAGCCCTTGGGCGCGTCCTTCGCCAGGGCGTCGAACGCCGCGATGGCCTCGGCGCTCTTGCCGGCGTCGGCGAGCGTTACGGCGGCCATGAAGCGCACATTGGCGGCCTCGGCGGCCTTGGTCTTCTCGCTGACGTAATAGTTCCAGGCGCCCGTCGCGGCGACGATGAGCCCGGCGATCACGAACACCGGCGTCTGATAGCGCGACCAGAGCGTTTCGACCTTTTCCCGTTGGACCTCTTCATCGACCTCGCGGAAAATATCGGACATGACCGTTTCCTAAACCCTAGTGCCGCCACGGGCGTTGTTTTTGAGGCGCCAGCGCCTGTTCGCTAGCCTGTTAGCACGCTCCCGCGCGATAGGCCAGAACGAGAGAAGCCGCGAGGAACGTCGAAGCGACAAAAAAACGGCCCGGAAAGCTTGCGCCCGCCGAGCCGCCATTTCCGAACCCGTCCAGCGACGACGCTCCCGCGCCGCCGCCGAAGCAAGCCGATCAATACGAGTAGTACATGTCGTATTCGACCGGATGCGGGGTCTGTTCGAAGCGGTAGACGTCCTGATACTTCAGGTCGATGTAGGAATCGATGAAGTCCTGGCTGAACACGCCGCCCGCCGTGAGGAAGGCGTGATCGGCCTTCAGGCTGTCGAGCGCTTCGCGCAAGCTGCCGCACACGGTCGGGATCGCCTTCAGTTCGGCCGGCGGCAGATCGTAGAGATCCTTGTCGGCGGCCGCGCCCGGATCGATCTTGTTGGCGATGCCGTCGAGGCCGGCCATCAGCATGGCCGCGAAGGCGAGATAGGGATTGGCCGTCGGATCGGGGAAGCGAACCTCGACGCGCTTGGCCTTCGGGCTGGTCACGTAAGGAATACGGCACGAGGCCGAACGGTTGCGCGACGAATAGGCCAGCAGCACCGGCGCCTCGAAGCCCGGGACCAGACGCTTATAGGAATTGGTCGACGGGTTGGTGAAGGCGTTGAGTGCCTTGGCGTGCTTGATGATGCCGCCGATATACCACAGGCACTCCTGGCTGAGGCCAGCGTATTTGTCGCCCGCGAACACCGGCTGGCCAGCCTTCCAGATCGACTGATGCACATGCATGCCGGAGCCATTGTCGCCATAGACGGGCTTGGGCATGAAGGTCGCCGTCTTGCCGTAGGAATTGGCGACCTGATGGATGGCGTATTTATAGATTTGCAGATGGTCGGCGACGGTGACCAGAGTCGCGAACTTCAGACCGAGTTCGTGCTGGGCCGAGGCGACCTCGTGATGGTGCTTTTCGACCTGGACGCCCATCGCGGCCATGGCGGCGAGCATTTCGCCGCGCATGTCCTGCGCGGAGTCGACCGGCGGCACGGGGAAATAACCGCCCTTGGTGCGCACGCGGTGGCCGAGGTTGCCGCCCTCATAGGCCGTCGCGGAATTGCTGGGAAGCTCCGAGCTGTCGACGGAGAAGCCGGTGTTATAGGGGTCGACCGAGAAGCGCACGTCGTCGAATACGAAGAATTCGGCTTCCGGACCAAAGAAGGCGGTGTCGCCGACGCCGGTGGACTTCAAATATTCCTCGGCCTTCCTGGCGATGCCGCGCGGATCGCGGTTATAGCGGGCGCCCGTGGTCGGCTCGACGACGTCGCAAACGAGCACCAGCGTGGACGCCGCGAAAAACGGGTCGAGCGTCGCGGTCGCGAGATCGGGGATCAGCAACATGTCGGATTCGTTGATGGCCTTCCAGCCGGCGATCGAGGAGCCGTCGAAAGCAATGCCCTCGATCAGCGCGTCGGCGTCGATGATCGACACGTCGAAGGTGACATGCTGCCACTTACCGCGCGGATCGGTAAAGCGAAAGTCGACATACTTAATGTCGTTGTCCTTGATCTTCTTGATAACGTCGTTCGCCGTGGTCATTTCCTAGAGCCCCTTGTTGATTTGCTACTAAACGAGACTGGCGTCGGTCGAAGGCGTGTCGGTCTTTTTTTTGCCGCCGTGGCTGGTCAGATGGCGTCCGCGCCGGTCTCGCCGGTGCGGATTCTGATCGCGCCCTCCACATTGGAGACGAAGATCTTGCCGTCTCCTATGCGCCCCGTCTGCGCGGCCTTGCGAATCGCCTCCACGGCGCGCTCCACGGCGTCGTCCGCGAGGACGATCTCGATTTTCACCTTGGGAAGGAAATCGACGACATATTCGGCGCCGCGATAGAGTTCCGTATGACCCTTCTGGCGACCAAAACCCTTCGCCTCGGTGACGGTAATGCCTTGCAGTCCAGCCGCCTGCAGAGCCTCCTTCACCTCATCGAGCTTAAATGGCTTGATGATCGCCTCGATTTTTTTCATTCACCTTTTCCCCGCGGCCGCGTCTCGGCTCCCTAGCGCCGAGACGCGTCGGTGTTAAGGAACCGCTGGGCTCATAGCATTTGGCGGAAATTTGCGCCACGGGTAAAATTTTGCCCAAGGATTAGGCTTGGCGCCAGGAAGGCCGGACGTTTCCGCATCATATTGTCGGGGGGTTCCGCCGACGTCGCCGGCTGGACACCGCGGCGCATCCATCGACGATTGAAAGAAGCCCGCGCGCCGTGGATTGGCGCGCGGGCTTTACGTCGGGCGGCTACGAGATCAAGTCGGCACGGTCGAGATCGTCTTCAAGATTTGCGAGGCGATCTGGTAGGGGTCGCCTTGAGAATTGGGGCGGCGGTCTTCCAGATAGCCTTTGTAGCCGTTGTTGGCGAAGCTGTGGGGCACGCGGATCGACGCGCCGCGGTCCGCGACGCCATAGGAGAAAGTGTCGATCGAGGCGGTTTCGTGCAGGCCCGTGAGGCGCATGTGATTGTCCGGACCATAGACGGCGATGTGATCCGCCTTGGCCCTTTCGAACGCCGTCATCAGCTGCTCGAAATATTCCTTTCCGCCCTTTTCCCGAAGATGGGTGGTGGAGAAATTGGCGTGCATCCCCGAGCCGTTCCAGTCCGTGTCGCCGAGCGGCTTGCAGTGATATTCGATGTCGACGCCGTATTTTTCGCCAAGACGCTGAAGAATGTAGCGGGCTGTCCACATTTCGTCGGCGGCCTTTTTCGAACCCTTGCCGAAAATCTGGAACTCCCACTGGCCCTTGGCCACCTCGGCGTTGATGCCTTCATGATTGATGCCGGCGTCGATGCACAGATCGAGATGCTCCTCGACGATCTGGCGCGCGATGTCGCCGACATTCTTATAGCCGACGCCCGTGTAATAGGGTCCTTGCGGCGCGGGAAAACCATGTTCGGGGAAGCCGAGCGGACGTCCGTCCTGAAAGAAGAAATACTCCTGCTCGAAGCCGAACCAGGCGCCGGAATCGTCGAGAATGGTGGCGCGCGCGTTGGACGGATGCGGGGTGACGCCGTCCGGCATCATCACTTCGCACAAAACGAGGGCGCCGTTCTTGCGCGTGGAATCGGGATAGACGGCGACCGGCTTCAGCACGCAGTCGGAGCTGCGCCCCTCGGCCTGCTGGGTGGAGCTGCCGTCGAAGCCCCAAAGCGGCAGCTGCTCAAGCGTCGGGAAGTCGCTGTATTCCTTGATCTGCGTCTTGCCGCGAAGGTTTGGCACTGGTTTGTAGCCATCGAGCCAAATGTACTCGAGCTTGTATTTCGCCATATGTTTTGACCTCCGGTCGCGTTGATGCGTGAATGTCGCGCCCCCGCGGAGACGCTAACCCCGCGAAAGGCGCGCCCGCCCCATGCAGCGCGCATGCCAAGCGCGGCCTTCGCGGATCAGCGCGGGTCGACGACCACGGGCAAATCCTCGCGCGCGCCCCATTCCGACCAGGAGCCGTCGTAAACCGCCGCCG
>Ga0187860_1003224_pt1 | contig 13027 bp, 8 predicted proteins | sample June2016WEW_10_4_FD_132981 | JGI IMG/M metagenome (GOLD analysis project Ga0187860, IMG submission 132981) | Peatland microbial communities from SPRUCE experiment site at the Marcell Experimental Forest, Minnesota, USA - June2016WEW_10_40 | ecosystem: Environmental > Terrestrial > Soil > Wetlands... | reverse complement strand
GCCGCGGACCGGCGAATACGGCGCGCCGCGCCTCGACATAGAAAAACTGAACGCGCTCGATGACGGCGGCCAGCCTGCCGTGCGCGAGGTATCGCTATCGATCCGTGGCGGTGAGATCGTCGGCGTTGCCGGGGTATCCGGCAACGGGCAGCGCCAGCTCATCGAAGTTCTCGCCGGCCAGCGCGAGGCTGAGAGCGGGCAAATCTACCTGCAAGGCGAGCGTTATCACGCGACCCGCGAGGAGATGCGCCATAACCATTTGTCGGTGCTTCCCGAGGAGCCGCTGAAGAATGCATGCGTTGCGCGCATGAGCGTTGCCGACAATCTCGCGTTTCGCGAATTCGATCACGCGCCGTTCGCCTATGGCGGCTGGTGGCTCAACCGAGCGAAATTCCATGAGGAGGCGATCCGCAAGATCGGGCTCTACAAAATCAAAACCCGTTCCGACGATACCGCGATCGGCGAGTTGTCCGGCGGCAACGTCCAGCGCACGGTGCTAGCGCGCGAGCTCGCCGGCGAGGTCGACATCCTGGTCGCGGCCAATCCGTGCTTCGGCCTCGATTTTGCGGCGGTCGCCCAGATCCACGCCGAGATCATGGCGGCGCGCAATCGCGGCGCGGCGGTGTTGCTGGTGAGCGAGGATCTCGATGAGCTTCTCGAACTGGCCGACCGTTTGGTCGTGATGTTCCACGGCTCGATCGTCTACGAAACGCGCGCCAGCGAAGCCGATCTCACCGAAATCGGCCGCCACATGGCCGGGCATTAGGGCGCCATCAGTCGAAATTGACTGCCGCTCTATTGGTCTTAGTATGCGCTTGGCGTGAACTTATCGGGATCGCTCGAAGAGGAGCTGGATCGGAGGTTGCCATGACGTCACTTTATGCGAACCTCGAAAAGGGAAGGCCTTATATCCTGAGCGTTCTGCGCATCGTCGTCGCCCTGTTGTTCCTCGAGCACGGCCTGCCGAAATATTTCGGCTTCCCTTCGGCTGGCCCGCCGATGACGCCACTCCTCTACGTCCAAGGTGCTATCGAGATCGTTGGCGGCATCCTCCTCCTCATCGGCGCCTACACGCGCCCCGTTGCCTTCATTCTCGCCGGCGATATGGCCGTCGCCTATTTCATGGTGCATTTCCCGCGATCCTTCTTCCCCGCGATGAATGGCGGCGACGCGGCGGTGCTATACTGCTTCGTTTTCTTCTACATCATGTTTGCGGGCGGCGGCGCATGGAGCGTGGATCGCGTCGCACTGAAGCAGTGACCATTTTGGGTCAAAACCAAAAAGGCTCATGACAAAGAAATATGGAAATATTGTCCGGGTGGGTCGGCGAGGCGATGACCGGGAAGGAATACAAGACCTATCAAGACCCCCGAAGTCCCTCGCGGCTTGGGCGCCGCTGCCGGCGTCTAAGGCTGTGCATCTCTTGCGGTTGCCCAAGCAACACACCTTTTCCGGCATGAAGAATTGAGCGATCTCAAACGCTTGGTCGTTCACGACGGCTTGCGCAGGCGCCGATACGCCACATAGAGCGACGTCCCCCATCACGCGCCTCTTCGAAACCCCTGGAATTTGCACGGGACCGGACATAGTGGGCGGGCCGGACCCGCGATCTTTGACATCGGCATGAACCTTTCTCCGACAGCGGCGACCAATGGGTATTGGAAACTCAAACCTCGGAGAACGACCATGTCACGCAAAGTCATCCTTACTCTCGCGACAGCGGCTACGATCATCACTGCCGGCCTGGCCTCCAGCGCTGCTGATGCCAGGGGCTTTGGGGGTAGTGGGTTCGGTGGCGGCCACTTCGCCGGCGGCGGCCGCGTCGGTGGTGGCGGCAGCAGCCACTTCGCTCGGCGCGGCGGCGGCCGTACCTTGATCCCGATCCTCAATCCAGGCCGCCCTGGCCACGGTCATCCCGGTTTCCCGGGGCGTCCCGGCCATTGGGCACACTGGCATCATCATCACTGGGTGTTCCGCGATGGCGGCTGGATTGAAATCGACGGAGTGGACGGTGGAGTCGAAGCGCCGGTCGCGCCCGGTCCGTGCACCTGCCTGACCAAGACCTACACGCCGGACGGCCTCGTGGTGTTCGCAGATGTTTGCACCAAGGAAGCGGCCAGCGCGCGGGTCGACGGCAAAGCCACCGACGCGACGCCGGTACCACCGGTCGATGGCAAGGCCTCCGACGCGACGCAAGCGCCGACCTCGCCGAACTACGCGGGCCTCACCTTCAAGGACTTTCTGGCGGCCAACGCGCAGGCAGCGTCCCAAACTTCGCAAAAGAACTAACGACGCTGGCAAAGTGAATGCACGTCTCGGATCGAAAATAAGGCCGCCTGCGAGAACACCGCAGGCGGCCTTTTCTGCTTTAAAGACATGGGCATTCACGACGGCTGGCGCAGCCGCCGATACGTCGCATAGAGTGGCTCCCACATCATCGACCTGACCGCCGCGGGTAGATCCTGGTCCGGAACAGGATGTGCGAGGCCTTCGCTTTCGGCCTGCTTGGCGACCGCGATCGCCACCTGTAGTGAGATCTTTCGCAGCTCCGCGAGCGGCGGCAACAAATTGGCTTGCGGATCGTACTTCGCCGGCGACAGTTCCGCAATCGTCCGCGCCGCGGCCAGAAACATTCCCTCCGATATATAGCGGGCCTGCACCGCGATCGCCCCGAGCCCGACGCCCGGATACACATAGGCGTTGTTGGTCTGGTCGATCCGGAAGGGATGACCATTGCGCGTGACCGGCGGGAACGGGCTGCCGGTGCCGATGACTGCGTGACCTTCCGTCCAGGGGATGATCTGGTCCGGCGTTGCCTCGCTGCGCTCCGTCGGATTGGAGAGCGGGAAGATCACCGGCTGACGCACGTGCGCAGCCATCGCGCGCACCACGGCTTCCGAGAAGGCGTGCGCCTGTCCCGATGTCCCGATCAGCACCGTCGGATGGGCATTGGCGACGACCTCGGATAGTCCGATCCGATCAGCGGATGGAAGCTTCCAGGCGGCGACGCGGTCTGGGCTTTGTGCGAAAAGCGTCTGAAACGATTGAAGCCCTGTCATGCCCTCGACCAATAGGCCGTCGCGGTCAACGAGATAGAACCGGCTCCGGGCTTCCTTCTTGGCAAGGCCGGCATCGATCATGGCGCGAAGCAAAAGAGCGCTGATGCCGGTGCCCGCCGAGCCCGCTCCGAGGACCGCGATGCGCTGTTCGGTGAGCGGCACACCGGTGATGTTGATGGCGCTTAGGATGGCGCCGACGGCGATAGCGGCGGTGCCCTGAATATCGTCGTTGTAGCTGCAGAACCGGTCCCGATATTGCGCGAGCAACCGATTCGCATTGCGGAACGCAAAATCTTCCCAATGCAGCAGCACATGGGGCCATCGCGTGCGCACGGCATCGACAAACGTCGCGACAAAATCATCGTAGGCTTCGCCGCGGATGCGCTCATGCCGCCAGCCGATATAGAGCGGGTCGGCGAGAAGCTCGCGATTATCCGTACCGACGTCGAGGAGGATAGGCAACGTCGTTGAAGGATGCAGGCCGGCGCAAGCGGTATAGAGCGACAGCTTTCCGATCGGGATGCCCATGCCGCCGGCGCCTTGATCGCCCAGGCCCAGAATGCGCTCGCCGTCGCTCACCACGATAACTTCGACACCGTCAAAGCGCGGATTGCTCAGGATGCGATGGATGCGGTCCTTCAGCGGAAAGCTCAGAAATAGACCGCGCGGCTTGCGAAAGATGCGGCTGAATTGCTGACAGCCAAGACCTACCGTGGGCGTGTAGACAATCGGCATCAGCTCTTCGATGTGCCGGGTCAACAATGCGTAAAACAAGGTTTCATTGGTGTCCTGCGTGCCGCGAAGAAACACATACTTTTGCAGATCGGTGCCGAGTGCGCGAAAGGCGTCGAGCCGGCGCTCCACCTGCGGATCGAGGTTGGTCACGTAGGGCGGAAGGAGACCGTGCAGATCGAACTCATCGCGCTCCGCCTCGGTGAACGCAGTGCCTTTGTTGAGGAGCGGATCATTCAGCAACTCATAACCGCTCAGCGCCGTCGCGATGGTGCGTTCACTTATTTCATTCATCAACGCGGCCTCAGCAAAAAGGTGATACTCGCGAACGGCCTGAACTCATGGCGCCAGCGCGACAGCGCCGTCAAGAACCGGTTACTGCGAGCACCGCTTCCCGGATCTTTGCCATCGCGAAGTGGCCGATCTTTTCGAGTTCGAGATGCGGGAAGTTGGGCATTTCATCGGCCGCGACCACGCAATCGACAACCGCCGGACCGTCGATCTCCATCGCCTCTTTGATCTTGGTGTGCAGCTCGCCGGGTTTCGTGGCCCGAAATCCATGTCCGCCGCAAGCGCGCGCGAGTGCGCAGAAATCCGGATTGGGAAATTCGATGCCCGCCTTGTAAGCAGGCAAACCGACACTCTCCGCTTCCAACGTTATCAGCCCGAATGACGAGTTGTTGTAGATGACGACCTTCACCGGCAGCTTGTGCTGTACGGCGGTCAGGAACTCGCACATCAGCATGTTGAAGCCGCCGTCGCCACACAGCGCGATAACTTGGCGCGACCGGTCGAGCGCCTGGATGCCGTTGGCTTGACCAAGCGCCGTTCCGACCGCGGCGTTGTTAAAGGAGCCGATGATCCGTTGCGAACCGCTCTGGCGTATCCAGTTGGCGGACCACAGCGTGTTGAGCCCGGTGTCCAAGGTGAAAACGGCGTCGCGCTTGGCAACATCGCTGACGGCCCGCGCCACCGCCTGCGGATGAATGCGATCCATGCTGCGCGCCGGATCGGATTGTTTGTCCAGCATCTCATCCCATTGCTGGCGTTCTTTGGTCACCCGATCGCGGAATTTGGTATCCGTCTTGGCTGCGACCGCACCAAGCAGCAGTTTCAGCGTTGGCCGAACCGACGCGACCACCCCAAGAGCAGTTGGCGCACGGCGTCCAAGGACGCGCGCCCTGTCATCGACTTGGATGACGGTAGCTTTACGCGGCAGGAATTCCGAATACGGGTAATCAGTACCGAGCAGCAGCAGCAGCTCGCAATGCATTACCGCGTTGTAGACTGCTTTGGTGCCGATCATGCCGATGCCGCCCATCCAGCGCGGATCGTCATAGGGCAGGATGTCCTTGCCCTTGACCGAATGAATAAGCGGCGCTTTTAGCCGGTCCGACAATGCGCGCAGTTCCTCCGCTGCGCCGTGGCAACCGGCGCCGCACATGATGACGACACTGCCCGCCTCATCGATGCGGCGGGCAATATCGGCGACGTCCTCCGCGCTCGCAACGATCTCAGGCCGTGACTTCAAGGTTGCGACGCTCGACATGCCGCCGTCGGCCTTTGCTGCAATGACGTCCTGCGGCAACGTCAGATGGGCGACGCCGCGTCCTGCAAAGGCCGCCGAAATCGCCTGATGAATGACGGCCGGCGCCTGAGAGGGCGAGGAAATGGTTTCGGTGTAGAGCGAGACGTCGCGGAAAAGCAGGTCGGGCTCGGTGGTCTGGATGAAATCGGTGCCGTGCATCTTCCGTGGCATGTCGCCGGAAAGGGCCAGGACCGGCGCGTGGTCGCGGCTCGCCTCATAGAGGCCGGCGACGAGATGCGTGCTGCCGGGGCCGGTCGTGCCGGCGCAGACCGCGAGCTGGCCGGTGAGCTTGGCCTGACCGGCGGCTGCAAGCGCCGCGCCTTCCTCGTGACGGACGCCGATCCACTCGATGCCGCTGCGCCGAACCGCGTCGGCGAGCGGATTGAGCGAGTCGCCGATCAGTCCGAAAATGTGCTTGACCCCGATCTGCTCGAGCACGCTGACCAGTATGTCCGCCACCGTTCGGGACATCTGCGCCTCCTTTAATTTTCGAGCCTCATGGGTTTTGAGGCTGTAGACCAGCAAAGTGACAGCTGAATGCAAGCCGATGGCTGCGCCACGGTGTCGTCGCCGACGCCGCAATGGGCATTGATAAGGCTCCCGAAGATCGCTGGCGCTCCCGTCCCGACGCGGGCGCCGTGTTGGTGGCTCACGGAATCACATTCTTGATCACATTCTTGCGCTTTGAGCGGGCTTCATAAACGCTCAAATACGCATGGACGTTCCGCAGTAGGGCGGTGGTCGCGGACCAGCTTCTCGTTGCGACGCCACAAATCGGCGATGCGTAGCCGGCGTCAATAGGCTCGGCGCCGATCGCCTATGGTTTCTCGCCTGTTGGCCGGCGCGGCACCATGGCGTTGGCAATCAGCTCTTGCACCACCTCGCCGTTCTGATTCAGCGTTAGGGTCCGCATCTTGATGAGGCCGCGGTCGGGGCGCGACTTGGATGGCCGCACCTCGATCACTTCGGTCTCGATGCGCAACTCGTCGCCAGGGAGGACTGGTCGGGGCCAGCGCATACCGTCGAAGCCAAGGCCAATAGTGCCGGTGGCCGCCTTATGCTCGCTCTGGGCGACAAGGCGCATGGTCAGCGCGGCCGTATGCCAGCCGCTCGCCACCAGACGTCCAAAAATGGACTTGCGCCCGGCCTCCTCGTCGAGATGAAAGGGCTGCGGATCGTACTGTTTCGCGAAGGCGACGATCTCTTCCTTTTCGACCCGCGCTCGTCCGCTCGGCTTAAGGACTTGCCCAACAACGAAATCCTCGAAGTATCGGTCACTCATACGTCGTGTGCTCCTGGCTGAGGGGCCTCACCTCGCCGTTTAGTGTGCAGGAATCTCTCGTCGTCGTCTTTCCTTCTTTCCGCCGCTGCGGTTATCATCGGCGAGCCGCACTGGAGCATAGCCATGACGAGAAGGCGTGTCGTTTTCGCGTGTACCGTTCTCCTTCTAGCCGTCGGCATATCGCCTGCGATGGCGCACCAGTGGCACGGCTGGCACTGGGGCCACGGCGGTCACTGGCGTGTGACCCATGGCGCGATTTACGCGTCGGAAAACCGGATCGCCTTCCTGGAAGCGGACCCGGAGATTGATGACGGCTACAAGGCGCCGATCATCACCCGGGCGCGCGCCGACATTTTGCGGCTGCGCGCCACGCTTCATCCGGCGCGGTGGCGCTGGGCTAGTCCCTGCTGCTACGGCCGCAGGCCCATTCACATCCGATGAGCTGCGCGCGTTGCTGAAGAGCCTCAACCCGCAGGGCGAGCGCCGAACGAACCCGGCAATCGTCCCAGCAGCCCCTGCCGGGCACGCATCGACCAGCCACTGAGGCGGTCCATATAGAGATAGAGCACGGGCGTCGTGTAGAGGGTCAGCAATTGGCTGATCAGGAGCCCGCCCACGATCGCGATTCCGAGCGGGCGGCGAATTTCCCCGCCGTTGCCGAAGCTCAGCGCCAGCGGGATGGCGCCCAGGATCGCGGCCGACGTCGTCATCATGATCGGACGAAAGCGCAGCAGGCAGGCTTCGAAGATGGCGTCGTAAGAGCTTAGCTGGCGGGACCGTTTCGCCTCGATGGCGAAGTCGATCATCATGATGGCGTTCTTTTTGACGATACCGATCAGCAGGATGACGCCGATCAGCCCGATAATGTCGAATTCGGTGTGGAAGACGATCAGCGCCAGAATGGCGCCGACGCCGGCCGACGGCAGCGTCGAGAGAATCGTGATCGGATGAACGTAGCTCTCGTAAAGCACGCCGAGGAGGATGTAGACGGCGGCGATGGCGGTGAGGATGAGAATCGGCTCCTTCGACAGCGATTGTTGAAACAGCTGGGCCGTGCCGGCGAGCGTGCCGGTTATCGAAGCCGGCATATTGATGCGCGCGACCGCGCTGTTGATCTCGTCCGCCGCCTGACCAAGCGACATGCCGGGTTGCAAATTGAATGACATGGTCGATGCGACGAACAATCCTTGATGATTGACGGACAACGGTGTATGGCCGGGCCGGTAATGGCTGACCGCGGCGAGCGGAATCATGGTTTCGAGCGCGGTAGAGACCGCCGCGCCGGCTGATGTGGCGCCTTTCCCGGTATTGGCAAGCGAGTTGTTGGCGGCGTTGCGCGCCGAATTGTTGTTGGCGTTTGCCGATGCGGTTGCGGTTGCGGTCGCGGCGGTTGTATTCGCGCTGACCGCGGCTTTCGTGACCGTCCCTGCCGGCGCGTTCGATATCGCGGTCCCGGGGGCCGTCCCACCGGAGGTGGCGACATAAACGTCGCGAAGCGAATTGGGATATTGCGTGTAACGCGGGTCGATCTCCATCACCACGTGGTATTGATTGATGGCGCTGTAGATGACGGAGACCTGACGCTGCCCGAAGGCGTCGTACAGCGTATTGTCGATTTGCAGCGGGCTTATCCCGAGGCGGGCGGTGGTGTCGCGGTCGATGTCGAGATACGTCTCCAGCCCGCGTTGCTGTTGATCGGAGCTCACATCCGTCAAGACTTTGCTGTGCTCGAGCGCGTCGACGAGCTTGGGCGTCCAGGTGTAGAGGTCATCCACATTCTCGGATTGCAGCGTGTACTGGTATTGCGCGTTGCTTTGTCTGCCGCCGGCGCGCAGGTCCTGGACGGCGGCTAGGTACAGGCGTCCTCCCGGGACCTGGGCGAGCTTCGGCCGCAACCGCGCGATCACCTGATCAACCGAAACGCGTTCCGACAATGGCTTCAACGAAACGAAGACGTTGCCGGTATTGATCTGCGCATTACCGCCGCCGCCACTGCCGACGCCGGTATAGCCCACGACGTTCTCAACGGCGGGGTCTTGGCGTACGATGTTCATCATCTGCCGCAACTTGGCACTCATCAGCTGGAACGAGATGCTTTGATCGGCTTGCAGTGAGCCGATCAGCCGTCCGGTATCCTGCTGCGGAAAGAAGCCCTTGGGCACGACGATATACAGCACGACATTGAGGCAAATCGTGGCGATAAGAACCAGCAACACCAGACGGCTGTGATGCAGCGCCCAGGTGAGCGAGCGCCCGTATCCGCGCCTGACTCGCTCCAAGATGCCCGGGCGGCGTTCCGGTTGTTGCGCCGGTTGCGTTCGCAGGAACAGCGCGCACATCATCGGCGTGGTGGTCAGCGAGATCGCTAGCGACACGAGAATCGCAATCGAAAGCGTCACGGTGAATTCGCGAAACAGCCGGCCGAGAATGCCGCCCATCAGCAAAATCGGAATGAAGACTGCGATGAGAGACAGGCTGATCGACAGCACCGTGAACCCGACCTCGCGCGCGCCGCGGAATGCCGCCTGCATACGCGGCATGCCTTCTTCGAGATGGCGCGAAATGTTTTCCAGCACGACGATCGCGTCGTCGACGACGAAGCCGGTAGCGATCGTCAGCGCCATCAGCGACAAGATGTCCAGGCTGTAGCCCAGGAGATACATGGCGGCGAAAGTCCCGAGGATGGAAATCGGCACCGCAACGCTCGGAATCAGCGTTGCGCTGAAGTTGCGGAGAAAGAGGAACACGACGATCGTGACTAAAATGACCGCCATGACCAAGGTCAGTTCGGTATCATGCAGCGAGGCGCGAATCGTGGTGCTGCGATCGATGGCGACGGTCACGTTCATATCGGCCGGCATGGCCGCTTCCAGATGCGGCAATTCTTCCTTCACGTTATCAATGGTCTCGATAATGTTTGCGTTCGGCTGGCGGAACAGAATGACCAGCACCGAAGGTTGTCCGTTGGACATGCCGAGATTGCGCAGGTCCTGAACGGAATCCTGGACGGCGGCGACGTCGGACAGGCGTACCGCCGAACCGTTGCGGTAGGCGATCACGAGCGGAATGTAATCCGCGGCCACGCTCGCCTGGTCGTTGGTGTAAATCTGATAGCGGCGGTTGCCGTCGTCGATGGTGCCCTTCGGACTGTTGGCGTTGGCGGATGCGAGCGCCGCGCGCACGTCTTCGAGGCCGATGCCGTATTTGTAGAGCGCCTGCGGGTTGAGCTCGACCCGCACGGCGGGAAGCGTAGACCCGCCGATGACGACGTTGCCGATGCCGCTGAGCTGCGAAAGCCGCTGCGCCAGGATATTGCTCGCCGCGTCGTACATCTGACCTTGCGTCATCGTCTTCGAGGTCAGCGCAAGGACGAGGATGGGCGCGTCGGCCGGATTGACTTTACGATAGGTGGGATTGCCCGGAAGGTTGGCGGGCAGATCGGCGCGGGCGGCGTTGATGGCGGCCTCGACGTCGCGTGCGGCGCCGTCGATGTCGCGGCTGATGTCGAATTGCAGCGTGATGCGAACCTGCCCGATCCCGCTTTGCGAGGTCATTTCAGTCACATCGGCGATCTGGCCGAGGTGGCGTTCAAGAGGCTCTGCGACGCTGGTGGAAACTGTGTTGGGACTGGCGCCGGGAAGCGTCGCCGAGACGGAGATGGTGGGGAAATCCACTTGCGGCAGCGGCGACACCGGCAACCTGGAAAATCCGAGGATGCCGGCCAACCCAATCGCCAGCGTGAGCAGCGTGGTCGCTACTGGCCGTGAGATGAATGGCGCGGAGATGTTCATTCGGCCGGCTCGCGGGGCGCGAGCGGGTTTGGCGGCCGGTGCCCGCTGAGACGCACCGCCAGGCGATCGAAGTAAAGATAGATGACCGGGGTAGTGAACAACGTCAGCAACTGACTGACGATCAGCCCGCCGATGATGGCGATACCGAGTGGTTGGCGCAGCTCGGAACCGGTTCCGGTCCCCAGCATGAGCGGCAGCGCACCGAGGATGGCCGCCATAGTGGTCATCAAGATCGGCCGGAAACGCAGCAGGCAGGCTTGATAGATCGCTTCGCGCGGCGGCAAGCCCTCGACGCGTTCGGCCTCCAACGCGAAGTCGATCATCATGATGGCGTTTTTCTTGACGATGCCGATCAGCAGGACGACGCCGATGATGGCGATAACGTCGAGGTCGTAGTGCAGCAGCATCAACGACAGCAGCGCGCCGACGCCCGCCGACGGTAGCGTGGACAGGATTGTGATCGGATGGACGAAGCTCTCGTACAGAACACCGAGCACGATGTACATCGCCATCACAGCGGCGATGATCAGGAACACCTCGTTGGCCAGTGACGACTGAAATGCCGCCGCAGTGCCTTGAAACGCGGTGGTGAAGCTTATCGGAAGGCCGACGTCCTTCTCGGCCTGTTCAATGGCATCGACTGCCGTGCCAAGCGAAACGCCGGGCGCGGTATTGAAGGAGATGGTGGTGGCGGGCAACTGGCCGAAATGCGTGATCAACAACGGCCCGGTATGTTCCTCGACGTGCACGATGGCCGAAAGCGGCACCTGCCCGTTGGTCGATGAGGACGATGACGGCAGGTAGATCATCGACAATCCGTCGAGCGAACGTTGCAGCGACGGGTCAACCTCGAGGATCACGCGGTACTGGTTCGACTGCGTGTAGATGGTGGAAATAATGCGCTGCCCGAACGCGTCGTAGAGCGCGTTATCGACGGTTGCCGGTGTGATGCCGAAACGAGCGGCGGTGGCGCGGTCGATGACGATATTAAGGGTCAGGCCCTGTTGTTGCAGGTCGCTGGCCACGTCGGTGATCTGCGGCAATCGGCTGAGCCGCTGCACCATGCGGGGCACCCACGTATTGAATTCGGTGGAATTGGCATCCTCGAGCACGAAGTGATAGGGGGCCCGGCTGATCGTGGAGTCGATGGTCAGGTCTTGCACCGGCTGCATGTAGAGCGTGGCGCCGATGATGCCGGACACTTCATTTTGCAGGCGGCGGATGATTTGCGTTGCCGTGAGACTTCGCGCGTCGTGCGGCTTCAGGTTGATGAGAAACCGGCCGGCGTTTTGCGTCTGATTGGTGCCGTCGACACCGATGAACGAACTCAGACTTTCGACATCGGGGTCCTTCAGAATCGCGTCGGCGAGCTGGCCCTGCAGGCCCGCCATTGCCTCGTAGGAGATACTTTGCGAGGCCTCCGAGATCGCCTGGATCATTCCGGTATCCTGCACCGGGAAGAAGCCCTTGGGGATCAGGATGTAGAGGATGAGCGTGACGGCGAGCGTCAGCACCGCGACCAGCAGGGTGAGCGGCTGGCGGTCCAGCACCCAATTCAGCGCGCGGCCGTAAAGCGCGATCGTCGAGTTGAAAACGCGCTCGGCGTGAAGATCGAAGCTCGAGCGTTCGGCGTCCGGCCGATGGCGGATCAGCTTGGCGCACATCATCGGCACCTATGTCAACGAGACCACGGCGGATATGACAATCGTGACCGCCAGCGTGATCGCAAATTCATGGAACAGGCGGCCGACGACCTCGCCCATGAACAACAGCGGGATCAGCACGGCGAGCAGCGAAATCGTGAGTGAAATGATCGTGAAACCGATCTGCTGCGAGCCCTTGAGCGCGGCCTCAAGCGGATGCATTCCGCTCTCGACATATCTCGCGATGTTCTCGATCATGACGATGGCGTCGTCGACCACGAACCCGGTGGCGATCGTCAACGCCATGAGCGACAAATTATCGAGGCTGAAGCTGAGCAGATACATCGCTCCCAGTGTTCCGACGAGCGACAGCGGCACCGACAGGCTCGGAATCACCGTTCCCGGAATTGTGCGCAGGAACACGAAGATCACCACAACGACGAGGACGACCGCGAGGCCGAGCTCGAACTCGACGTCGGCCACCGAGGCGCGGATGGTCACGGTCCGGTCGCTGAGTACGCCGACATCGACGGCCGCCGGCAGCGTGGACAACATGCGCGGCAGCAAAGCTTCGATGCGGTCCACCACCTCGATGATGTTGGCACCCGGTTGCCGCTGAACGTTGAGAATGATCGCCGGAGTGGTATTCGCCCAGGCACCTAGCTTGTTGTTCTCAGCCCCGCTGACGACATTTGCCACATCCGAGAGCCTGACCGGGTCGCCGTTGCGGTAGGCGATAATGGTGTTGGCATATTGCGCGGCGCTATCGATCTGATCGTTGGCATTGATCGTCGTGGCCTGCGCGGGGCCGTCGAAATTTCCCTTCGGCGTATTGACGTTGAAGTTGCCGATGATAGTGCGGACGTCGTCGATATTGAGCCCATAGGCGGCAAGCGCCTGCGGATTGAATTGGATGCGCACCGCCGGCCGGT
>Ga0187860_1003220_pt1 | contig 13045 bp, 11 predicted proteins | sample June2016WEW_10_4_FD_132981 | JGI IMG/M metagenome (GOLD analysis project Ga0187860, IMG submission 132981) | Peatland microbial communities from SPRUCE experiment site at the Marcell Experimental Forest, Minnesota, USA - June2016WEW_10_40 | ecosystem: Environmental > Terrestrial > Soil >... | reverse complement strand
TCGTGCTGCTGGAGCGCTCCGCGGTGGTCGCCGCGCTGCGCACGCTGTCGCCGCGGCAGCGCGAGGCGGTCGTGCTGCGGTATTACGGGGACATGTCCGAGGCCCAGGTCGCGGCGGTGATGGGCATCAGTCCCGGCGCGGTCAAGAGCCACATGGCCCGGGCCATGACGGTGCTGCGCAGCGCACTGGGCAGTGAGACATGAGCCAGCGCGATCATGACGACGAGGAGGCGCTCCGGCTGGCCCTGCGTGCCGCGGCGGAATCGGTACACCCGGCCGACGACGGCCTCGAGCGGATCCGCGCCCGGCTGTCTGCTCCCCGTCCGTGGCTCGTCGCCTGGGCGCTGGCCGCGTCCGCCGAGGTGGCGGGCCGCGCGCTGAGCGGCCTGCTGTCCGCCCGGGCATGGCTGCGGGCGGTGCCCGCCGCGGTCGGCGAGCGGCGGCGCACGGCGCGTCCCGCCGCACGGCCCGGCGCACCGCGCCCGCCGCTGGCGTGGCTGCGCCCGGCGATCGTCATGGCCCTGGCCGTTCTCGTCGCGGCGGCGGGCGCTCTCTCGCTGACACCGCTGCCGCGCCAGGCTGTTTCGCAGGCCGCGGCCTTCTTCCGGTCGCTCGGCGGCACCGGCCCCGCGGGCGGCGGCAGCGGGCCCGGTACCAGCGGGCATGCGGCGGGCCAGTCGCCGGGCCCGGCCGGCGTCGCCGGCACCGGGCGGGACAAGCGGAAGCACCGGCATGCGGCGCCAGGGCCAGCCCAATGCGTAGCTGCGATCTTTGCCAGCGGGGCGATCTGCCCGACGACCGCCGCCAGCGCGACCCCGAAGGCCAGCGCCAGCCCGACTCCCTGCCCCAGCGTGAGCGCCAGCCCCACGCGGACTCCGGCCGGCAGTCCCAGCTCCAGCCCGGCCAGCAGCCCCTCGCCCAGCCCGGATGCCAGCCCGACGAGCAGCCGCACGCCGAGCCCGAGCCCCAGCGCCAGCCGGACCCCCTGCCCGAGCCAGACCGGCAGCCCTGGCCCGTCTGTCAGCCCCGGCCCGACATCGAGCGTCAGCCCGGGCCCGACCGGCAGCCAGAGCCCGAGCCCGAGCCCGACTCTCACTCCGTCCCCGACAGCCAGCCCGAGCGACGCCGGCAGCCCGGGCACGGCCAGCCCGGGCACGGCGAGTCCGGGCCCCGCCAGCGCGGCCCCGGCCAGCGCGGCCCCGGCCAGCGCGGCCCCGGCCAGCGCGGGCCCGGCCAGCGCGGCCCCGGCCAGCGCGCACCCCGGCAGCCGGGGGGCGGCCGGACGCCAGGAGGCCGGACGTGAGAAGGACAGCGACGCGCTGCCCGGCCTCTGGGCGGCACGAGAAGTGATCGCCGTCCGGGTGCTGGTCGCCATCGCCGAGCGCACGGCCCGCGGCCATCGCGGTGACCACCGGTCGCTCCCGCTCTGCCCGGCCGGCCAGGCGGCGAACGGCAGCGCCACGGCCGGGGACCCTGATGGGGACGACCGGTCGTTCCCGGCCTGCCCGACTGGGCCGGCTGAGGCCGCTGCCGCGGCCACCAGGCGGCCGGGCCTGCCGCGCTGGCCTGGCCGGGGAGACTGGCCTGGCCGGGGAGACTGGCCTGGCTGGGGAGACTGGCCAGGCTGGGGAGGCTGGCAGGCAGCGCCGGATGGCGCCGCCGCGATGCTCGACTGGTCACTCATCCCGCGCGGGTGACGCCCGCGGCCGGCCCGATCCGATCGCCCTGCTGGAGGAGCAGGCCGCGTCCCGGGTGCCGGAGCTCGTGCCGGTCCGGTACGGCCGGATGATGGTCTCGCCGTTTGCCTACGGCCGGCGGTGCGGCCCGGCTGGCCGGCGGATCATCGGCCGCTACGTCGAGGTCCCCGCACGGGACTTCCCCGGTGACGATGCTGCCGGGCTATCCGGCCAGCTCACCGGCGCGGGCCCACGGTAGGTCAGGAAGATGATCACGGGGCGAGCGGTCAGCGCCTCCGACCTGGTGATGATCCGTGCTGCGCCGGGTCTGGCCGAGGCAGTGCGGTGACACTTAACCTGATCCGGTGGCTGGTGCCCTGGAGCTGGACGGCCTGACCCGCCGGTACGGGCCGGTCACCGCTCTCGACCACCTGTCATTCTCCGTTCCGGCCGGCCAGGTCGTGGGCTTCCTCGGCCCGAACGGGGCGGGCAAGACCACCACGATGCGGGCCGTCTTCGGGCTGACCGACCTGGATGCCGGCCGCGTCCGATGGAACAACGCACCCGTCGGGGCGGCGGAGCGGCGGCGCTTCGGCTACATGCCCGAGGAACGAGGTCTCTATCCGGGCATGCTCGTCGGCGAGCAGCTGGTGTATCTCGGCCGGCTGCACGGGATGAGCGCGGCGGACGCGGCGGCCGCGACGCGGGCATGGCTGGAGCGGCTCGGCGTGGCGGACCGGGCGGACAGCAAGGTCGAGGTCCTCTCCCACGGCAACCAGCAGCGCGTGCAGCTCGCCGCCGCGCTGGTGCACGGCCCCGAGCTGCTGATCCTGGACGAGCCCCTGGCGGGCCTGGACCCGGCCGGCGTCGACGCGATCGCCGGCGTGCTCGCCGCCCAGGCCAGGGAGGGCTGCTGCGTGCTGTTCTCCAGCCATCAGCTCGACCTGGTCGAGGACCTCTGCGAGACGGTCACGATCATCGACCACGGCCGCCTCGTCGTCAGCGGCAGGGTCGATGACCTGGCTACCAGCGGCCCGCGCCGGCTCGTGGTGCGGGTCGAGGGGGACCGCGACGCGGCCTGGGCCCGCCAGCTGCCCGGCGTCGCGGTGTCCGAGATCGACCGGGGTGCCGCCCGGCTGGTGCTCGATGAGCAGACCGACAGCGAGTGGGTGCTGAAGGCGGCGATGGCCGCGGGGCGCGTCACCGAGTTCGTCGTCCAGCGCCGCCGCCTGTCGGAGGTCTTCAGGGAGGCGCTGGCATGAACCTGCCCGAGGTGATCCTCCTGGTGCTGGTGGCGCTGGCGGGAGTGCGGCTGTGGTTCCGCTTCGGCCGGGGCCGGCCGGGCCGGGGCCAGCAGGGCCGGGCCGGCCTGCCGCGGCCAGCCGGCCCGGATCGGCCGCACGGCGCGCGGGCCGCGGCGCTGTCGCGGCTGACCGGCTACACCGGCCTGGTAGCGGCGCGGGAGATCCGGCAGCGGGTCCGGGGCAGGATCTTCAGGGTCGGCACCGTGCTCATCCTGCTGGTGGTGGCCGCCGCCATCGTGATCCCGGTGCTGAACAAGTCCAGGTCCGGCCCGCAGGTAGTCGGCATCGTCGGGAGCCTGCCCGCACCGCTGCGGGCGGCCGTCGTCGCGGCCGGCGCGACCACCGGCGCCGCCGTGCGCCTCGTGCCCGAGGCCGATCTGGCAGCCGCCCGCGCTGACCTGCGCTCGGGCCGGATCGGCCTCGCCATCGTCAGCGCCAGGGCCGTCCTGGTCAGCAAGGCGATCGGCGCCGCCGATACCTCGGCTGGCGCGCAGCTCGTCCGCGCGGTGTCCCGGACCCTCGGCGTGGATGAGGCGGTCCGGGCGGCCGGCCTGTCGGCCGCTCAGCTGACCCAGCTCGCCAGGGCCAGGCCGCTCCCGGTGACGAGCCTGCAGCCCGCGCCGCCCAGCGGGAGCACGCACGGCGCGTCGCTCGTCGGCCTGATCCTGGTGTTCCTGATGCTGACGCAGTACAACACCTGGACCCTCATCGGGGTGATGGAGGAGAAATCGAGCCGGGTGGTCGAGGTGCTGCTAGCCGCCGTCCGCCCGGTCCAGCTCCTCGGCGGCAAGGTGCTCGGGATCGGGCTGGTGGCGTTCGCCCAGGCGGCACTCGTGGTGGCCTTCGCCCTCGCGCTGGCCAAGGCCGTGGGCTCCGACCTGCTGCAGGGCACCGCACCCCTGGTGCTCGTCAGCACGCTCGCCTGGCTGGTGCTTGGCTACGCCTTCTACTGCTGGGTCTACGCGGCAGCCGGCTCGATGGCCGAGCGCCAGGACCAGGTGCAGAGCCTGGCCTTCCCGCTCAGCCTGCCCATTGTCTTCGGCTACATCATGGCGCTGACGACGGTGGGCTCGGGCAGCCCGTCCGCATTCTTCAAGGTGCTCGCCTATCTCCCGCCGACCGCGCCGTTCGCCATGCCCGTGCTGGTCGGCTTCGGCGCGGTCAGCTGGTGGGAGTTCGCCGCCTCGGCCGCGCTCAGCGTGCTGTGCACCGTCGGCGTCGCGCGGCTGGCCGCCGGCATCTACCGGCGGGCCATCCTGCGGACCGGCCGCCGGGTCCGGCTCCGCGAGGTGGTCTCGGCATCGGCCCGGTAGCACCCGGCGCCTTGCGCGCGCCGAGGGCGGACACGGCGGGGCACCGCCGGCTGGTCACTGGTAGCCCCTCACTGGTAGCCCCCGCTCCCGGCGCCGGCCGTGCCAGGCTGGCTGCCCTGCTGCTCCGTCATCCCTTTCCCCTCCCTGCCACCTGCATGGTGACGCGCTGCCGGCCACCCGTCATGCGCGAGTCTCGGATAGGAAGAGCGCCATGTCCCGGCTGAGATACTGGCACGGCTTCACTGGCCGGCACGGGCCACGTATGGTCGAGGAAGAAAGAGGCTGATGAGCGACCCTGAAGCAGTACAGCCGCTGACCCGCCTGGTGGACCTGCCGGGCCGCGGCACGACGCGGGTATGGGAGTGCGCGGGCCCGGGCGGCGCCGAGACGCTGATGCTGATCCACGGGGTGACCTTCACGGCCGAGCTGAACTGGTCGAGGGTCTTCGCGCCGCTCGCCCGCCAGTACCGCGTGGTCGCCGCCGACCTGCGCGGGCACGGCGACGGGATCAGGGCCGGATCGCGGTTCCGGCTGGAGGACTGCGCGGACGACATCGCCGCGCTGGCCGGTGTCCTGGATATCCCGCGGTTCGTGGCCGTGGGCTACTCGATGGGCGGCATGGTGGCGCAGCTGCTCTATCAGCGGCACGCTCCGGTGCTGTCCGGACTCGTGCTGTGCTCCACCGCGACCAACGTCGTCGGGGCGCCGGTGGAGAAGCTGGCCGCCCTCGCGCTGCCGACCATGTCCGCCGCCATCCGCTGGAACCCGATCCTGCAGCTGGTCGGCGCCGAGGTGCTCGGCACCGGGCTGCTCGGCCACATCGACGATCCGGCGACGGCCAGCTGGGCCCGGGCTCAGATGGGCAGGACCACGCTGGCCACCGCCGTCTCGGCCGTCCAGGCCGTCTGCGGGTTCAGCTCGGATCACTGGATCGGGTCGGTCGACGTGCCGGCCGCCGTCATCGTCACGGCCCGTGATCTCATCGTGCCGGCCAGCAGCCAGCGCGAGCTGGCCCGCGCCATCCCCGGCGCGTCGGTGCACGAGGTGGACGCCGAGCACGGCATGTGCCTGAACGCGCCGCAGCTGTTCGCCAGCGCGCTGCTCGAGGCCTGCTCGTCGGTCGTCCCGGCCCCGGCCCGCCAGGACGGCCTGCTCCGCCGGGCCGGGGTCCGGCGCCGGGCCGGCCTCGCCGCTAGGGCGCTCGCCGCCGGGGCCGGCCTGCCTGCCGGGACAGGGCTGCCTGCTGCGCCAGGCCCGCCTGCTGCGACGGAACTGCCTGCCGGGACTGAGCTGCCCGCCGGGACGGACCTGGCCGCTGCGCCGGAGCGGCCTGCCGGGACTGACCCGGCCGCCGGGACGGACCTGGCCGCCGGGACGGAGCGGCCGGCTCAGAATGGGCGGCCTGACCGGTGACGATGTAGCCGCTGCCGAGCGCGACCTCGCGGATTTCGATGCCGTCGATCATCTGCTCCAGATGATGCCAGGGCCGGTCAAAGCCGCTGAAGCTGCGCACGAACGGCGCATGCATCATCCGCACCTGCAGGTTCAGCGCCATCAGCGGCGCCGGAGCCCACTTGCCGCCGCCCGCCGCCACCCAGGCGCCGGGCCGGAGCCTGCTGAAGATATTCCTTAACGCATCCGGTGACTGCAGGATGTCGTGGACGGCGCAGAACAGGGCGGCATCCGCGGTCACCGCGATCTCCGCCTGCTCGGCCGGTGACTCCACGATCGTGACGTTCGGCCAGCCCTCGGCCGCGATCCGCTCGCGCGCGACCGCCGCCATCTCCGGCGACTCCTCGATGCCGACGACGCTGCCGCTGGAGCCCACTTTCTGCTGCAGCAGGCCGCTGCACAAGCCGGTGCCGCATCCCACGTCGAGGACCACCTGGCCCTCGCTGACCGGAAGGGCCTCGACGATGGTCTGGCGGTAGCGCTGGAACGCGCCGGTCCGCTGCTCGTAGGAACGGGCGTGCTCGCTATAGGCCGACTTGCGCGCGGCCGATCCGGCCGGCCGCTGCCCGGCCGGTGCTGTCGTGTCTGGTTTGCTCATGGTCTTCTTCCCCCGGCCCGCTCGCTGGGCGAGCCTTCTCAGGTGCTGCCCGGAACTCATTCGTGCCAGCGCCCACGCTAGCCATGACGCACGGCGATTCGTGTTAACTGCCTGTGAAATCAAGTGAACTCTCGGCAACGGCGCGCTGCCGCGTCACGGGCGCCTCATCGTGCCGCAGACACCGCGGGCGTCGCCTGACCGGATACCAGGCGCACAATGGTCGCCATGGCCGGCGACAGGAGCGCGATGAGCAGCGATGAGCCCGCCGGGGTTGTCTTCCCCGCCGCGGCAGACGGGCGCCGGAGCACCTCAGCGCTGGGCAGGGCGGTCGTCGCCGACGCGCTGCGCCGGGTGGACCCGGCCGGGGCAGGGGATGCCGAGCGCGACGCGAACTGGCGCACGGGCTACCTGGTGCACTGCCGGCGACTCGTCGAAGCGGGCCTGGCCTCGAAGGACGCCGCATTGTCGATCGCGAGAGACGGGCTGCGGTCAGCGCACCAGCGGATGCGCGTGCTGACCGAGGGGGGCGAGGAGGCCGGGCTCGATGCGCTGCTGTCCGCGCCCGCGCGCCAGCCTGTCAGCACGGTCACGATAGCGGGCACCGGGGCGGCCGAGACCGAGCTGTCGCTGCCCTACCGCGGTGACTGGCTGCGGGGCAGCGCGCTGCTGCGGCAGCTGGACGCCTGGGCGGAGCGGGGCATCATCGAGCCGTCCTGCGCGGCAGCGGTCGGCGCGGTGGCCGCGCACCCGGAGTGGCTCCGGCTGCCCGGCCGCACCGTCGCCGTGCTCGGAGCCGGCGCCGAGGTGGGCCCGCTGCCGGTGCTGCTGAGCTGGGGCGCCCGGGTCATCGCCGTTGACCTGCCCGCCCCGCCGCTGTGGGAGCGAGTGCTGGAGACCGCGCGGCGCGGCGCCGGGACCCTGCTCGTCCCCGTGGCCGGCGGCCCAGGCCGCCAGCAGGAGCAGCAGGCGGCGGATGGCGCGGCCGTCGCGCGGCAGGCCGGCCTCGACCTGGCCAGCGACGTCCCCGCGGCGGCCGACTGGCTCGCCGCGGCTGACGGCCCGCTGGTGCTGGGCAACTACGTCTACGCCGACGGCGGCGCCAACGTGCGCGTCTGCGCCGCGGTCGACGCGCTCACCATCCGCCTGCAGGCCATGCGCGACGACCTCGCGCTGGCGTTCCTGGCCACGCCGACCGACGTGTTCGCGGTCCCCGATGACGCCGTCGCGCAGTCCGCCCGCGCCTGGGCGGGCCGGTCAGCGGCGGCCAAGCTGGCCGGGCCGCCGATGCGGGCGCTGTCCGGCGGCCGGCTGTTCCGGCCCGCCTACTCCCGCGGCAGCGGCCCCGGCATCAACGACAGCCTGGTGCTCCAGCAGGGCCCCAACTACGCGCTGGCCAAGCGGCTGCAGCGGTGGCGGGCCGCCGTGGCCCGCGCGGACGGCGCGACCGTGTCGATGAACGTCGCGCCGCCGACCCGCACCCGGTCGGTGCTGAAGAACCGGGCGCTGGCGGCTGCCTACGCCGGCGCGCACCGGTTCGGCGTCGAGGCCTTCGAGCCCGCCACCTGCAAGACGCTGATGGCGGCCCTGCTCGTGCACGACCTGTGCGCCGGCCGCGCGCCGGTGCATGAGCATCCGTGGCAGGACGAGGCGCACGCCGCCGCGCACGGCGGACTGTGGCGCATCGCCTACGCGCCCCGCAGCGTGCTCGGGATCGCGGCGGCCATCGGCTTCCGCGCCGCCAGGAACTGACTGGCCGGCCCGGGGCCTGGCCCGGCCTGCTTATGCGCCGCAGTGCAGCCGGTAGGCACCGGTCATGTAGGTGACCCACGGGCGCCAGTTGCGGCCGTCGTCGGAGATGACCTTGGCGGCGCGAGCATTGGTCGTGACGTTATAGCTCGACCAGTGCCCGTGGACGGAGTTAATCTGCCAGAGGCCCCGGTCGACTGTCCCATTGGAATCGTGGTCGACGGCGTACTGGTAACCGCCGGACTCGGCCATGGCCACGCCCTCGGCGATGCGTTCCGACGACTTGCCGCCGCCCACGCTCAGCCACAGGCGGCCGAGCTGCGCACAGCTGTAACTCGAGGTACTGGCGTTGGCCGCCGCCGCGGTCGCGAGGCCGGCGAGGGCGATGACGAGAACGAGGCCGGCGATTACCATGCTCCTGATTCTGGGCATGACTGTTTCCCCCCAGGAATGTGATGACTGGCATGCTGACGCTGCCCTGACAGAGGGATCAGCTCGCCAGCGCCAGGCCCGAACGATTAGTCAGGCACGGCTGGAAACGAGAGCACTAACCGGAGGCGATTTCCCAGCCGGGTATCACCAGGTAGAACACCGCCAGGAAGCGCCGCGCGTCCCGTCAGGGGACTGATATGACGTTTGTCACTGCTGGCGGAAAGCGGAATTTCCCGGCCGCCTCCTGACAGCACGGCGCGGCGGTCCCGCTTCATCTGCGCTGTCCCGCGCGGCCGGCTGTGGCAGCATGCTGCCAGCGGGACATTTGTGGCTGGCCATCCCCTCTGTCCCGGCACCGACAGTTCCGGTACGCCGCGGTTAGGTAAGCACCTGTGGCGGGAGCACTGACCTCGCACAGCCCGCGGGAGTTGTGATGACCACTTACCGGCTCGGGATCAACACGTGCTTCGCGGTCAAGCGCTGGCCGCAGCCGGAGCGCTGGGCCCGCCTGGTCCGTGATGACCTGGGACTGGACCTGGTCCAGCACACGCTGGACCTGGTCGACCTGGACACCACGCCGGCTCAGGTGGCCGGCCAGGCCGACTGGCTGCGGGCGGCCTGCGCGGCCGGCGGCCTCACGCTGCACTCGACCTTCACCGGGATGGCCGCCTACTCATCCAGCCTGCTCCTGCACCCCGATCCGGCAGCCAGGGACCGGGCCAGGGACTGGTACCGCCGGGTCATCGACTTCACCGCGACGGTGGGGGCCGGCTCGACCGGCGGCCACGTCGGTGCCTACTGCGTGGACGACTGGCAGCACCCGGTCCGGCGCCGGAAGCTGTGGGCGCAGCTCGGCGATGCGCTCGACGACCTGGCCGGCTACGCCTGCGAGCGCGGGCTGTCCGGCCTCATGGCGGAGAACCTCGCCGCCGCGCGGGAGCCGTCTACCCTGCAGATGATGGCGGCGCTGCTGACCGACGGGGACGCGGAGCATGTCCCGGTCAGCCTGTGCCTGGACGTAGGGCATCAGTGCGTGCCCGGCGGCACGGTCGGCAAGGATCGCGACCCCTATGCCTGGCTGGAGCAGCTGGGCGCGCGCACGACCGTGGTTCACCTGCAGCAGTCCGACGGGAAGGCGGACCGCCACTGGCCGTTCACGCCGGGGACCAGCGCTGACGGCATGATCGAGGCGGACAGGGTGCTCGCCGCGCTGGACCGTTCTGGAGCGAAGGAGACCGCGCTGATCCTGGAGATCATCCCGCCCTGCGAGCAGGACGACGGCCAGGCCCTGGCCGATGTCCGCCAGTCGGCGGACTACTGGCGGGACGCCCTGGCCCGGCGGCAGGCCACCGTGGACTGATGCCGCGTGCCTGCACTGACCCGGCCCGTGATACCCGGCCGGCCGCATCGCCGGCAGCGCGCAGCCTGTCCTTCCGGCTGGCGGCGGCCTGCTGCGCCCCTGGCGCCCGGCCGATGCCCTCGCGGTCGCCGCGGCATACGCCGATCCCGGGCTGAGTGCGCCTGCTGGACGGCCCCGGCCGCCGCCGCGCTGGCCGGATCGCCACGGGACCGCCCGCCTCCTGGCGTGCGCGCGCACCGGCTGACATGAGCCCCGGAGCGCCGGTCAGATGGCGGGAATGGCATCGGCGTCCGGTGCGTGCATGTGACACCGGTTATCGCGGGCCGTGACGAGCTCGCGATGATTAGATACCACTGTGGTTCATATGCCCCGCCGGCGGCCGGTCAGGACGCTGACCCGCCGGCTCATCGTGGTCACCGCGGTCGTGCTCGCGGCCATGCTCGCCGCCTCGCCCGCGCTTGCCGCGCTGGCGTCCGCGGCATCCGGCCGTCCCGCGGCGCTGGCCCGTTCCGGCGCCCCGGCGGACGTGTACGCGGGCGGCGCGGACCTGGTGGATGCGGGCACCGGTGCCCGGCTGTGGAGCCAGGACCTCAGCGTCCGGCGGCCGATGGGCAGCATCACCAAGGTCATGACCGCGCTGCTGGTGATCCGGGCGGGCGGCCTGAACCGGGAGATCAGGGTCAGCACCGCCGCGGTCCGGTACGTCAGCAAGGACGATGCCAGCAGCGCGGGCCTGATCGCCGGGGACGTGCTGACCGCGCGCCAGCTGCTCGAGGCCATGCTGGTGCCGTCCGGCTGCGACGCCGCCTACCTGCTGGCCACCGCCTACGGCCCCGGCCGCGCCGCGTTCGTCCGGAAGATGAACGTGATGGCGCAGGCGCTGGGCCTGACGTCGACGCATTTCTCCGGCTTTGATGGCATGCCCTACCCGACCGAGTACTCGACCTACTCCACGCCCGCTGACCTGGTCCGGCTGGGCGAGGACGCGATGAGATACCCGGTGTTCCGCGCGATCGTGGCCCAGCGCGGCTACTACCTGCCCGGCAGCGCCCTGCACCACAGTTATGCCTGGCAGACGACCAACGATCTGCTCGCGTCCTACCGGGGCGCCCTCGGGATCAAGACCGGCGACACCCTGGCCGCGGGCAACTGCCTGCTGTTCGAGGCGCGCCGCGACGGCCGCACCCTGATCGGCGTGATCCTGCACGCCAACCCGACGACTTTGCCCAGCGCGCCGGTGACCTATGCCAGCCGGATGCTGAACTGGGGCTTCGGCCAGATCGCGGCGGCCCCCGCCGTTCGCTGACGCCGCGTCCATGCGGCTCATCAGGTCATCGGCGTCGCCGCGGTCATCGACATGGTCGGCCACATCATCGGCTCCATCGCCGGTCACCGGCACGGCGGCATGTGGCTGCCGGGCGCGCATGCGACCTTGCCGGTGATCGCTGCCGCGCTGGCCGCCTGGGCTGCCATCGAGCTGGCCTACACGCTGTTCACGCCCGGCCCGGATGAGGCGCTGTGCGGAGGGCCCGCGCCAGCGGGGCGCGAGTCATGTCCGTGAGGAGCAGATCATGGTGACTCCTGCCGATAGACGTGAGCGCGAGCGGACCGAGCACGCGCTGCAGACGCTCACTGAGTGGGGCAAGGACCCGAACATCGACGGCGGCGAGAACATTGCCTTCTCGCTCTCGCGTCAGGGCGCGCCCGGTGACGCCTTCCTGGTCACTGGGGACTGCACGCCGTTCACGGCCAGCGGGGCGCGCGGGACGCTGCACGGCCAGCCGGCCGGCGACACCGGGGCGCCGATCGCGTTCATCGACGACTTCGGCGGGGTCACGCCCTCGATCGACCAGGTACCGTGCACGTTCGCGTTTGATCTCAACACCGGCGAGGTCTCGCTGCACGGGTCGTTCCCCGGCCCGCCGTCCGCCCTGCACTTCGGCGTCGAGTTCCTGACGTCGTTCCAGGGCAACGACGGGAAGAACATGCTGTTCTACTCGGGCACCTCATCCGACCACGCGGGCTACATCATCGCCGTTCAGCTGGTCGCGGCGTCGTGACCTGGCCGGGCAGCCCGGTCACTGCCAGGGCCGGGCCGCCCGCCGCGCCCAGTAGCGGCCCGGCGGCTCGGCGAGGCCGAGCGGCGGCAGGTCGCGGATCGCCAGCGCGGTCAGGTTGGACTTCAGCTGCCAGGGCGTGACGGCCCCGGACAGCACGACGCCCGCCCACGGGTTGGCGAGCGCGGCGGAGATGGCGATGGCGTCGGCCGTCACGTTCCGCTCGGCGGCGAGCGCGGCCAGCGGGGCCGGCACGCCGCCCGGATCGCTGCCGGCCGCGAGCCGGCCGTTGGCCAGCGCTTCCTTGACCAGGATCGTCCATCCGGCTGCGGCTGCCTCCGCGGCGGCCGGGGCTGCCGATGGCTCCAGCAGGTTCCAGGTCACCTGGGCGACCGAGAAGAGGGGCTCGCCGTCGACTGTGGCCTGCAGCGCCCGCCGGATGGTGGCGGCCTGGCCGGGGCCGCTGGTGGTCAGCCCGATGATGACGCCGCTGGCCCGCAGGCGGCCCAGCGCGGCGAGCAGGGCACGGTCGGCGAGCAGCCCGGAGTCCTCGGTCAGCGAGTGCACCTGGTAGAGCGCGAGCCGGCTGCCGAGGATGGCGCGGGTCTGGGCCCTCTGGGTGCTGAACATGCTCAGCGAATGCTCTTTGACCTCCTGGCGGTCGGCATCGAGCCGCCATCGGCCGGTGTAGCGGTAGCCCCACTTGGAGCCGGCCACCGCGTCCGGGTACTCCCGGCTGGCCAGCCAGCGGCCGAGGAATTCCTCGGCGCGCCCGTAGGAGCGGGCGGCGTCGAAGTACCTGATCCCGCTGTCATAGGCGGCGTCCAGCATCTCGATCGTCCGGCCGCGCAGGCCAGGCACGCTGCGGTCGGGCAGGTCGCCGGCCCGGCCGCCGGTGATGTAGGCGGGGCGGCCGAGTGCGGCCAGGCCCAGGCCGATCCGCGACACCGCCGGCCCCGCGGCGCTCAGGGTCGTCATCGGCATGGTGATCGCGGCCGGGCCGTCAGCGGACACGACGGTTACGCTACCGGCCGGCCAGCCCGGCGGCTGATGCCCAGGGCAGGTGAGCGTCAGGTCCGCCGGCCGGCGCCCGGCTGACGCCGGGGGG
>Ga0187860_1003219_pt1 | contig 13048 bp, 7 predicted proteins | sample June2016WEW_10_4_FD_132981 | JGI IMG/M metagenome (GOLD analysis project Ga0187860, IMG submission 132981) | Peatland microbial communities from SPRUCE experiment site at the Marcell Experimental Forest, Minnesota, USA - June2016WEW_10_40 | ecosystem: Environmental > Terrestrial > Soil > Wetlands... | reverse complement strand
TCAGCTACGACGAAGCGATCGAGCGGCTGAAGAAGAAAGGCGTCGCGGTCAACTGGGGCGACGACTTCGGCGGCGACGAGGAAACCGCGCTGTCCGAGGAATTCGATCGCCCCGTAATGGTGCTTCGCTATCCCACCGCGTGCAAGGCGTTCTACATGAAGCAAGACCCCGCGCGTCCCGGCGTCGCGCTATGCGTCGATATGCTCGCGCCCGAGGGCCATGGCGAGATCATAGGCGGCGGGCAGCGCGAGGATGACTACGAAACGCTGCGCACCAAGATCACGTCGCACGGGCTGCCGCTTGCGCCCTTCGAATGGTACCTCGATCTCCGCCGCTACGGCTCGGTGCCGCACGCGGGCTTCGGGATGGGCATCGAGCGCATGACGGGATGGCTGTGCGGGATTCATCACATCCGCGAGACGGTGCCGTTCCCGCGCCTGATGGAGCGGCTTGAACCGTAGTGTACCTCCCTCGGACCATCCGTCATCCTGCTGAGCTACGCGAAGGATCTCGCGCGTAAGCGCGCCGGCCTCTCCCATTGCCGTCGCCATGTGGATATACATATTGCAGAAATATGGCTCGGACTGTGACATTGCGGCTGGCGCGATCGCTGCTCCCGATTTTGATGCCGCTCCTTTGCTGCCTCGCGCTGCCCGCCGTCGCGCATTCGCAGGCGGACCAGTCCGTGTACACCGACGCCCTCGTCAACGGCTGGCAGGACTGGAGTTGGGCGACGGTGAATTTCAGCAACAGGCAGCCGGTCCAGTCCGGCGCCGACTCGATCAGCGTCAGCGCGGGCCCGTACCAGGCGCTCTACCTGCATCACGACGCCTTCGATTCCAGCCTATACACCAATTTGGTTTTCTGGATCGACGGCGGCTCGACCGGCGGCCAGTTGCTGCAAGTCCAGGCGACGCTCAACGGCACGGCGCAGACTATCGTGACTCTGCCTCCCCTTGCGGCGGACATCTGGCATCAAGTCACCATTGCGCTGTCTTCGCTGGGTGTGCAAAACCAACCGAACCTTGACGGATTTTGGATCCAGGACCGCAGCGGCACGACGCAGCCGACATTTTTCGTGGACACAATCTCATTCACGGCGCAACCGCCGCCCAGCGTGGTGAATGTTACGGTGAGCGCGACGGAAGCGGTGCGAGTCGTCGATGCGCGGCATTTCGGAGTCAACACGGCGGTGTGGGACTCGATCCTGGATACGAGCGCGACGACCGATCTGCTGACCGGGATGGGCGCCGGGGCGCTGCGATTCCCCGGCGGTTCGCTCTCCGACGATTACCACTGGGCCACCAACACTACAGACAGCAACACATCGCCATGGGCAACGTCGTTCGACATGTTTGCCCAGGTTGCCACCACTATCGGCGCGCAGGCCTTCGTCACCGCCAACTATGGATCGGGCACGCCGGCAGAGGCGGCCTCATGGGTGCGGGAATCCAATGTCACCAATCACTACGGGTTTAAGTATTGGGAAATAGGTAATGAGTGCTATGGCTCATGGGAGACTGACAATAACACTGTCCCACACGATCCCTACACCTATGCGCAGCGTTTCCAGCAATACTACACCCAGATGAAGGCGGTGGACCCGACTATCAAAATCGGCGCCGTGGCGGTTCCTGGCGAGGACAGTTACGCGAACAACACCAATCATCCGGTGGTCAATCCGTGCACCGGAGTAACGCACAATGGCTGGACGCCCGTGATGCTCGCGACGATGCGCAGCCTGGGCGTAACCCCGGATTTCCTGATCTACCATCGCTATGCGCAATCGCCGGGTGATGAGAGCGATCAAGGACTGCTGCTTTCCAATAGTACATGGAGCACCGACGCTGCCGATCTTCGCCAGCAGCTCAACGATTACCTTGGCGCCGCCGTGGCTCCTGGCGTTGAACTGGACAACACCGAGAACAACTCCGTCTCTTCCAATCCCGGCAAGCAGACGACCAGCCTGGTGAATGGGCTGTTCCTGGCCGACAGCATTTGCGCCGCGATGAACACCGAGTTCAACTCAGTTACCTGGTGGGACCTGCGCAACGGCCAGGAAACCGGCAATAACAATGCCTCGACTCTCTATGGATGGCGCCAATACGGCGACTATGGCGTCGTGGACAGCGCGGACCCGCCCGGCCCGGCGGACAGCTATCCAACATTTTATGTCGAAAGGCTGCTGCAACACTTCGCACGTGGCGGCGACCAGTTAGTCAGCTCTGCGAGCGACTATCCGCTGCTTAGTGTGTGTGCGGCGCAGCGGACTAGCGGAGGGTTGACACTGCTTGTCGTGAACAAGAGCGCGAGCAACGCACTCAACGCGAATATCACTATCAGCGGCGCGACGCCGGGTAGCACGGGCACCCTGTATTCCTACGGCATCCCGCAAGACAACGCGGCAAAGATGGGCGTCGGCTCAGCCGATATCGCGACCAGTCCCGTGACGGGGCTGTCGACAGCATTTTCGCACAGCTTTCCCGCCTACTCGGCCAACGTGATCGCATTTGGCGGCAGCGGAGCACCTTCGCCGACGCCCACCGCGACTGCGACGGCAACGCCGACCAAGACTGCGACGCCGACCGCGACGGCTACAGCCACTGCGACCGCGACGGCCACCGCAACGAAGACGGCGACGCCGACCGCGACGCCGACCCCCAACGGCAGCGCCGCGCCGGCAACGCTTTCGTTCGGCTCCGAAGTTGCCGGGCAGACCTCGGCAACCAAGACCGTCACGGTGACGAGCAAGAGCAAGGCGCCGCTGAGCATCACCAACGTATTTGTGACAAGCACTGACGGCTCGGCAAGCGCTGAGTTCAACGTTACCGGAGGGTCGTGCGGCTCAACGGGTTACCCTTACACTGTGGGGCCGTCCCCGGACACTTGCACAATCACCGTCAGCTTCACGCCGAGCGCGATAAGCTTGGCCACCAACGACCGCACCGGGCGGCTTACGATCGCGGATGATGCCCCGGCGGGCACGCAGACCATCAACATGCAGGGGACCGGCGCCGTCGACGTGACTACTTCACCCGCAAGCGTGACGATCAATAACGAGCAGTTCGGCAAAACGGTCACGAAGTACGCGACGATAACCAACAAGCAGTCGTCGTCGATCACGCTGACCCCGGGCATCTCGCAAACCGCGACCGGCTTTACTTTCCCGGCTAGCGGCGGTACCTGCGGCGGCACGATGCTGGCGGGCAGTACGTGCACGATTGCCTATACCTACTCGCCGAGCGCTTTGAACAACGAGTCCGGCACTTTGACGATCCGTGCCAACCCCGACTTGGCGGCGTCTCCGTACCACACCGTTACGCTCTCGGCCACGACGGTGCCCGACACAGTGGCCGCCACCGCCGCGGTGGGCAATGCGTGGACCGTGACCGGGGTGCATAAAGTGGCGGTGTCGCCGGCGACGGCGAATGTGCTGAAGGTGACCGACTTGGCATCTCCGACGTTCGGAATCGGGGCCTTGGGCGTCAGCATTGGCAGCGCGGCAAATGCCGGGGCCTACGGCGGGACCATGCCCGGCGACTTCAGCGTCAGCGGCGCGACGGGGAAGTGTCCGGCCGGCGCAGCGGCGAACGTGGCCTGCTACACGGTGAAATTCACGCCGAGCCAGGGTAGCCCGAGCGCGCCGGTGACGGAGAGCGCCTGTATCGACATAACCGTTGCGAGCGATCCGGGGAGCTACGCCAACGCTTGCGCCGGCGGGACGAACGCGCCGGGCGTCCACACCGTCAAGCTGACGGGGAACTCGATCGGACCGTAGCCGGCTGAGACCGCGCAGCCATCGCACAGAACAACGCCCTGTCCGGCCGTCGTGGCCGGGCAGGGCGTTCTGTTTTCACGGCGCCCCCCCCCTCACTCATCCCAACTCGCGCTGCGCGTGCTCATTCGCGGACGATCCCCTCAAGCGCGCTTCCGGCTGGCCAGCGTTGCTTTCGCGTACCTGCGCGACGATGCCGCGCCCGTGTTCGCTGGCGTTGAGGGCTGGGAGTTAGTTTGCGCGATGGGTTCTCCCCGCCGCCGCCGCCTTCTCGCGCGCCATAATCGCCGAATCGCGCCGCAGTTGTCCCTCACCCTACCCTCTCCCGCTAAATCTGCACCCTCACCCGCGCCGGTGGCGCGGCCTCTCCCGCGACAAAGCGGCCGAGGCGGAGAACGTAAGATGCGGGGGCGCCGGATCAAGCCAGCGCGCGGGTGAATTCGTCAAGCAGGTCGCGCCAATGCTCGGTACCGACCGAGATGCGGACCAGCGCGTCGTTGATTCCGGCGGCCGACAATTCCTCGGGCGACAGCTCGCTGTGGGTGGTCGTCATCGGATGGCATACGAGAGTTTCGACACCGCCCAGGCTGACGGCGTTCTTGGCGATTTTCAAACGGCGCAGGAATTCGAAGGCGCCGGTCTTGCCGCCTTCAACCTCCAATGTCATCAGCGAACCCGGGTAGTCGGTTTGCGCGTCGCGAATCTTTATCTGGGCGGCGTCGGTGAACAGCGACGGATAGATGACGCGTTTGACGCGTGGATGTTTGGCCAACTGCTCGGCGATTCGCTGTGCGTTCTTGCTTTGCCGGTTCATCCGCAGCGCGACGGTCGAAAGCCGCGAATCGAGAATCCAGCATTCGTCAGCCTGCAGGATGTTGCCCAGCAGCGCGCGGACTCCGGTCAGGGTCAGGATCAATTCAGGGTCCGTCGCCAGCACCGCGCCGGCCAGCAAGTCACTGAATCCGCCGAGGAACTTTGTCGCCGAGTAAATCGCGAGGTCTGCGCCGTGAATCAACGGATGCTGAAAGGTCGGACCAAGCAGAGTGTTGTCGATGGCCAGCAAGGGGCGCTTGGGCTTTCGGCGGACTGCGGCGGCCGCTTGCGCGATATCGGTCATCACGAGGGTGGGATTGGCGGGAGTCTCGACCAGAACGAGGCTTAGATTGTCCGCCTGTTCAATCGCCTCCGTCAGCGCCCTGGTGTTGCCGGCCGGCAATCCGCGCGCGTCGAAACCGAGCGGTTCGATTATCTGGTGGATCAAGTGTTGGCTTCCGCCGTACAGAGGCTGCGTGTAGATGAGCGAACCGCCTCGTTCCAGGAACGCGAGCATCACGGTAAAGATCGCGGCCATGCCGGAATTGAAGACGGCCGCGGAGTTGGCGCCGCGCTCGAGAGGTACGAGTTGTTGCTCGAGGATTTCGGCGTTGGGATGGTTCAGGCGCGCATAGATCAGGTCGGGACGAACGTCGCCGAGCGGATGGATTTTTCCAAGCACAATTCCAAACGCACGCTCAGCCGCCTCCGGACTTGGAAAGACGAACGTTGAACTGCGATACACCGGCGGTCTGGCCGAGCCGACCGACAACTTTGGGTCGAAGCCCCTGGTCAGCACGGCGGTCTCCGGCCGCACGCGGTAAGAAATCTTGCGCATAGGTTTTTACTCCGGACGAATCCCCGCGTCAGCGATTCTTGCCGCAGTCGGCACGGGGATTGACGGCATCGAGAAGTCCTCCGGTCTTCAGCGCTCGCGCGGCGGCGGGCACGGACCCGCGCGTCCCGCATTATTTCTTATCAAACTAGCTGCGGCCCGCGACACCGGATGCGACCACGGGCGTAGGAGTGCCCTCTCGGAGAGCTTCGACGACTTGGCCGAGATGGGCGCGGACGGCGTCGGCCGGCACCTCGCCTGCCGCAAGCCGGCGCGCGGGTCCAAGGCGCATCAGGTGAAAAACGAATATTGCCAACGCCAGCCCCGCGGCCACCACCATCAGCGAAATTGTTGCGCCGGGATCGGTGCGGAGCGAGCTTACGCGATGCAGCACATAGATGACTGAAAGCACCGAGACTCCAATCGACACCGCAGCTACGGTGAGCACGTCGCGCACCGGCTGCGAAGCGCCCCTGGCGAGATAGCGCTTCAACTCGCCGATGGAAAAGTAGTCGAGGAACCAGCCGACATCCTCGTCGTGGCCGGCTTTCGGCGCCGGCACCATCAGGCCAGTCATCGGATCGAGTGCTGCTTTGCCGCGTTCGTGACGCTCGATGCCTTCGAGGATCGTGCTGTGGATCGCTTCCGTGATCGGAAACCTGCGCGCGATCAGGAATGAAAGCATGGAGCAAACCGCCGGGCCCAGCGCGAAGATCGCCCTGATCGCGAAGACGACCCGAGGCGTCTGTATGGCGTTGGGTATGTAGCCGAGTGAGGCAAGAACCGCGATGGGAATGGCAGCGCTCGGAATCGCGACGAATTTGGGGAGCATCGACCAGAACGCGGTGTACTGCGCCTCGCGCCGCTTGCCGGTGTAGAGCTCGTCGTAGTCGATTACGTCGGCCTGCATCGAGGGCGTCAGAAACAAGCCGGCGCCGAGTCCGATGCCGGCCCAGCAAATCAGCACCAGCAGCCACCAGGTGTCGCCGGGCCCGAGCAGGAACATCGCACCGCCGCCGGTGATGCCCAGAAAAAAGCTGGCAAGATATGTGTTGAGCTTTCCGACTCTGCGCGCAATCGCAACCCACATCGGCAGCGACACAAATGCGAATGCAAAATAACCCAGCAGCAGCATCGAGAGCCAGAAAGTCGGATTGCGCGGCCGGATCACGTAGGCGTTGAAGAACGGCATCATCGTGGCCGGAATCGCGCCGCTGATACTCGCCACGACGTAGCTGCCGAGCAGAATCGCGAACGGACGGTTGCGCAGTGCGCGCCTGATGCCCGGCACGAGCGGATTCGATTCGCGGGCGGCGAAATCGGGGCGCTCCTTCACCGTCAGCACCAGCAAGCCGTAGAGCACACCGAGCATGACGCCGAAGAAGATTCCGAGCCGGAAGAACACCTGCCGCTCGGTCATGTGGAACGCTTGCATCATGACGCCGGGCGCCGCTGCAGCCACGATCGTTCCGAGGATCGCGAAAGACTCGCGCCACGCGAACAGGCTCGAGCGCTCGTGATAATTCTGCGTGAGTTCCGGGCCGAGCGCGTAATGCGGCAGAACACAGATGGTGTGAAATACGAAGTAGAGGATGAACGTCACGCCGAACCAAATCGCCGCGCGGCCGCCGGTGAACGACTCCGGCGGATTCAGCAGGGCGAAAAAAGCCACCCCGCAAAGAGGAGCGCCGAGCAGCATGTAGGGCCTGCGCCGGCCAAGGCGCGTGTGCGTGTGATCGGAGATCCAGCCCATCAGAGGATCGCTCAGAGCGTCGAGCGAACGTGCGATCGCGATTGCCATCGCCAGGAATCCCAGCGGCACCAGCACCACGTCGGCATAGAACTTCGGCATGTGGATGAAGATCGGGATGATCATAGCGGCGCCCGCGAAACTGGGGGCGGCGTAGAGAAGCTTGATCCTGAGAGGCAATGGCTCGGAGCTGTGCGCGGCAGTGGCAGCTCCACCGCCGATTTTCGCTCCCGCTGAATCCATCAAAACCTCCGGACTTATCCGCGCGATTCGGAAAGTGATGTTAGATTACTTGCCTACTCAAGGGGAATGACGAAAATCCTCGATTGACCGGAGTCGTTCCTCGGGTAACGCGCGCCCGGCGGCCCTTGATGAACCGGCCCGAGGCGCGCAACGCACTCTCGCCGAAAATGATCGGCATCACCGCTGAAGTCAGACTGCATTGCCCGCGCACCATCCGCTCGACCACGCCCACTGGAAATTGTAGCCGCCGAGCCATCCCGTTACGTCCACCGCTTCGCCGATCGCGTATAGGCCGGGCACGGCGCGAGCCTCCATGGTCTTGGAAGACAGCGCGGCGGTGCCGATTCCGCCGACTGTCACCTCGGCTTTGGGCCATCCCTCGGAACCTGTTGGCTTGAGTTGCCATCGTCTTAGCCGATCGGCCAGTTCGGAAAGGCTGCGGTCTTGCAGATTCGCGATCGGGAGGTTGGACGCCGCGGCGCCGGCAAGAGCATGCGCCAGACGAGTCGGAATCACCTCGGCCAGTACGGTTTTTAGTTCGGCCTTGGGCCGCGTGCGCTTTCGGTCCGCGAGGAAGCTTTCGATATCTAATGAAGGCGCAAGGTTGAGCGACAGCGTATCGCCTTCCCGCCAGTACGACGAAATCTGCAAAATCGCAGGACCTGACAAACCGCGATGCGTGAATAAAATGTTTTCGCGAAAACTGGCGCGGCCGCATGAGGCCACTGCGTCCACCGAAACGCCGGCAAGAGTTTGGCAAAATTCGACCGTATCGCCCGCGACTTTCAATGGCACCAGGCCGGGCCGCGGCTCGATGACCGCAAGACCGAAGCGCCGCGCCATCTCGTAAGCGAAGCCGGTCGCGCCCATTTTTGGAATTGAGAGGCCGCCGGTCGCGAGCACCAAAGCCTGCGTGATAAAGCTGCCTTTGTTGGTCTCGATGCGAAAGCGATCGGCGCGGGTTATTTCGGTGACGCTGTGTCCGGTGCGCAAATCGACGCCGACGGCCGCGCACTCCGCCAGCAGCATCGCGAGCACCGCGCGTGCCGATCCGTCGCAAAACAGTTGGCCGAGAGTCTTCTCGTGATAGGGAATGCGATGGCGTTCGACGAGTGCGATAAAATCGTGCTGCGTGTAACGGCTGAGCGCGGACTTGCAGAAATGCGGGTTGGCGGAAAGAAAGCGCTCCGGCGCCATTTCCAGATTGGTGAAATTGCAGCGGCCGCCGCCCGAGATAAGAATCTTCGCGCCTGGCTGATCGTTATGTTCCAGCAGCAGCACACGCCGGCCGCGCTCCCCGGCCGTCATCGCGCACATCAGCCCGGCCGCTCCGGCTCCCACGATCACAACATCAAACGATTCCATCGCCGCGGTCATTAGGCGCGTCGCGACGCGGCCGCGCAAGGCCGGCATGATGCCAAACCGCATGAGATTCGCTACAACGATTCACATAACGATCGAAGCCCGGTGAAGTGAAAAATGGATCTTCAACTCAAGGGAAAAACGGCGCTGATTCTTGGCGGCAGCAAGGGACTGGGACGCGGCGTAGCCGACGCGCTCGCGGCTGAGGGCGTTGCGGTGGCGCTGGTAGCGCGCGGCCAGGAAGGGCTGGATCGCGCGGTCTCCGAAATCGCGTCGCGCGGCGCCAAGGCGATCGGATTTGCGGCGGACCTCGCGAATTGGCCGAGCATCGAGGACGCTGCCAACGCGGCGCGCAAACAGCTCGGCGCGATCGACATCCTGCTCAACAATTCCGGCGGCCCGCCGCCGTCCGGCGTGGTCGGCGTGCCCGCCAAAGTCTGGGAGGAGCAGTTCCAGGCGATGGTGCTGGCGCTGTTTCGAATAACGGATTTGTTGATTGGGGACATGCGCGCGCGAAAGTGGGGCCGAATCCTGAACGTGGCCTCGATGAGCGTGATCGAGCCGATCGCTACGATCGGAGTGTCGAATGCGCTGCGCAGCGCGATCGTCGGCTGGGCCAAGACGCTGGCGACGGAGACGGCGCGCGACGGAATTACCGTCAACACTCTTCTGCCGGGCGCGATCGCGACCGATCGTACGGTACAGCTCAGCCGCGCGGCTGCGGAACGCCAGAAAATTTCCGTCGAGGAAGCAATCAAGCGCAACGCGCAGTCGATTCCGGTCGGACGGCTCGGCACGCCCGCAGAATTCGGGGCAGTCGCGGCGTTCCTGGCGAGCCCGCTGGCGGCCTACGTGACGGGTTCGTTGATTCGGGTCGACGGCGGCGCGATCCGATCGGTTTGAGGATGCGCATAGGGGTGCGGACATGAGCGATGTGCTCCCGCTGAATTCCAAAGTCAGGTTTGGCGCGCTAGCGACGGCGGCCGATCGCGAGCACGCGCGCAGGACCGTCAGCTCCCTGTCGGAGTGGGGTTACGAAAGTATCTGGGCGGGAGATCACGTTGCGTTCATGGGAGCGATCGACGATCCGCTGACCCAGTTAACATACTTGTCCGCGCTGATCCCGAGCCTGATTTTTGGCACCAGCATTTACCTGCTGCCGCTGCGTCATCCCACGACGGTTGCAAAGATGGTCGCGACGGTGGACCGCCTGATGGGCGCGGGACATTTCATTTTCGGCGTCGGAGTCGGCGGTGAATTTCCGCGCGAGTACGAGGCGTGCGGCGTCCCGCTCAAGCAACGCGGCGGGCGCGCGAACGAGGGAATCGAAATAATCAAGCGGCTGTGGACTGGAGAACCGGTCGAGTACCACGGCAAGTATTTCAGCTTCGGGAAAATTACGATGCTGCCGAAACCTCGCACTCCCGGCGGACCTCCCGTATGGGTGGGGGGACGAGCCGAAGCCGCGCTGAGACGTGCGGCGCGGCTGGGCGACGGATGGATGCCATACGTGGTGACGCCCAAGCGGGTCGGCGAGGGACTCGAGTTCATCGCGCGCGAGGCGGAAAAGGCCGGGCGCAAGTTCGAGCGTTTCGGCACGGCGCTGCATTTGTTCGTGACGCTGGGGCCGAGCTACGAAGATGCGCTCGACGTAGCGGCGGAGCATCTGAGCAAGCGCTACGCGATGGATTTCCGCGAGCCCGCCAAGCGATACGCCGCCGTAGGGAAGCCCGCCGATGTCGCCGCGCGAATCGATGAGTTCATCAAGGCGGGAATTCGCGATGTCAACGTGGACATCGCTTCCTCTGCGGCCGCGCGCGACGCGCAGCACGAGCAGTTCGCCAGGGAAGTGATCCCTATCCTGCGGCGCTGAAGGATCGTCGAGCGCCCGGATGACTCACTGAAATGTCGTCTGTGCGTTCAACGTATCCAACCGGCTCGGTTGCGGCGTAGAATGGGCGTCAGCGTAGAGCAGCGGCTGAAGCTCGGCAATATCGGGGTGATGTTAGTGGCGGAAACCGAAAAGCAGACAGAGCAACCCTACGGCGAAAGTGAGGATCGCTTCGCGCTGCTATCGGTTGCCGGACCGGTTTGCGCACTGATCATCGCTACCGGCGCTTTGTATCTGGGCAGACCGGTCCTGCTTCCGCTGGCGATTGCACTCATTCTGAGCGTGGTCTTCAGTCCCGTCGCAACCCGCCTCGAGCGCTACTTCGGGCGCCTGATAAGCGCCGCATTAGTAGTACTAGTGGTGATCGGCGCAATTTCGGCGATTGGGTATTTTCTGACTATTGAACTGACTAATGTCGCCGACCAGGTCGCTGGATACTCGGAGAACATCGGAAACAAATTGGCGGCGCTTGAAAAAAACACGCCCCCATGGCTCCAGCATATCAAGGATGCGGTTTCCGACGTTCAGCGTCGCATGGCAAGCACCAATCCTGCCCCCCGCCAGCCGCGTGAAGTGATGGCGGTCTCGGTTCCCGGCTCTCTTCTCAGCGACAGCCTGAGGCCGGTTGTTCCGATCGTCGATGGCATGCTCAAGACGCTGCTCATCATCATGCTGCTGTTTTTTCTGCTTTACAGCCGAAAGGATTTGCGTGATCGATTTGTCCGCCTCGCGGCACGAGGAAGAATTCCGATCGCAGCGCAGGCAATAGAAACGGCGGGTTACACCGTCGGCCGCTACCTGCTGCTTTTTTCGACGATCAATCTTGCCTACGGCATCGCCGCCGGAACCGTGGCTTGGTTTCTCGGGCTGCCGAGCGCCCCGCTGTGGGGGGTGGTCGCATTCCTGTTGCGGTTCATTCCATATGTCGGCGCGATCAGCTCGGCGCTTCTGCCGGCGCTCGTCGCCTTTGCGTTGTTTCCCGGATGGAGCAAAGCGCTCGAGATACTTGGCGCCTTTGTGATTATCGACCAGGTTGCGGCGCAGGTTGCGGAACCATTCATCATCGGCCACGGAATTGACGTCTCTCCGGTGGCGTTGCTGACATCCGCGATGTACTGGTATTGGCTGTGGGGAATACCCGGGCTGCTGCTTTCGACGCCCTTGACCGCTTGTCTTAAGGTCGCGGGCGACTTTATCCCTCCGCTGGGGTTTCTCTCGATTCTGCTCGGGGCGGACCGGGTTCTCGACGACTACCACGACTTCTACCGCTTGCTGCTTGAACTCAACCCGTCAGGAGCCAGAGATGTTGCTGTCCGCTATTGCGATGAGAATGGCCTGGAGCGAACCTTTGACGAGGTGATTGCGCCGGCGCTGGTGCTGATGGGTGAGGAGCGCGCGGAAGGCCATATTAGTGACGAGAACCAGCGGCTCATCATCGATACAACGCATCAACTGATTGCTGAACTTGGAAACAGGTTCGTCAAATCGCGCATTTCTCCGAGCGTGCGAGTAATGGGCGTGTTGGCGCCCGGCGAGCTGCACTTTCTGGGGTTGTTGATGTTGCTCGAACTGCTGCGCAAAGAGGGTGCGGTCGCAACCTTTGCGGGCGAGAATAAATCACCGGACGAGATTTCCGATCTGGTCAAACGGTTCACGCCGGACTTCGTCTTCATCTCATGCATGTCGGCCGAATGTTTGCCGGCCGCGGTGGGACTGGTGGCGGCATTACGATCCATTTCGTCTCGCCTGACGATCATTGCAGGCGGGCCGCCAGCGTTACACCAGTCCACCGAGCTCATAAATGCCGGATGTTCCCAGATCTGCGCCAACCCCAACGAAGCCCGCCGCGCGGTCCGGCGCTTCATTCTCCAACGCGCGAAGTCCCGGATTCCCGGCGGAGCGCGCTTGCCACGAGGCTATGCACGCGAGAACAGCTGGCTCTCCCGCAATTGACAAAGCAGAATGATCTAGAAGCCTGGAGGAGGGACGCCTGCGGCAATCCGCTCGGACGGAGGCGGAAAGCATGGCAGCGTGCTGGTCACCACGTAATGGTAATAGTTCCCGTTCCATGAAAACGTTCCAACCGGCTTGCCAAAATTCGAAGTCATCGCGGCAAACCGATCGCCGGCGGCCACTGAGATGAATTGCGAGGGCGCATACGCCAGAAAGTTGCTCGCCGTCTCGGGGACCACTGCGCCCAGCGGCGGCGAGAAATTCATCTGAAGAAAATTAACCGCCGGCCGCCAACCATTGGCCGTCGTTTCATTGTCCGCTATCGGTATCCATTGCCGCTCGTCGAGCGAATCGCTAAGCCGCAGCTCACGATACTCGGGCGCGCCGGCAGCACTCCTTCGCAACTCGATCACGCCCGGAACTTCG
>Ga0187860_1003214_pt1 | contig 13057 bp, 12 predicted proteins | sample June2016WEW_10_4_FD_132981 | JGI IMG/M metagenome (GOLD analysis project Ga0187860, IMG submission 132981) | Peatland microbial communities from SPRUCE experiment site at the Marcell Experimental Forest, Minnesota, USA - June2016WEW_10_40 | ecosystem: Environmental > Terrestrial > Soil >... | reverse complement strand
GCTGCGCATGTACCGCGTGAACACGTCAAGGAAATTGCCCACATCCAGTCCAGGCTCAGGCTCGTTTTCCCCCAGCGCCTTGTCTAGCCAATCGAAGACGAGGGCCTGCATCGGGGCCAGCGCCCGAATTGAATATTCACGACCTCGATTTGCGGCGAAAACAGTTTCGCTGCTTTGTGAAAGCATTCACGACTTGACGTCAGGTAGCTATCGAGACGGGCGTCCGTATGGGGCAATGAGAACATGGCCGCCCGGTAATAGTTGCTGGCTCGGAGGTACGCCTGGCGGGCCGTTACGGTCTGTCTCGATCGCGTCGCTTGCTCGGCAATCCGATATACACTTTCCGCAACGCCCGCCCATTCCCGAATCCAGCTTTCATCGTCATTCTGTCTGATCCTCTCGGCGACAAGGAGGCATTCATTGATTTCTGCCCCTCCCGTCCCAGCGACCATCAGCGTCCGCACGAAATTGAATGCGAAAGTTCCGATATCCATCGTCTTTCTGCGAAAATCGAGCTTCAAGACATTCCTCCTGCGTCCGATGCTGCGGCTCTGCCGTGAGCGCTATCCCCAACATCAACTGCCAGCTGATCTACGGCCTTCGCGACGATAGGCGTTAAAGGTCAATACAATTCCGATCGCGAGAAGACCTACTTGCACTGCGAACATGGTGGAAATATTTTGAGCGCCCGGTTGAGCAAGCTCCGGAGCGAACATCCGGAACAGACCACCGAGAACGGCGGCCCAGCCCACGAGCGTCACCATCACCGGCCAGCTACGCGTCCAACGATTGTGAGCGTGGACAATTGAAAGGCCGGCAACAAACAATAAGGTGCCGGCTTGGTAAGTGACGGGAGCAGTTACGGCACCCCAAATATCAGGATTCATCATTTCGGATGTCGTGATCGCAATAACAGAGTGGGACCGATCAGTCCTGCGAGACGGTTCGAACTCATCATTTTAACCCCCTTGGCGCCGACCCGGTCGCCGGGACGGGAAGCCGGGCAATTTAACTCGCAAGCGCGCCGAGAATATTTTCGTCCCGAATTTCATTGAAACGCGTTAGCAACTAGCCCGCATTGCGCCAACGCGTCGCGCCAAAGGCGACGCGATGATAAATTCCGCACATACGGGAACGATCATGCGGCTCAAACGCCAATCCTGCATTTCGCTAGTGTCCATTCCAGGCTATGTTCCTTTGGGATGAAGGGGGCATCGATGAACGCCGGAGCGGATCAGGCGCACGCTGCGATCTATGACGACTTCGCGGCGGCCGGCCCATGGCCTGGCGACAAGTGGTACAAGCACCTACCCGCACCCGACCTTTGGGATCCGGCCGCCGTCGTGACATGCGCCGGCGGTCCCAAGGGAACGCTTGCGCTGGAAGCGCGCCGTTTCACGCTCGGCCGGCGCGACGCACACGACAACGTCAAGGCGCTGATCTACTCGACCGCGACATTCAGCCCAGGCGAGCGCGGCTTGTTGACGATAGAGGCGGACATGCGAGTCGACACGTTCGGTACGGAACGCAATCCGTATAATGTCGATGCTGGCGACGTTCGCCTCGGCTGTGGCGCCCTCAACACCATCGATTTAAAGACTTTCATGGTGTTCGATTTCTTTGTCAGCGGCAGCCGGATCGTTCCGCTTTATGAACGGCTGCCGTTCGGGCAGACCAATGAAAATCCCTACCCGGCCTTCACGGAATTGATCCCGATTGCGATCCCGACATCGCCGGGTCAATGGCACCGCTATGCCATCTGCTACGACCGGACGCACGACACGGTCGAATGGCGCGTCGACGGCGTGACCGTGGCCGAGCGCGCGACGGTCGGCGCGCCACCCGGCGAGCGCGGACCAATCGTGAAAGTCGACAGTATAAAGATCGGCGGCGGTCTGTTCACGATGTTCGGCGATTTGCACAACGATCGCGCGCGAATCGGAGACCGCGAAAGAATTCTCGGCCTCGATCCACTTTATGAGCGAACTCTGTTCGGGCAGGGAGCCAGGGTGGAATTCGGGAAGTTCATAGTTGCGCGGCGGTGAGCCGCTGGCTGGTCAAAAATCCGACGGAGGAAATGCATGGTGCGCGCATCTCGAACCATCAAGGTCAACGCCGATCCGAGGGAGCCGACGCTGACCCGGAACCTCGTCTGGCGTGGCCTGATGATGAAGGCGGAGAATCCGCTGCCGTTCGTTCCTGTCATTACCAGCTGCAAGGTTATCGAGCGGCAGGCCGACCGGCTGGTGCGGGAAATTGTCGACAAGGGTGACACCATCACCGAAGTGGTCATGTTCCATCCGGAACGCATGGTCAAATTCGAGCGCGTGTCGGGCCGTGTGCTGGGCACCATCCTCAACGAAATCGTCGAGGACGAAGACGGCGCCCTGGCGCTCAAGTTCACCTTCACGCTTGCGGTCGAAGGGATGGCCGACGGCAGCGCCGAGGAACGTGAATTCGCCGGGCAGATGGAGCAAGGCTATCTGATGGCTGTCGCGGCGACCCTCAAGGCAATGCGGATCTTCGCCAAGGACAATGCGCTGTCGGCGGCATCGTAAGTTGCAGCATCGTGATTTGGATCGCAAATATTCTCGTCGCGCTGGTCGCTCTTCTGCATCTTTATTTTTTGGTGCTGGAGATGTTCCTCTGGACCAAGCCGCTAGGCCTCAAGACCTTCCAGCAGACCCAGCAGAAAGCCGACGACTCCGCCGTGCTGGCCGCCAACCAAGGTCTCTACAACGGCTTTCTCGCGGCCGGACTGATCTGGGGACTTGTTCATCCGGTCGCCGGCTTTGGCTTCGAGATCAAGGTGTTCTTCCTGCTTTGCGTGATTGTTGCCGGGCTCTATGGCGGTTACTCGGTCAACAAGAGAATTATCCTGGTCCAGGCAGTGCCTGCCGCATTGGCGCTGGCGGCACTGTGGATCGCATAAAGCCCGTAGGACGGGTTCACCGCAGCCCGGCCTGCTGCACCAGCGGGAAAGTCTCGGCCTGGAATTGCTGCATGCCTTCGATGTAGCGCGGCCACGACAGCACGATACCGTCGAAGCCGGCGCGCTCGAGGAGCGCCAAACCGTCGACCACCTGCTCCTTGGTTCCGATCAACGGATAGCCGACCCAACCGGCGATGAAATGCTCCTTCAAATGCTGCAGCAGCGGTGCCGGGATCGACTGCGAGTTGAGGCCCATGACGCTGACCAGGTTTTCGACGCCTTCCCAATCGCCTTTCTTGAACACGCAATCGTCGTAGAACGCGCGCGCCTCGGCTTCGGTGTCGGCTTGAAAGATGTAGGCGTTGGTCCAGACCTGGATTTCTCGCTTGCACTCGTCCCATGCCGTCTTGCGCGAAGCGTCGACGCGTTTGCGTACACCGTCGAAGTCGTGCGCATCGAGATTGATGAAATTGACGTCCGCATAGCGAGCGGCGAACTCCCGCCCTTTCGGCGAGGCGCCCGCGCTCATGATCGCCGGATGCGGCTTTTGCAGCGGCTTGGGCGCGATGAGCGCGCCTTTAACCTTGTAGAATTGACCATCGAAATCGAACTCCTTCTCACTGGTCCACAGCCGTTTGATGATTTCGATCCATTCAATCGCCATCTCGTAGCGTGCGTCATGCTCGATGAGCGGCGCGCCGAACATCTCGATTTCGGGTCGGTACCAGCCGGTCACAACATTCAAGGTGAAGCGTCCGCCACCGATATGATCGATCGTGGCGGCCTGCTTGGCCGCCATCACCGGGTGCATGGTCGGTACATGCGAGGTGGCGAAAATTCCGGAATTCTTGGTCAGCGCGCTCATCGCCGCCGCCCAGGTGAAGCACTCGAAGCCTTCGCCGTTGAAATTGGTGGTGCCGCCGAAACCCTTCCAGCGCCCGACCGGGACGATGGCTTCGAACTCCATGGCGTCGGCCATCCGCGCCAGCGCCTCGGTGCTCTCCCACTTGGCCTGCAAGATGCCGTCGATCGACGACATGGTGCAGCCGCCGCTCAAGTTGGTACAGAAGGTGCCGAGTTTCAGCTTACGATCGTTGAAAAGCGGATTGCTCGCTTCACGCAGTTGATCGGATCTGGTGCGCGCATCCATTGGTCACTCCTCCGCCACCGCTGCGACATTCGCATTTCTTGTTGTGATAGTCCTAGAATGTCGCCGCACCGGTCGCAAGACAGAGCAAGCTGCCCGCGCCGGTTGAAGCAAAATACGGCAACGATTCGGTCGCCGTGCTCAGTCCTGGATTTCAGTCTGCGCAATGGCGGAAGGCGCCGCAATCGCGACGATATTGGTCATGGCAGCCCGTGCTTCTGCGGCTCGGGAAGAATGAGGTCCTGCACGAGGCCCCAGCCAATGAGCCCCGCCAAATTGCGAGTGAGATCGAATTCCGAACAGTCAGTCACCGCGGCCTCGGCCGCCTCGCCAAGAGTCATGTCTTTGGCGAGCGCGAGCAGGAATGCTGCGCCTCCCGGCGGCAGGATGCGGACTTCCACATCGAGATACGGCCGAACCACGATTGCATCCTCGCCGCGCCAATCTTCGATGGGCGCAAGCGCCCGCTGTCCAGAGTTCATCGCCCAGATGGTGACAATCGGATGCGGCGAGCGAACGATCTCGGCCGAAGGATGCAAATCAACGCGGATACCCCCGACAAGGCCGGCATCGAGCGCCGCGAACCGGCCCGCGTCGAGCGGCGTGGCGTCCGCCGCATGATAGGCGCGGGTGCGCGCGGCTTCGAGCCGCGCCACGTCGGCGAGATAGGGAAGTTCACGCGCCGGCTCAAAGCCGGCGATGAAGGCGGAAAAGTCGTCGCCATAGCTTGCGAGCAGCGGCGTGCGCGGGGGCCTTTCCACCCCGAAGACCCGCGCCATCGCGCCAAAGAACGCTTCACCGACGATCTTTTCGACCACGGGGAAGCGGTCTTTGAGCGCACTCGCCAGACCCGCCACCACGTTGTTGCGGTAGACGGCAAAACGGCGGGTCGGATTTGCAGCGTTATGCGCCGTGACGCCGTCAGGGATCGGCCGCTTGGCGTCGAGCAGCGCCTCGGCAAACGACATCTCGAACGGCGCGGGCATCACCCCCTCATGCCGCCGACGCGCGCGATGCATCGGCAAGAATAGCCTGCGCCGCGACCGCTTCCGCGCGCAACGTCGGCCAATCCGGAATGTCGTTGTCCCACTCGATCAAGGTCGCGATCGGCCCGGTGCGGGCGATGACGTGCGTGTAGAGCGTCCAGACCTCGTTGGCGACGGGCGATCCGTGGGTGTCGATCAAGAGCGGCGCGCCGGCGTCGTCTGTCTCCTCGTCATGCCCGCCGAGATGGATTTCCCTCACCCGATCGAGCGGAAACGAGTCCAAATACGACAGCGGCTTTGTCACCTGGTTCATTGCCGAGACGAAGACGTTGTTGACGTCGAGCAGCAAACCGCATCCGGTCCGCTTCGATATATCGGCGAGAAAGTCGACCTCGGAGATCGTGCTTTCGGCAATATCGACGTATGTGGACGGGTTTTCGAGCAACATCATGCGGCTGAGCGCCGTCTGCACCTCGTCGATATGCTCGGCGACTCGCGCCAGTGTCTGCGGCGTATAGGGCAGCGGCAGGAGGTCGTTGAAGTAAACGCCGCCGTGCGACGACCAGGCGAGATGCTCGGAGAAACTCTCCGGCTGATAGCGATCACACAGTTGTTTAAGTCGCGCGAGATGGTCGCGATCAAGTGGCCGCATCGAGCCGATCGACAGCCCGACGCCGTGAACCGATAGCGCATAGCGCTCACGCAACGCGCCGAGCTGCGCGTGCGGCGGGCCGCCCGCGCCCATATAGTTCTCCGCGTGCACTTCGAAGAAGCCGATCGGCTGCGCCGTGGCGAAGATCTCGCCAAAATGAATGGGCTTGAAGCCGACACCGGCGCGCGCCGGAAGCGTTGCAACGATGGGCATGGCTATATTCCGACTTTGCGCAAGGCAGGAGCAACAAGAGGCGCACGCGGGATGGCGCGCCTCTTTGCCAGGTCAGGACTTGCTCGGCTCGAGCGAGCCCGCGCCCTTTGGTGTCTGGATCGTGGCGCACGTTCCCTTTGGCACGTACTTCCAGGCATTGCCCTGGTAATCGGCGCTCGCGGTGCCGGCGCAGGTGGTGCCCGGGCCCGCCGCGCAGTCGTTTGCGCCTTTCGTGGAGATGCCGAAGCATTTGTCCATGGTGGGTTGCGGCGGCTTCGGCCCGGCGAATGCCGGCGCGGCGACCATCGTCAGGGCGGCGGCGAAGGCGCCGGCGATCGTGGCGGCGGTGATGCTTTTTGAATTCATGGAGCTATCCTCTTAAACCTCGGACCGCGGTTCGAGCAATCAACACATTAGCAGATTTCATAGCAAAGCCGGAAACGGCTATGACAACCGACGCGCTGCGGCGTCGGACGCCGACTACGTCACAATCGTGTGAAGGAAATTGGCCCTTGCCGCGACGATTTGATTCGATTTGCTCGGGGCATAATAAGCCATCTTGTGACCTATTTTACTTTCATCGTGTGCGTTGCGTCCCAATCCGCACCCGGCGGCGACTTCAGAAACTGGCTGCACCGTTCGAGCATGATGCGCGCGGGCTGGTCCGACGCTCGGATAGCCAAAAGCTTCTGAAAGAACATCGCGGCACCGGCGAAATCGCCCGCCCGGTAGGCCGCAAGGCCGGAATCATAAAGCGCAACCCACGTCGGTGGTTTGGCTCCGGGTTCGGCGACGGCGAGCAATTCATAGATCGCTAGTCCACCTATCCGTCCATAGATCATGAGCCGGTCGAGCTCGCGCGCATGGATGCGATCGCCGGCAAGACGCCGCGTTTCCTCTCCGATGATGATGTCGGTGCCATACTCCTTGTTGGCGCCCTCAAGCCGGCTTGCAACATTCACGGCATCACCGATCACCGTGTAGTTAAGGCGGAATTCCGATCCGATATTGCCAACCAGCATTTCGCCGGAGTTGATACCGATCCGCACCTTGAGCGGCTGACCCTTATCGTCGGTCTGTCCCGGCGCGCGCAGGGCACTCTGGCAGGCGAGCGCCGCCCGGCAGGCGTCGACGGCGTGATCGGCGTTCGCGGCCGGCGCGCCCCAGAACGCCATCACCGCGTCGCCGATGAACTTATCGATCGTACCGCCGTAGGCGCTGACCTCACGCGACATGGTGTCCAAATAGCCGGAGAGCAGCGGGATGATCCGATCGCCAAGCCGTTCGGACAGCCCAGTAAAGCCGGCAATGTCCGCGAACAAGACCGTCAGGGTCCGGATCGAGCCGCCGGGGCGCGGTTCGACACCCTCGCGCACCAGCATCTTTACCAGATCCGCAGGGATGTATTTCCGAAAGGCGGCCAACCCGCCGGCCATGTCGGCAATCGCGCTCGACAGATTCTCAAGTTCTGCGATACGCGAAGGGTGCCGTCGCACCTGATCGAGCTCGAAGCGTTCGACGTGCTTGAGCTCATCGACGACCGTAACCAGCGGCCTGGCGATGAGCCGCCGGGCAAGCCAGGCCGAAAGAATGCCGGCGGCAAGAATTAGGATTGCCAGGCCAATGAGCAAACGCCGTATCGTGGTTTCGATCGGACCAAGAAACTCCGCTTCCGGAATGACGGTCGCCAGCGTCCAGTCGGGAAAAGCGAGCGGCGTCAAAGTGACTGCATAGGCATTCCCGGCGGCGACGAAGCGTTCCCGATGCGCGGTCTTGTTGTCGCTGTCGTAAGAAACGCCGGCTTGCTTGATCGCGCCTTGGGCGATCGGCAGCAATGGCTGATCCGACCGTTGCATATTGACTTCATCGGCATCCGAATCCGGTGCGGCGATCGTAGTCCCGTCGCGACGCAAGATGAATGCCGCGCCGGTCTTGCCGACGGAGAGCTGCGACAGAAACTGCGCGAGCCGCGTGTTTTCGATGATGACCGCGAGCACGCCTTGGCGCTTCTGGTACACATCGACCGGGCCGGCATAGGCGATCGACGGACGCAGCCCCACCGGATATACCGTGACTTCGAACCAAGCCGGTTCGTCGCTTTGTATGCCCTTCCGGTACCATTCCTGGTCGACGACTTTGTACTCGGTGTCTTCGAACCGGCGCTTTTCGAATTGAATGTCGCCGACCACCACCTGATATTTGTCGACACGCCGCTTGACCACGCCGTCGACCGGCGCGATTTCCATCATTTCCAGGCCCAGATCGCCGAGCTTATGCGCGGCAAAAAACGCGTCGTCCGGCCAGCCGAATGCGACCCACGAGATGCTCGGCTGTGCCTGAAGTTGCGAGAGAAAGACGAACTCGCGTTTATCCGCCTCGCGTGTCTCAAGCACGTTTTGAACAAATAGCGTGCGGATTGCGGTATGCGCCGCGCGCGCCTGCGTGGTGATGGCGTCGAGTTCCTTTTCCACCGCGGAAACGATCTGCTCGTTGATCGTCGCTGCGAGCGTATGGCTGTTCGCTTCGGCCGTCCGCCACCACAGCACATGGACGCCGATCGCGCTCACGATAATCGATGCCAGCACAAGACTGGAAATCGCGAGGCGAATACCAATTCGCATGACTAATGGACCTCGGATGGTATTTTCACATTGCTAATCCGGTGGCTGCCATATGAGATTCTCATCCTCGTTGCTTTATTCCTAGAATGCTGCCCTATCGGCCACAAGACGCGGGCGGAAGTTCCGCCAGGGCGCGATGAAACGCATGAGCCGGCGGAAATTCATAGCTTTGCTTGGCTGGATGTTGGCGACCGTCGGACCGGCGCTGCTCTTGAGGCCATTTTTGCTGGAACCGGCTGCGGCGCAGACCACGCTTCCTCCCGAGGGATCGCGCGTGAGCTTCGCTCTGACGGCGACGGACGGAATGGCGATCACAGAGCAAAACTATCGCGGCAAATGGCTCGTCATCTATTTTGGCTATACTTTTTGCCCCGATGTCTGCCCCACGACGTTGATGGATATCGCAGGCGCGCTCGACGCGCTTGGTCCTCGCGCTGCTGCCGTGGAAGGTCTCTTCATTACGGTCGATCCACGGCGCGATACGCCGAACGTCCTGACCGAATACCTCAAATCCTTCGACCAGCGTCTCATCGGCCTCACCTGCACTTCGGCGCAGATTGCGCAAGCCGCCAAAAGCTTTCACGTTTTGCTATGAGCGGCAGGACGCGGACGACGGCAATTATTCGTACGAGCACAGCGCGTTCATCTACGTCATCGACCCCGATGGAAAGTTTGCCAAAGCCATATCGAGTGAAGGCGGAAGCAAACAATTCGCCGATACCCTGTCTGCGCTGATGGATGCGGAACGATGACGCACCACTCCGATTCCCCGGTTACTCTATTGCCCAAAGTCCGCCGTTGATGACCGGGGCGAACCGGCGTGGTAAAGTTCTTCAATCGAGACCATAGGATGCGACAATGCGTATCGCGCTTGTTTTTTTACTTGCTGCTCGGTTTGCTGGCAGCGACGTCGGTCGCGCGGGCGAATGAAGAGGGCGCTGCACCGAAGAAACTGGGAGAGGTGGCCTTCGCCAATTCCTGCGCGCCGGAGGCTCAAGAGAGCTTCGAGCTTGGCGTTGCGTGGCTCCATTCCTTCGGGTTCGTCGAGGGCGAGCAGGCCTTCCGCGACGCTTTTAACCGCGACCCGAATTGCGCCATCGCCGCTTGGGGCATTGCGACCGTTCTGATCGGCAACACCTTTTCGATCGGTCCAAGCCCCGAAGGCGCTCAACAGGCCCAGCAGGCCATCGACCGTGGCCGGACGCTAGGAGCCAAGAGCCAGCGCGAGCGCGACTATATCGAGGCGATAGCCGCGTACTATGACCACTTCGCCGAACGGCCCCACGGGGCACGGATACGGTCCTTGTCCGACGCTTTCGAGGCCTTGGCCAAGCATTACGGCGACGACGACGAAGCGCAGATCTTCAGCGCGCTTTATCTGACCGCCAGCCAGTCGCCAACCGACAAGAGCTATTCCCGTGCCCGGAAAGCAGCCGCCATCCTCGATGCGCAATTCGCCAAACATCCCAATCATCCGGGCGTCGCCCATTATCTCATTCACAGTTATGATTACCCGGCGATCGCGCGGAACGGATTGCCGGCAGCGTTTTGTTACGCCGGCATCGCCCCGGACGCGGCGCACGCGCTGCACATGCCGTCGCACATCTTCACGCGCGTCGGCTTGTGGCGGGAATCGATCGAGACAAATGCGCGCTCGATCGTGGCGGCGAGGGCGGAAAACAATTCCGGTTCCGTCCTGCACGCCATGGATTACATGGTCTACGCGGACCTCCAATTGGCGCGTGACACCGATGCCGCCGCCGTGGTCCAGCAATCGCTCGATCTCTCCGATCCAGGATTGGCTTCGGCGTATGCGCGCGCGGCGATACCGACGCGCTACGCGGTTGAACGCGATCAATGGAGCGAGGCCGCCGCGCTTGCCGGCCCGCCAGCCAGCAAATTTCCGTATACCGAGGTGATGACGCTGTTCGCGCGCGCTGTCGGCGCCGCGCGCAGCGGCAATCCCGCAGGCGCAGAGAAAGACGTGGCTCGGCTCGCAGCCATTGTCGTAGTTCTAAAAGGGGCTAAGAACGATTACTGGGCGACTGAGGTGGAGGTGCAGCGACTCGGTGCGGCGGCATGGATCGCCTTCGCCGGCGGCAATCGCGAGGAAGCGCTCGGCCTGATGCGCTCGGCTGCGGACATGGAAGACGCAAGCGAGAAGAGCGCAGTTTCGCCGGGCCGCGTCCTGCCGGCGCGCGAGCTTCTGGGCGACATGCTGCTCGAAAGCGGCCGCGCCGATGATGCGCTTGCCGCCTACGAAGCCTCTTTGGTCAACGATCCGAAGCGGTTGCGCAGCTTCTACGGCGCAGCGCGAGCGGCAGTCGCGGCCGGCAATCGCGACAAAGCGCGCGATTATTTCAGTCTCATGGTCGAAATGGCGGACGGTAACAGCACCCGCCCCGAACTAACTAAGGCGCGCCAGTATCTCGCCGCCAAGTGATCGGCACCGATTGCTGTGATCGCTATTCCGGCGGCTGCCACGCCGGCGCGGTGAGGCGGCGCTTGCCGTCGGACGTGCGCCTTTCGCTTCCGCCCGAAGGGAGCTTGTCCCAGAGCTGACAAGTGACCGGTTTGTGTTTCTGATCCAGCCCTTCGCAATAGTTGGTGTATTCGCACACGCGCACCTCGCTGCCGAATCCCAGAAGGGTTTTTCGAAACCAATCCGGATCGGCCAGCGCTTGACGCGCGGCGCCGACGATGTCGCAGAGGCCGCGCGCAAGATAATCTTCCGCCATTTCGAAGTTATGGATGCCGCCGGTGCAGACGACCGGCACCGCACGGCCGGCATCGCGCACCGCTTTGCGGATCGCCGCCGTCGGCTTGGCATTGCGGCCGAACGGCCCTCGTTCGTCGGAAATGAACTGCGGCATGCACTCGTAGCCGCTTTGTCCGGTATAGGGGTAAGCGGCCGCGCCGATCGAGGGCTGCTTGGCGTCATCGAATTTCCCGCCGCGGGAGGTCGAGAGAAAATCCATGCCGGCACGCGCAAAGGCGACACCGAAATACATCGCGTCGCCGACATCGCTGCCGCCCGCAATGCATTCATCAGCCAGAAACCGGCAGCCGACGGCAAACTCCTTGCCGACGCGACGCCGAACCTCGGCGAAGACTTCGAGCGGCAGCCGGACGCGATTTTCGCGCGAGCCGCCATAGCCGTCCTCGCGGGTGTTGGTGCGCGAGAGAAACGACGCCATCGTGTAGGCGTGCGCGTAGTGCAGTTCGACGCCGTCGAAACCGGCTTTCTCGGCGCGCAGAGCGGCCTCGGCAAACAGTCCCGGAAGCACCTGCGGCAGGTCGCGGATATGCGCGTGCTGCATGTCAGTGACGCGCTCGCGATAGCCGAAATCCAGCGCCTCCCTTTCATCCGGCGCGAGCACACGGGCGAGTTCGTCCTCACTCATAGCGCTCAACCGGACACGGACCTCGGCATCGGACAGACCGGGCAACGCCGCGCGATGCCCGTCAGTGATGGCAAGAAAACGCTCGAAGAACTTTTTCGGGTCGGGGCGGCGGCGGATGGCGAGAAAATCGATCAGTTGAATGAGCAGGCGCGTTCGGCCCTCGCTGGCGCGCCGCACTGTCTCGGCCAGGCGCGTGAGCCCCGGCAGGAAGCGGTCGTGCCCGATGCGCAGCAGCGGTCCGCTCGGCACGTCGCGGATGCCAGTCGCCTCGACCACGATCGCGCCCGGCATTCCCTTGGCGAAACGTTCATACCATTCGATCACTTCGTCGGTGACGTAACCTTCTTCGGTCGCCCGCCACGGCACCATGGCCGGAACCCAGGTCCGCTGCGCCAGCGCGACCGGACCGATGTCGATCGGCGAGAACAGCCGCGATGCGGCGGCCTCCGCCGCCGACGGCACGCGGCCGGCCGAGGCCGTAAATCGGATCCGCTGCGGTGGTCGCCACACGGCTTTTCTCCGAGGCACTCACGAGGCGATGACAGCCCTTCATATCATATGGTAGCGGCCGTTTTCGCGCCCAACCGGCGCCCTCCGGAGCTTGCCAATGGCCCTCGAAGCTTATAGCTATTCCCGCGCCGCACGCGGCACCGGCAGCCGGTGACATTTCCCGCGCGACGTGCACCGCGCCCGTAGCTCAGCTGGATAGAGCACCAGACTACGAATCTGGGGGTCAGGAGTTCGAATCTCTTCGGGCGCGCCAACAAACAAAATCAATGGCTTACAAGACAATTTAGCGGCATTAGCGGCAGTCATTAGTGGCAGGTTTGCCGGATCAAAATCGGTGAACATGAACGCGCATCGCACCATGTTCGAATTTCTTGAGCACAACCTTGCCAAGGTTGGGGTCGAGGGTTCGAATCCCTTCGCCCGCTCCAGATTTTCAATAGCTTAGGCGGTATCTAGCCCAGGGTGGCCAGTGCCTAGCTGTGAGCTTTCAGTAGGTTGTCCATCCGGTTCTGACCGAGGAAGCTGAGGCTGCTGAAGCTTCAGATTCCAAGGGAGAACCGGATGAACATGCATAAGAATGCCCAGCTAACGC
>Ga0187860_1003209_pt1 | contig 13068 bp, 8 predicted proteins | sample June2016WEW_10_4_FD_132981 | JGI IMG/M metagenome (GOLD analysis project Ga0187860, IMG submission 132981) | Peatland microbial communities from SPRUCE experiment site at the Marcell Experimental Forest, Minnesota, USA - June2016WEW_10_40 | ecosystem: Environmental > Terrestrial > Soil > Wetlands... | reverse complement strand
TCTGGGTCGATGGCAAGGGGTGGACGACGGTTGGGCAACTCAAGCCGGGGGATTGGCTCTCGAACACCAACGGCATCCCATTAGAGATCGTTGAGAATCGAATGCTTGACCGCCAGATCAAAGTTTATACTTTGCGCCTGGATCGCGACAATGCGTTCTATGCCAACGACGTACTGGTCCACGATTTGTGCGGCGGATTGCTGCCCGTAACGCCGGTAACCACGACGGAGGTGTCCAAATGAAGCCAATTCTGTTGCGACACGCCGTCTGCCTTGCCTGCATGGGCACGATGTTGTCCCTGCCGGGCCTTCGGGCGCAGGAGCAGTATTCGGGGCTGTGCGCGCCGGTGACGATCGTGCTTTCACAGACCTTGACTCTGGAACGGATCGGTTTTTTGGCGACGTTGCAGATAACAGACAACGACCCGAACAATCCGATCACCGGATTCTCGGCGAGCCTGACCTTTGAAAACCCGGCCCTCTCCACCAACGGGACGGTCAACGATTCGTCGAGCATGTTTTTTGTCCAGCCGCCCACGTTGCAGAGCATCAATGACGTCAATGGCGCCGGGGTAATCCAACCCGGTCAAACGGCCCAAGTCTCGTGGTTTCTGATCCCGACGGTCAGCGCGGGCGGGACGACGCCCAACGGAGTGCTTTACAACATTGGCGCCAACCTCAGCGGCCAGATCAATGGCGTGACCATACCCGCCTCCGCCATCACTGTTCTTCCCTCTCCCATCACCGTGAAGCCGGATGCGCAATTGCAAATCACATACTTCCAGCCGCGGGACGTGACGGGAATGGATCCTTATACGGGCTTGGGAAGCCCAATCCCGTTCACCTTCGGCGTGCTGGTGCAAAACGTCGGATACGGCCCGGCCAACAGCGTGATGATCGCCTCGCAGCAGCCCAAGATTACGGAGAATGTCAATAATTTGCTGCTGGTTGCCCAGTTGCTTGGCTCGCGGGTCAATGATTCGCCTCTGTCCAATGCCAACTTAACGGTCAACCTGGGCAATCTCCAACCCAACCAAGCCGCCAAGGGGGCTTGGGACATGATTGTCACTCTATCGGGCACGTTTCTCTCCGTCAGCGCGACCTACAGCCACTCCACGGCATTGGGCGGCACGGAGACCTCCCTCATCAAATCCGTCAACGCCTATCTCTTTCTCCATGAAGTGCTGGATGACCAACCCGGGCGCGACAACATCAAGGATTTTCTGGCCGATACTTCGGGGAACCTCGACACGATTGCGAATTTAATTCCGGACTCGCTCTACGAGAGCCAGGGCGGGGTTTATCCTGTGAATATGCTGAGCAACGCGGCGGTGTCCGGTTCCGGCCTTTCGTGCCAGGTCGATCTGACGGCGAACTTCGCCGGGTGGGGTTTTATGCGCCTTGCGGATCCCAACCAGGCCAAGCTGCCGATCGTCAGCGTGGTGCGGTCGGATGGGAAGGCGCTGAACACAAATAATTTCTGGACCAGCCTCCACTACGAACCGATTACCAATTTTAAAGACACGTATCTGAACATTTTCGACCTCGTCAACCTGGGGGCCTACACTTATACCGTCACCTACACCAACCCGCCATCGAGCACCAACGCGCCGGCGACAACGCTGCAATTTGCCGGCGCGTCCACCTATACCAATGGCGTCTATTACGTGACACCGGAGACGCAGATGTACTTCCTGTCGCAGGACGTGGTGCCGGTGACAATTTACGACAGTCTCAACGGCGCACCGTTTGTGCTGGCACTGCCGTTCAGCCTGAGCATTCCCGGCTCGTATCAACTGTCCTACTACGCGATCGATACGAGTTTAAACCAGGAAAACACGCACACCGTCACGCTGGTGCTGCCCGGCGCGGGTTCCCTGGGATTCTCCTCCGCCACCGTGCCGTCGCAACCCATTGTCAATCCAGGCAACGCCTTGTCGGTCCGCCCCGGCAACGTGCCGATCGCTTTCCAGGCTGCGGCGAACCCGAACGCGATCAACGCGCAGATCGATATATTCGAGGGTGTCGTGGGCTGGGCGACGGTTTCCAACACGCCTTATTCGCCCACCGCCAGCACGACCGCCGCCCTCAACATCGGGGGGCAGAATGTTGACTTTTATATGTATCAGTTGAACGGCGGCGCCTGGAGCGGCGAGTCGCCGGTCAGCGCGCCGCTGACGTTGTCCGGCGTGCCGGTGGGAACCAACACGCTTTCGGTTCTTGGCCGTTCGCAGTATGGAAGCTACCTTGCGGCCAGCAATGCGGTGACGGTGAGTTGGGTCGTGAGTTCGTCGGCTCCAGCCACAACACTGGTGGGAGCACCCGCCACACCCACCACCAGCACGTCCGCCCAATTAACCATCGGTGGCGCGTCTGTCACGAACTACCGATGGACGATTGATAGCGGCTACTACCGCCCGCCCGTCAATGTCACCACGCCGCTGGTTCTCTCGAATTTGACCGTCGGCCCGCATGTCATCAGCGTGCTGGGGGAGGTGGCGGGCGTTTTTCAACCCACCAATAATCCCACCCTGGCCAGTTGGATGGTCAATCCGCTCTACGGCTACGACTTCAGCGCGTTGAGCGACGTTCTGACCGTCGATTATACCAACATTGGCAGCGCTCCTGTCACCTTCAACTGGAATGGCCTGGGCAACGGCGGCGTGGTAGAGCCGCCCGGCTGGTACACCGTGCGTATCACACTGACGGACGCCTTGGGCGACACAAATTTCTTTGTCGGTTTGGCGCAGATTGGGACGATGTCGGGCGCCAACGCCGTCCTGGCCGATTTCAATCGCGGCCCGATCAACCCGCGCGCGCGGGGCCGATGGGCGGTGTGGCAGGATCAGAGTGATGGCAACTGGGAGATTTACGCGCGGGACGTGACGGCGAGCGGCGGTTCGATTGCGCAATTGACCCACACGGCGCTGACCCAGGAGAATCCGCGCACCGATGGCCGTTACGTGGTCTGGCAGGGGCAGGAGGCCAACGGGAATTGGGATGTGTTTTTGGACGATTTGACCGGCACCAACGGCCCGCAGAACCTGACCAGCACGCCGGCCAACGACGAAGTTAATCCGGCCATACATTGGCCTTGGGTCGTGTTCCAGTCGCGCGCGACGGGAAACACCAACGCGCCGTGGCTGCTTTTCGCCACCAACCTGGCGACCGGGTCGAACTTCTTCGTCTCGCCCTCCACTCAGGATGAAGTGACCCCCGATGTGCAGGCGGCCCGAGTGGTCTGGGAGGATTTCCGCGACCAGGGGCCTGGGGAGATTTATTTCTGTGATCTGGAGGCCCAACAAGTGCGGCGCATCACGACCAACATCTACGGCCAGTTTAACCCCGCCATATACGGCAATTGGATCGTCTGGGCGGACAATCGGAACGTGGAAGTGGACATTTACGGCTTTGACCTGTTGCGCAACGCGGAAATCCGCATCACCAGCACTCCCCAAAACGAAAGCCAGCCGGCCTTGGACGGTCCGTGGATAGTGTGCATGCAGGACAGCCTTGGGGCGCTGACGGGCAACGCCCAGTTGATCCATTTGCCCAGTTTGCTCTCCGTGCCGTTAACCAGCACGCCGACGTTCAAAACGTTCCCCGGTTTGGCGGATGGTTCGGCCGTGTGGCAGGAGACCGTCAGCAACCAGTCGCGGGTCGTTTCGGCCGTTCTGCCCGCCTTGCAGCCGGTGTTCCAAAACCGCAACGTCGTCGCGGTGACTCCGGCGATGGTGTCGGATGCGCAGAATGCCTACGGGCTGCTTTCCCTCTGGGCGACCAATGGCGTCCAGTCCGTCACCGAATACACGTCGCTGTCGCCGGCGGTGGCCACCCAGACGGCGGTGCTGACCAACGGGACATTTTCGGGCCCGAACTTCAGCCTTGTGGCCGGCTCGTTCCTGTGGCTCAAGTTCAACGCCAACCAGGTTCTCGATCTTGGGGTCAACAATAGTTCATCGATCAACCTGGCGGCGGGCGCCAACGTCTTCGGTTACACCGGCTTTCCGGATGCTTACAGCGCCTTTACGCTCTTGCAGCAGATTGGCTTGAACAACGCGCTGTCCGTCCGCATGCTTGATTCGCAGTCCGGCCGCTGGCGGGTGGCGGAGGTGCAATCGGGCGCGTTGACCGGGGATAATTTCCCGATCCCCAACACGGCTGTGCTCATGGTGAGCCTGACCAGCGCCGTCAATCAGTTTACCCCGCAATCCCCGTAAAGTTATGCGCCGCGCGATTCCCATGATAATTTGTCTGGCCGCTGGCAGCGCCGCTTTTAGCGCAGCCGCTATCACCGTGGCCGGCCTGCAAAAGGAAATGGCCGGCAATGAGAAGGTCACGCTCATTGATGTGCGCGACACCAAGGAATTTGTCCAGGGCCATATCCCCGGCGCCATCAACGTGCCGGCATCGCTCTGTCCGCTCAAGAGACTTCCCCCGTTGGGGAAGGTAGTGGTGTATGACGACGGGTTGGGCCGGCGGGGAACGGCGGCGCTCAACGGCGCGGCGGGCGCCCTGGCCCAAAAGCCGGGAATCAGTGTCGATATACTCGAAGGCGGATACGCCGCCTGGCAGACGGCCCAGGGTCTGACGACACAGGGACGGGGCCTGAAACGGGAAACATTCAACTATATCACCTACAGCCAATTGCAGGGCGTGGCGGCCAGCGAGGTGGTCCTGGTCGATCTGCGCAAGCTTACCGAGACGGTGCGGAAAAATTCGGCTTCCCTGACGGACTTGAGCAAGGAATTCCCGGGCAGGCGCGTGGCCGCCGTGGCCCCGGAACCATCGGGCGCCGGCCCGCTGGTGGTGTTGATCGACAGCGGGGATGGAACCGCCGAGGCGGCGGCCCGGCGGCTCAAGGCCGGAGGCACGCAGCGGTACGCCATTCTGACGGGCGGTGAGTTGACCATCGTGCGCAAAGGCAGGCCGGGACTGGAACGGAGCGGTCCCCGTTTCGACGCCGCGGCACAGAACCAGAACACGCCCCCAGCGGGGCCAACGGGCCAATGACCATGCTGTCAAAACAAAATAGGAAATGGGCGCGGGCCTGCTGGCTGGGATTGGCGGGATTGATCCTTGGCGTGTTGCCCGCCGCGGCGCAAATCACCATCACGAACGTCTCGGTTGTCAATGTCACGCCGAGCGGTTTTTCCGTTGTCGCGGCGGTGTCGCCGGCGCTGACACCCTCGACCACGGCGGCGATCAGCGTGTTCGCCGGCGCCCGCGGAGGCTCCAACCTGGCCGGACAAGTCGGGGTGGAGTATTACCCGCTGAATTCGGGCGATCCAACGGCAACCAATTCCTACAGCAGTCTCCTGAGCATAGCCGCGTTGCGCCAGGATTCGATGAACCTCGGCTTGTTTTACGCCCGGGTTTCCTACTGCGCGCCCAATACCACCTATTATTACCAAATCACTGTCACCAATACGGCCAACGGCCAGTCGGCTGTCTGGCCCCCGGGCGGACCTTTGCCCGCCGCCACGACCGCGCAGGAAAACTCGTTTGTCGTGCAATCGCAGCAATTGCTCGTCACGCTCAACGATTCCGACCCGCCCGGGTCGATCATCACCCTGTCCACCTCCAATAGTTCCTCCGTGCTGGCGGCGGTGGTGGGCGATGGCACGCCCACCAACCAGGCCTTTTTCAATGTCAACGATTTGATCGCCGCGGCGGGCGGCACCAACTATTCGCCTGTCGGGACAGAGTTGTTTACCGCTACTGTGCTGGGGGCCTCGTCGCAGGGCCTGACTCAGACCTACGACCTGGTGTTTTCGACCAACTTCACCGTCGGCCAGGGCAGCACCGGCACCTTGGGGGCGCTGGCCACGACGATAGCGCTTGGCGACGACGCACTCCTGACCGGAACCAGCGGCAGTGTGCCGATTACAGTGAATGCCCAAAGCGCGCTGGTCGGGCTCTCCTTCACATTGAGTTTCCCCAGAACTCTCTTCAGCCTCCTCTCGGTGCAGGCGACGACGCCGGCGTTGCAGGCGGCTTCCCTGACCGGGCTGCCGAACCACAGCGTTGAACTTTCCTTCACGGCGGTACCCGGCATGAATCTGCAAGGAAGCCAGCAAATCGCCCAATTGAACTTCACGGTCGCGTCCAACCAATCGTCGGCGTTCGTTTCGCTGCGGCCGCAAGCGCCGCAAGGCAGCAACGCCAATGGCAGCGCTGCGAGCGTCTTTTACGTTCAGCCAGGCCGCCTGGCCGTCATTGGACCGCAGCCGCTGCTGGACACGCAGTTGTCCGGCGGCGCGCGCAACCTGGTTCTCTATGGCATCCCGGGTGAGAGCTATCAGATTCAATTCAAGACAAATCTGATCGGGCATTACCACTGGTTGAATTTAGTCCGCGTGCCTATGACCAATATTAGCGACGTCATTTCAAACATCGACCCGACGCCAGTGGAGTCCTATTTCCGGGCCTACCAATTCATCACCGAAGAGGCGATAGTCGATTCCAGCCTCTCGCCCACCGGAGAGGAATCGTTTGTGATTTACGGAGCGCCGGGGCAGGCCTATGAAGTGGATTACATGGCCAACGTTGGGAACCCCTGGACGCCGCTGACCTACGTTCCGTTGATCAATTCCTTTGCCTTTGTCAACGGCCTGAACCGAACGAGCACCGTGTACTATCGCTTTGTTCCGCTCAACGCCAACCCGCCCATTCTGCAAGGGACGCTTTTGGGGACAAACCGCTCGCTGGTGGCCTACGGTCTTGCGGGAACGAACTACAGCCTGCAAAGCTCGACCAATCTTTCGGCGACCGTCGCATGGCACCCGTTGTTGAGCTACACGCTGACCAACTCGTTTCAGTTCATCAGCAACCTTGGCAATCCGAATCCGGTATTCTACCGCATCAAGAAGCAATAAGGATGACCTTTGGCCAGATAGGAAGCAGGCGTGTCAGCGGGAGGTGGTCACCTGTTTTAGTTTGATCCAGTCCGGATCGTTGGGCCAGACCTTCGGCCCCCCGCCGATGTTGAAAGCCATGCTCTCTGTTTCCGCGATCTGATTGGTGAGGTCGCGCAGATGGTAGATTTCGGCGTGGCCGTCGGCAAAATTCAAGGCATAAGCGTTTTGATGGCGTGTGGCGGGACGTTACTCGAAAGGCTGGCTGTCATCCATCGTGACGATGAACCAGCCGTCATCCAGTGTGAGGGGGTGTTCGTCGATGACGACCCAGATTCCGGCGGGTGAACTGGCGGCGAGGTCGCTCTCCTTGAGAAAAACCCGATAAGCGGTGTCTTGGTAAGACCCGTACATTTCCGTGCTGCCAATCCACGAATTCATCGAGTAACTCCTGACTCGCGGCAGTCCGCCGGCCACTTCGGTATCGGCGGGGCAATGGTAGGCCGCGGGTTGAGGGATGTATGGATAAAGTTCCCCTTGCCGAATGGGAACCGGATTGGTCGCCTCGGCCAAAATTTTCATATTGCCGTAAACCCAACTCTTTATGACTGCGGAGGCCTCGTAAGGCTGGCCCTCAGCCACGTTCTGGACGAGTTTGCCGGCGTTGTCGGCCGCGTAGGATTGGAAGGCGGCTTGGGTTTGTTTCAAGTTGTTCATGCAGGAGGCTTGTTTGCCGGTGGCTTTGGCGCCAGACAAGGCGGGAAGGAGCAGGGCGGCCAGGATCGAAATAATGGCGATAACCACCAGCAACTCCACCAGCGTCATGGCGCGCTGGCGGACGCCGGCAGGGTCTGTTCCGCTATGGAAAGCCACTGGCACAACCGAACCTTTCAATTGTCTCTGCAATCCCCCTTGATACTCCGCCCTGGCCGGCGTGGGAAGTGTGCGTTTGGATGCACACCTGTGCTTTTGATTGCACTGCCGGCATGGCAAAGGATAATTATGGGCGTGAACAAGCGCGCCACGCTGAAACGATGCCTTCCTGTTCCGATCCTGTTTCTGGCGTTGGCCGCGCGGGGTTACTTCGAGCAGTCCGGTCATTGGCGCGTTTTCAGGGTGGCGCAAGGTTTCCCGGAATCGGCCTTCCGTTCGATCACCATCGCCGGCAACCGGGGTATTCTGGCAGTCAATGCCAATTCGACAACAGTTTGCCAATTCGACGGCTACGACGCCAGGGCCATTGCACTGCCGGACTCCGCCATCGAGCGGGTTTATCAAAGCCCGGCCGGCCAGCTCTGGACGATCTCATCAAGGGGTTTATGGACCATGAAAGAGGGCGCCTGGTCCCTGGTTCCGGCGCCGGAGTTTTTGGTCGCAGCGCGCGCCGCTCCCCCCTCTCAAATCCCGTTGTGTCCCGTCCGCCAAAACGTTGTCCTGTGCCTGCTGCCAGACCGCTTGATTGAGGTGAACATCGAATTTCCCGGTCCCGCGCGGATCCGGACCCTGCGCTCAGCCGACCAGACAAAGATTGGCAGGTTTTTGGGCATGGCTATCGGGGCTGGGGACGAATTGTGGATTTCGGGCCAAGCCGGCGTGGCCCGCGTGTCGGGGCCGACGCGCTCTCTGTCGGCCATGAGTCAATGGCGCGAGTTGCTTCCGCCGCCGGCATTGGGCATCGGGCGCTTCCAAAAGCCGGAGCCCGACGAGGGCGGCGTGACCATGCTGGCGGTATCATCGGCGGATGGCCGCCCGGTGGTGGCCCGCTGTGACGGCGAACGGTGGCAAACACAGGAGTCGGGCTCTCTGAAAATCCGCTTTGCCTGGCGCGCGCCCGATCACTCGTATTGGGCTGCCGACGCCAATTCGCTCTTCCAGTTGGGAGGCCCCACAATCCTGACCAACCAAGAAATGTCCGCCCGCGAATACTTTGACGTCGGCGTTGACTGGCATGGAACGTTCTGGCTGGCCACCTCCGAGGGATTGGTCCGGTTTACTCCGCCCCTTTGGCGACTGGAAGAACCGGAGTCCCCGGCGCGTTCGCTTTTCCCCACCAACCGCCAGGTTGGCCTCAAGCCTCTCGGAACGCTGCGCGATGGCCGGATGTGCTACGAGCGTCTTGCCGCGGACGGCTCCCGGGAAGGCGGGCGGCTCGAGGCCTTCGATGGAGTCGTCTTTCAGCCCCTTCCCTTTTCCCTCCCGGGCATCGGCAGCAACGGGGACATTTCCTGTCTGCTGGCCACGCAAACAGGCGATCTGTGGCTGGGCGGGAACTTTGGCACCGCGTGGCTGCACAACGGGTGGACGGTGTTCCCGGCCGCGGAGAGCGGCGCGCCGGCGGATGTTTCCAATCTTTCGGAATTGCCCAACGGCCAGATATGGGGCGCGTCCCGCGAGAAGATCTGGACCTTCGACGGTCGGAATTGGTTTGTCGTTCGCGGCGGATTCAATCATATCAACGCCATGATCTGCGCGCGCGATGGCAGCGTTTGGGTTGGCTCCGACGCTGGAGTCGAGCGTTTTTTCCGCGGCAATTGGATTGAGAACGGGCCGGAGGAAGGATTGGCGGGCGGCGTTGTTCGCGCCTTGTCCGAGGACCCGCGCTCCGGCATCTGGGCTGCCACCGTTTACGGACAGCATCGCTACCACCCTGAGGCGGACACCGATCCCCCGCGCACGTTCCTGCCCCCCGTAGGCGAGAAAGAGAAGAACATCCCGGAGGACGGGGTTCTGACCGTGTTTTTCAGCGGGCGGGACAAGTGGCAGATAACCCCGGGCCGGCGATTGTTATTTTCGCACCGGCTGGACGAGGGAGAATGGTCGTCCTTTGCGGAAGGAACCAGCGTGACGCTGAGCGATTTGGCGGCCGGGAAACATTATTTTCAAGTGCGGGCGATGGACCGAGCCGGGAACGTCGATCCGGAGCCGGCGCATCTGGAGTTTGCCGTGGTCCTGCCGTGGTACAAGGAGAGCCGCCTGGTTTTGATCGGCTCGGCCGGGGCGGCGGCGGCGGTCTTTTTCGCGGTGCTGGCCTACAAGCGCCATCGGCAACTGGTCCTCAGTTATGCGGAGGTGGAGAAGCAGGTGGCCGAGCGTACGCGGGAACTGGGGCTGGCGAGCCAGGAATTGGTGCAGAGCCAGAAAATGCGCGCGTTGGGCACGCTGGCCGCGGGCATCGCCCACGATTTCAACAACATCCTCTCCATCATCAAAGGCTCGGTCCAGATCATCGAGGACAACCTTGACAAGCCGGAAAAAATCCGCACGCGGGCCGACCGGATCAAGACGATGGTCGATCAGGGTTCGGCTGTCGTGCAGGCGATGCTGGGGTTCAGCCGCGGTTCTGATGAGATGTTGGAGGAGTGCGATTTGAATCCGGTGGTGGACAACACGATCAAGTTGCTGGGCGACCGTTTTCTGCGCGAAGTGGACCTGCGTTTTGAGCGGGCGCCCGATCTGCCGCCCATTCACGTTTCGCGGAGCCTGATTCAGCAGATTCTGCTCAACTTCATTTTCAACGCGGCGGAGTCGATGAGCGGCCGCAAACGCATCGTTATCACGACCGCACATGCCGGCGAACTGCCCGCGGGGCTGGCGCTGCCACCCGGAGCGGCGCAGGCATACGTGTCGGTTTCGGTGCGGGATTTCGGGTGCGGCATCGCGCCCGAGAATATGCCGCGCGTTTTCGAGCCGTTTTTCACCACCAAAGCGCTGTCCACGCGGCGGGGCACCGGCTTGGGCCTTTCGATCGTCTATGAACTGGCCAAAAAAATGGAGGCTGGATTGGCCCTGCAATCCACTGTTGGGGAGGGCAGCGTTTTCAGCCTGATACTACCGGCCCAGCCGCGCCGCCAACCCGTCACACCGCCCGCGTCATGAACACCCCGGCCATCCTGATCATTGAAGACGACGATCTCCAATTCGAGATTTACGAGGAGGCATTAGTCAAATATAAATTGTACCGCGTCAAAAGCGGCAGCCAGGCCCTCGCCCACATCTCCCGCCAGCCGCCGGACCTGGTCATCCTCGACCACGTGCTGTCGGAGGGCGAGCTGGGGCTGGAGTTTCTGCCGCAATTCAAGGAGTTGCTTCCTTTTGTGCCGGTCATCATTGTGTCCGGCGCGCTGGAGGTGCAACAGCAAATGAGGGCGCTGCAAGGGCCGCGGCGGGCTCATTACTGCCTGCCCAAGCCGGTGGACATCCATGAATTGCAGCGCACGGTCGAAATCGCCCTGGCCGAGTGCGGGCAGCGCGAGGCGGTGAGGCAATTCGAGGCCCTGGAGCGATCCAACCGTGTGGACGCGCTGGAAATGTTCAGCCGCTCGACCGACCGGCTCAGCCGCCAGAACCGCATTCGACAACTGATCGGCAACTCCCGCCAGCGTCCCAACATTTCCCTTCTGGCCAGGCAATTTGGCGTGGCGCGCCGCACGATAATTCGCGACCTCCAGGAGTTGATCCGGCGCGGCCAGTTGAGCGCGCAAGTCTATCCGGAGTGGGAAAACCCGCCGGCAGGGCCGGAGGAATGACGCGGCGAAGAATCAATTGACAGCGGTTGATTGTCGTGTAGAGTTGGGTTTCCAACAGAAGAAACCAGCAAGGCGGAGGAAAGGCGCAACGGATATGAACAGAGAAGAAGAACTGATGCTGCGCGGCACAGCGCGACTGATGTGGATTGGGTTGTGCGGGATCGCGCTGGTTCTCCTGTTGCCGAATCCGGGTCATCTGGAGGGCCAGACGTTCTACCAAATCGCGCGAAACTCGGCGTGGGACAATTGGTTTGACTGGCCGGCGGTTTGGTGCAGCATCAAGGTGACTCTGCTCTGTGTGAGTCTGCTTCTTTCGATGGCGTCGTTGGGATTGCACCTGATGCAGTTGGGCCGCACCACTGTGGCGTGGGTGGTCATGGTGTTGAGTGTCGCGGCCACCGTGGGCGTTTGGCTGGGGCTTTACTTCCTGGTGAAGGCGTTTTTTTAACGAACGGTCGGAGGATCACGCCTTGGCGAGCCGGCTTCGACCAGACTCCCGTTCAACAACTCGAAGCGGCGGGACATGCGCCGGGCCAAGTCCGGGGCGTGGGTGACCAGCAGCAGGGTGACGCCCTCTTCGCGGTTAAGCTCGCCGAGAAGGCGCGCCAATTCTTCGGCGGCGGCGCGGTCCAGGGCGCCGGTCGGTTCGTCGGCCAGCAACAGGCGGGGTTGGTTGATCAAGGCGCGCACGACGGCGGTGCGCTGGCGTTCGCCGCCGGAAAGCTGCCCGGGCCGGTGGTCCTGGCGCGGCCCAAGGCCGACGCGCTCCAGCAGGCGGCGGGCGCGATCCGGCGCGCCGGCGCGAAGCTGCCGGTCGTCGCACGCCAGGGTGGGGACGAGGACATTCTCCAAGACGGTGCATTGCGGGAGCAAATGGTGCTCCTGAAAGATGAACCCGATCTGGCGGCTGCGGACGCCCGCCAGCGCGGCGTCGTCCAATTGCGCAAGGTCTTGTCCCTCCAGAAGAACCTGGCCGCGCGTTGGCCGGTCCAATGTGCCGATGATGTTGAGCAGCGTGCTTTTCCCGGAACCCGACGGGCCGGCAATGGCGGCCGATTCCCCCGATCCCACTTCGAGGTTAATGTCCTTGAGCACGGACACGGGCGGCGCTCCCAAGACCGAATCATACGATTTGGAAACGTCGCGCAATTGCAAGAATGACGCCATTAGCCAAGTGTCAGTGGGTCAGGATAAAATATCCAGTCTGATTGGCGCCGATGAACCAGCCGGCGGCTTTGAGTGACGGGTCGGCCAGCGCGTCCTGCAACAGCACCCCTTGGGCCGTTATGTTGGCCTTCGCGCCGGTCGGACGGAAGCTCACCGTCATCGTCCCGCTGGCCGGAGTGAATGTCACGATGAGTTGATTGGTCGGCGGGGCCGTGTAGGTCAACTTATTCGAGGCGACGGTGACGTTGGTGTAAACCAAATCAATGCCCTGGCCGGGATCGGTGATGGTAAGAGTGCCGTTGGTCAGGGCCAGAATGTTGGTGGCCGATGGCACATAGACCGAGCCGATGATGTTGGTCTGAATGGCAAATCCGTTGGAGTAAAGCGATTTGGCCGGGCCGGAGAGTTTGAACCAGGTGAGGTCGCCGCTGACCGTTTTTGGCGGAAGGTTGCTGAAGGCCAACCAGCCGAAGACCGAGCCTTGGCCCGAATAAAGTGGAATATACACCGGGACCAGTC
>Ga0187860_1003202_pt1 | contig 13082 bp, 10 predicted proteins | sample June2016WEW_10_4_FD_132981 | JGI IMG/M metagenome (GOLD analysis project Ga0187860, IMG submission 132981) | Peatland microbial communities from SPRUCE experiment site at the Marcell Experimental Forest, Minnesota, USA - June2016WEW_10_40 | ecosystem: Environmental > Terrestrial > Soil >... | reverse complement strand
GCTTTGGGCTTCCGCCACCACCAGGGTGCCTTCCGGGGCGCCTCGGGCCGCCAATTCCTTGGCCAGATCGTTGGTGGAGGCTACCTCTTCGAAGTGGTGCACCGGTCCGCACAGGCGCCTGGCCTTAAGCCCCGGGAGAATCTCTTCCGGCAGTAACTTGTCGGTGGCCGCCAGCAGGCGGTAGCCCCGGCGGGGGGAGCCTGCGATGGCATAGCCCCGGGCCTTGAGGCGGTTGATGCGCTTCCAGACCGCGGCTCTGCTTAACCCCAGCCGGGCCGCCAGGACCTCTCCCGAGACAGGCTCAAGAGCGAGACGCAGGGCCTGCAACACCACGGCCAGGGGACCCTCCGGGCCTCCGCCTGGTTCTTTATGGCTATTGGACTTCATTGGGGAATAGGTGAAAGCAGTTCCTGCCTACGTCATGCCACCCCTGATTTTTGGAAGGCACCCCTGGGATGGTTCCAGACCCCGGTTCCCGGGAGTGGCCCAGGCTCACCTCGTCGCCGGTCCTGAATCTGGTGTTTGAGAGAATTGTTATAGACCGCGGCGCCCAGAAGGCCGCCCACCACCAATCCCACCACCGCAGCGGTGAGGGTGGGCGACATCAGGAGGGCGACGCACATGCCGGTGAAGGCGTAGGCCAGGGGGATGTAAACTTGGGCCGGACTGCAGGCAGGGATCAGGGCCAGGATGAGGCAAATGGCCAACAGCCTGCGCCCCCAATGAGTGGACCTGGTTCTCCGCCGATCGCCCATCATTCACTTCCCACGCGCTCGATCCGGCCTCCGGCCCCTAGTCCAGGCTTTCCCCCGGCGGCGCCCTCTCCCTACCGGAAACCAAAAACCGGAAACTGTCTTTTCATTACAACCGCTGCCACAACATCAGGTTAAAAACCGCACCCATCCCCAGGTGCAAGGCCAGGCTGAGACGGCACAACCACCGCAGCCGGCTCTCCACCCGGTAAGCCCGCCGTTTGAGCATCTCCTGGTTGACTGCCGCCAGGAGCAGCAAGGGCCAAAGAGCGGCCCGCCAGGGCAGGGGCGAGGCCGGGAAGAAGAAAATGGCCAGCAGCCCCAGGATGACCAGCAGGTTGCCGGCGGTGTAGAGCAAGGCCGCCGGCACCGGCCCCAGGCGGGCCGCCAGGCCGGGAGCCGCCGCGACCTCCCCCTGGGGAGCTTCTTGGTTTTTTGGGTCTTCTTTGCCTACCCTTTCAGGGAAGCCATAGCCGAGAAAAAGATTAAATCCGGCCCAGGTGAGAGGCAGGCCATACAGCAGCACCTCGGTCACCAGGTGGCCGCATTGCAAATAAAACCCGGTGGCCACCGGCAGCAGCCCGAAGCAGAGGGCGGCGGCGATTTCCCCCAGACCCCGCCGCTGCCAGCCGAGAGGCCGGGCAAAGGAAAAATAGCCTCCCAAAATCCCCAAGGCTCCCAGGGGGATGGTCAAATCGCCCGTATGGTAGCAGAACTGGAGGAGCAGCCCCAACAAGGCCGCCGTCCCCAAGCAGGCATAGGCCAGGCCCTGGGTCCCCCGGAAAAGGTCCAGCCGCCAGGCAGGATAGCGGCCAACCCCGGGGGCAAAGCTCTCCCGGCCGGCGAAGGCGGCCAGGACCAGGGCCACCATCCCCAGGGTTCCGGCCAGCAGCACCCCGGGGCGCAGGGGATATCCCGAAACCCCGGAGAGCAGGCTGCCGGCCCAGAAAGGCAGGCAGCCTGCCACCAGCATTGGCAGGGGCGCAAGCGCCTCTCCGGCGACGGGTCCAGTCCTGGCAACCATTTTAAATGATATATCCAGCCTTCCCTATTTATGTCATAACTTCCGGAAAGGTCAAGGTAATTGCGGTAAGATAGGTTCCCGGGCCACCGGGCACGGGGGAGGACTGCGGGCGGCCTCTAGATCGAGCGGCGGCCGGTGGACACCGGTGGCAAAGTTATTATCTTAATTGGAAGAAAATCTGAGGAGGCTTACCGTGCTTCTTTATCTGGTGCAGCATGCCGAAGCAGCGAGCGAGGCGGAAGATGCGGCGAGGGACCTTACGCAAAAGGGCCGCATGGACATTGAAAGTGTGGCGCACCACTTAAAAAGGCTTAATTTACAGGTCAGTCAGATATTTCATAGCGGCAAGACCAGGGCCAAAAGCACCGCCCGGGTCCTGGCCAGGCATTTACAGCCGCAGGCCGGCATCTCGGAAGCCCGGGGGCTGGCGCCTTTAGATGATCCTGAGATCTGGGCCGACCGGATCGCCCAACTGGATGAGGATACCCTGTTGGTGGGACATCTCCCCCATCTGGCCAATTTGGCCGCCCTGCTCCTAACCGGGGACAAAGAGATCGGGGTAATAAACTTCCAAATGGGCGGCGCTGTCTGCTTGAGGCGAATGGATTCCCTCCGTTGGGCGGTCGATTGGATGGTCGTCCCGAAAACCATCCTTTAGCCTCTGGGATGCCAGTGTTTACTTGCCAGGGCAAATCTGTGGACGCAGTGCGACGAAGTTTCGCCATGGCCAGTAAGAAGGCAGGGATTGAGGATTTCAATTTTCACGACTTGAGACACACGGCCATAAATAATTGGCGGGTCCAGGGCCTTGGCTATTTCAAGATCATAGCGGCCAGCGGCCATAAAACCATGAGTGTTTTAAGCGGTACAATACCGTGAGCAAGGATGAACTGAAAGCGATGGTGAACGGAAAATCGGATTAGATATTCACCTATATATTCACTAAGCCTAAAAAGAGGGGTTGCCAAAATCGGCAGCCCCTTGTTATTACTGGCGCGCCTGGCAGGATTCGAACCTGCGACCCACGGATTAGAAGTCCGTTGCTCTGTCCAACTGAGCTACAGGCGCTCTATGTTTGCTGGCATTAAAACCGATAGGTGAATATATAGGTGAATATCCAATCAGCTTTTCTCCCCCACAAGGGCCTTAAGCTCATCCTGGGATACCGTATTATACCGCCTGAAAACGCTTAAGGTTTTGTGGCCGGTGGCCGCCATTATACGAAAGTAGGCGTGGCCCTGCAATCGCCAGTTGTTAATGGCGGTGTGTTTCAAGTCGTGAAAGGTAAAGTCCTATCCTTTTCTGAAGGAAGAATTCCAAGGCGTGAAGGACCTGCAGGCGGCAAGCAGGGACACCAGCGGAATTCTTTACTGTGGCACGCGAGCCGTGGGAACCAGACAGTGCGCGCTTGCTGATCTTGGCCCCCACGAACTGTATATATAAACATCGATTATTTTCATCTCATGTTACCGGGAAGCTTTTTCGAAATCGCCCCAGTGGCCCAGGACAGAGGCGTTATCCTGCTTAGCTGATCCTCTTAACCGGATTTCCGCAGGGACGTGAACAGATTGTTAAGAGGATGCACTTTGAGGAAGTAGGTGCCTTGAGGAAAAAAAATGGCTTCCAGGAGCACCCCGGAGACCCGAGGGCTGTCCTGGTCGAAAAGAAAATTCCCCAAGGAAAAGATCCGGCAGGACTTCAGGGTCCCCTCCAAGCGTCCGGCTCGGTGGGAATGGCAGCCGATCACGACTTCCACCCCCTTTTCTTCCAGGAGAGCGGCCAGGGCTTGCTCCCGGGGGCTTGCTGCGTCGGCAAATTCCCGGCCCCAATGGATCAAGGCGAATATGGGTTTGTCTCTCTTCAAACCGTCCAGGCCTTTCAGGTCTTGCCGGGTGAGCCGATCGATCTTCTCGGCGCTCTGATTATCCACATCGGTAAAACCGGCCAGGTTAAAGGCGCCGAGGTCCAGGACCCGGCGGTTTTCCAGACAGGCAAAGCCTTCCTCGGCCAGATGCCGGTGCATGGCCCGGTAGGCGTCCTCTCCCAGGTCAAAGCTGTGGTTGTTGGCCAGGCTCACGGCCCGGACGTGGAGTTCCCTTAACAGGGGCAGGGTCAGGGCGTTCTCCATGCACAGGGTATAAGGAGCGGACGCCTCCGGGCACTGCTCTGTAAGCACCCCTTCCAGGTTGAGGATCAAGGGTCGGCCCCCGGTAATCTTAAGAATTTGCTTGACCAGGGCTTCCCGGCTCTCCGGGGTCACCAGTCTGGCCGCCACCTGACGTCCGCAAAAGGTGTCCCCTCCGAAGAAGTAGGATTGGCCCCCATCTACAGGCAAGGGCTCAGCGCTGTAAAGCTGGACGATATAGCTGGTTGTTTGCTTTACCGGCTCAGTCGTATATTCCTGGGAATTGCGGTTGGCGATGACCGTGGGCCCGGCCCCAAAGACCTGCCGCTGCAGAAGTAGTTGCAGATACTGGCAACCAAGGGAGTCGATGTGGTCCGGTTGCCTGAGGCTCAGCACCTCCCGCGGGTCGCCGCCGCTCAGGACCCGCAGGGTTTCCTGGTCCCGGCGCCGGGCCTCGGGGGCGGTGAGGTAATGCGAAAAATCCGTGCTCTGCACCAGCAGCGTCTCCGGGGTAAGGAGGGGAGCCAGGGTGCGGGCCAGAGAGTCCCATTCCGCCGGCCGGCTGTTGTAGCGGATGGCAATGGGGACAATCAAGGCCCCGGGGCAATAATGGGCGATAAAGGGCAGGAGTGCCTGGACCCCGTGCTCATGGGAAAAGAGGGAGGACTCGGTCACCAGGGGGTTGGCCAGCAGGCGGTTAACCGCTGGGCGGTCGGTGGCGAGGCGTCCCAAGGAGGTTTCAAAGTCTCTCCGGGTAACGGCGAAGGGGCTCTGGCTGCGGGAGAAATGGTCCGGACTGAGGATGATAATCCGACGGTAATGCTGGCCCTGAACCCGGGCGAAGGCCCCGGCCATGAGGTCCGCGGCCAGGAGGTGATGGGGAACGGTGAGGCCGCTGATTTTCTGGGGTAAAGGTTTGACCCGGCATTGGCCGATGGCGGCCAGAAACAGCTCCGGGTCGGGGAAAAGAGGCGCAAAAGCCTCTTGCCCCGGGGACCGATCCGTGCCGGAACAAGAGGCGACCAGCAGCATGATCAGCGCGATCAAGGCGAGTTGGCGCATCTAGTTAATCAGCAGGCTGCGATACCAGAAGTTCTTCTCTGGCAGAACGCCGCGGTGTTCGTATACCTGGCCCTGCCAATCGGCGTCGGTGTAACGGGTGGTCAGAGGCCCGGTGAATTCGTAATGGTTGTAGGCCACGCCCACGGCCAGGCGCACGGTGCCCTCATTGCCCACCAGGACCAGCATGACGTATGGCTCGCCGGTGGCTTCATATTGGACCTGCCCCTGCCCGGCGTCAGTATGCACGTCGGCGATCAGGCCGGCGCGCATATCCTTGTCCTCCAAGATTAGGCCTTTCTCTAATGGCGCGGCCATCTCCGAGAGCGAGTAGGTCCGCAGTTTTTCATATTCTTCCTCGGTTAAGGGGCCCCCCTGAAGCTCCTTGGCGGCCAGGGAGGCGTAGAAGGCTATCTGCTCTTTAAAGCGGTTCAGGCGGCCGAACTCCTCCAGTTCCCCTTTAAAAACCCCGTACTTCTTAAAGCCAGCTTCTACATAGGCCACCAATCGCCCCAGGGTTTCCCAAAAAGGCAGGTTGGGTTCCACAAACCCTCTGGGTACCGGGGGCGGGGTGCCTTCCTCTCCCCCGCCGCCCATTTCGGCGTAATTTTGTTTGGCGTACAGCAGGGTGTCATGCTTGAGTTCGGTGTACGATCCCAGGAAGCTTTCCACTTGTTTGACCGGAAAGAGCCGGTCCTGCATGTAGAGCGGATAACCCCGGCCGTAGGAGGACGTCAGGGTGCCGAGCAGCTTCAACCAGGCGCCACTCATGGAACTGAACCATTCCGCGTCCTTGATCTTTTCCAGGTCCGCGGCCACCTGCTGCAGCCGGCCGTTGAATCCGGCTGTCTCCTCCGGAGAGAAAGGGGGGGAAAGGTTCTGGAGGTACTGGTCCGCAAAGCCCAGGGCGGCCTTATCCCCCAGGGCTGCCGGGATAAAGAGAGCCGAGGGCATGGAGGGTAGCCGCACCGACGTCTTCTCCTGGCCGGCGGTCAGGTGGCTAAAGATCCAGGCGTCAAAGGTGAAGCGTTGCCCGAAGAGGCGGAAGCCTTTGGACGCGGCCAACAACTGCGCTTTGGTGGAGGCCAAAACTTCCGGGGCCACGACCACGTCGGAGAGAATCCGGGGACCCTGGAGTTCTCCCAAGTGCTGGGAAATTTTTGTTAGCGTGGCCGGGTCCAGGGTCTCTCCGGCGGCGAGCTTATCCGTGCCCAGGACCTTGACCAGGAAATTACGCCACTCGGGGTAGCTGATGTCCTCCGGCTGCCCGGCGAAAAAGCCGGTGATCTCCATGAGCCTCTGCCAGTCTTTCAGGAGCGGCTGGCCAGGTGGGCCCGGGCTGGCCAGGAGGAGGGTCACCAAAAGGGCATCGCTGACGCCGTCATCCTTCAAGGGATAGCTATTTCTCCCCAGGTAGATCATGGCCCGGAAATAACTCCGCAGGACGGAACTCTTAACATAATGGCTGCGGGGAGTGAATTGGGTGTAATCGGCGTAACTACCTTTGGCGTACTGGCCATAAAGGGGAGAGGGCGCCACGTCCCGGCCGGCGTAGATCAAGCGCAATTCGGCGGCCATGCGGTTGAACATCGGCTCGGAGAACTTGCCCTTGAACCCGTCCAGAATCTTGAGGCCGTTTTCCAGGGTGTCGCCGTCATCCGCCAGGGGCGCTTTGGGCGGCCATGGGGCGATTTCTTGCGATTCCTTGGGGTTGGGCCAGCGGGCATTCTCCAGGATGACCAGAGGAACGGTGAGCTGCGCGGCGATAAGCTCATAATGCCCCGCCAGAGGGCCGGAGGCCGTGGCCTTGTCCTCCAGGGCCTTGTCCTGGAGATTAGTCAAAAAGCGGCGCAGGGTTTCGGCCAGCTCCGTCTTTTCCAGATACTCCAGCGAATTTTCCAGATACTTGTGGAAGGCGTGCAGCATCACATCCGGATTGACGAAGTGGCAGTTCTCCGGCTTGCGGAGCATAGGGTCTTCATACCCGCTCAGATAGTCAAACATCCCCAGCATCTCATCATAATGAAATCCCATTCCCCCAAGTTCCACCTGCCCTTTGAAACGGGTGTCGCCTTTGGGAATGAGCAGGAACCGGTGCTCGTTCAAAAATCTTTTCTGCCCCGGGGTGAGCCGGACCCCCAAAAAGGCCGTGACCCGCCGAAAGTTCAGCGCCCGGTCCAGGGTCATAGCCTGTTCCTTTGAAGCGGGGGAGACGGATGCGGACAGCGAAGGTGGCAGGGCGCCAAAGGCCTCTAGTTCCAAGGCCGGCAATGACACGGTCGGCCCCGCCACCGGCGGGGTCTGCTTTTCGGAACTGCACGTGGCAATGCACATTACCGCCAGGAGCAGGGGGAGAAATTTGCCGATTCGAGACTTATCAGGAGCTTGCATCGAGGCCCTCCCAGGCTCGGTAGTTGGCCCACAATAGCTCTGTAATAAATCTTTAATTTAACCTTTTAACTTTTGCCTTTATTGCCTGGCGCGGTCAGTCCAGCCAAGCCAGGCATTCCCCGGCAGTCATCAGGCTCACGCCGATATTCTGCATCTCCAGGAGCGCCTGCTCATAGATGCCCGAGACCGCGTCGGGCGCCAGGATAATCTTAAAATCCCGTTCGCTGGCCTCATAGATGGTGGTCCGGGGGCAATTGGGGAAGTTGCAGCCGCACAGGGCCAGGGTGTTGACCCCCAGGGCCCGCAGGTGCTCCTCTAAGCGTGTCTGATAAAAGGCGCCCCACCTGGGCTTACACATGAACCATTCCCTGGGTCCGATGGCCTGGAGCTTGCCTGATAACAGCAAGGGGGCGTCCAGGCGCACCTGGGGAAAGGGCTTCAATTCCTCCATGATTTCGGCGCCGGGGCTTCCGGGAGCCACCATTTTTAATCCCTGGGCCACCGCGGTCCGGCGACACAGATCGACGTTTCCGCCGTCTTCGAGGTACAACCGCACCACGTGGATGACGGGGAGCCCTTTTTGCCTGAATTTCTCAACCAGCCGGACCATGCGGGGCAGGGCCTCCAGGGTTCCGGGGATGAACCCCGGGGCGCCCGGGACGACAAAATCCTGCTGGGTGTCGATAATCACCAGGGCCAGGTGTGCTTTTTCCGGCGAGGTGCAAGTGTTCATGAGGGATTATTAACCCATGGAGGCCGGCCTTGGCAAATCATTATAGGGGCAAAATGGACGAGGGCCAAAAAAAAGTGGCGGACCGGGTCCGCCACTGGTTCAGTTTATCATAACCGCGGGCTTACGGCACCATGAACTTCAGGACATAGGCCTGGAGCAGGGTGATGACAGAGATGATCAGGACCATGGAGACGCTGTGCTTCAAGGCAAACCGGAAGATGGAGCCCTCCTCCCCCACCATGCCGGTGGCCGCGGTGGCTACCGCGATGGATTGGGGCGAAATCATCTTCCCCACCACGCCGCCGCTGGAGTTGGACGCCACCATCAGGATGGGGTTTACTCCGATTTGTTCGGCGGTGCTCTTTTGCAAGCCGGCGAACAGGGCGTTGGAGGCGGTGTCGGAACCGGTGAGAAAGACCCCGAGCCAGCCCAGGATGGGAGAGAAGATGGGGAACAAAACCCCGGTGGCGGCTGCGGCCAGGGCCAATGTGGAACTCATGCCGGAATAGTTCATGATCCAGCCCAGGCCCAGGACCAGGGAGATGGTGACGATGGCCCACTTCAGGGTATTGATGGTCCGGCCCAGGCAGGCAAAGGCCTTGCCGAAGCCGTAGTTGGGAATGAACAGAACCGATAGCAGGCCGGCGATAAAGATGGCGGTGCCGGCGGCGCTGCCGATATTAACAGCAAAGACCGCGGGAATGGGGGTATTCTTGGCCACGATGGGGGCAGCCTTGATCACCAGATTATGGAGCAGGGGCCACTGGAAGGTGAAGCCGATAGGCGCCAGAATTGTCTTGACCGGACCGAGGCCCCAGAGAAACACCATGATGGCCAGGATGATGTAAGGCACCCAGCAGCGGACCACTTCCTTGCTGGAATAGAGACAGGTGACCTTTTGCGTGGGCGCCACCCCGGAGAATCGCCAGATAGTAGGCGGCTTCCAGAACATGAGGAAGACCCCCAGGCCGATGATGGTGACAATGGCGGCAACGATATCAGGGAGGTAAGGGCCGACGAAATTGGAGACCACGAATTGGGAGACTGCAAAGCAGACCCCGGTAACGATGATCGCCGGCAAGACTTCCATGGCGGATTTCCAGCCGCTCATGGTCACCACCAGCCAGAGCGGGACGATGACGGCTACAAAGGGTAGCTGCCGGCCCACCATGGCGCTGATGGACATCAAGGGAAGATGGGTGACCCCGGCGGCCACCACGATGGGGATGCCGATGGCGCCAAAGGCCACCGGCGCGGTGTTGGCAATCAGACAGACGCCGGCGGCGTAGACCGGCTGAAAACCGAGGCCCACCAGCATGGCGGCGGTGATGGCCACCGGGGTGCCGAAACCCGCGGTGCCTTCCAGGAAGGCGCCGAAGGCGAAGGCGATAAACAGGGCCTGGAGGCGGCGGTCATCGGTGATGCAGGCCAGGGAGTTCTTGATGATCTCGAATTCGCCGGATTCCACCGACATGTTATAGATCCAGATGGCGGTGATGACGATCCAGACCACGGGAAAGAGGCCGAATAACATGCCGTTCAGGGTGGCCATGATCGCCAGAGACACGGGCATGCGCCAAACCAGGATGGCCAACAAGACGGCCGCCAGGACGGAAATAAAGGCGGCGGGATGCCCCTTGGTACGCATGACCGCCAGCATGTAGCCCAGGATGAGAATGGGAACCGCGGCTACCAGGGCCGAGAGGCCCAGGTGGCCCAAAGGTATGTAATTTTGAATCCACGGCATCAATGCACCCTCCTTTATGAAAAATAAGTGCTCTCAATCGATTTGCAGGAAAATCCTTCCAAAAGCGTAAGGTGTTTGGAAAGGCAGCGGTTAATCACCTCCTTTTGGCTGCCTCGGCCACCGCCTCGGCGATGTGCTGGACCTTGATCTTACCGCCCCGCTTCTCAAGTCCGCCGCGGAGCTGCAGGACGCAGCCGGGGCAGTCGCTCACCAGGAGGTCGGCGCCGGTGGCGGCCACTGCGTCCAGCTTGTTTTTCAGCAGCTCCCCGGAGATTTCCGGGAAATCCACCGAAAAGGTGCCACCCATGCCGCAGCAAACCTCTTCATTCTGGGCGGGCAGGTACTGGTAACCCGCGATCTTCAATAGTTCCCGGGGAGGCCGGGTTACCTTTAGACCCCGGCACAGGTGGCAGGGGGCGTGGTAGGCCACCTTCCGGTTCGAAGCCAGGAACTCTTCCGGGCTAACCTTGAGGACTTCGGTCAGGTAGGAGCTGAAGTCCATCAACTTTGCCGCCAATTGGTGCGCCTTGACCCCCACTCCCGGTTCCCGGGCCAAGAGGAGGGGATAGGTGTTCTTGATATGCGAGCCGCAGGAGGCGCAAAGGACCAGGACCTGATCGTAATCCGCCGGGTCCAGGGCCCGCAGGTTCTGGATGGCCACCTCCCGGGCCAGATCCAGCTCACCCATGCATTTGGCCGGCAGGCCGCAGCAAGTCTGGTCCTGGGGGTAGTCCACCCGGACCTGGCGGTCTCTCAACAGCTTGACCAGGGCCTCGCCCTGCTCCGGATAGACAAAATCGACCAGACAGCCGCCGAACAAGGCGACCCGGGACCGGGGTTGGGCCGCCTCTTTGCCGGCCAGCTGCGGCCAGCGGTCCCGCAAGGGGGTGGCGACCACCGTGGGCAGACTCCGGAACTCGTGTTCTTTGCCGAAGAAAAAGGGGAGATGGCGGATAAATCCTTTCCGGGCAAAAGGCCGCTGTGCCAGGGAGGCCCGGCGCAGGAGGAAATGAAAGAGGCGGCGGTTCTTCAGGACCCTCCGCAGCATCCGGTTCTTCAGCGGTCTTTCATTCTCTTCGGCCAGGATTTCCCCATGAACTTCCTTGATGATCAGGGGCAGATTGATGCCCACGGGACAGACCGCTTTGCAGGCCAGGCAGTTGAGGCAGTTCTGGACGATAGCCCGGTCGTTTTGGCGGCCGTGGTAAAAATAGGTGAGAATCAAACCGATGGCGCCGATGTAGACATGGCCGTAATTGTGGCCGCCCACCAGCGCATAGACGGGACAGACATTGGCGCAGGCGCCGCAGCGGATGCAGCGCAGGACCTCGGAAAAGACCGGATCCCGGGCCAGGGCCAGGCGGCCGTTGTCCAGGAAAACCACGTGCATCTCTTTGCGGCCCCCCGGGCCGGGGTGGCATTCGTTGGCCCCGGTGATCCAGGAGACATAGGAGGTGATCACCTGGCCGGTGGCGTTCTTGGGCACAACCTTCAAGATGCGGAGCGCACTGGCCAGGTCCGGCACCAGCTTATCCAGGCCCACCAGGGCCACATGGATGGGCGGCAGGGTGGTGGTGAGGCGGGCGTTGCCCTCATTGGTCATAATTCCCAGGGTGCCGCTTTCGGCAATGGCGAAGTTGGCGCCGCTGATGCCCATCCCGGCGGACAGGAACTCCTTGCGAAGCTCTCGCCGGGCCACCTTCACCATCTTACCGATGTCGTCCGGGTCAAGGGACTCCCCGGTGACCCGGGAGAATAACTCCGCCACTTGCCCGCGGGAGAGATGGATGGCAGGCAGGACCATGTGGGAAGGACCTTCGTGCCTGAGCTGGATGATCCATTCGCCCAGGTCGGTTTCCACCACGGTCAGGCCTTCCTGTTCCAGGTGGTCGTTAAGGAAGGTCTCCTCCGCAGTCATGGACTTGGATTTGACGATCTTCTGCACCCCGCGGTCTTTGGCGATGCGAGAGATGATCTCGTTGGCCTCCCGGGCGGTCCCGGCCAGGTGCACCTGGACCCCGGCGGCCTCGGCCCTGGCCTTGAAGGCCTCATAAAGCTCTTCCAGGTGGGGCAGGGCCTGGTCTTTGCCCCGGGCGATCTCCTCCCGCAGGGCCTCGAAATCGACCCCGTTCAGGGCCCGGGCCCGGCCTTCGGGGTAGGCGGCGAAGAAGGCGGACTGGGCGGCGCGCAGAAACTGGTTATCCAGGGCCTGCCGCAAGCGTTTCCGGTATTCCTCCAGGTCTTGGGCGGTATCGATCATGACTATTAATCCTTGAGCAGCAAGAGGTGGAGTTCCAGGGGGCCGTGGACCCCCAGGGTCAGCACCCGCTCGATGTCGGCGGTGCGGGAAGCGCCGGTAATGAAGGCCAGATAATTGGAAGGGGACTGCATCAGGCGGTTCATCTCCGGTTCCAGGTCAGTGGCGGTGGCCCGCAGACGGGAGAGGGGCAGGACCGCAATGTGGGTTTCGGAGAGCATGGTGGCCAGGCGGAGGTCCTCGGAGCTGGAGTCCAGCACCAAAGTGCCGGTGTCGGCGATGCCCCAATCAGCCCGGGTGAGACCGGTATGGATGGCGGCGGCCCGCTCCCGCAGATTCTCCCCCAGCAACTCCAAGCCGGCCTGTTGGCAGTCGGCCTTAAGGGCCGCCAGGCTCTCGGCGTCCCAGCCGGGGGCGGCAATGGAGGCGCCGCCTTGCTCCCGGGTGATCTTGATGGCGTAGGCAAAGGCGGCCTCCCGGCTGGGCACCTGGGTGACCACCACCTGGACCGCTTCGGCTTTCTCTTTTAGGGTGGCGACCAGTTTCTGTGTGGCCATGATTGGCTCCCCTGATCAGGTATGGTCTGAAGAAAGCAGCGCCTCTGGGCGCGCAAGCTAACCAATTACAGAAAAATAGCAGAATTTTCCCTGGAAATGAATTGGTAATACCACTTGACATGATATTAAAAAACCGCTAATAAATTGTCAAGAAAAAATTTTTGGGGGTAAAATGAACCGGGGGAGCCATGAACATCTTACTCAAGCCCATTAAGGCCAGGCGGGTCTCGGACCAGGCCTTTGAGCAGATCCGGGACCTGGTCTTCCGGGGGCAACTCAAGCCGGGGGACCAACTCATGCCGGAGCGGGAGTTGGCCCAGGCCCTGGGCGTGAGCCGGCCCACGGTGCGGGAGGCCATCAGAAGGCTGGTGACCATGGGGTTGCTGGAGCACCAGCAAGGGGCGGGCACCTTTGTACGCTCCCTCAACGACCAGAGG
>Ga0187860_1003196_pt1 | contig 13098 bp, 12 predicted proteins | sample June2016WEW_10_4_FD_132981 | JGI IMG/M metagenome (GOLD analysis project Ga0187860, IMG submission 132981) | Peatland microbial communities from SPRUCE experiment site at the Marcell Experimental Forest, Minnesota, USA - June2016WEW_10_40 | ecosystem: Environmental > Terrestrial > Soil >... | reverse complement strand
GGGATGCCGAGTCCCAACTGGAGGTCTTCCTCGTTGCCGACCAGCACATCGACATGCTTCACGATACGATCCAAAACCGCCACGGCGCGCTCGTGCCCGCCCGAGATGTTCCAGAGCTTGGGCCGGTAATTGAGGTCGAAGGAAACCACGGCGCCGGCCGCCTTGGCCGCCTGCATGGCCTCGATGATCACCTCGGCGGTGGTCGGTGAGAGGGCCGCGAAGATGCCGCCACTGTGAAACCAGCGGATGCCGCCGGCAAAAATCGCCTTCCAGTCGAAATCGCCCGGCTTGAGCTGGGCAGCGGCCTCGTTGCAGCGGTTGTAAAAGACCACCGGCGCGCGTATGCCCTGGCCGCGGTCGCTATAGACGGTGGCCATGTTGGGGCCGTGCACGCCATCATGCTTGAAGTGCTTGTAAAAGGGCTTGACGCCCATAGCCCGCACCCGTTCGGCGATCAAGTCGCCGATGGGATAATCCACCATCGCCGTGGCGATACCGGTCTGGAGGCGGAAGCAATCGGCCAGGTTGGCCGCTACGTTAAACTCACCGCCGCTGACGTGGATTTGGCATTGGGTCGCCTTGCGGAAAGGGATGATGCCCGGGTCCAGGCGGTGGACGAGGGCGCCGAGGGACACAAGGTCCAGCGCCCCACTCTTAGGGATATTCAAGCCATGCTTCATGATGTTGTTGTAAGGATGATGCGCAGAAGCCGCCCGGTTTGTCTCTAAAGAAATTAGCCGTCGGCAGATTACGAGACACTGGATTCAGGAGCGGTCAGCGGTCGTCAGGTCCGCCGGCGCGGGTTACCGCACAGGCAAGGTCCGGGGCCAGCGCAGGGCAGTGAAATCAATTCGGGGAGGTTCACGGGCATAGCTCCTGCTGTCTGTTGCGCCGCAATGTTTGCCCGGATGGAAGTGAAGATTTCGGTCGCTGCGGTGGTGTTGGTCTTTGGCCTGTGCCCAAGGCTTGAGGCGATGGACCGCTGGACCGCCCTTTCGCAGATTGAGTCTGGCGACGACGATCGTGCCTTGGGTTCTGCCGGGGAGATTTCCCGGTATCAGATCAAGCCTGAGGTCTGGCGGCGTTACGCGCGCACAACCGCAGATTGGACAAAGCCGGCGGATGCGTTGTTGGTTGCCAAGGAGGCCATGCAGGATCGCTGCACGGCGTTTGAGCGCTCTGTTCACAGGTCTCCAACGGATTTTGAATTTTACATCTTATGGAATGTCCCGGCGCAGATTCAACGGCCGGGCAAAGCGGTGTCCAGACGCGCCGAACGATTCTGCAATTTGATTAATTACAGGTGAGCGAGGCATCTCCCAGCTACTGATTCGGTCCAGCCGGTTTCAGCGCCTGTGCCAACAACGCTTGCTGGTGCGGACCGTAAGACAGTTTTAAAGCGAGCGCTTGCGCAGCGGGGGTCATCTTCTTCCAGGCCTTCCGCAGGGCGTTGACCATTTTATCGTCGGCTGTCTTGCTGGCGAGGTCGCCAAACTGGTGTTCGAGGAATACCAGGCAAAGAGCGTCTTCGATGACCTGCACCTCCGGGTCCTGCGCCAAATCCCTCTTGAGGTTCAAACTCTGGACCCGGGCGATGACCTCTTCCGGGTAGCCGACTTCATGCAGGATGTCGCCGGCCTTCTGGGCGTGGAAATGCTTCAGCCCCTCGCGCCATTTCAAATAACCCGCGCGCGTCATCGGATACGAAGCCCGCGGCACCATCCAGCGGCAAAGGTGCTGGCAGCGCGCGGCCAGACGAAGCGGTTCAGAAGCCTCGGGGCAGAGCTTGAGCACCCATTCTGTCAGCCATTGCGCGTAGGTCAATTCGCGAGGGTGGGCGACACCTGCGACTCGTTCGACATTCGGGTCGCGGGCATTCTCCTCGTCGAACCGGCGTAGCGCCGCTTCGAATCGGCGCGAGTCCCGGGGCAGGAATTTCTCAGTCACAGTCTTGGTCTTATGGCAAAAGTGCGGTAGGGTGGCAAGCAGAGTTGAATGAGTGACACGGGTTAAATAAGTTAAGGGGTTAAATGAGTTAAGTGCGTTAAGTGGGCAAATGGGGACAACCGATGCGGTGAATTATGACCAGACCAGTTTCCAGTGGACCGCCTTCGCCGGAAGAGTTTCAGCGGCAGCTTTCGGAATTCATGCGGCAGCATCTTCAGGGCGCGCGCGGGCAGCCAGCTCCGGAGGCCGACAGTGCCGGCGCGGCGGAGAGCGCCGAACGCCCGGAGAAGGCGGACCCATTCGACTTCAGCTACAAACCCCGCGAGGTGAAGGATTACCTCGACCGGTTTGTCATTAAACAGGACGAAGCCAAGAAGGTGCTGAGCGTCGCCCTGTGCGATCACTATCACCATGTCCGGCTGGCGCTCGAAGGGAAGGAGTCCTCGAATTACGCCAAACAGAACATCATTCTGATTGGTCCGACCGGCGTCGGCAAAACCTTTCTGATTCGCAGTGCCGCGGACCTGATTGGGGTGCCGTTTGTCAAAGCGGACGCCACCAAGTTCTCCGAAACCGGCTATGTGGGCGGCGACGTCGAGGACATGGTGCGCGACCTGGTGCGCCTAGCCGACGGCGACGTGACCCGCGCGCAGTACGGCATCATTTACATTGACGAAATCGACAAGATTGCCGCCGCCAGCGACCTGACGGGCCGGGACGTGAGCGGGCGCGGGGTGCAAACCAACCTGCTGAAGCTGATGGAGGAGACGGAGGTGCCGGCGCGCTCGCCCAACGACATCGCCGGCCAAATCCAGGCGATGATGGACTTCACCCAGCGTGGCCGGAAAGCGCCGAGCACCATCAACACGAAGCACATCCTGTTCATAGTCAGCGGCGCATTTGGCGGGCTGGAGAAGATCATTCATCAGCGGCTGCGCGAGGCGACGATCGGCTTTGGGGCCAAGGAGCGTCCGCTGGAGACCCCCGAGGAGGTGCTGGGCCACGCCCAAACAAGGGACTTCATCGAGTTCGGCTTCGAGCCGGAGTTTATCGGCCGCCTGCCTGTGCGCGTGGTCTGCCATTCGTTGAAGGTCGAGGACCTCTTTCTGATTCTGAAAAACTCCGAGGGCAGCATCATCCGGCAATACGAGCAGGACTTCGCCGCCTACGGCATCGAGGTGCTGTTTGCCGATGAAGGATTGCGGCGGATTGCCGAGCGCGCGGGCGACGAACAGACGGGTGCGCGCGGGCTGATGACGGTGTGCGAACGGGTATTCCGCGACATCAAGTTCGAGTTGCCGTCCACCAAGGTGAACCGCTTTGTGGTCACGCGCGAGCTGGTGGAAGACCCCGGGGCCGAGCTGCAACGGATACTGGCGGACCCGCAACGGGAAGGGCGGATTGTCGCGCGGCAACTGGTGGAGGAGTTCGCGCGGCGCTTCCAGGAAAACCACGGAATGAAGATTCGTTTCACTGAGGCGGCGGCGGAAATGCTGGCGAAAGAGGCTCTGGAGAAAGCGCAGTCGGTGCGCGACTTATGCGCGAAACGCTTTAGGGATTTCCACTTTGGCTTGAAACTGATCGCCCAGAATTCAGGGCAGCAGGAGTTTGTCATTGACACCGATGCGGTGCAGGCGCCGGACAAGGTCCTGAGCGATTGGGTCGTGGCCAGCTATCGGAAGTAGGGTTCCCGTTTCGGTTGGGAAGGCGAGCGTCCTCGCGAGCCCAAACTCTTCCGCGAAGTCACGGCTCGCGGGGACGCTCGCCCTCCCCAACCGGCTCCCTACGCGCGGTTCAACGCGTCAATCAGGTCTTGCAGCGCGCTGAACTGGGGCGTTCGGCGGACACGATGGGCGCGGTGGTTTGGGGCAAGGTTGGGGAGAAGGCCATAAGTAACTGATTCCTGTTTAATGTTTCCCGTTCGCCCCAGTTCTACGCCCGCCCGCCCGCCAGCACAAGCCCTGAAACGGCCCGTCTCAACGTAGAAAGCTGGACCACCGCCGACTCGCGACGCGAACCGCGACAGCGGAACGGACAGCGCCAACGGCGGTTGGCTCCGGCGACTTGTTAGGCACCGGTTCATCAGAAATAGCCGGCCATAAGGCGATCGACCCACTCCGGGACAGATGCCCCACGCACAAGATCGTAGGCAGGATAGTAGGGCTTGAGGTCGAGCACGGGTGTGCCATGAATGGCGTCCAAGCCCCGAACCTCGATAGCCTCCGGCAAGACTTTCACGATGGGCACAGCCGTAATACCAATAGGGTTGGGGCGATCTTTAGCGCGTTGAGCGAAGATGCCAACTTCAGGCATAGATGCGAGGCCTCTGGGACGCCGACGCAGATGGCGATGCGGATCGAAGCCCGCTTGGTGAAGAAACGTTACGACGATAACGTGCGAGAACTGATCGAGACCGATAAGGCCTTGGCGATGGGGCGGGAGGACCTCGATAAGGGACGTGACCTGCCCCCATCCCTCATCTATTTGGTTGGTGACGGTCGAAGACACATGGCCGATAGGGTGAATTGTGATCGAGTCTTTCATCTGTATAGTCGTGAGGGGCCTAACAGGTAATGGGCGTCATATTGGACGCCTTGAAATACGTCATGGGGCGATGGTATTTCTCGGTTTATCGCTCGTCAAAGAAGTTGCGCCGGGGCGGGGGCGTGATATTGAAACAGGTTAGGCGTCGCGCGGCGCCGGGTAAGCTGGCGGGCTGAGCGGACGAGTTGCGCGCCAGCGTTTGGAGTGCGGCAGCTTGCTGCCGCTGTCGAATGCCCGGTCCCGACCAAAGCGGCAGCAAGCTGCCGCACTCCAAACGCTTCGTGGCTCCGGCCATTATCAGCGAACAGGCAGCGGGCGGCCCAAAAAGACGGGGCGCGGCTTTGGTGGGCCGCGCCCCGTGTCATTTAACTATCAACTGTCAACTCGCCCAACTATCAACTGCTTCTACCCGCCGGCGCTGGCCAGTTCTTCATTATTCGCGACGTTCACGATCTTGAACTGCTCGGCATGGAGGGCCGGGTCGGCGCGGAAAGAGAGCTTGCCGAAGTAGCGCTTCTCCATCTCGATCAGATGCTTTTCATCCTCGGTGCGGAGACGGTCGAGAATGCTCGGATGCACCACGATGCGCAACTGGAAGTCCGACTCGTCCCGCGCGCGCCGCTTGAGTATTTCGCTGAGCTTGCGCTGAATCTCGACGCTCATGGTCAGGGCGCTCTTGACCTTGCCCCGGCCTTTGCAGTACGGGCAGTCGTCATAGACCGCCGAATGGACGCTCTCGGAATGGCGCTGGCGGGTCATCTCGAGCAACCCAAGTTGGGAGATGGGCAGGACGTGCGTCTTGGCCTTGTCGCGGCGCAAGCCCTCTTTCATGCGCTGATAGACCTGCTGCTGGTCGCGGCGGGATTTCATGTCAATGAAGTCGAGGACGATGAGGCCGCCCATGTTGCGGAGGCGCAGTTGGCGGGCGATTTCATCGGCCGCCTCGAGATTGACTTTGAGGATGGTGGATTCCTGGTCCTTGCCGCCCTTGTGCCGGCCCGTGTTGACATCAATGGCCACCAGGGCTTCGGTTTCGTCCACGACGATGTAGCCGCCGCTCTTCAAGTGAACCTGGCGGGAGAAGGCATTCTCCAATTGCCGGGTGATGTTGAAGCGGTCGAAGATCGGCTGCGGCTCGGTGTAGAGCTTCACCTTATCGGCAGAACGCTTGGAGATTTTGGAAATCATCTCCCGCATCCGGTCGCAGGCTTTCGGGCTGTCCACGACGATGCGCTCGACGTCTTCGGTCAGGAAGTCGCGCACGGTCCGTTCGATCAAATCCGGCTCCTGGAAAACGCAACTGGCCGGCGGCTGAGACTTGATGCGCTCCTGGATTTGGTTCCACTCGTCGAGCAGCAAGGCCAGGTCGCGCACGAAGTAACGCTTTTGCTGACCCTCGCCCACGGTGCGCATGATGACCCCCATGCCGTCGGGAATGGCCAGTTCGCGCAGGATTTTCTTCAGGCGCTGGCGCTCCTGCTGGTTCTCGATCTTGCGCGAGATGCCGCTCTGGTCTGAGTTGGGCAGCAGCACCAAATAACGGCCCGGAAGGACGAGGTTCGTCGTGACCCGCGGGCCTTTGGTGCCGATGGGACCTTTGGTCACCTGCGCAATGATCTCGCTGCCGGGCGGGTAGAGGCGCGGGATGTCCTTCTGCGTGATCTTGGGCCGGTCGCGCCGCCGGCCGCCCCGATCGACAATTTCCACCCCGCTGTCGAAACTGTTCGGCACAATGTCCCAATAGTGGAGAAACGCGTTCTTCTCGAATCCGATATCGACGAAGGCAGCTTTGAGGCCGTCTTCGAGGTTGCGCATCCGGCCTTTGAAGATGCTGCCGACCAGCCGCTCTTCAGTCGTCCGCTCGATCGTGAATTCCTCGAGGCGGCCTTCCTCGGACACGGCGACACGGGTTTCGAGCGTTTCCGCGTTGATGAGGACTTCCTTGTGAATCTTCTGGACCGGCTTGATGAGCCGCTGGACCTTTTTAACCAGCGTGCTCGCCGCGGCCCGAATGCTTTCGACTATTCCCCGTGAAGGTTCCTTGATAGGCACGGGCGCAAAGGGTTTCTCTTCCTGCACTTGCGCTGGGGTCCCCAGATTCGGCTCGCGGAAATTGCCTCTGCCCGAGCGCGGCGCTTCCTCCGCTTCCCTGGGCAATCCCTCGGGTGGCAGGCCCGCGGCGATATTCTCAGCGCGTTCGATCTCGTGCGCGTGGCGGTGCTCATACACCTTCTCCGGCGCGGGAGGGCCGCTTACCGCGTCCGCCCGAGCCTGGGTGGCCTCGCGGTCGGGCTGTTGCTGTCCATGTCCCAGCCCGCCGCTGGGGCGAAAGCGCATGCCGCGCCGCCGCCGGGAAAAACTTCTGTCACTCATAATTAATAGGCCTTTCGATAGATATACACGTTTTGCAAAATGCCCATGGCGATCAACGAGCCGAGCACTGATGATCCGCCGTAACTTAGCAGCGGCAGTGGCACGCCCGTCACAGGCATAATCCGAATGTTCATGCCGATATTGATGAAGACATGGCTGAAGAGGAGCGTGACCACGCCCACCGCCATTAACTTGCCCAGGCGATCGCGCGCCTGGCCGGCGATTCTGATTCCGGTGAACAGAACCACCCCATAGAGCGTGAGCACGAGCACGCTGCCGACGAATCCACTCTCCTCGGCAATCACGGAGAAGATGAAGTCGTTGTGCGCCACTGGCCGCGGCAGGTACCCCAGGGCATTCTGCGTGCCCTGCCGCCAGCCTTTGCCCGTCAGCCCGCCCGAGCCGACGGAGATCAACGCCTGGCGCACGTTGTGGGAGTCATCAAACTGCTGTTTGCGCAGGCGTTCTCGCTCCGCCTTCGACGCACCGGGAGGCGGAGAATATTCTGTGCCGAAATACACCAGCAGCCGGCGCCGCTGGTAATCTTCCAATTTGACTTGCCAATTGGGTGGCGCGAAGAGCACGTCCACCAAAAACAAGGCGCCCAGGATTCCAACGCTGCCGAGCAGCCGCACCAGATACCGCCTGGGCGTTCCGGCCACCAACAACATGGCCAATCCGGTCGGCAACAGCACCAGCGCCGAGCCGAGGTCCGGTTCCTTCAGAATCAAAACGAACGGCAGCACCATCAGCCCCAGGGCCTTCCAGAACGTCCGCAGCAGGCGCAATTCCTCGACCGGGCGGCTCAGAAAGTGCGCCTGGGCCAGAATGAAAGCCAGCTTGGCAAACTCCGACGGCTGCAGGCTGAAGAACCCCAGGTCGAACCACCGCCGCGCCCCAAACCGCACCGTGCCGCGCAGCAACACCAGCGTCAATAGCAGCACGGCCAGCCAGTAGGCGACCATGGACCATCGCGCGACGGTGTGATAATCCACGCAGCACAAGGCCGCCGCCGCGCCGACACCGAGCCCGTACCAAACCAGTTGCCGGAACCAACTCTGGTTGTACCACGGCGCCAAGCCAGCCGATTCGCCGACCATCGTCGCGCTGTAAACAAATAGCCCGCCCAACACCATCAACCCAACCAGCGCAGCCAACTGCATCCGGTCGAGGCGCGACTGGCGTTCGTTTAGATCAGCCTCAAACATGAGTTCAGTTCGCTTTCGCCAGGGTTTCTGTTTTGCCGGTGCCGGGCCGGTCCCGCTCTTGGATGGCCGTATAGATCTTCCGGGCGATCGGGGCGCAGGTGCCGCCTCCCGAACTGCCGCCCTCCACCATGGCCACGACGGCGTAGCGCGGCTTTTCGTACGGCGCGAAGGAAATGAACCAGGTGATCTGATCCACCAGCGCGCCTTGCGCATTCTTTACCTGGGCCGTGCCGGTCTTGCCGCAAATGTTCATCCCGGGCACGGACGCCTGGACCCCCGTGCCGTCGGAATCCTGCACGTCGGCCAGCATTGCTTCCCGCAGGATTTCCAGGTTACGCGGTTTCACCCCAAGCTGATCCCGCACTTGGACACCTGGGAAATAATTCGTCTGGCCTCCCAAAGTCACGTCCAGTGGTTCCAGGCGATCCGCCAGGCGTGGCCGGAGGACTTTTCCGCCGTTGGCAAGGGCGGCAGTTACCACGGCCATTTGGATGGGCGTCACGGCCATTTGACCCTGGCCAATGCACAGGTTGCCCGTGTCCCCGTCAAACCAGCCGGAGCCGACTTGCTTCAGGGTCGGGAAGATGCCGCTGACTTCCTGGCGGGTCGGCAGCCCCGTCCGTTCGCCGAGATGGAAGCGCTGACCGAGTTTCACGATATTGGAAATCCCCGCCACCTGGAGGCCATTGCTGATGAAATAGGTGTTGCATGAAGCTTTCAGGGCGCGGCGGAAGTCGTAAGTGCCGGGCGGGGCGAGGTCGCCGAAGCGCTTCTTGCCCACGTAAATGTAACCGGGGCTGTAAATTGTGGCATTGGGGTTCAGCCCGGCCTCAAGACAGGCCAGCCCGATGATGGGTTTGAAAATGGAGCCCGCCGCATAATTCTCCTGCGTGGCGCGGTTCTTCTCTGCCTGCAACTCGGAAATGCGCTGCGCCTCCGTGCGCGACAGACTGGGAATAAACGAATTGGGATTGAGCGTCGGGGAGGACGCCATCGCCAGAATGTCACCGTCGGTTACATCCATGACGACCACCGCGCCGCGCGTCCCCGGACCACTGACGGCCTGCAACGCTCGCTCGGCTGCCTGCTGGACGCGCAAATCAAGGGTCAGTACTACGGTCTGGCCGGGCTCAGCGGGGCTCCAGACGTTCTCGGTCTGGCGGTAGCCGGCGTTGTTTACCAGGACTGATTTCGCGCCCGCGGTGCCGCCCAGCTCTTTGTCGAAACCGTACTCGACCCCAACAATGCCGCGGTAATCGGGCAACCGAAAGGAGAAGAAAGCTTCTTCGCCTTCTTTTGAATCGTCGTCGCGCCGCAGATGACCCAGGACGTGCGCCGCCGTGGTCTCAAAGGGATAGCAGCGCGTCGATTGGACCTCCAAGTCAACGCCCATCGGGCTGGTGGACTGCTCTTCGAAGAGAGCGATCTGGGCCGGGTCCAGGTTCGTCAGGATCGGGCAGGGCAAGGCGAGGCGTGTTTCGTAATGGCGTTGGAAGTTGGTCGGGTTCAGCCAGAGCGGCTGACGCAGCCGCTGGCTGACTTGCCTCACCACGTTGCTGGCGACCTCGTAACGCGCCTGTTGCCGCAACAGGGCCTGTTCCTTCAAGGTAAAGACGAACTGCCTTGCCTCCTCTCTGGTGAGCTTGCGATTCAGCTTCTTCTCCATTTCGTTCTGCTTCTGTTTCAGCCCGGCTCGGGCGCGGACGGCTTCCTCGGCATAAACCGCCTTGAAAGACTTGTGCAATTCTTCAAGATACAGACTCACGTTATAAGTGGGCCGGTTCTCGGCCAGGGCAAAGCCGTTGCGGTCAAGAATCTTCCCGCGCACGGCCGGAATGCGCACCGTCCGGAACGACTGTGTTTCGAGGTTCGCCTGGTAGTCCCGTGCCGACACCACCTGCACCCACCATAAGCCGGCCAGCAAGACGCCCAGGCTGCCCAGGACCACCCTGGCGACCAACCGCAGTTGGGGATCGTCCCTTTTGAGCTGGTCGAAGATCAGCATTTAGAGCTTTCCCCTGCGGATTTCACGGTCGGGCCGGAAGCTGGTTTCGGTGGCACCGTGGTGGACCAGCGTCCGCTGCAACCAGCCGAACAGCTCGAAACAGATCGGTGTGGCGATGGCCCCGCCGACGCTCAACACCACCAGTTGCCACAGCGTGCCCCAGCCCAGCAGCGGCGCCTGGCCCATCGTGAGCAACAGCAGCAGCGTCAGCATCGGCGCGGCGGCGCTGGCGCCCAGGCCCAGCACCACCCGGGCAAAAGTCTGGTCGCGCAAGATTAACTCGCGCTTCAGGTGAATCGCCAAGCCAATGGCGAACAGCGGGAGCACGGTGACACCCAGCGGATTGGCGGAAAGCGAATCGAACCAAAGCCCGCCGCACAGTGCGAGCAGCGTGACCGTCGTCAGCCCGGTGCACAGGGCGGCGTAAACCATGAGCGGCGGCAGCAGGTCGATTTGTGCGCCCGCCAGATAGCGCACGCCGCTGAAGGCGGCTTCCCAGAAGACCGCCAGGAAGGCCGCGCCCAAAACGAAGGCCGTGTTCAGCCAATTCATGGGAACATCACCCATGCTTCCCCCAGCGCGTTGAGGTTCGCCGCCAGTTTCACGCGCGCTTCAGTGCGCAGACCGTAATCTGCCGCTTGCACATCGACGACTTTCCCGATCGGAATGCCCGGTGGGAAGATTCCGCCCTCGCCGCTTGTCACCACGTTTTGCGCAGGCTTCAGATTTGCGTTCCCGGAAAGATAGCCCAGCTCGACGAATTCAGTGTCCAACGGTCCGGAAGGTCCGATAATGCCGGTGTCGCGAGCCTCATTCTCGACCCGAGCGGAGACTTTGCAGTTGGGGTCGCCCAGCAGCACGACCTGGGAGCGCGTGAGACTGACGGAAGAGATGCGCCCGACCAGGCCATCCGTAGTCAAAACCGGCAGATTCACCCGCAGGCCGTCACGGCTGCCCAGGTCGATTTGAACGGTGCGCCACCAGTTGGCGGGCTCGCGCAGAACCACCTTCGCCAGTTTGATTTTCCAGGGAGCCTGACGTTGCCAGCCGACGAGTTGTCGCAGCCGAGCGTTTTCGCTGGCGGTTTCCTGCGCCTGCATCGCCTGCAACCGCAGTCGTTGGTTTTCCCGGCGCAGGCTGTCATTGAGCTTCAGCAATTCCCGGCGCGGCACGACGGCGTCGCCGGCCGCGCCGATCAAGTGCTGCGACGAGCTGGCCAGCCCGAAAAGCGGGAGAAACAGGCTCCCGATGCCCAGCTTAAAGCGGGCGCTCGTTTGGCTTGGCAGATTCAAGATAACTAGCGTCAACAGCACAACCAGACCCAAAACAATGTAATGCAGCCGTTTTAACATCTGAATAATCGGCAAAGGGCGATCAGTGACTGGCGCCGGGGGGTGATGGGTCGCTCGTGACCGATTACCGATTACCGATTACCAGTTGCTGATGATGATGACAGGAGGGAACTACTTGGAATTGGAAGAAACGCGCTTAAGAAATTGGAGTTCCTGCAACACGCGGCCCGTGCCCTCGGCGACGGCGCTGAGCGGGTCGTCGGCGATATGAACCGGCAATCCGGTTTCTTCGGCCACCAGCCGGTCAATGCCGCGCAACAACGATCCGCCGCCCGCCATGACTATGCCACGGTCCACCAGGTCGGCGGACAATTCGGGCGGGCAGCGTTCGAGGGTGATGCGTACAGATTCCAAAATGCTCGAAAGCGGCTCCTGCAAGGCTTCGCGAATCTCTTCAGAGCGGATGGTCAGCGTCTTCGGCAGCCCCGCGCTCAAATCGCGTCCCTTGACTTCCATGGTTAGTTCCTGCTCCAGCGGAAAGGCAGAGCCGATACGTATCTTGATCTCTTCCGCCGTGCGTTCGCCTATCATCAAGTTATAGGCCCGTTTAATGTGCGCCACGATCGTCTCGTCAAATTCGTCTCCGCCCACCCGCAAGCTGCGGCTGAAGACGATGCCGGCCAGGGAAATGATTGCGATTTCGCAAGTCCCGCCGCCAATATCGACGATCATGTTGCCCGCCGGCTCATGCACCGGCAAACCGACGCCAATGGCCGAAGCCATCGGTTGTTCGATCAAATACACTTCGCGCGCGCCGGCATGAGTAGCGGAGTCTTTAACCGCCCGTTTTTCCACTTCGGTGATGCCTGACGGAACCGCGACCACGACCCGCGGCGCAATCAGCTTCCGGTGGTGGACCTTTTGGATGAAGTGGCGCAGCATCGCTTCGGTGATCTCAAAATCAGCGATCACGCCATCTTTCATGGGCCGAATGGCCACGATATTCCCCGGTGTGCGCCCGAGCATCCGCTTGGCTTCTTCGCCTACGGCGAGCACGTTGGTGGTCCCCGCCTGGATCGCGACGACCGAGGGTTCTCGCAAGACGATCCCCCGATCCCGCACGTACACGACGGAATTCGCCGTCCCGAGGTCTATCCCAATGTCATTGGAAAACAGGCTCTTAAATTGCGCAAACATGAATTTTGCCTAACGAGGCAACAGATTAAGAGAAACCCTGCGGTCCAGTCAATAGTATTAAACGGCCTTTTTGGAGCGGCTAAACCCCGCCTTTTTCAGCTTGGCGACGCCCCTGCGCCGTGCCAAGGATAGCGGCATATCCCCCTCGGACAGAGAGACGTGCAGAACGAGAACTCGATTGCAGCAGCCGTCCCGGCACGCCTGTCCACGAACTCCAGGACCGCAATGGGTCACTGGCGGAACAGCAAATTGGTGCCAGAGGAGGGATTTGAACCCCCGACCAAAGGCTTATGAGTCCTCTGCTCTACCCCTGAGCTACTCTGGCAACCCTTAATAAAAAGGCGATTTCTAATTTTGGGCTTGCGTTCGTGCTTACTTTTGTGCTTACTTTTGCAAAATGATACATGAAGACACGCAGGGCGCCGCAAAGACAATTGACCCCGCGTTCAAATACAACCCGGTCTTCAACCGGCGAAACGAACGCGTCCGTGGACTTTGGCAGCGTAATGGCATCTATTACGCTCAAGTCAAG
>Ga0187860_1003192_pt1 | contig 13101 bp, 9 predicted proteins | sample June2016WEW_10_4_FD_132981 | JGI IMG/M metagenome (GOLD analysis project Ga0187860, IMG submission 132981) | Peatland microbial communities from SPRUCE experiment site at the Marcell Experimental Forest, Minnesota, USA - June2016WEW_10_40 | ecosystem: Environmental > Terrestrial > Soil > Wetlands... | reverse complement strand
GAAGCTGTGCTTTTGTTGGGCCCGGTTCGCCCACACGCCGGCAAAGCAATCGGCCTGAAGCTCGACGCGTACCTGCAGGCGGTTCGACTCCGTTTTGCTCGCCGACGCCTGCTGCTGCATCACTCGCGGAAGAATGCCGAGTTCGTCCTGCACATGATGGCCGACCTCGTGGGCCACCACATAGGCTTCCGAGAATTTACAGGCGTTACTGTTCGAACAGCCGCCGAACTTGTTCTGCAGATCGTCGAAGAATGAGATATCGAGATAGATGCGCTGATCGCGCGGGCAATAGAACGGACCCATGGCCGACTGCGCGAAGGCGCACGGCGTCGGCTCGGAGCCCGAGAACAAACGCAGCCGCGGCGGGTGATAAGTTCGGCCTGCGGCGGCGAAAATCTCCGTCCAGCGATCCTCGGTGTCACCAAGTACGAGGGCGACGAACTTGCCGGTCGGGTCGCTCGGCGTGCCGGCGGTAACCGGAGGCGCCGGACTGGTTTGCTGCGAGGTCGATCCGCCGCCGGTGAGAATTTGCGCGCCGTTGAGAAGCACGCTGGGATCGATACCGAAGTACCAGCTGATCAACCCGATAATGATGATCGTGCCGATGCCGAGGCCTCCCGTTCCGCCCGGTATGCCGCCACGCGAAGCGCTCGCTTCGCGATCGTCTTCGACGTTGTCGCTGGGACGGAAATCATCCGTGCGCATCTGTCACTCTCCTTCGCAAAACCACTGCGTGCGCCAGTCCGATTGGTTCAATTCAAGCTCGCAAACAGACCACGTGAACGCGCGATTAACCAAGTGTTTCCCGGCATTTATTGCCTAGCAAGATGGCGGCACGATTAAGCCGATCTTTACCTTGGCCCGGCATCATCCGCTCCGTCGGTTGTAGGTCCCGCGTCGCCGATCGCGTCGCCTGAGTTCAGAGTTCTGAGTCATGGTTGTGTCGCGTCGCGGGGCGTCCGTCAGGACGCCCCGCGTGAGTTTTCAGTCCGCCGCATCCGCGCGCATCCTTGTCGGCGATTGCGTTGCCGAGATGGCAAAGCTGCCGGCCGCTTCGGTCGATCTTGTCTTCGCCGATCCGCCGTACAATCTGCAGCTCCAAGGCGACCTCAAGCGTCCCGACGATTCGCGCGTCGACGCCGTCGACGATGATTGGGACCAGTTTTCCAGTTTCTCGGCCTATGACGATTTCACCCGCGCCTGGCTCACCGCCTGCCGTCGCCTGATGAAACCGAGCGCCACGCTCTGGGTGATCGGTTCCTACCACAACATTTTCCGCGTCGGCGCGATCCTTCAGGACCTCGACTTCTGGATATTGAACGACATCGTCTGGCGCAAATCGAACCCGATGCCGAATTTTCGCGGCCGCCGTTTCACCAATGCGCATGAGACCTTGATCTGGGCGGCGCGAGACGCCGCGAAGAAGAATTATACGTTCAATTATGAGGCGCTAAAAGCCGGTAACGACGATATCCAGATGCGCTCCGATTGGCTGATCCCGCTGTGCACCGGTGAGGAGCGGCTCAAAGGCGGCGACGGCAAGAAGCTGCATCCGACGCAAAAGCCCGAGACCCTGCTCGGACGCGTCATCCTCGCGGCATCGCAGCCGGACGATCTCGTGCTCGACCCGTTCTGCGGCACCGGTACCACTGGTGCGGTCGCGCATCGGCTGCGGCGGCGCTTCATTGGCGTTGAGCGCCTCGCGGAGTATGCCGCGGCCGCCGAAGCGCGGATCGCCGCCACCGAGCCTTTGCCCGAGCCGACGCTCGCCACTTTCATGACCGCACGCGACGCGCCACGCGTGCCGTTCTCGGCACTGCTCGAGCGCGGCCTGGTAACGCCGGGCATCAAACTCGTCGACGCCAAAAAACGGCACTGCGCGCTGGTTCGCGCCGACGGCGCTATCGCGCTCGGCGAGGCGGTCGGTTCGATCCACCGCATCGGCGCGCTGGCACAAGGCCTCGAAGCCTGCAACGGATGGACCTTCTGGCACGTCGAGACACCGCAGGGCCTCACCGTGATCGACGCGCTGCGCGCGCAGGTCCGCGCGGAGATGGGCGCGGCGTCATCGCCTCTCCTTCGAGCGCATGCGCCACGACCTTGCGCATGACGCTCGACAGAGCTTCATCGGCAATTCCCCCAGTTGCAATCCAACGCGTGCCCGCTGGCGCCGGCGTGCCAGCCGGAATCTCGGCGCGATAGACCGAGAGTTCGAGCGGGAAGTGTGTGAACACGTGCCGCACAACGCCGGGAAGCCGCTGCCACGAAGTCTTCCTCTTCCCGCTGGGACGCGTTGAAGACAATCGAGGCGCCGCACCGAGCGCGTCGCCTTCCTCGAAATCCGCCGACCAGTCCGATGTCGGCACTTCGGTCATGCCGCCGAGGAGACCCTTCGCCGGGCGCGTCCGCACCAAAATGTGGCCATCCGCTCGCCGCGCGACGAAAGCCGCGCCGCGACGCAGCACCCCTTCTCGCTTCGGTTTGCGGCGAGGAAACCTCTCTGCCTCGCCACGCGCGCGAGCGGCGCAGCCTTCCTGCCACGGGCAGAAAGCGCAGGCCGGCTTCTTCGGCGTGCAGATGGTAGCGCCGAGATCCATCATCGCCTGGGCGAAATCGCCGGCGCGCCGTTGCGGGGTGAGTTCGCGCGCACGCCGCCGCAGTTCCGGCTTGGAGCCGGGCAGCGGTTCGGTGACGGCAAAAAGCCGCGCGATCACGCGTTCGACGTTGCCGTCCACCGGACTCGCGGGAAAATCGAACGCAATCGCGGCGACAGCGGCCGCGGTATAATCCCCAATTCCCGGAAGCGCGCGCAGCGCCGTTTCGCTCGCCGGCAACACGCCGCCGTGACGCTCGACGACGGCGCGAGCGCAAGCGTGCAGGTTGCGGGCGCGAGCGTAATAGCCCAGTCCCGCCCAGCATTTTAGGACCTCCTCGAGCGGCGCCGCCGCAAGCGCGCGCACGTCGCCCCAGCGCGCCAGGAAACGGGCGTAATAAGGAGCGACGGCCCTGACCGTCGTCTGCTGCAGCATGATCTCGGAAAGCCAGACGCGGTAAGGATCGGGCCGCTCGCCGCTCCGCGCGCGCCACGGCAGCGTCCGGCGATGGCGGTCGTACCAAGCGAGCAAGGCGGTGGGTTGCGGGAATGAAATGACCGCCGCGGCTTCCGCGCGCTGTCGCCCCGCCCCTTGCGCTGCTACCGTCATGTCCGCTTCCGTGCTGCCCGAGGGATGACAGAGCGCCCCATCGTGAACAAGCCCGCCCGTTCTTTTGCCAAGCCGCTGCGCGACCTCCTCGGCAAGGTCGTCGGCGATACTTTCACCCGGCAGGGTTTTGCGTCGGCCGAATTGGTCACGCGTTGGAGCGCGATTGTCGGCCCGGAGATTGCCGCACACAGCGAGCCGATCAAAATCCAATGGCCGCGCGCCGATGAGGCCGGCGCACGACCGCCCGGCACGCTGGTTCTGCGCGTCGAAGGCCCGGCGGCAATCGAGATTCAGCACCTCGCCAATGTGATCTGCGAGCGCGTCAACCGCTTTCTCGGCTGGGGCGCCGTCGCGCGGATTGCGCTGCGCCAAGCTCCGCTGCGGCGGCCGTTGCGCCACTCCCTTCCGGCCACCGATCCCGCGGCCGTCGCGCGTATCGCCGCGAACATGCCGGAGATCGCGGATGAGGAATTAAAGCAGGCGCTGGCGCGGCTTGGTGCAGCGGTGAAACACGGCTGACCTTTGGCACGCGCGGTCGAGTGACCGTGACTGCCGCGATGGCGCGGGGCCTTGGCGAAACGGCGTGCTGCTGCCACATTCGTGCCGCAGGATTTACCTTTAGATTCAGGAGTAGACCTTGACGCTCACTCGTCGCCATATGCTCATGGGCACCGCTGCCTTTTCCCTCGCCGACGCCGCGGGAATCGTTCTGTTGAATCCCGCATGGCCGACCAGAGCGGAGGCAGCCGAGCCTGATCCGGCGGAATTGGCCAAAGCAGGCCCCGACGGCGACGTCGTACTCGGCTCCGAGAAAGCGCCGGTGACCATCGTCGAGTACGCATCGATGACCTGTCCGCACTGCGCGCATTTTTCGGAAACCACCTTTCCCGAACTGCAAAAGCGCTACATCGACACCGGCAAGGTGCGCTTCATTTTCCGCGAGTTCCCGCTCGACGCGCTCGCCGCCGCCGGCTTTATGCTGGCGCGTTGCGGCGGCAAAGAGAAATTCATGCCGATCGTGGAAACATTGTTCGCCAAGCAGCGCGAATGGATGGTGGAAAAGCCAATTGAACCGCTGCGGGAAATCGCCAAACAATTCGGTTTTACCCATCAGTCGTTCGATGAATGCCTGGCGAATCAGAAGGTGCTCGACGGTATCCAGAACGTCCGCGACCGCGCCGCCGAGAAGCTCGGGGTCAATTCCACACCGACCTTTTTCATCAATGGCAAAAAATTCAACGGCGATCAGTCGATCGAGGCGATGACCAAGGAGATTGACCCCTATCTCAAGGAAGGATAATGGTTTTTCGGCCCCACGGACGCCCGCCGGGCGGCCGCTCGGGAACTGCCGGGACAATCATGCCGACGGAAAATCTGGATAACCCGGCGGCGCTGTTGCGCTTGCAGGCGCGACGATTCATTCTCCGCGCCGATGCGGCACCTTCGACTCAAGCCCTCTGGGCATGAGCCTTTGACGATTCCCTCGCCGCCGCAGCATGCAAGATGGAAATAGTAAGCGAATGAAGCTCACGCGGCTGCGCTTGATCGGTTTCAAGTCCTTCGTTGAACCGACCGACTTTGATATCGAACCGGGACTGACCGGCGTGGTCGGCCCGAACGGCTGCGGCAAATCCAATCTGGTCGAAGCCGTGCGCTGGGTCATGGGAGAAGCCTCCTACAAGGCCATGCGCGCGTCGGAGATGGACGACGTTATCTTCTCCGGCAACACCGACCGCCCCGCGCGCAATCACGCCGAAGTCTCGGTCGTGGTCGACAACAGCGACCGCACCGCGCCCGCAGCATTCAACGATACCGAAACGCTCGAAGTCTCGCGCCGCATCATGCGCGAGCAGGGCTCGGTCTTCCGCGTCAACGGGCGCGAGGTGCGCGCACGCGACGTCACCGTGCTGTTTGCCGATGCCTCGACCGGATCGAGGTCGCCGGCCCTCGTCCACCAGGGCCGTATCGGCGAGATCATCCAAGCGCGACCCGACCAGCGCCGCCGCCTCCTTGAAGAGGCGGCCGGCATTTCCGGACTGCATGCGCGCCGCCACGAGGCGGAGCTACGGCTTAGAGCCGCCGAGCACAACCTCGCGCGGGCCGAGGATGTTATCGGCCAGCTTGCCGCACAGGTAGCTTCGCTCAAGACCCAGGCGCGGCAGGCGGTGCGTTACCGCAACATTTCCGGACAAGTGCGCCGGACCGAAGCGCTGCTGTTCCATTTGCGCTGGATCGCAGCAAAAGCTGAAGTCGCCGACGCCGAACGCACCAAAGATGAAGCCGTCCGCATCGTCGCCGCGCGCACCGGCGAGCAGACCGTGGCCACGACGCGGCAGGCGGAAGTCGCGTCCGGACTTCCTGCGTTGCGCGAAGCGGAGGCCAAGGCCGCGGCGGCGTTGCAGCGCCTCCTGATCGCACGCGATGCGATCGAGCGCGAGGAGGCCCGCGCCAAGGAACGGATCGGCGAACTCGATCGCCGGCTCGAGCAATTTGCAGCCGATCTGGACCGCGAACGCAGGCTCGCGGCCGACGCCGCGGCGGCGCTCGACCGACTCGACGCCGAGGAGCACACGCTCAGGGCCGAAGCACAAGCGAACGCCGCGCAACTCAGCGGCGTCAATGATCGCGTCGCCAAGGCGGACGCGGCTCTTGCGGTGTCGGAAAAATCGTTTGCCGAACTGACCGGCGCGCTTGCCGATCTGGCAGCCCGCCGCAATCAGCTTCAGACCGCTTTGCGCGATCAGGACCAGCGTGCCGCGCGGCTCCAAGCCGAGCTCGCCAACATCGACGCCGGCCTTGCCGCAACCGGCAGCGGTGAGCCTGATCTCGCGGCCCTCGGCGCGGCGCTCGCGAGCGCCCAGGCAGCCCTCACGGAAGCAGAAAGCACGGCGCGAGCGACAGAAATCGCTCACACGCGGGCGCGGGAAGAAATCGACGCCGCACGCGCTCCGCTCGCTACGGCCGAGCGCCGGGTGCAACGGCTGGAAACCGAGGCGAAAACCATCGGGAAGCTCCTGGCGGTCGAGAACAAAAATCTCTGGCCGCCGGTGATGGATGCACTGACCGTGACCGAGGGCTACGAAAAGGCACTCGGCGCCGCGCTCGGCGACGATCTCGATGCGCCAGTTGATGAATCTGCACCGATGCGCTGGGCGGGTGCGGCGGTCGATCCGGCCGATCCCGCGTTACCGACTGGCGCGGAAGCGCTGTCGCGCTTCGTCATGGCTCCGCCGGAACTCGCGCGCCGCCTAGCTCAGATCGGCGTCGTCGATCGCGCCGACGGTCCAAGCCTTGCCGCGATGCTCAAGCCGGGCCAGCGGCTGGTGACCCGCGAAGGGGATTTCTGGCGCTGGGACGGCTTTGCCATCGCCGCACACGCCCCAACCGGGGCGGCGCGCCGGCTCGCCGAACGCGGCCGGCTGCAAGCGATCGAGGGCGAACTCGACGCTGCCCGTAGCGAAGTGGACTCCACCCGCCGCGTCGTCGACGCGGCCGAAGCAACGCTGGCCGCCGCAACGGCGGCGGAGACCGAGGCCCGCGCACGCTGGCGCGAGGCGCAGCACCGGACCGATGCCACCCGCGAGGAGCATGGCGCCGCCGAACGCGAGATCAGCCGCAATGCGGCGCGGATTTCGGCGCTTCAAGAGGCAAGGCAGCGGACCAACGCCGGTCACGATGAGGCGACCGCCGCACGCGAGGAGGCTGAGAAAGCGCTCGCCGCGCTTCCTGCCACCGCCGATCTCGAAACCAAACTCGCCAGGGTCAACGACGACATTGCGCGGGACCGCGCGGCGCTTGCCGAGGTGCGTGTCGAAGCGCAGGCGATCGCTCGCGATGCCGAGCTTGCGGATCGCCGGCTGCAGGCGATCGCCGGCGAGCGCGCGGCCTGGGACGAGCGCAAGAACAACGCCGCCGCGCAGATCGCCACCATCGGGCAACGCACCGGAGAGGCGAGGACCGAGCGGACCGAACTCAACAACGCGCCGGAGAAGTTCGCCGGCCAGCGTCAGGCCCTGATCAGCGAGATCGAGACCGCCGCGGCCGCGCGCCGCGCGGCCGCCAACCGCCTGGCAGAGGCGGAAACGGAGCTGGCAGAGGCCGACAAAGCCGCCCGGGTCGCGCTCGAAGCGGTCGGCGAAGCCCGCGCTGAGGCGGCACGCGCCGAAGAACGCCGCGACGGCGCCAAGCGCCGCCTGGCCGACATCGAACATGAAGTCCGCGACCTCCTCGACGTCGAACCAGCCGGTGCGGCGGAGATTGCCGAAATCAAAGCAGACGCCGAACTGCCGGAAATCGCCGAAGTCGAACAACGGCTCGACCGGATCCGCCGCGAGCGCGACCGTCTCGGCTCGGTGAATCTCCTCGCGGAACAGGAACTCCGCGAGGTCGAAACGCAGCACGACAAGCTGGTCGCCGAGCGCGACGACCTCAACGAGGCCATCAGGCGGCTCCGGCAAGGCATCCACAGCCTCAACCACGAAGCGCGCGAGCGCCTATTGGCTTCTTTCGCGACGGTTAACGCGAATTTCCAGAAGCTTTTCTCCGAACTGTTCGGCGGTGGCAACGCCGAGCTGCAACTGATCGAAAGCGAAGATCCGCTGGAAGCCGGCCTCGAAATCATGGCCAAGCCGCCGGGCAAGAAACCGGTCACGCTGTCGCTTCTTTCCGGCGGCGAGCAGGCGCTGACGGCGTTGGCGCTCATTTTCGCGGTGTTTCTTACCAATCCGGCGCCGATCTGCGTGCTCGACGAAGTCGATGCGCCGCTCGACGATTACAATGTCGAGCGCTTCTGCGACCTGCTCGACGAGATGACGCGCTCGACCGACACCCGCTTCGTGATCATTACCCACAATCCGATCACGATGGCGCGCATGAACCGCCTCTACGGCGTCACCATGGCCGAGCGCGGGGTCTCGCAACTCGTCTCGGTAGATCTGGAAGGCGCGGTGAAGCTGCGCGAGGCGAGCTAGGCTCCCCTCTCTTCTTATGCATTCCCCAACTTGAACAATCGTCGCGCGTTGGTGCGGCCGATCTTCATCCGATCGTTCTCGCTGATGGGGCACGCATCGAACCAGTTCGCCGCATGATCGATGTTCTCGAACGGCCAGTCGGTTGAGAACATGATCCGGTCGGCGCCGACTTCGAGCATAGTGTTGAGCAGCGCCGGCGTGTGGAAATTGCCGGACGTGGTGACATAGAAATTATCGCGGAAATAATCGCGTATGTGCTTCTTGGCCGGATAAGAGTGGCGGTTCGGAATCCAGGCATTGGCGTTGTCGACACGCCACAGCGCGAACGGCAGGTTCTCGCCCATATGGCCGAGAATGATCTGCAGACGCGGGTGCGCATCGAACAGGCCCGATCCCATCAGCCGTAATGCGTGCACCGCCGTCTCGTGCCCGAAGGCCCAGACCGGGCCAAGCAGCCAGGGATGGCCGTCATAGATTTTGGCGTCGCGCGGCAACGGATTGCGCGGATGCAGATAAAAGGGAACGTCGAGGCGCTCCGCCATCGCCCAGAAGGGCCGGTATTGCGGCAGATCGTAGTAAACGGCCGTGTCGGCATCGTTGACCTGCGAGAAGCCGTTCACCAATGCGCCGCGAAAACCGAGCTCCTTCACGCAGCGCTCAAGCTCCCGCGTGGCGCGCGCCGGGTCCTGCATCGGCAGCGCGGCGAGCCCCTGAAAGCGGTCCGGCCGCTTGCTGATTTGCTCGGCGAGATAGTCATTTGCCCTGCGCGCGATCTCGTCCGCCTGCCCCGGATCGGGAATGGCCTGTACCGCCGGCGCGTTGAGCGACAGAAGCATCATCTCGATGCCGTGCTCGTCCATGAGCGCGATCCGCCGATCGTGCAGATCGAGCACGCGGCTTTTCACCTCCTGCCAGACCCGATCGGGAAAATAGCCTCGGGAATCGGCCAGCGTTTCCGGAATGGCGAAATGTTCTTCGAGCGCGATCTTGCCTTGCATGGTCTCCCCTTCGTCTGCCACCGGCCCCCTGCCGGCGCATTAATCTTAACAGGGCCTTTTGCCGCGGGTTTTGCAAGCGGCGTCGCGCGCTCCTTCGCTGGCATGGTTTTGGCGACCATGCGGCTAAGACCCATTCCGTTGTCCCATTTCGGGGCAGGAGAGCCGGGCGAGCGTGCTGATGAATACGCATCTCGCGTCCGCAAACCAACCCGATGCTGCGCGGCTGGGCTGTGCTCTCGCGCGGCACATTCTCCGGCGCGATCTTCTTGACTGACGTCGCCTTGATCGTAGCGATGTCCTGCTTTACCGGCATTGCCTATCACCTTGTTGCCTACGGCAATCGCGGCAACATTTCCTCCTTCGTCCAGGTCGGCCTTCTGGCGGCGAGTATTTTCGCGATCTCGAACCTGTTCCGCCGCGAATACCGACTGCCGAATTTCTTTTCCTTCAAACCACATGGCCGGCGCACGATCCAATTGTGGAACGTAACGTTGATTTGCCTCTTGATGCTCGGCTTTCTTGCGCAGATCAGCGTCGATTACTCGCGCGGCTGGATCTTGCTCTTTTACGTCACCACTCTGCCCGTGCTGATCGTACAGCGCTATATCATCGTCCGCGCCACCGCGCTCGCGCGCGCCGCCGGTCTACTGTCTGCGCAGCGCATCTTTCTGATCGGGACCGGCACGCATGTCGGCGCCTTCATCAACCGGTACGAGCCTTGGGCGCTCGGCATCAACATCGTCGGCTGCCGCTTTCTGACGCCGGTTGTCGCCGCAACGCCCGCTGAAGCGCGCCGGGCCATTCTCGACCGCGACCTCGCCGAGGCGGTCGCCAGCGTCCGCAGCCTGGAGCCCGACGCCATCTTCCTGCTGCTGCCCTGGTCGGCGACCGAAACCGTCGATCGCTGCGCCGAAACCTTCCTCACGCTTCCGGTCGAGATCCATCTCGGCCCCGAACAGGTGTTGCACAAATTCGAGGAGGCCAGGCTCTCCACGCTCGGCCCGCTCGCGAGCTTGCAGCTGACGCGCAGGCCGTTGACGCACCGCGAAATCATCCAGAAACGGCTGTTCGATCTGGTTTTCGCCGCGGCGGCGCTCCTTGTGTCGACGCCACTTCTCATCCTTGTCGCCCTGCTCATCAAGCTCGACAGTCCGGGGCCGATTTTCTTCGTGCAGCGTCGCTTCGGCTTCAACCAGCAGCCATTCCGCATCATCAAGTTTCGCAGCATGCGCACGCTCGATGACGGCGCGGTCATTCAACAGGCGCGGCCGGACGATCCGCGATTGACCAGGATCGGCCGCTGGCTGCGGCGCTGGAACATCGATGAAATTCCGCAGCTCTTCAACGTGCTCACCGGCGACATGTCGCTCGTCGGCCCGCGCCCGCATGCGCTGTCGCACGATCGCGAATACGAGCACCGCATCTCGCTCTACGCACGCCGCCACAACATGAAGCCGGGCATTACCGGTTGGGCGCAAATCCACGGGCTTCGCGGTGAGACCGACACCGACGAGAAAATGCGCAAGCGCGTCGAGTACGACCTGTTCTACATCGACAATTGGTCGCTTTGGCTCGACTTGAAAATCATCGCCCGCACGGTTCTTTCGCGCACCTCGTACCAGAACGCGTATTGAGAGCTTTCCGCGGTTCCTCGATTGCGCCCAGCACCTCTAGCGCAGACCTACGCCAAATACGTAGATGGCCGGGACAAGCCCGGCCATGAACGACTGCATAAGATTGCGATGTTTAGCCGACGAGTGCGGAGATGGCGAAGACCGCGCCGATGGTGACGAGGGCAGTCGAAAGCCACAGCACTCCGATGAGCAACCACAGCGGGCGCGGCTTATGCATGGCCGCCGCCGGCAGATCAATCCAGGATTCCAGCTCCGGCTCCGCCCTGCGCAACGTCGCGGACGCGCGCTCGATCGCGGCGATGTCCCGCTCCAATTGGTCGCGATCAGCAGCGGCGAGCGAGCTGGAATCGTTCGCGTTCACCTGCGTGAAGTCGCGGAGCGTATCCAACTCACGAATTTGGTTTACGGCCGCAGTGCCTTCCGCGCGGTTGGCGGGGGGAAAATCCAGATGATGCTGCGACATGGGGCGCACCCTTACTTGCCTGGCCATTCCTAGCCGACCAGCGCCACCCACGCGATATTCATCGCCGGCTAACCTTAACGGCACCGATGAATTGTCCTATCTAGAGAGGCAGAGTGGGGCTTCATCCGACCGTTAAGATGGAAGGCGGCCCAGTTCGCCGCTGCCGTGCCTGCCATGCGGCCAACGAAGCGATTTTTGCGTCAGGTAGCCGGAGGATTCCGCCGATGAGCACATCGACACTGATCGTCCTTGCCGTGATCGTTGTTTTGGTTTTGTGGGTGATCACGATCTACAATGGCCTTATCTCCATGCGGCAACGGGTCAATCAGGCCTTTGCCGATGTGGACGTGCAACTGCGGCAGCGGCACGACCTCATTCCCAACCTGGTCGAGACCGTAAAGGGCTACGCCGCGCACGAGCGCGGTACGCTCGACGAGGTGGTCAAGGCGCGGAACGTTGCCATGGCCGCACAAGGCCCGGCGCAGCAGGCAGCAGCCGAGAACATGCTCTCGGGCGCGCTGCGCCAGCTCTTCGCGCTGTCCGAGGCTTATCCCGACCTCAAGGCCAATGCCAATTTCCAGCAATTGCAGGCCGAGCTGACCGATATCGAGAACAAGATCGCCGCGGCCCGGCGCTTCTTCAACAACGCGGTGCAGGAATACAATACGGGGATCCAGAGATTCCCGGCCGCCCTATTCGCCTCCGCGCTCGGCTTTGCGACCAAAGACTTCTTCGACCTCGGCGAAGAGCGCAAGACCGTCGGCGAGGCGCCGCAGGTCAAGTTCTAAAGCATGATCCATAAAAAGGTGGTTGCCGGATCACGTTCAGACATTAGCTCCGGCAACTCAAGTTACCCGCGATGGCCGCATACGGTCTCTATAGTCACATCCAGTCGAACCGGCGGCGTTCGGTGGCGCTGCTCGTCGGCCTGTTCTTTCTCGTTTACGTGCTCGTCTATGCCGGCGCGCTGATCGCGGAGACCCTGTCGGTCGATGCCGACCTCAACACGCTAATGCAGCGCGCCTGGAGCGATCTCATCAGTGCGGCGCCGTGGGCGACAGTGGGGACGGCGCTGTGGGTGGTCATCGCCTATTTCTTTCATCAGAGCATGATCGATGCAGTGACCGGCGGGCGAGAGGTCACGCGCGCCGAGCAGCCGCGGCTCTTTAATCTTCTGGAAAATCTCTGCATCTCGCGCGGCATCACCATGCCCAAGCTCAAAGTGATGGACTCCGACGCGCTCAACGCGTTCGCCACCGGCATGAGCGATAAACAATATTCGATCACGATCACGTCGGGTCTGCTCAGTCGGCTCACCGATGCCGAAGTCGAATCGGTGCTTGGCCACGAGCTCACGCATATCCGCAACGGCGACGTACGCATGATGGTCATTGCCGTCATCATCGCCGGCGTGGTCTCGTTCTTCGCGGAGCTGGTTTTTCGCCTCTGGTTCTACAACGGCTTCAGCTTTCGCGGCTCGCGATCCGACGACCGTCGCGGCGGCGGCGCCGGCATCGCCATCCTGATCGCCATAGCGCTCTTAGTGCTCGCCTACATCCTGTCATTCGTCATTCGGCTGGCTTTGTCGCGCTCACGCGAACTCCTCGCCGATGCCGGCTCGGTGGAACTCACCAAAAACCCGGACGCTATGATCTCGGCGCTGCGCAAGATCGAAGGCCGTGGCGAATTGCCGGGCGCGACTTCCGCCGTGATGGAAATGTGCATCGATAACCCGCGCGAAGGTTTTGGCGAGTTGTTCGATACCCATCCGACTGTCGAAAGCCGCGTCGCGGCGCTGGTCAAGTTTGCCGCCGGCCACGATCCCGGCCCGAT
>Ga0187860_1003189_pt1 | contig 13106 bp, 13 predicted proteins | sample June2016WEW_10_4_FD_132981 | JGI IMG/M metagenome (GOLD analysis project Ga0187860, IMG submission 132981) | Peatland microbial communities from SPRUCE experiment site at the Marcell Experimental Forest, Minnesota, USA - June2016WEW_10_40 | ecosystem: Environmental > Terrestrial > Soil >... | reverse complement strand
GTAGCTCACGCTGGCAGCTTTGTTTGCGTGTTAGCGCTTCAACTACCTCACAACTCGTAATGGGGCCGAGCCGGCAGACTACGAATCTGGGGGTCAGGAGTTCGAATCTCTTCGGGCGCGCCATAACTTCGGTGTTTTCCAGAAGAATTCGAGCATCTGTTAATTTGCCATGCAGTATGAAAAAATATGCATGGCATCTGCATGGCTGTGTGCGCAAATTCGTTGCAATTCCGCAAATACCTCCTGTGCTGAAACAGAATCGGCCATTCTGTTTCACCCGAGGCCAGCATGCGCGCACAGCCTTACGACGGCCTAAGCCTCTTCGGTAAATCGGGAAATCGCAAATATCTCAACGCTGCGGAGCGGCGGCGCTTTCTCGAGTCAGCGCAACAGCTTCCACCACCCGAGCGCCTGTTTTGCCAAGTGCTCGCCTGGAGCGGCGCGCGAATTTCTGAAGTGCTCGCGCTCACGCCGGCCGCGATCGGCATCGAGAGCGGCGTTGCCAGCATTCAGACTCTCAAGCGCCGCAAGCGCGGGATCGTGCGACAGGTGCCCTTGCCGCCGAACGTGCTACGCGAGCTTAATCGCGTGTTCACGCTGCGGATCGCGCAACGGGATCCGCAGCTTGCGAGGTTGCGCCTGTGGCGCTGGAGCCGCACGACCGCCTGGCGCTACGGCGGTCGGAATCATTGGCACGCCCGCAATGCCGAAGGGCCTGCGACATGGGTTCGGGGTGAACGCTTTTCAATCCAACGTTCCGCCGCACCTCGTTCAGCGGTGGCTCGGCCATGCCTCGCTGCGCACGACGGCAATCTACGCTGATGTGATAGGATCCGACGAGCGTGCGTTTGCTGCGCGGATGTGGTGCGGCCCCAAGCCACTAACCGCCCTCCTTCGCAACCTCATCCGCTACCCGGCGTTGGTTGCTGGGAGTCAGCATCGACTTCCCTCCGCTTGAGAATCCGTCGTTCACGACCTTTCCGTAGGAAGCGCGTTTCATGACGTCCTGGTCTTCGCCGAGGAGGATGAATTGAAGGTACGTCTCATTTCTATGGACCATGAGCCGATGAATGTTTTTCCAGCCATCTTTTTGCAAGCTGCCGGTCAAGGTGCGGCGAATGGCGTTCGTTAGGATGTCCACGAACTCAAGACCTTCCTCGACCTTGGTGGAGAAGCGAATATCCTTCAGCAGCAGCTTGAGGTCCGTGCCCTTTTCCCCATCGTCGCCGATCACGCTGAATCGGTCGTAGAAGGAGTAGTCCCCAACGGTGAGCATAGGAGCAGGCCGCCGCTTCGACATGGTGGCCAATGCGCCTTGTGCGTACTGCGACCACCACGTTTCCCATTGGGTGACGGCAACGGGGTCTTTCCCGTCCACGATCCACGCGAATAGCCCCAATTCCGAGGGCCTACGTTGGCAAAAGTACATGGTCACGTGGCCAATCAAGCGGTGCAACACTTCAAATGTCGTCAATGCTTGGAGATAGAGCGGCAATGATGTTTCAAGGATTTGTCGGCTCGCCTTTTCCACGTCGGAACGTACATCTTGGGCAAAATTCGGGACCTTCGCCAACATCTCTTCGCCGTGCCGCTTCTTGTAGGCGAGCACGGCTTGTTCGGTATGCATTCCAAGGTCTATGGCGGTGCTTTCGAAAAGAACCTCGTTCCGGGCCAGAAGCGTGACGACTTCGTCGATTTGCGCTTCATTCAATAAGCGTCCTTTCACTTCGCCTTTTTCAAGTGGGAGTCGTGCCCTGATCTTCGTATATTTCTTCTTCAAGAAATCCAGCTTCGCGTCCGGGATTGCCAATGCTCCCACTACGCTGATTGATCCCGTGTGGAATCCAGTGAACGAACCACTCTCGTCAATAAAGACGTGCACCGCGATAGTCCCCCAGCGTTAGAACTAATCCCGCTATGCGAACTTGTTATGCCGAGCCGTAACGACGTGGAAATGGGATGAACCTGCGACCAGCGACTCAGCCGCACATTATAAGCCGGTTGCGCGCGCAACCGGCTTTTAATTGAAGGTCCTGCCACGCCGACCCGTCATAATGGCCAGCATATTGACCACCGAGAACGTGCCTTCGGCGCATAACGCTGCGGTTTTGAAGTCAGCCGTGCGCTTATGCTGCAAAGCTAGTGCGAGACGAACGGCAGCCTTGGCGTGTGCGCTAGCTTCTTCATTAGCCGCGCCTTTCAGATCACTTTCAAAGATTGCTTCAAGCTTGCGCTTGGCATCGGTCTCGCTCGGCACGACGCCATCTGAAGGCTTATGCCGCGACGAGTCAAAGACTTCCTGCGTCACGGAGATAAGTACCTCGCGGCACAGCAGTCCGACGGTCTGAAATTGCTCTTCCGTTTCGGCTGTATCCAACCTGAACCTTGTCTCCTGCAATTGGCGATCCACTTTCGCCCAGCCCGTCGGTTCTTGGAATACTTCAACGTGGCCAACCTTACTCGCCGCGAAAACTGGTCTGCCAGAAATCTGCCGAACTTCGCCGAGACTCCAACCGTCACTAGACAATTCTTTGTTATAGGCGTCGGCAAGTTTTCGGGCCTCGCCGGGATCAGGCCTTACGACGGGATGAACTGTTTCGCAGAGGAACCGCAGGAAGTCCTCGTCGGACGCATGGAGAAGATTGAAGCGGGAATCGTAAAACACCCAATCGTTGCCCCAATCATTATTATTTACGCAATGCTGATGGATATCGCCCGCAGCGTTGCGATAGCGATGGTCGGTCGAGGGTAACTCGGTGAGGTCATAAAGGCGCGCCAGAAACTCATCATCCGCAAGTCTGCCGCACCAAGCAAAGTCGCTGGTGGTCAAAAAATCGGCGATCGCCCGACGCGTGACTTCCGAAATCTCGTTCGACATAGATTCACTGGGAAAGAAGCCTGGAAATCGGAAAATACGGCTCTGCATCGAGGTTGAGCGCGCGAAGCTTTGCTTTCAGTAATTGGCGAAGGTCGAATGGGCGCGCCAAGACCATGCGAAGGTCGAACCCTTCCATGAGGATGATACTTTTCGCCGGGTTCTGCTTTGCCAGCGGAACGACGTTTTGAGACCAGCCATTTATCGACAGAAAGAGGCCCATAGTCTGCCGGCCGGATCGCGCGACTTGACCATAGAGCCCATCCAATTGGCGAATATCCGCCAGCGCTTCCCGCCAGCGGCACTCGACGATGTAGTGCCAGCCATCCAGCTCAAACGCACCGTCAATTTGTTCACCGCCGTCGTTGCGCTGGAAGGCACGGCCAGCGGGAATGCCGTGAAGGTCGAAGGTCCGGTTCAAAAGGTCCTGAAGAAAATATCCGCGTTGTTGCCGTTCCTCACCGGCCATCGCCTCGTCGAATTGCGCCAAGAGCAGACTACTCTCCCGCCGCAACATAGCGTCGCGTTCCTGTTGCTGGCGCAGAGCACGCTCTGCGCCCGCTTTCGCTTGCTGTTCTTTCTCCCGTGCTTCAGCTTCGGCGAGCGTGCCCGAAAGCTCGCGGGCCTTCTGTACGACTGCGCGAGCCTCATACTCATTATTGGCGAGATGAAACCCTGTCCAGGTTGCCGCGTTCTCGACGATCTTGCGGATCACGTCGCGATCAGCGCCGCTTTTCGCCAACTCGTCAAGGATCATCGCACCGCCTTGCCGTTTGGTCAGGGGATCGCCAGTCGCAGGATCGCGCCCTTTAACGAATTGGCGAATGAGGCTGTCAGGCACGCCAGCCGGGCGCAAAATCTGGTCAGCAGCGATCTTCTTGACGTAGGCGAGGGTGGCAATTGCTTCTAGCGCCAATCGCCGGGCATCCGCGTCGTGCGGCTGAGTGTGGTCGGTTGCATCGGACATGGGCTCGTAAGCCGTCATCGGTGAAAGTCGGGTGTATTATGCAACTTAAGCGTAACATGACGGCTTCGCGAGATACCTGAAATCCCAGGCCGGTCGAGAAAGCAACGGCCCACTAAAGCCAAGCCTTGAGCTTCTGCCAAGTCGGAATCCGCGTCGGCTTATCCGGCAGCATTAGGTATATTATCCTTGACTTCGCCCGAGGTTTGTTCTCTATTCGTTCCATGGGCAAACGCGGTGAATGGAGCCGGTGGGGCCGTGGAGCTTGCGAGGGCTGGTCCCTTGAGATCGGGGCTGCGTTTCGCGGCTCGGTCGTGCGGCAGGACCGGATCGATGAACCTCCGACCTGGCTGGCTTCCGTCAACGCAACCTATCTCGGCGAGTATCCTGATCGCAAATTCGCGAAGACGCGTGTCGAAGAAGGCATCCGGCACCATATGGATATCGTGCTGCATGATTGGGACCAGTATCAGGCCGCGAGAGGAGTCGGTTCGACGTGTGCGGACGCTTCACCAACAAGCTGACCTGGGAAGAAATCGTCCGGCTCTATCGAATAACGCTCGATCAGCCGCCGCGTAACACCCAAGCTCGCTACAACATTTGTCCAACGGACCCGGTTGATGTCGTCGTGACCGACGGTGGCAAGCGCAGGCTTGTCCCGATGCGCTGGGGATTGATCCCGAGCAGGTGGAATAAGCCGCTCAAGGAGATGAAGCTCGCCACGTTCAATGCGCGCGCAGAGACGGTCGCGGACAAGCCGATGTTTCGTTCGGCGTTTGAGAAAACGCGCTGTTTGATTCCCGTTTCAGGTTACTACGAATGGCAAAACACGCCGGAGGGCAAACAACCTTACTACTTCACGCGCCGCGACGGACAGCCGATGACTTTCGCTGGCCTTTGGGATAACTGGCGCGACCGGCAATCCGGTGAAGTCCTCACATCCTGCACCATGGTCATCACCGAACCGAATAAATTTGCGGCTGAAATACATGACCGCATGCCGGTGATCCTCGAAGCGCAAGACTTCGAGCAATGGGAAAAGGGCGATGCGAAGGACGCGGCAGCCTTGATGAAGCCCGCCGGCAACGACGTGTTGCAGCGCTGGCCCGTGTCAAAGCGCGTCAACAGCTCGAAAGCACCGGCCGACGACCCGTCGCTCATCGCCATCGAGGGAAGCGTCGCGACCCCGGATGAAATCATGGCCGCGACCATGACCTACGCTCGGGAATTGGGGGAGTTTGGCTCGAATGCGCAGGGCGACGAGAGCTAACGCGACTTTATGGCAGGGTTTGGCGTCAATGCTCTTGAATGGAAATGCGGTCGATCTCGTTCCGCTAGCTTGGATGCTTTGCTGCGCACGACATCAATTTATGGCAAGCCTTCGCCTCCTAAAGATCGCGCTTCGCGGCGCTAGCGCTAATGAATTAAAGCGCGCCAACGTCATATTGCTTGTTTAGGCCTCAGCCAGGAGTTGCGCGCCTGCTAGTTTCGCGCAAGTATTCGCCTGCCAAAACTAACCAGAAACGACTACGAAACGCAAAATCAGAGTCAAAATGCCACCCGGACCGACGGCTGCCGAAATTACAGTTCCCGAAACGCTTGAATTGCTCGACGGACCTTTGAGGGACGTCGCTTCGGCGATCGCTCGGGACCAATACGCATTTTGGCTTGGCTCGGGCATTTCTCTTGGGCGAGTAGAGGGCCTTCGGAAACTCATTCCGCGTGTCCTCGAACATCTTCAGCGACTTGTTCAGCCGGGTGATCTGACCTGCCGTTTTCGCGCGGCGCTAAGCGAGATCATGCAGCTCGCCGCTCTGACGCCAGCCGAGCAGGGGGCCACAGATGTTGAGCGACCTATAAATGACTGGCCAACGCTGTCCACGCTTGTTGACAGGTTGGTTAACAACTACGCCCGTTTTCTTGATTTAGAAGTTCAAGGCGAAGAAGCCGACTACTTGCTTTGGGTAGGCGTAAACGTTCCTGACACCTATGCTAATCCGGTGACCGAGCCGGATAGCGAACACCTGTGCCTGGCGATATTGATTCTTGAAGGCGTCGCTTCCGACATGCCGAGTGCAAACTGGGATGGCTTGATCGAGCGTGCCATGGATGTACTCACTCAAAATATCTCCCCGCTTGTTGTTTGCGTCCTTCCCGAAGACCTGCGCCTCCCGGCGCAACAGGCGACGCTTTACAAATTCCACGGATGTGCCGTGAAGGCCGGGCAGGACGAGACAGCTTATCGATCGAAGCTTGTAGCTCGGCAGTCACAAATCAACGGTTGGGTAAACCAACCTGATAACCGCCCAATATTGAATCGGCTTGTAGATATAGCGACTACAAAGCGCACGCTCATGCTCGGCCTATCGGCGCAGGATGGAAACATCCAAAACATTTTTGCGGCAGCCGGAGCGGCAATGCCATGGGGCTGGCCGTCTAATCCTCCTGCATATGTATTTTGTGAAAACCAATTGGGCTTCGATCAACGCATACTTTTGCAGATCGTATATCGCGCCGCTTACACAGCGTCCACGCGAGATGCTATATACGCAAACGCATTGATCCGGGCCTATGCTAAGCCGTCTCTCGCGGCCTTGGTATTGCACGTGATGTTTTCAAAGCTTGAAGGATTGGCTGGCCTGGCACCGGGCGTGTTGCCGCCGAATGAGCGAGCTGTGCTTATCGCGGCTTTGAAGCATGTAAGGACCTTAATCGCAGCAGCAGCTGATCCAAACGCGGCCACGACGATTCTCCTGGCCATCGGACATTATGCGCGGTTCATGGCCTTGTTTCACGAAGGAACCTTTGAGCCCGCAGCTCTACGACACAGACCGATTTCAGCCCGCCCGATACAGAATTTGGCGACCGACCCGAACGTACCAACAAGTGCGATGTGCGAGTTTGCCGTCGCAGTTGGACTTCTCGGTCAAGGTTTGCAAGAAGGGAGCTGGTCAATCGAGCTAGTTGATCCGGCCAGTTCGACAGAAGGTGCCTTTCGCGTCATCTCGGGAACGAGAGGCACTAAGCTCTTTGTCGTCGCGAATACCACTTCTGAAACGCGCTTAATTCTTAATGGTCATATCAGCGATGGCGACGATGCAATCGTTATACACGGTTCGGACATCGCGCCACTCATGGCGCGGTCTCCACACCCAAGAAGGTCTCGAACTGGCATGCCCGGAATTAGGGAAGTGAGCATCGCTAGTCTTCTGGCTGAAGCGACCACGGGCACCGCTCTAATGCAGCGATTCCGTGAGGAGCTTTCGATATGACAAGCGCCTCACCTGTCGAAAGAATCGTCAGCCTCCTAACCGCGGCTGATTTTCGGCAACTCGGCGGGCCCATTATTGTTGCGGGAGTAAAGTTTGAGTTCGACGCGGTTCTGCTTGGAACGGAGTCAACACCGGACGTAGTTGTCGTTATGGATACGACCGCCGAAAAGGACGACCGCCTCCGGACGAAGATTGAGGGTATCGCGCGCGCCCTTGATGTGGTTCGATCGAGGCGGCCCTTGACAGCGATTCTCGCGGGGCCCCGTCCTACGACCGCCACGCTTGATGCCATATCTAGGTTTTGCAGAGTTCTGCCGGTTGGAACGCTGACAGCCGGAAATGAAGATCAGGCTTTGAAGGATTGGCTCGCAATTCTTATGCCGCTTACCCTTCCGCAAGCCAGCAGTGCTGTAGCCGATCCTATGGGTGAACTTCTAAACGCGGCTGACACGAGCAATCCGGTTCTCAAAGACTTGCTTTTAGCCGCCCCGCGTGGAGCGGAGGAAGTAAGGAAGGAGTTTCACAAGCTTGTGAAGCAGGCTTTGGATGCAGCGGACCTTGATGAGTCATGAGCGCGCGTTTGAACTCGATAACACTTACAGATTTTCGCAGTGTTCGCGGAAGCATCAACGTCCCATTGAACGCGCCGGTGGTGCTCATTCACGGTCCGAACGGATCAGGAAAGACCTCGATACTTTCCGCATTGGAGTTGGCGCTCACCGGCGCCATTCCATCCCTTGGACGCGTTGAGGCGGACTATGCGGCCCACCTCGTCCACAAGCAAGCGTCGAAAGGTCAAATCGTACTTAGTGTTGAGGGTATGCCAGGTATTCCTGCCGAGGTAACTCTTTCGGTTACATCCAGCGGAGTACGTGGGGCGCACCTTCTCCCTGAGCGCCTGGCGAGTTTCTATAGTGAACGCTGTTATTTACCCCAATCCGTTCTCGGGCGGTTGCTCGAATTGTACCAGTTGTCGGATGCGCGGCAGAGTGATTCACCACTCACATTGTTTGTTAAGGACCTGCTTGGCCTCGACCAGTTGGACGCGCTTGTCGACGGACTGCACGATGCTGGAGATATTCGGCGACTTCGGGCTCCTGTCCCACTGTATGCCGAGTTTCGGGAAGCGGCGCAGTCGCTTGATAGGGATATTCGTACCGACGAGGCGCAGCTCAACGAGCTGAGAAATCAGATCAATACCGCCGAAAATGGCCTCAGCGAAACGTTATCCGCCGTCGATACAAGTCTGATTCAGCAACCGCTAAACCTTGAAATGCTTCAGACGAGGTTGAATCGAAACGCTGAAGAGGAGCGATTGTCGTTACTCGCTCGTATAAGACGAAATCTTGACGCGGCGCGTGCTGAATGGCAATCCATTTCAGTTCTCGCTTCAATGGGCGAACACCAGCGCCTTGAAAAAGAGGCGACTTCGGCTCGGGAAAAAGCGCAGAAATGGCGCTCCTATAGCGGCCGTGATTTGGAAACGCTCGTTGATCAACTTGCAAACCTTTTTCCCGATTTGCCGAGCCCGACGGCTACCGATCCGGAGTTCGCGAGGCAGACTGCTCTCCGAGCAGTGGAAAAAGAATACGCTCGTTGCACGGCCCTACTCACTCAAGACGAAGCTAATATGAAACGATTGGCGGAATTAGACCAAGAGTTGTCCAGAGTTACCGCTCGAAATAGTCTCCTCGATCAGCAAATTTCCAGCTTAGCTAGTGATGCGGGAGCGCTTGCAGTCGCCTTAGCGGGTCTTGCTCCGCATATTCATGGCGATGATTGCCCATTGTGCGGCAGGGATTTTAAAGAGGTGTCAAAAAGGCACTTGAGCGCCCATGTTTCTGCGAAAATTTCTACGCTGACACAAAATGCGGGGCGTCTTCAGGCTCTTTCGCGAGAGAAGTCGTCAACGACAACCGCGATCTCCGAACTGGGCCGGGAACGTGCCCGAGTTGGAGCCCGGCAGATCTCAAACGTTACGCGGAACGAGCTTAAGGAACGTCGAGCGCGTCTCGATGAAATGAAGCGAAAGTTGGACACGTTGGCTAGCAAGACAAAGGAAGGTCTCGCTCTTATTACAGCCGCAGCGCAGGCCTCAAGGAATCTAGATGATTTGCGAAGCAGAGATTCACGGGTTAACAACTTCCGGGAGACACTCAGTCGGCTTGGTGCCGCCCTAGCGATCCAAAATTACAATGTCAATGATCCGGTAGATACAACGTTGGCGTATTTTCAGACCGCGCTGACCGAGGAGGAGACTCGACTGAGCGATCTTCAGAAGCGCCGACAACGCGCCAGCTCTGACTTGGCCATCTTGATTTCGCTCCGCGCTAAGTTTGATCAGCTATCGCGTGGCATCACGGATCGCAAAAACCGATTGTTAACCCTCACTGAGGCGAAGGCGGACGCTGATGAACGTATAACCGCCGCAAGAGAGCTTGCGCGCAAGGCAAGAGAGCTACGAACCTCGATCGTGCGACGTGTTTTCAATGACTCCTTAAATCTCGTTTGGCGAGATTTATTCGTACGTCTTGCGCCAGAGGAACCATTCGTTCCAGCCTTCGCGCTGCCTGACACGACTGACGGTCCTGTGGAAGCAGTGCTGGAAACGATTTATCGATCTGGCGGCAAGGGTGGGAACCCTAGGGCAATGCTCAGCGCTGGCAATCTGAATACCGCGGCACTTACACTTTTTCTTTCGCTGCATCTCTCCGTCAGTCAAGAACTGCCTTGGCTGGTGATCGACGATCCAGTCCAAAGCATGGACGAAGTTCACATTGCGCAGTTCGCGGCCTTGCTTCGCACTCTCTCCAAGGGCCATGGTCGCCAGATCATACTGGCAGTTCACGAGCGTTCGCTTTTCAACTATTTGGCCTTGGAACTTAGTCCTGCATTTTCCGATGATAGGCTCATCACTATAGAGCTAGGTCAAGCGCCGGACGGAAAGACGACTTGCAATTACGAGCCGCTGACTTGGACTCCAGACCCGGCATTCGCGGCTGCTTAATCGGCGGAATGCTCTGCGGCGGTGCTGGCTTGCCAATGCCGGTGGATCGAGGATGACAGCGGCGGCTTCCGGTCTGAAAAATGCAGAAATGCAGGAGAAAGCGCTAGATTGCCTACACAAATGCTACACAGGCCTTTCTAGAGTGTGTTTTCATGCATGGAAAACAATCAGTTACGAAGCACTACTCTCCCGCAAGGGGAGATGCGCCGACTGCACATAACCCGGAATTATGATGTTTATGGAAGGCGCCTGTTGGAACGAATGTATTCCGACGACACAGCGCCGAACCTCACGGTGAAAGCTCCGTCATCGGACCGATCGGTCTACCGCCTCAAAATATCGTGTGCGCCCGGATCATCGCTTCGCCCATCCTTACGAGCCGATCATCGAGCCCCTTCCGGCCCATGCTCTGCGCCGTGACGCGCGCGCCTTCGAGCAGCAAGAACAGTTCGTCCGCTAGCATTTCGGGTTCGGCGAGCGAGGCCGCGGCGCATAGCTGAACGAGGCGCTCGCGTTGCGCGGTCTTGAACGCTTCGATCACCCGCCGTGCCGGATGGTCTTTCTCAGGGAGCTCGACGGCGGCATTCGCCAATGCGCAGCCACGCTCGTCCGCGCTGGCCACGTGGGCGGCCATGTCCTTGAGCCAGGCACGAAGCTGTGCGGACGGCTCTCCCGGATAGTTAGCCTCGAGCCGGTCCCAGGACGCCTTGGCCTTTTCGGCCAGGCGTTGGAGGTATTCTGCAACCAGCTCGTCCTTCGAAGAAAAGTGCCGGTAGAGGGTCATTTTGTTCGTTTCGGCAGCTTCGGCGACCGCGTCGACCCCGACGGCTCGGATGCCGTGGCGATAAAAAAGCTCGGAAGCGGCCGCCAAGATCCGCTCGCGTGGTGAAATTCTCTCGATTTTATCGACCCTTATTCGCTTTTCTGCTGTGCTCATTGTTTTCCCCTTGACAAGGGTGTTACCGGTCAGTACCTAACACAATGTAGTGTTACCGGTCGGTATCACAAGGCCAGAAGGAAGTCACGTGGTTTTCGGCCCGCTGGCCAGACGGACCTGATCGAACCGAGGTCATCACGATGAAGAACAAGGCATTCCGCGCGTTACGAATTCTACTCAGCGTCCTTGCTTTTGCGGCCGCGGGCAGCCGCACTGAGGGGCTCAGCCTGATGGTCCAGCAGATCAGCGTCATTGGCGCGCGCCAATGGCTCGGCCTGATGGCCGGATCGATCGTTGCCGGCGCGCCCGTGATTGCGCCGCTAAGCGACCGCATCGCTCTTTCACTCGTTTACCGAGCCGGCCCAGCCACCGAGAGCGGCACTGACAATACCGCGTGATCCACCGAGCAGAACCAGCCCAATCAAAGGAGCAAATCCATGTCCAATATCCTCTACGTCAGCAGTAGCCCGCGCGGCAGCGCGTCCTACTCCAATCAAGTCGCCACCCGCATCATTGACGAGCTACGGCAGGCTAATCCGCAAACGACACTGACCGTGCGCGACCTCGCGCAGGATCCGCTCCCCCACATCGACGCCGATTTCGTCGCTGCGACGAGAAGCGCTGATGGACCGCGCACGGAGAAACAACGTGCTATCCTTGCGCTATCGGATGCTTTGATCGACGAGCTGGTTGCCGCCGACATAGTCGTCATCGCTGCGCCTATGATCAATTTCAGCGTCTCTACAACGCTGAAGTCCTGGTTCGACTATATTGCGCGCGCCGGACGCACGTTCAGCTACAGCGAGGCCGGTCCAAAGGGCCTCGTCACCGGCAAGCGGGTGATCGTGGTCAGCGCGAGCGGCGGCATCTACTCCGGCGAAAACGCGGCATTCGACTTCCAGGTTCCCTGGCTCAGAAACATGCTCGGCTTCCTCGGCATGACCGACGTCGAAGTCATCCGCGTCGAAGGCACCGCATACGGACCTGAGGCGGCCGACAAGGCGCTCGAACGGGCCACCGTGCAGGCACGCGATCTGGTCGGTGTCTTGGCCGCTGCCTGACGGCGCGCCTGCCGTTTCTTTAAGTTGACCACTTTCGCTGCGCGCGCATGAGCCGCGCGCTACCATCCGCCGGAGCAACCGAACCCTTCGAGATACTTGAACAAAACAACAAGTGCTGAGCGGCAACAAAGCAAGGTGCAAATCAACGCAAATAAACTAGGAGAAGTACCATGGACATTCCGATGTCCCGATATCACTCATCGCGTTGGAGCCAGCTGAAACGTCATTTTGCCAATTGGCAACGCCGCGCTCATTCGCGCCACGAGTTGATGAACCTCAGCGACAGAACCCTGCGCGATATCGGCCTCGCTCGCTGCGATATGGGAACCGTAGGGCCCCAAGTTGTTTTGGATGCCATGATCGAGTGATCGAGAAATGTGCACGCTCGAGAAATGTGGACCACTGCTTTTGATGATGCGCGCGTCCAGAGCCGTCGTGATTCCACCAGAGCTAGCTCGTGACGTACCTGGCTTTCGATATCCGAGCTATCGCTCCGTAGTAGCGAACCAACACCGGGCTTCAAATGACTATCCGTAGTTTGGTCCGTGGCGAAGGTTGATGGAATGCATTATCGACACCTCTTGCCACGACTAAGAGGGGCAACCGAAGCAATACGTAGTCTGAAAGAGAGTTGGAGTCCCTCGAGCGGATGCCCCGGAGGCAGCTTCCAGCGCGTCGTCCGTTTCGCGTCTTCGACATCGGGGTCGCTATGTAGGATTGCCATTTGTGCACCCAATTCCGCAGTGTCAACAGGCCTAGCTTGGACCGAGTGCAGCACAATCCGGATTCTCGTGTGCGGACGGCCAGCTCCCGGGATTTCGCTTCGCTACATCCAGGCCATGGCCTACTCTATTTCCGAAGAACACGCACCACATACGTCTCCATGAAACACATCGGCTTCCTCTCCTTCGGCCATTGGACGCAATCGCCGCAGTCGCAGACGCGCTCGGCGTCCGATGCGCTGCTGCAATCGATCGAGCTCGCCGTCGC
>Ga0187860_1003188_pt1 | contig 13107 bp, 10 predicted proteins | sample June2016WEW_10_4_FD_132981 | JGI IMG/M metagenome (GOLD analysis project Ga0187860, IMG submission 132981) | Peatland microbial communities from SPRUCE experiment site at the Marcell Experimental Forest, Minnesota, USA - June2016WEW_10_40 | ecosystem: Environmental > Terrestrial > Soil >... | reverse complement strand
TTCTCCTTTTGGCGTGGCGGTGGATAGCACGGGCAATGTTTATGTGGCGGATGCTGGCAACAATACGATTCGAGAGATCACGCCGGCGGGCGTGGTCACGACGCTTGCCGGTCTGTATCAAACTAACCAGTACGGTAATATCGAGGGTGGTTACGCGGACGGCAGGGGGACCAACGCGCAGTTTTATGATCCTTTTGGCGTGGCGGTGGACAGCGCGGGCAACGTTTATGTAGCCGATACTGACAACTTTACGATTCGAAAGATCACTCCGCTGGCAGAGGTGACCACCCTTGCCGGGTCAGCCGGAACTCCTGGTAGCACTGATGGGGTGGGCACCAATGCATTATTTGGCAGACGTAGGGGTTTAAGGACTCCGGGAGGTGGACCAGAAGGATTGGCCGTGGACGGCGCGGGAAACATTTATGTCGCGGACACAGGCAACGACACGATCCGGAAGGTGACGCCGATTGGCACCAATTGGGTGGTGAGCACCATTGCCGGCCTGGTATCGAATCCCGGCGACGCCGACGGCCTGGGGACGAACGCACAGTTTTATGCTCCTGCAGGTATGGCGGTGGACAGCGCGGGCAATATCTATGTCGCCGATACGGGAAACGACGCCCTGCGCAAGATTACGAAGGTGGGAACCAATTGGATGGTGACCACCATCGCTGGAGTGGCGGGACAAATAGGCAGCGCAGATGGCGCGGGGAGTGCCGCTCTCTTTGATCAACCTTTTGGCTTTGCGGTGGACGGCGCGGGCAACGTGTATGTGGCAGATACTGGAAACAATACAATCCGCGAGGGTGTGTTTCAAGCATTCTCTCCTGCCATGCCCGTGTCTTTCACCCAACCCGCCAACAATGCAACTCTCGTGGTCACGCTTCTCCCCAGCGAAGCCGACGGACAATGGCGCTTCCCCTGGGAACTGGCCTGGCGGCAAAGCGGTACCGCCGCCACAAACCTCGTGCCGAACCAGAATTATACCGTCGAGTTCAGCCCGGTTTCTGGCTACCTTGCCATCCCGGCCGAGGAGACGGTCTTTGTTGGGGATGGGCAAACGAATATCACCGGCCAGTATTATCCCACCGTCACGTCGGTCGATTCAACCAACGGCGGCTCCCTGGAGGTCATCTTCCAAGTCAACGCACCAAGCGGAGCTGGTTGGAGGCTCTTGGGAGATCCCAACACAAATTGGCTCTCCTCCGGCTTTGTCACCAACCTCTTGCCGGGCAATTACCTCATCGAGTGCGCTGCCCTGAGTAACTTTACGCAAATTCCGATCCAGTCGCTCCAAATCGCCGCCGGATTGCCCACCGTGGTGCAGGAGATTTATCAACCCTCGCAACCTCTGCCAACTGGGTCCGCGTTTCTCCTGCCCGAGCCGGTTCCATCCGGGGAGATCAGCGACTCCACCAATTATCCCTACGGTTTCAGTGGACAATTGGAAACCGATGTCGGATATGGCGGCGGGGTTGCGGTGCTGGCTAACGTAGTGCTGACGGCGGCGCACCTGGTTTTCAATGATCAGACCTTGTCGTATGTCAGCAACGCCTGGTGGTTTCCTCAGGAAGAAGCGCCGCAATACGTGCCCCAACCGCTGGCGGCACAAGGCTGGCTGGTGCTCAGCGGCTATGCCTCGCAGCGAACCAACGATCTGCAAAGCGGTTTCTACCCCGACCAATCCAGTCCGCAGTCGCGCAATTTCGATGTCGCCGCCCTCTATTTTCAATCGCCCGTGGCGGGTGGCGGCTATGGGGGATATCTGCCTTCGGATGCGACGCCCAACGCTTGGCTGACCAGCACTGCGAACAAGATGTTGGTTGGCTACCCGGTGGATGCGTCCATGTTCCAGGGACAAAGCGTGCAGCCGGGCCAGATGTATGAGGTTGGGCCTCAGCCATACCCGTTGAGCGTTGCAACCGATCCCGGCGTGAATGACGAGCAGGTTTATACGGCCTCATGGTTTCTGAGTTATCCCGGAAACAGCGGCGGGCCGTTTTACGCGCAGCTCAATGGCTATTACTATCCAGCCGGCGTGTATTTGGGGACGTTGTTCAGCGGAACGGTTCCTTATGCGTCCGCCGTGCGTGCCATTGACAGCAACGTGGTGAACCTCATCACCAACGCCCAGGCTATAGTGGCAACCGGCACCAACAACTCGGGCGGCGGAGTCGTCACCATCAACGCCGGCTCGGGCATCGCCAGCAACCCGGGGGCTGTGGAAGTGACAATATCTCCGCCGGCGGTGGTTCAGGCTGGGGGCGCTTGGAAATTGTCAACGCTGTCCGATTCATGGTATTCGACCCAGAACCCATCGGCTTTGGCGGTGAATTCGACCAATGAGGAACAACTCCAGTTCAAGCAGATAACCGGCTGGAATCTGCCAGCCAATCAGTCGGTGACGGTGGCGCCGGGGGCTGTCACGTGCCTGACAAACTCCTACACCCTGGCGGTAAGTTGGCCGACGCCAGCCGCCATCACCTACGGCACAGCTCTCAGTTCAAAGCAACTCGATGCCACCAATGTGATCGGGGTGCGGGGCAATTACGCCTACAGTCCGACGAACGGAAGCGTGCTCAACGTGGGCACCAACACGCTGTCGGTCATATTCACTCCGAACAACACCAATGAGTACGGCGGCGCCAGCGTCACCAGCGTCAGCCTGGTGGTGTTGCCACCGCCCCCCGACATCCAGACCGTGCGGCGCTCCGGCAGTTCGTTCACCTTCACCTGGAGCGCGATGGCCAATCAATCGTATCAAATTCAGACCAAAACCAACCTGACTCAACCCCACTGGACCACATTGAGCAACGTTCTCACGGCGACCAATTCCAGCATGACCACTTCGGCATCCCTCGGCGCCAGCTCCCAACAGTTTTACCGCGTCGTGCTCTTGCCGTAAGGTTGATCGTTCACCAGGAATTGCCGCCGAAGCGGGTGTTTGAAGCGACCATCGCGGTCGCCGGGGTTTTCAGAAAGGATGGGGGATTGGGGGAGTTTGCCGCAATTCGGGTTTGACACCGGAGCGGGGCAACTTTAGGTTGGAGGCAGAAGAGAAATTTTATGGCCGAAAATATTCCCACTACGCCCGGTGGCGCATTGCCACCCAAACCGGCTGAAGCCGCCAAGATCCAGCCGAAAAAGGAAACTGTCCGCATCAATTTGCCGCCCAAGCCGACGTCGGCCCCGACGATCAAGCTGCCGACGCTGGCACCAGGGTCGGCGCCGCCCGCCGCCACGGCCGCGGCTCCCGTGGCCGCCGCATCCTCGGCCAGAACTGTGGCGCCTCCGGCACCACCTCCGCCGGGGGCGACTCCGACACGGATGGCCGCACCCGCTGCGCCGGCCAAGCCAGCCGCCACTCCGGCACCGGCCGCGCCGCGTCCGATGCCCATGGTGGGCGGTGGACTCGGCACGGTGGACAAGGCGCTGGCCATTGTTGCCGCGGTGGTCAGCCTGGCCGCGGCGGGGATAGTGGCGTATCTGGTTTTCTTCCTGAAAGACAATCCCCCAAGTTAAGTAAATCGGAAACTGTGACTATGACTGCCTCCAGTATATTAAAACTGAATCAAGCCAATTTTGCGGAGCAAGTGCTCGGCATGCCCGGCCCGGTGGTGGTCGATTTTTGGGCCGAATGGTGCGGTCCGTGCAAGATGATCGCCCCGCTCCTGGACGAACTGGCCGGGGAGTACGACGGCCGGGTGCGCATCGGCAAAGTGAACATCGACGAGGAACAGGCGCTGGCGACGGAGTACGGCGTGCGCGCCATTCCGACGCTGCTTTTTTTCCGGTCGGGCGAAGTGGCCGCGCAGATCGTGGGCATGTGCTCCAAGCGCGACTTGAAACAGAATATCGACCGGTTGCTGGGACCGTAGCGTTGATGAGCATCAACTGAAACCATCGGGCTGGGGCACGGCGTGCCAAACCAGTGATCATCACACCCAGCCAGTTGAATCAGCGTTCCGAGTTGTATCATCAACTCGGAGTCTTAATCACCGCGGGGATGACGCTGCATGAGGGACTGGAGCATTTGAAGGCCAATCCGCCCTCGCGCGCCTTGCAGCCGTACATCGCGCGGTGGCTGGATTATTTGAAGGAGGGCTGCACGGTCACGGACGCATTGAGCCGGACGGGGAAGTGGATGCCGTCCTTTGATCTGGCGCTGATCGAAGCGGGGGAACGCAGCGGGAGGCTGGATGCGTGCTTCAAACTGCTTGGGGTTTACTATCAGGAACGGGCGCAAATGATCCGGCAGATGATTTCCGACCTGCTCTACCCGCTGTTCATTTTTCATTTCGCGGTGGTGCTTTTTCCCTTCATCCAATTCGTGCAGGATATGAATGTCTTCCGGTTTGTGGGTTCGATCCTGCTGGTGCTGGCTCCGCTGTACGCGATTGTTTTTTTTCTCATAGTTGCGTGCCAGGGGCGGCATGGGGAGAGCTGGCGATCGGGCATTGAGAAGGTGCTGCGGCGGGTTCCGTTTTTGGGGACGGCGCGGCGGGAGTTGGCGCTGGCCCGGCTTGCGGCGGCGTTGGAAGCGCTGCTCAACGCGGGGGTGGGCATCTTCGGGGCGTGGGAATTGGCGGCCACGGCCAGCGGATCGCCGGCTTTGCGGCGCACGGTGCTGGGGTGGAGACCGGCGCTGGAGCAAGGCACGACAACCTCGGAATTGGTGTCCAATTGCGAGGAATTTCCCGACGCGTTCGGCAACCTATACCACACGGGGGAAATCAGCGGGCAGTTGGACCAGACGCTGGGCCGGCTGCACACGATGTACCAGGAGCAAGGCTCGCGCCGACTTCGCATGGTCGCGCAGTGGGCGCCGCGGCTGATTTATTTTGGCATCGTTATTTACATCGGCTGGAAGATCCTCGCCTACTACAGCGGCTATTTCAGTCAGATCAACCAGATCGAGAACATGAGATGACCCTCGCGCAGATTCTGAGCAACGAGGAACTGCGGCGGCGCGAATTCCCAGTGGCGCGGGAGAAGGCCTTTCTGGCGCACGCCGCCGTGTGCGCGCTGCCACGGCGGGTTTCGGAGGCGATGTGCGAGCACGCCGCGCGGGCAGCGCTGGATGACCAGGAGGAAACGATCACGGCGGGCCAAATCCGCCGGGCGCGGGAGCTGGCCGCGCGCTTGCTGGGTGCCCAGGCGGAGGAAATCGCCTTCGTCGGCCCCACGTCGCTGGCGCTGAGTTTTGTGGCCGCGGGTCTGCCGTTTCGCAAGGGCGACAATGTGCTGGTTTATTTCGACGACTACCCGTCGAATGTTTATCCGTGGATGGCCCTGGCGGAAAAGGGCGTCGAGGTGCGCCTGCTCAATACACGCGAATACGGGCGCATCCGGCCGATCGATGTGATCGGACAAGTCGATGAGCAAACGCGGCTGGTGGCGCTGGCGTCGAATCATTTTGTGGCGGGCTGGCGGGTGGAGTTGGACGCCATCGGCAAGGCGTTGCGGGCGCGGGGAATACTTTTCTGTGTCGATGGCATTCAAACGGTGGGGGCGTTTCCGACGAGCGTCGAACACATCGATTTTCTGGCCGCCGACGCGCACAAATGGCTGCTTGGGCCGTGCGGAGCGGGGATTTTTTACGTGCGAAAAGCCGTGCAGGAGAAATTGCGCCCGACCGTCCATGGCTGGCACAACGTGCGGTGTCCGGGATTTGTGGCCCAGGAACAAATGGTCTATTTGCCCGACGCGCGCCGCTACGAGGCCGGGACGGCCAATCTCGCCGGCCTGGCGGGCCTGGCGGCGGCGATAGATCTGCTCCTGGAAGTCGGCGTCGAGAACATCGCGGAGGAATTGCTCCGCAAGCGGGCGCTGCTGCTGCCCGCGCTGCGCGAAAAGGGCTTCGCCGTCCTGCACGCGGAGGCACCCAAGGCCAACGCGAGCGGGATCCTGAGTTTTTGCCGGGCCGGGGCGGACATGGCCGAACTGCACCGCAAATTAATGGCGGCGGGCGTCCATGCCTCCCTGCGGGGGGACCGCGGCGGGCAGCAGTATGTTCGCGTCTCACCGCATTTCTACAACAGCGACGCGGAATTGGAGCGGCTGCTGGAAAACCTTTGACACGCTGTGGTCATGCGAAAGTTCTCGGACAAATCACCGACGGCCCAAGATTTGGAGTTCCTGCAAGCGGCCATTGGGCTGGCCGCCGAACATCTGCGCGCGCGGGAAGGCGGGCCGTTTGGCGCGGTCATCGCCCGCGGGGGGAAAATCATCGCCAGAGGGTGGAACAAGGTAACCTCGGCCAACGATCCGACGGCGCACGCGGAGATGACAGCCATACGGGCGGCGGCGGCGGCGCTGGGATCGTTTCAATTGCGTGGCTGCGTGCTTTACAGCAGTTGCGAACCGTGTCCAATGTGCCTGGGGGCGGCGTATTGGGCGCGGGTGGAGCGGATCATGTTCGCGGCCAGCCGGAGCGACGCGGCGGCGGCGGGATTTGATGACGAGGAGATTTACCGGGAACTGGCGCGTCCGCTTGCGGCGCGCAAACTGCCGATGCAACAGGCGCTGCGCGAGGAGGCTGCGGAAGTGCTGGCCGAGTGGGGGCGGATGCCGGGGAGGGTTTTGTATTGACATCCGCCGCGTTCTCATAATCGCAACCTAAAGGGGCGCTGTGAAGATTTTTGAATTTCTTTTCGTTCTGGCGGCATTACGGCAGAAGCTACAGGAAAAGGCGGAATAAGACGGCAAAAGGCGGGAGATCAAGGACTTAGATCGCAGCTCGCGGCCACTGGAGGTTTGGGACAGATTGCCCGCTAAAGACCCAATTGAGCAGAGCTAACGAAGGCAACCAACCGGCTTGCCTTCTCCGCCTTTGTTTTGTTCGTTGTCTCCTGTGGTCTTGGCCGGGTTGATTGAGAATTGGTCATTGTAAATTTGTCATTTGTCGCGGCGCAACAGGGCGGCGTGGATTTGGGAGAGGCGGGCGAAGAGGCGCAACGCGGAAAAGAGCGCCAGCGTCCAGCCGGCGGCGGCGAAGGCGGCGGCCCAGGAGTAGCCGTGTTGCAGTTCGGTCCCGTCCCAGTGTTCGCCGGCGGCGACGCCGCGGAGCGCGGCGGAGACCAGGCCGATGGCGAGGACCCACCAGGAAATAATGCGCATGTCGCGGGCCTGGGCGTCTAGCTTGCGCGGGGCGACGCGGTCGGGTTTGTCGGGTGATTCGACTTCGATGTGCTGTTGGCAGTTGATGCATCGTCATTTGGCGTCGAACCAAAACTTTTCCCTCTCGCGCCGCGCGTCGGCCAGGACGCGCGCCAGATAGCTCTCGAGACTGAAGCCCGGCGAGTCCAGGCGCGGCGCGGCCAGAAATATTGGCCGGTCTTGGCCTGGCGATTCGTCGAGCGCATCTGGCGAATACCCGTCATCGGGGCGACGGTCAAGGCGGCGGCGCGCGAAAATGATTGAGGTCTTGGCATTAGCGCCGACTCCCGTGAAGACCTTTTGGGGCAGACTTACAGAGGCGAGCAGGTCCATTCGACCCAGAAGCCAAGTCCGGAACGGCCCCAGCCGATCGCTTGCCACAATGCTCTCCGGCACGATGACCGCGATAAGCGCACCTGGTTTCGCCAACCGGATGAATCGCTCGGTGAAAACAACCTCAATGGCCGTGCTGGCGAGCCGACGGATGACGTCGCGCACTTCCGGCCGCGACGTGTCGAGCGCACGGTTGGGCGGCCAATGGGCGATGGAGCGGGCAGACCGTTCAAAGTCATCTGCCGTGGGCCGAGGTTTGTCAAAAAGCGCCGCCGCGCCGAAAAGGTCAGCCGGGGCGGTTTCAGGTTCCGGCGCAACCTCGTCATATTGTTCCGGCACGGCATCCAGCCGCCAACAGGAATACTGGCTCAAGGCGCGCACCAACCGATCCAACCCGGCTCGTTGCTGAGCAGACAGCGGCAGGCACGGCACCGCCGGCTCCTCTTTCAAGCAACTGACTTCAAAAAAGTCCTGCTCTTGGTGATGGGGAGCATCCTGCTCCTCCAGCAGTCTGAGCAAGTCGCGCAGCCCTTTGCCACTGAACGGCGGATTGCCGGCGACAATGTCGAAAGTTCCTTCCACAATGCCGACTTCGGCGGCGTCAAGCAATCCATTGGCGAGAAGCAACTTGGCGCCGCGGAGCAAAGAGTCCCCCCGCCAGCCGGGCGCCAAGCTTTCGTCAATGTCAACGCCGAAAAGTCCTTTCGCAGGCAGTCCGCCACGTTCGTGGGCCATCCGAAGAAAAACGCCTTCGCCGCACGCTGGATCAATCAGCCGCGCGTTGGCGGGGAAGCGGCCGCCTTGGATGACTTCCAACAAATCCCAGGTGAAGCCGGCAACATCTGGCGAAGTAAAGAACTGCCCCAACTCGCGCCTGCGTTCCAGGCCGTTGGCACGTTCTTCTCGCACACAAAGAGACTGCCAAGGCATCGGATTCGATTTGCGCGGCGCAACGTTCATTGCCGAATACGGTTAGGCTGACGCAACACTGGAAAATCGTCAACCGCCGAATCCGCCTTTTCGTTCACGCGTTGAAATCGAGCAGCAGCCGCAGGGGCGAACAGACAATTTCAAGGCAGGACTGTTTTTTTCTGGACGAGGCTGAAAAGATGCAAGCAAGGGAGGGAAAGAGTGCGGAATCAAGGTGAACTTATTTTTGATGCCTATTTCGGCCGCCTGGCATAATCTGCGCCGATGAGCGAGCGGCGTTTAGACGTACGGAAAACGTATAAACTTTACATCGGCGGCAATTTCGTCCGCAGCGAAAGCGGGCGATGCCTGCCTGCCAGAAGCCCGTCCGGCCAGCTCCTCGATAATTTCAGCCAGGCCTCGCGCAAGGATTTGCGGGACGCCGTCGCCGCGGCGCGCGCCGCCGGGGAAGGGTGGGCCAAAAGATCGCCTTATCTACGGGGCCAGATTCTTTATCGCGCGGCCGAAATGCTGGAAAATCGCGCCAGCGCGATGACGGAGGAAATCGTGCGGTCCACCGGCGTTGCGGCGGCCCAAGCACGGGCGGAAGTCAATTTGGCCATTGACCGGCTGGTCTATTTCGCGGGATGGACGGACAAATTCACGCAGGTCTTCGGGGCGGTCAATCCGGTGGCTACGTCGCACTTCAATTTCACGATACCGGAGCCGACAGGGGTGGTCGCGGTACTGGCGCCGGATGAACCGTCGCTGCTTGCGCTGGTGTCGCTGGCGGCGCCGGTGATTCTGACGGGCAACAGCGCCGTTGTCATCGCCTCGGAGAGATTTCCGCTGCCGGCCTTGAGCCTGGCGGAGATCGTCGCCACGAGCGACCTGCCCGGGGGCGTCATTAACATCCTGGCCGGGAAGCGAGGCGGGTTGCTGGCGCACATCGCCGGCCATCTGGACATCAATGCGGTTGTAAACGCCGTCGCCGGCGCGGAGACGCACCAGGCCCTGCGGAGCGGCGCCGCGATCAACCTGAAGCGTTACGCGGCGCGGAATTTGTCGGCGGAAGATTGGTTCACCGACGCTGGGCAGGACCCGTATTGGATTGGGGACACGGTGGATTACAAGACGGTCTGGCACCCCATCGGGCTTTAAGCATGAATGCGACGCTCTCTTATCCCGTCCGGCCAGGTTCGATCCGCGAGGCGGTTCCGACGGTCGATCAAGTCACGATCGAGGAACGCGCCGCGGACTTCACCAAGCGCAGCATCAAAACCAGCGCCAAGCTGGCGGGGCTGAAAATGGTCGTTTCGATGATGGACCTCACGACGCTGGAAGGAAAAGACACGCCGGGACGGATCGCGTATCTGTGCCGCAAGGCCCTTCGGCCCATCGAAGCCAAATACGAGGTTCCTTCGTGCGGGGCGGTGTGCGTTTATCCGAACATGGTGCGCCACGCCCGGCGGTTTCTGGGGGATGGCTCGCCGGTGCGCGTGGCGTCCGTCGCCACGGGCTTTCCCAGCGGCCAATATCCGTTGCGGACAAAACTGGAGGAGACACGGCGGGCGACGGGCGATGGGGCGGATGAGATCGACATGGTAATGGACCGCGGCGCGTTTTTGGCCGGCGATCACGGGAGAGTGTCCGACGAGATTGGCGCCATCAAGGGGGCCTGCGGCGAAGCGCATTTGAAGGTCATCCTCGAAACGGGCGAATTGGTGACCTATGACAACGTCCGGCTGGCGAGCCAACTGGCGATGGAAGCGGGGGCGGACTTTATCAAGACCTCGACGGGCAAAGTCCAGCCCGCCGCCACGCTTCCGGTGACGCTGGTGATGCTGGAAGCCATCCGGGATTATTTTTTCGCCACGGGTGTGCGGATCGGGATGAAACCGGCCGGCGGCATACGCACCGCCAAACAATCGCTGGCCTACCTGGTGATGGTCAAGGAGACGCTGGGCGACGACTGGCTGACGCCGGAGCTGTTCCGCATCGGCGCCAGCACGCTGCTCAACGACGTGCTCATGCAGATAGTCAAGACGGTGGAGGGGAATTATCAAAGCGGCGACTACTTTTCGCTGTCGTAACGATGAAAACGAAGATCAAACCCGCGGAAGTTTCCGCCAAGCGCCCTGTCGCCGTCCTGGAACCCGTGGCCGCGCCGCCCAAGCCCAAAGCGGTGGTGCCCGTCAAGGAGCGCCGCCTGCGCTTCGGGGCGGAATGGGAATACGCGCCCGCGCCGGAGACGGTGCCGGCCAAGATCGAGGCGCGGTATGAATTATTTATTGACGGCAAATTTGTCGGGCCGCATTCGGGCAAGTACTTCGATTCGATCAACCCGGCGACGGAGGAAAAGCTGTGCGAGATCGCGCACGGGGACGCGGAGGACGTGGATCGGGCGGTCAAAGCGGCCCGGCGCGCGTTCGAGGGCGTCTGGGGCAAAATGTCCGGGCGGGACCGGGGGAAGTATCTGTACCGGGTGGCGCGTCTTGTGCAGGAGAAATCGCGGGAACTGGCGGTGCTGGAAACGATGGACGGGGGCAAGCCGATCAAGGAGAGCCGGGATTTCGACCTGCCGATGGTGGCGGCGCACTTTTTTTACCACGGCGGCTGGGCCGACAAGCTGGCCTACGCCTTTCCCGGCAAGACGCCGCGGGCGCTGGGAGTGGCGGGCCAGATCATCCCGTGGAATTTCCCATTGCTCATGGCGGCGTGGAAGATCGCTCCCGCGTTGGCGTGCGGCAACACCGTGGTGCTGAAGCCCTCCCGGACGACCAGCATCAGCGCGCTGCACCTGGCCCGCATTTTCCAGGAGGCCGGCCTCCCCGACGGGGTGGTCAACATCGTCACCGGGACGGCTGAAACCGGGGCGGCGATCTACCATCACGCGGATGTCAACAAGATCGCGTTCACCGGCTCGACAGAAGTGGGCAAGATCATCGCCAAAGCGTGCGCGGGGACGGGCAAGAAGCTGACGCTGGAGTTGGGCGGCAAGGCGGCCAACATCGTGCTGGAAGACGCGCCGTTGGACCAGGCGGTCGAGGGCGTTGTGTGCGGGATTTATTTCAACCAGGGGCACGTGTGCTGCGCCGGCTCGCGCCTGTTTGTGCAGGAAGGGGTTTATGCAACTGTCATCAAGAAATTGCGCGACCGCATCCAGACCTTGCGCCTGGGCAATCCGCTGGACAAGAACACGGACGTGGGGGCGATCAACTCCGGCTGGCAACTGGAGAAAATCCGGGAGTTGGTGCATAGCGGGCAGGAGGAGGGGGCGGAGATCGAGCAAACCCAATGCGCGCTGCCCGCCCGGGGCTATTGGTATCCGCCGACTTTTTTGACAAACGTGACGATGTCGAATCGGGTGGCGCGGGAGGAGATATTCGGGCCGGTGTTGAGCGTGATGACGTTTCGCACGCCCGAGGAGGCGCTGGAGCGGGCGAACAACACGCCCTACGGATTGAGCGCGGGGGTGTGGACGGACAAGGGGAGCAAGATTTTCAAGATGGCGGGCAAGCTGCGGGCGGGAGTGGTGTGGGCCAACAGCTACAACAAGTTCGATCCGGCCAGCCCCTTCGGCGGGTACAAAGAGAGCGGGTTTGGGCGCGAGGGGGGAGTGCAGGGGTTGTCGGCCTACGTGGATTTAAGTTAGCGTGGGCGGCCTCATTTGGCGGCGGAAGCGCGGAGAACTTTGCCGGGGGCGGGCAAGTCGGCGTTGCTCCAGCCGCCACCCAGGGCCATGACCAACTGGACGCAAGCGGACATTTGTTGCACGTGAATGGCCACGGCGGTCTGCTGGTTGCTCAACAAGGAAACCTCGGCGGTGATGACGTTGAGATAACTGTTGAGGCCCTGCCTGTAGCGTTCGTTGGAGAGGTCCAGGTTTTTTTGCGAGGCCTGCACGGCGACATCCTGCTGCCCGGTTTGTTCGGAGAGAATCCGCAGGGCGGCGACGTTGTCTTCAACCTGCTGGAAGGCCGCGAGGACGGTTTGCCGGTAGGTGGCCGCGCTGGAGCGGTAGTTTGCCCAGGCTTGCTCGGTGGCGGCCTTGCGCTTGCCGGCGTCAAATATAAGTTCTGAGGCCGCGGCGCCCGCCGTCCAGTAGAAGCTGGAAGCTTCCGCCAATTTGGCCAGCGTCAGGCTTTGGAGACCGACGGCGCCGGTCAAGCTGAGCGCGGGAAAGAAAGCGGCGCGGGCCACGCCGATGCCGGCATTGGCCTGGGCAACGGCGCGCTCGGCGGCGGCGATGTCGGGCCGGCGTTCCAGCAGTTGCGCGGGCAGGCCCAGGGGGACGTCCGGAGGTTGGTGGTTCCAAAAGGCGGGTTTGATGGAGAAGGTGGAGGCGGGTTGGCCGACGAGCAGGGCGATGGCATGTTCGTATTGGGCGCGCTGGATGCCCAGGGCGGTGGCTTGGGCCAGGGTCGTTTCGAGCAGGGTGTCGGCCTGGGCGACGTCCAAGTCGGAGTCGATGCCCGTCTCGAACAAGGTTTTTGTCAAGTCGAGCGAGTCTTTGTAGTTTTTGATGGTGGAGTCGTACAACTGGATCAATTCGTCCTGGGCGCGGAGTTGGAAGAAATCGACGGCCAATTCGGCCTGAAGGGTCAGGCGCAGGTTTTCCAATTGGGCGGCGGTGGCCTGGGCGGAGTAGATGCTGGCGCGGAAGGTGTTGCGGATGCTGCCCCACAAATCCGGTTCCCAACTGGC
>Ga0187860_1003184_pt1 | contig 13122 bp, 18 predicted proteins | sample June2016WEW_10_4_FD_132981 | JGI IMG/M metagenome (GOLD analysis project Ga0187860, IMG submission 132981) | Peatland microbial communities from SPRUCE experiment site at the Marcell Experimental Forest, Minnesota, USA - June2016WEW_10_40 | ecosystem: Environmental > Terrestrial > Soil >... | reverse complement strand
TGCTTCACTCCTATTGGCCCTCGAAGGGCAAGCATCAGTAGCAGTGACCCGGCGACTACCGGCTCAGCACCAACAACCCTGACGGATGCCGGCCCGGCCATGGTGGACCAGTGAGCATCATTCCTGCGCACCCTCCACTCGTCCTGCGACCACCACAGAGACGTCATTACCGAGTAGGTACGCGTTGTGCTGTCAAGTGGTGGATGGCCGACTCAGAGCGCGACTCGGATATTTGATCTTGCGTTGTTCTGGCCTGCCACGACCAGGCGATCTGGGATACGTACGACCGGGCTCGTCACCAGATCGATCGACAACCGTCACCCGATCTGCACAATCGCCGATCTGGTCTGAACCTTCGGTCAGCCTCGCCCCGGTAGTCTCGCGCTGCCAAGTCAAACGTGAGCTTCAATCACCGCGGAGGAGTGCGACGTATGCAAATGATCATGGAAGTCGAGCTACCGAACGAGCCGTTCAATACGCTCGTCAAGAAAGGGACCGCAGGCGAGACGCTGCAGCGCATCCTCGCTGACGTCAAGCCGTCTGCGATCTACTTCTCGGAACAAGACGGCCGGCGGGGCGCGTTCCTTCTCGTTGACGTACCCGACCCGTCGCGCGTCCCAGCCCTTTCCGAGCCGTTCTTCGTGCTGTTCGACGCGACTGTGAAGTTCCGCATCTGCATGACACCAGAAGACCTTGCTAAGGCTGGGCTCGAGGAGATCGGGAACAAGCTCCTCTGAGAGTGCTCTTTGCCTATCGTCCGCACGTGCAGCTTGGCACCCCAGGTGAGACAGCTCATGCCCGGACACACGATTCAATGCTCATGCCCGGACACACGATTCAATGCTCATGCCCGGACACACGATTCAATGCAAGCTCAAACAGGAGGTTCCCTTCGATGTACGTAGGAGTTATCCACCACATTTCCGATCCTGAAAGATTTGAAGCCGCCGAGGACAAGGCGTTGGAGCAGGGGTTACCCGCGCACGTCCAGTTGCCGATCCATGCCGCGACGCCTGACCACACAACGGGTATCTGCATCTGGCAAGGGGACTCTGTGGGCGCAGTCCGGGAACTCGTAGAGAGCGTCGTGGGTCCGTTCAGCACGAACGAATACCTTGAGCTTGAGGTTCACGGTCTGCCATAGCCACCGCAGGCGAACTTGTGCTGGCCGTCTGCTAAGTGCCGATCGTGCTCACACCTGCACGGGACCGACCCCATCCTGTAATCACGTCCAGAAGCGATTGCGAACGGCTCGGCCTGGCTGGTGGTCCCAGCCAGGCGCATAGACCCGGCATGTCCGTTACCGCTCCCGCCAAGCGGTGCGAAAATCGGGCATCAGCGACCAAGGAGGAACTCGATGCCGAAGTACCTTGTCCAAGCGTCATATATCGGCGATGGGGTCCAGGGACTCCGCCAGGAGGGTGGCTCAGCCCGTCGAGCCGCCGTCGAAAAGGCGTGTTCCAGCGTGGGTGGAAAGCTCGATGCGTTCTACTACGCGTTCGGTGATACCGATGTCGTTACGGTCATAGACCTGCCGGACAACGCGACCGCGGCCGGGGTGGCTCTGCTTATCGCCGCGAGCGGCAAGGTAGACATCAAGACCACCGTCCTATTGACTCCGGAAGAAGTCGACGCTGCCGTGAAGGTGGGAGGCGATTACCGCCCACCCGGGGGTTGAGCGCTTGACTCCTCACCCCTTCCGCAAAGTGCCGTGTGCGTGCGCCCCGGGCCAGTGGCAACCCGCTCGGAAATGACGGGTCGGAGCGATATCTGGCGGCTGGAACTCGTCTGAGGACTACCTCGCCGCTCTGGCCAAGGTGATCTTGATCTGTGGTCGCCAGGGTACCGACGCACGCCGGATGGTTCGGAAGTTCTGGTCTTCCAGCATCCGATCAAGAACTATGGGTGAGTTGAACCGCCCTTCGCTGCGCCGTCGTGCCAAGAGCCACCGGAGCCATCGTGCGGCAAGGATGTCAGTCAGGACGAAGAGGCCACCGCCACGGACCACTCGCCGAATCTCGTGGAGGCCCTGCTGTTGATCGGCCCAGTGGTGGAAGCTGAGGGTCGTGAGCACAAGATCGAAATGGGCGTCGGGGAACGGGAGCTTCTCAACGGAGCCATTCACGAAGTCGATGCGTTTTCCATCAGCCCGTGCCGCTTGAGCTTGTTTCACCATTCCAGGAGCGGGGTCCACCCCGACAAGCTCGGCGTCCGGGAACTGTTGGACCATGCGGCGGAGGAGTTGCCCAGTCCCGCATCCCACATCGAGAACCGCTTCGACGGACCGGGCGTTGATGGCGGCTTCGCTGATCGTCGCTTCCTGCACTGGTCCGAAGAAGAAGCGCTGCAGAATCGAGCGGTCATAATGCGACGACCAGCGATCGAAGTGGGCGATGTCTCGATCCTCTGCCATCCCCGCCAGTGTGGGGGCCGCCAACATGCATTGCAAGGTCCACCGGACCCGAACCCCGCCGGCGCCGTCGCCGGGATCACGCCCCCATCCGGGATGTGCCGCTCGTGCCAGTCAGGTTCTACGTCACGACCGCCCGGGATCGACAGCGCTGAGTGATAGCGCGCACGTCCAGTCGCGAGCGATCATCCGACGACCAGCATGTAGCCGGCATTTTCGCCCAGTCATGCCACGGGCCCAACCCCTCTCACGAGAGGCAGCATTCGACACGTAAAGCAAACGTAGCGACCTGGCTGGCGGCCGCTCGTCACACTGACGCATTGGGACCGGGTGCGTCCTCTACTCGCGATAACCCCCTGGTTCCTTGCCCCTGATCGCCGGGGTGCGACACGCGGCAACCGAGCCTGTGCAATCGACGGAGACCGCAGTGATCGCTGTGGGCTGGCGATGGAATCGCCAACAAGGCATTGTGCAGAGCATTCAACGAGGACAGCTCAAGAGTGGACGGGGCTGGATATTCAGGAGTGTCCTCGAAGGACAGCATTTCACGAGCGGACGAGGGTGCACGTGGTCAGAATGGCCACACGATGATTGAGGCCTTCTACATTCCCCTGGGCGACGGGCAGTTCGAGAGCACGAAGGCAACGGCCGGTCCGTGGTCCGAGCAGCTGCAACATGGCGGGCCACCAGCGGCACTCTTGGCCCATGTCTTGGCGCAAGATGAACCGGCACCTGAGCTCCGGGCAGCCCGGATCACCGTGGATCTGCTCGGTCCAATTCCCGTGGCGCCTCTCGCCTTAGTCACCAAGACAATCCGTCCGGGACGCCGTATCCAGCAGGTCGGCGCCGAGCTGTCGGCAAGCGGTCGTGTTGTGGCCCGGGCGTCGCTGTGGCGACTGGCGACGCTCTCTGACAAGCCAGCGCTTCTCGAAGGCGCTCTCGCGCCCGACCCGTCGCCACCGTTTCCCGAGACGGGCACATGGAGTCCCGAGTACCCCGGCGGCTACTACGACGGATACCTCGCTGCAGTCGAGGGACGCCCGGTAAGCGAGGGCGCGGGAGCAGCGACGATGTGGCTCCGCCAGCGGGTACCGCTCGTCGCCGGTGAGGAGACTTCGCCCCTCGAACGAACTCTGGTCGTTGCCGATACGGGCAGTGGAATCAGTGTCGCGTTGAACCCAGCGGAGTACCTCTTCATGAATGTTGACCTGTCGGTGGTCCTCCACCGCGATCCCACAGGAGAGTGGATCTGCCTTTCCGCCCGCACAACGATCGGTGCCGACGGCACCGGACTGGTGAACACCGATCTGTTCGACGTTGGTGGGGCCATCGGCAGTGCCACGCAAACCCTCCTCGTCACCGCGAATCTGAACTGATCAGGAGGAGTGGCAGCCGTGCCCCTGGGTACGCGCAAAGTGCTGATATCGCTAGGGGTGTCGCCTGCGCGAAGGACGGCGTTGCCCATCCGATATCACTCAAGGTGCGTCAAGCACCGAGCACAACACGACTTCGGGTCCCGAGTTGGAGTAACAGGGCGAAGGACTACCTGACGACACCGGCCATTTGAAAGCAAATTTACAGGCTGACCAGGCACAATGTTGTCGATTGCACAACGCTGTGGAGGTAACGACACGTTACTCCAACCCCCCCTGGGAGGGCTGCTGACCTGCGGGAACTCCTCACAGCCAACCCTGTTCGAAAGCACTCAGAAACCAAAACGCTGCCCTCAAAGCAGTATCAGTGCCGTCTTCGCCACGAGGAGCTGGAGCAGTTGACGGCTGACTATCTCGCGGGCGTCAAGGTGAAGGTGTTGGCGGAGCGCTATGGGATCACTCGCCAAACGGTGTTTGACCACATACGCAGGAGGGGCATCCCGCGACGCAGTCCGAGGCTGGGGCCCGACGAGGTCGACGAGGCCCGGGGCCTCTACGAATCGGGTAAGTCCCTCGCAACCATCGGTGGCCTCTTGGGGGTCAATGCCGAAACCGTCCGTCTGACGTTAACCAAGGCAGGTGTTTCGATGCGAGATCAACATGGACGGAACCGACCCTGCTGAGGCGCAGAAATCGTAGCGCGACCGCAGAGCTGAGCAATACCGCTTCGGTGGGGGCGGACCCCTGCTCCGACGTCGGCTGGTTTCATCCGTTCAAGCGTTGCCGCCATCTGCTGATGCACGAGGTTCACCGCTTGCAGGGGTCGAATCATCACACGGAACTCGACGATGCGTCCCTCCTCATTACAGCGGATGATGTCGACACCGTTGACGTACTTGCCCTCCATCGTGGTCTCGAACTCAAGAACAGCGGTATTTTCGCCCAGCACCTCTTTCGTGTAATGGAAACTTCCGGTCGGAGTTCCACTGCCCGCTGAGGTCGATGCCGCTTGGTCGCCTGGAAGGGTCGCGACAGCCGCCTGTAGGTAGAGGGTGGTGATCGCCTTGCCCTCCTGAGGCGTGAATATGATCGGTGAGTAGAAAACGACGTTGTCGTCGAGCAGTTCGTCGAATCCACCCGGTAGCTGGCCCTACAAGTAGGCATGCCACTTGTCGATCACTGGTTTGGTCATTGGTCCTCCCGGTTGTCGGGGAGACGGTACTCGGGCCTTGTGGCATGGACCACCCGGTGGCGCAACTCGACGTAGATTTCGGTGCCGACGATCTCCTCCAACTCCGCGCCCAGCGAGTCGATCACCGGACGGTCACCCACGTAGGCCAACGAACCCTCAGTACAGCACCACGCCATTGTCTCGCCCTCTGCGCCCCAGTAGCGGCGCGTCCAGCGGTGCACCGTCGCCACCTCGGTATCATCAGCACCTGCCGCCCAGTCCACCTTGATGGGCAGCTGCCAGCACACCGACGGTTTCCAATCGATGGGTGACTCGCCCGCCTCGATGGCCTCCAAGTGCAGCGCGCAGCCCGCGCCGCCGACGAATCCGGGCCGGTTGAGGAAGATGCAGGCGCCGTCGACAACGCGGGTGTGGGTGCGGCCTCCGTCGCTGAAGATGCCACCCTCGCCGGCCTCGGCGTGACGCTCGAAGCGGACCGGGGCCAGCGTGGCCGCGAGCGCGGCGATCGTCCGGGATTCGTCCACATCGCCCAGGTCAGCACCGATAGAGCAGCAACCGAGGCCGAGATGCTCCGCCGGCTCGGGACCGATGCCCTGGCAACCTCGACCCCACAGGCAAGCCCACCTCGACTCCAAGAAGTCCCGATCGAAGCGCCAGACCGTGTCACCGTCGTGGATCTCCTCCATCCCCGGGTCCATGGGGACGACCCTACGCAGGTTCGCCCGCCTGCCGCTCCACCGCCTCCCGCGAGCGACGTCGCCCGAGCCATGGCGGCACTCCTTCCTCCGGCCTTCAGCCAGAATTAGGTGTCCATCAAAGCGGGTCAAATCCACCCGGCGGGTAGCCCTAAACGCGCGCCGGACCAAATACCGGTGGGTCGCCTCGAAGTACCTGTCGGTCGGGGACACACGCATACAGATCGGCGTCCCGTGCATCAGGTCAGGCCGGAAGCGCCAGCTGCCCAGATCGACGTTCTGGTGCGGCCGGCGCCCGGAGTCGAGCAGGAGGTAACCCTCTCGTCACGAAGATTTGACGAAGATAATTTGTCGCAATTCGCCAGTCCAGTGGAGGTGAGCGGACAACTCTCGAACCATGAAACCCCTTCGCAAATTGCCCAACTCCAAGCCGTTGTGCTGGAACAACGCACCGGCTGTTTGGCTCCGCCGATAGCTTCTGAACCCACTCTGCGACGAAGGCAGCGCCGTCTGTCGGCGGCACAGGTAGAGGAACTGGCGGCGGCTTACCGGGCTGGGGCGCCTGTTAACGACCTTGCGGCACAGTTCAGGATCCACCGCTCGACGGTTCTGGATCACCTCAACCGATCAGACACACCCCGCCGCTACCCCGCCTTGGACTCCTGTCAGGTGGAGGAAGCAGCTCGGTTCTACGAAGCTGGGCAATCACTGCGAGCCATCGGCATCCACTTTGGGCGGCACGCCTCCACGGTCCGACTGACCCTCATCAAGGCTGGTGTGCACACCCGAGACCGGAACGGGCGAGCACGATAGAGACCTCGTGATCCAGCGTGGAGGATCACGCCGCAAGTCTCACAAACCGGGTCCGATCACAGGGGGATATATCAACCGGCATTTCTTCCGCCGCTGTGGCACTCATCGTGGCCCAACGTACAGCGTCTGTGCACCACGGGCTACCAGGCGCTCCCGGTCGAAAAGCCGCGACGCGGCGAGCCCAAACCCCCGGCGGTCAATGCGCGTGCGCGCGTCCAAGCAGATCCACTCCCCGGATGGCACCGCCGTGAGGTGCACGGTGAGCTCGGTGTTGACGAAGAGCCAGTCGCGGAGCGGCAGCGAGTTTGAGACGCCATTGCCAGAGTCGGCGATTACCATCACCCGTTGCAGCCCAGTGGGTTCCTCGTCTGGCACGAGCGGAACACGCATTCGGCCCCAGATCGTTGCCAAGCCCGCATCGGGCCGGTCATCACCTAGGTGGCGCCACTCGATCGCCTCGAGGTATCCCCCGGTCCAGCCGGGTCGTGTGGGAGACTCCTTGGCTGGGAACGTGGGCACCGGGTCGACGGTCGGATCGTCGTGGCTTCGCGGCATTGCCGGTAGCAGCAGGTTAGCCTCACGGACCCGCCACGCTTGTGCCCGCATGACCGTGCGCCCACCTGTGTCGAGCACCGCTTCGACGAGTTCGACGCTGCGCCCCGGCCGAAGCACCCGGCTGCGCACCGTCACTTCTGCGATGGGTACCGAGTGGAGGACGTCGACGCTCACACGTGAGACGATGGCGGGCCACGATGGCGATTCGGCCTCGATAGCCCGGACAAGCAACGCGGAAGGCGGACCGCCGTGCTGAGAGCGCGAGTCCCACGGGCCCACGGTGTGCTCGGTCGAGCGGTAACGGCCGTCGCCGCGTAGCTCGTAGAAGGTTGTTGCGGGCATCTGCCTCCGGGGATTATACGGCTTGCGATGAGGGCACTCTGGAACGTGGTTTAGCCGGGTCTATGGGCCGGCCCGAAGATGTGTCCGCTCTTTCGGGCTCCGACAGAACGCTTCTTGGGCGAAGTTCTGTCGGGTTACACGGACGAAGACGGGCTTCAGATGCGGTTGCGGCAGTGTGACCAACCGCCCTTCGGGCACGGTGATAAGCCGAAGCTCAAGGGCTCGAAGTGCTGGGTCATGCAGCCAGTAGGCAGGGGCGTGATCAAGAACCGACGAGTTCCTATGAGGCAGAGTCCCGACACCCCGAATACGATCACCACGCCGTCAAGAAGGTGAAGTTGTCTACGTCGGTCAAACCAGGACACCGTTGAAGGGACTACTCCACAATCTCGGCGTACAACACGTTGGCTAGGTAGGTCGGGGCTGCGGCGGCCGCCGGCGCCTGGGCGGCAGCTCAGATTCAGATCAATGCCGAACCCAGCTCACGGAGGAGGTAGCCACCCGCCATCCCCGCGGAAGTACGCCGCAACGGTGTTTGCGATCACGGCATGACTTATCGGCGAGGAAAGGTCGCTTTCCGCGTTAAGCGCGCGGGCGCCTCGAACGATCCTCGTGCGGTCGGGAAGTGCCAGCGCATCGATCAGCTCCTTGACGAGCCGAACCATGCCATGTCGACCGTCCGGGTGCCCGTCCTCCCACTGCGGCCAGTAACCCGTGCCCCAATCCTCGATGGCGTAGAAGCCGCCCGTTCGGACCCATGGGATGAACACGGCGTCAAAAGTGGCCCGGGAGGCGGCATACGTGTGCATCGCATCTTCGGTCACTACGTCGAGCTTTTCGCCGCCGAAGGTTTCGGAGATCGCACGATGCAAGAACTCGGCGTCTGTCTGTGACCCCCTTCGGAAGGTCACTCGATCTGCGAGGCCAAGCCGCTCGACCTCGGCGAAGAACACAGCTGAGGGCTCTTCGATGTCGATTCCCAGCAGGTGCGCCCTGGGTAGCCGCTGGGCGAAGGCGAGAAGCGAGCCGCCTCGGAACACGCCGACCTCGAGGAAGTTGAGCGGCCGGTCCTCGCCGACGTCGCGGATGAGTTGGTCGTAGAGGTCCAGAACCCGCTTGTCCTTGTCCGAGCGGATCTCGGCCGGGACGTTCTCACAACACTCCGCTATCGTCGCTATCGCCAAACTTTACCCGCTTCCCCGGTGCCCGACCTGCCGACGACCGGTCGGTCAATGCTGGCGGCTCTCACTCCTCTGACCGCTGTAGCGGCAGGTCAGCGGCCACTGCAACGCCAAGGCACTGCAACGTCAAAATCAAATGCGAGTGCCCTCTTCCTTCTCGCCGGGGTCCACTTCGCGTTACCGGATGGGTGCGGCCAGTCGGGAGCACTTCCGGCCTCTCCCCGGATCCGGTACTTGCGCGTGCTCCATCATCAAGCTCCCGCCACGCATAATTGGAAGTCCCGAGCGGTCCCGCTTGGCCGTTCGACGACGACAAATCCCTGCCGATTATGGCGCGCCGCGTTCGGGAATAGTTCTCTTCTCGCTCTCGGTGTTCTGTGCGGTTTGCTGATCGGAGACGAACGACGAGATCTTCGTGACGATCCCCTCGCGGGCGGACGACACGACGCCGCCGGCGGGGGCGATGTAGGTCTCGAACTTGTCGACGTCGAAGCCGTCGCGCACGACGTCGGCGTGCCGGAGTCGTTTCGGCGGGCGGCGCAGGCCCGCGTATCGAAGCGAACCGAACACTTGACAGCGTCGCTGGTCACACCCGAGATCCTGAGGTTGCACCTGTCACGTGTGGATCAAGTGGTCGAGGGACTCGCAGACTCTGTACCGGCCGCACGGGCAAGGCGAGGGGGATAGGATTTTTGGGGATGGACACGATCGGCTGGCTGATACTGGTGGTCATTGTTGTTGTGGTCGCGGCTGTAGCGTTCGTGGTCATTCGGCGGCGGCGGCGAGGTGGAGGCGTGATCGCAACCAAGGACAAGGGATGAGGCTGTTAATGACCGCGTCCCAGATCCGCGGGCTTCCGGTGGTCACGGTCCAGGGCGGGGAGGATGTGGCTGAGGTGCGCGACGTCATCTACAGCCCCGAAGCTGGTCGCCTGGTCGGTGTGACCCTCAACAAGCGCGGCTTCCTGGCCGGTCGGAGCCGCGAAGTCCTCCCGGCCGAGGCGATCCATGCGGTCGGCCAGCACGCGGTGATGGTGCTCGACGAGTCCAGCCTCGCCGCCCCTGAGGACGCGCCCGACGATGTCGCCCATCCCGCCATGGAGCGCAACGTGCTCGGAGATGACGTCCTGACCGAGGGAGGAGCGAGCCTGGGTAAAGTCGCCGACTTGGTTCTGCTGGTCGGGAGCAGCGGTGAGGTAGTTGGCTATCAGATCGACAAGGCCGGGGGCGGGCGGGGCTATATCCCGCTGCCAGCGCAGCTTTCCGTCTCAGGGGTTGCGCTCGTGGTCCCGAACATCACCGAGGAGTTCGTCCAAGACGACCTCGTCGGCCTCGGCGCCGCGGTCGACGAGTTCCGGGCCCGGTTGGGGCTGCCGTGAGCGAGTCGTTCCAGCGTTCCGCTGGCCGCAAGGTCATGAGCCGATCGAGTGCGAAGGAGTTGGGCGCTGTCAGCCATCTGCTCGTGGATGCCCAGCAACGGCAGATCGCCGCCGTTGTCATCGGCCGAGGCAAGAAGGCCCAGCTGGTCGAATGGGCGCAGTTGAGCGGGTTCGGGCCGGATGCGGTCATGGTCGTCGACGAAGGCGCCCTCCGGCCACCGGCGGACGACCGGGAACGGGCCGCCGCCGAGGGGAGACTCGAACTCGTCGGCAAGCGAGCCCTCAGCGAACGAGGCAACGAACTCGGCAAACTCGACGACGTGACCTTCGACGCCGACACCGGAGCCCTAGAGGATCTGCTCATCGGCGATCGCCGCGTCCACGCCGGATCCTTGCTGGGTAGCGGCTCCTACGCTGCTGTGCTCGACGAGAGCCAGGAGCCCTCACCGTAAGACTCTTCCCAGCACCCGTGGCAAGGTCCAGGATCCGCACTCGCACCCTCCCGATCGCCGATCTCAACCAGCGACCCGGCAGGACCCGCATTCGCGTTTTGGGCCACCACCTCCTCGGGCCGAGCTCGTAGGAATCAGCGCGGATGCCATTCTGGCCGGCTGGAATCGGACCGACGACCTCGCCTCGATCGAGGTGCCGACCTTGGTCATCGGCGCCCGCCACGACACGATGGACCCGGCGCACCTGGAGATGATGGCCAGCCGCTTGCCCCGTGGCCGCTATCTGAACTGCCCGAACGGCAGCCATCTGGCGATGTACGACGACCAGCAGATCTACTTCACCGGTCTCGTCGAGTTCCTGCACGAGTTCGTCGACTGACGAGTGGCGCTCGCAACGGACAGCGGTGCCGGCTTTGCGGCAAGCCGGGACTCTCCAACCGATTCATCGGCCACACGCCCGATGAATCCGCCCTATCGATCCATCTGCATCGACCCCGTCGGCACGCACCCGCCAGTCGATCCGCGCCCTATCGACGGAGGGGATTATCCCTTGACAGTAGGTATCCCCTCATGGTAGGTTATCTGTATGGCACCGAGCAACAGAAACCGGCCGAAGCGGGCAGCAAGCAGCGAGTCCACCTACACGATGATGGACTTCACCAGGGACTTTCCTGACGACGCCGCCTGTCTGGACTATCTGTGGCGACGCCACTACTCCGAGGACGGGGAACATGCCCACTGCCCGAAGTGCTCTGAGGTGCGCAAGTTTCACCGCGTTGCCTCCCGGCCGTCCTACTCCTGTGACACCTGTGGCCATCACATGCACCCCACAGCGGGGACGATCATGCACAAGTCGTCTACCTCGCTCCACTTGTGGTTTCACGCCATTTTCCTGATGGCGCAAACCCGCTGCGGTATCTCGGCCAAGCAGCTTGAGCGCGAGCTGGGAGTGACGTACAAGACGGCGTGGCGCATGTTTACCAAGATCCGCAACGAACTGATGAGTCAGGGCGATGCGATCCTCGGTGGTGAGGTAGAGGCTGACGAGACGTACATGGGCGGACGCCGCAAGGGCCAGCATGGTCGTCCTGGTACAGGGGATCGGCGGAAGACCCCGGTGTTCGGCATGGTCGAGCGCAAGGGCCAGGTTGTCGCGCTCACTGTCCCCAACGCTCAAGCCACGACGTTGTTGCCGCACATGCGCAAGCGAATCCTTCCGTCTTCCACCGTCTACACCGACGAGTGGTCTGCCTACGCACAACTTGGGCAGTCGGGCTACGTCCACCAACGGATCAATCATTCCGAGGGCGTCTATGTCATGGGCAACACCCACACGAATACCATCGAAGGCTTTTGGTCTCTCGTAAAGACAGGCATCCGCGGCACTCATCATGCGGTGGCGGCCAAGTGGCTCCAGGGCTATCTGAACGAGTACGCCTGGCGGTACAATCGTCGATACAGTTCCCACCCGATGTTCCTCAGCCTTCTGGAACAGGTTCGTCCGGCTTCTGCCGGGTGACCCTATCTAGGTCAACCATAAACTGGTCACGACCGTATTCAGATGGCTCGATTTTGGTTGCGTCAAGTACCACACCGCTTTGCTCTTGCTCGCGCTCTTTCATGCACATCGCCTCCCACGCTTCGCGCGCCTGAACCAAAAAGGGATCGGCAAGGACCGCGGCCAGTTTCCAGATGGGCACTACAAACGCCATACCCGACGGTGTACGCACATACTGACTGGGGTTTACGTCCTTGTCGGTAATCTCGTCTTTCACAGGGGCGGTCCATGGTTGACTTCCCCAGTTGACCCCTAAAAGATAAACCCTCGTCCCTACTTGCGGGATGATCACCGCCTCATTCGGGTCATCCTTACCCGGACCGACACGGGCACCTCGATACGCGAACACAGGCGAACCGGAAAACCCGCTCAGTGAACGAACCTCAACCAAGATGCTGTCTTGGTAGTGGCCGCGTTCCTTCTGAAACACAGGGTCGCCATCCACCTGAGCAATAGATCCAAAACGCAATACTGGCGTGTTTGAGGTCTTCCCATCGCGGTCTACGAATCGTCCAAGCAAGAACGCCTCGTCACCGATGCTCAGGTCTTCAGTCTCAAAAAGATCAGGGGCCACGGCCATCTCCCAGGGGATGAAAGTGAACCTGAATATGGTCTGATTGAGCCCTATCGGGGCTACCGCTATGTCGTCATTGTCGGGATGCGGGAACCAGTGCTTCCGCTCCAGTGGCAACGTGTCAACCTGACCGGCTTGAGTGTTAACACGCAGCACCGTAAATCCGCCATCGATGTTGTGCTGGTTCGTCACGGCATAAAGATGGCCATACGCTGGCGGAAGGCCCGACGCTGGGGAGGGATCCATGGACATGAGAAATCCGGATCCCCCTACCCGTTGACTACTTAGCGCAGCTTTCTCACTCGGGTACAGGTAGAAAATGGCATCGAGCCATTGTCGGGGTATGCCTGGCATGTCGTCCTCACCCCCTCCCACGCACTCATAGGGTCGTCCATGAAGCGTCAGACGAGTCACCCAATGGCTACTGCTCACGGGAGCCTACCCCGTGAACTACCTACCGTGAAGGGATAGTCCCCTTCCGGATAAGAGAGCACGCTGGAAAGTTCAAGGCCAGAGTGGCCGTCGCGAGAAAGCTCCTCACCCTCGTCTACTACGGGCTCCGAGACGGCGAGATCCGCTCTCTCGAGGCCCAAGAGGCC